>WNGE01001674.1_pt1 | contig 41850 bp, 42 predicted proteins | sample 5400651 | NCBI WGS metagenome assembly WNGE01 (sample SAMN13153370, study PRJNA577476) | soil metagenome | isolation source: 60 cm soil or saprolite under grassland replicate 2 | place: USA:California | collected 2016-06-15 | reverse complement strand
CCCCCCCGTCCCCCTCGGCCACGATGTTGAGAATGAAGCTGAGGTAGCGCTCCATCGTCTGTGTGGCGCCGAGGCGGTTCAGCGCGTTCACGACGAAGTAGGCGTCGCGCAGCCAGCAGTAGCGGTAGTCCCACGTGCGGTTCGAGTCCGCCGCTTCGGGGATCGACGTCGTCAGCGCGGCGATGATGGCGCCGGTATCCTCGAACACGTTCAGCTTCAGCGTGATCCCAGCGCGAATCACGGCGTCCTGCCACTCGAACGGAATCGCGAGCGAGCGCACCCATTCCCGCCAGTACGCCGTCGTCTCGGACACGAAGCGCTTGCCGACGTCGTCCGCGCGATCCTGCAGCGTTTCGTCGGGGCCGAGCACCAGCGTGACGGCATCATCGAGAAAGAACGCGTTCTCCTCGAGCACCGCCGTGACGGCGGCGTCGGTCGTGAGGCGCAGCACGATGTTGTTGCCGACGTAGCGGACGTGATTGCTGCCGTGCGTGATCGCGCTGAGCGGTTGTCCGTGGTTCTGCGCCGGCCGGCAGCGCACGCGGATGCGCGGATGGCCCGCGAGCCGCTGCACGCGCCGCACGATCATCATCGGGCAGAAAATCCGGCCGTGGTGCTGGAAGCGCGGCGCGAAATCGGTGATCTCGATCGCGCCGCCCGCCGAGTCCGTCATGCGCGTGACGACGACCGGCGTGTTGTGCAGGTAGCGCTGCTCGGTTTTCACGACATCGAGCAGCTCCACCGCGAAGAATCCGACCTCGTCCCGCTGTCCCCCCCCCGTGTGCGCTTTGAGCAGCGAGCAGAACATCGGATCGCCGTCGAATCGCGGGAAACAGGCCCAGGTGATCTCGCCGGCGGGATCGACCAGGGCCCCGATGGTCCCGTTGCCGATCAGCGCGAGATCGAGCGTAGCCAGTGTTCCACCGCCTCCACGTTTTCGAGCCGCCACCGCGCCATCGTGTTTCCCGCACCCACCTTGATCGAGTGTCCACCCAGCTGGTTGACGGTCACAAATCCGAATTCGTCGCTCGCGTCGTCGCCGACGAACACCGGCGTCCGGCCGGCAAAGGGCGGTTCACGCATGAACTCGAGCACCGCGAGTCCCTTGTCTTTCCCGGCCGGCTTCAGCTCCACGACGCTCTTGCCTGTCTGCACGCAGTACTCACCGCCGCGACCGACTTCGTGCAGCAGCGCCTCCATCGTTTGATACACGAAGCCCGCCAGCCCGGGGGTGCGGCGGTAATGCAACGCGAGCGACAGCCCTTTGTCCTCGAGCAGCAGACCCGGTTTATCAGCGATGGCCTCGGCCAGCCTCGCCCTCGCGGGTGCGAGGTCAGGGGCCGGCTCGTGGCGCGAGGTCCGTCCCGCCGCGTCGCGCCGCTCCGCGCCGTGCTGGCCGGCGGCCGGCAACTGCACGCTGGGAAAGAACCCGTCGATCTCGGCGATAGGTCGCCCGCTCATGATCGCGAGCGCTCCCTCCGAGCATCGATAGAGGTCCTCGAGCAGCTGCAGCAGGGTTTCGGACACCCGAACGGCGCCGGGCGTATCGGCGAAATCGACGAGCGTGCCGTCCACGTCGAAGAAATACGCCCAGTCACAACGCGGTGCCGGGGGGGGGGCGGGCGGATGATCGGGCGGGACCGGGTTCACCGCCGTCCGCCTGCGCTCGGCGGCGCGCTGGGGCGCAGCTCGCCGGCTCGCGGGACCACGAATTCCGGCACACGGCCGCGCCGCCGTGTGCTCGCGGCATCCATGAGCATCCGGCCTGCCCACCGAAACACGTTGAAGTCCTGCAGCAGGCCGCGCATCAGTCGCATGCGCGTGCGTTGCTCCGTGCCGGGCATCGAGAGGGCGACCTGCAGCGCCGCGGCGCATTCGTCGGTGTCGTAGGGGTTGACGATCAGTGCCTCCGGCAGCTCGCGCGCGGCGCCGGTGAAGCTGCTCAGGACCAGGACGCCGCGCCCATCATCGCGCGCGGCCACGAATTCCTTGGCGACCAGGTTCATGCCGTCGTGCAGGCTCGTGACCACGCAAACGTCGGCGCCGCGGTAGTACTCGAAGATCTCGTCGGGCTGGTGATGCTCGACCTTCAGGATGATCGGTGGATGGATCGCTTCCGGGAAGCGCTGGTTGATGCGGGTCGCGAGTTCGCGCACGCGCGCCTCGTAGGCGCGGTATTCGTCGATGCGGACGCGCGTGGGCGCCGCGATCTGGATGAACGAGAATCGGCCGATCCATTGGTCGTCGAGCTCGAGCAGCCGCTCCACGGCGCGCATCCGTTCCTCGATCCCCTTGGTATAGTCCAGCCGGTCCACGCCGATGCCGACCGCGTGCTCGGGCGGCAAGTTGTGGCGCTGGCGGATCTCGGTACGACACTGCTCGACCGGCTTGGCGAGCAGCTCCGGCGGCGGCGGCCATTCGATCGAGATGGGATAGCGCTTGACTGACGTCGCCTTGCCACGGTAGGACACGGAGAAGGTCTCGCGATCCACTCGCGCCTCGAGGAAGCGGTCGACGGTATCGACGAAATTGTTGACGTGAAATTGCGTGTGGAAGCCGAGGATCGTGCTGCCGAGCATCCCGTCGAGCAGCTCCTCGCGCCAGGGGCAAATGGCGAAGGCCTCGGGATTGGGCCAGGGGATGTGCCAGAACGAGATGATCGTGGCCGCGGGGAGCACCTCGCGGATCATGCGCGGCAGCAGCGCGAGGTGATAGTCCTGCACCAGCACGATGGGATTGGGCGAGCTCGATTCCTGCTCGACGGTCTTCGCGAACTTGCCGTTCACGTTGACGTACTGCTCCCAGTCGCTCGTCCGAAAGATCGGGCGGACGTGCGCGATGTGGCAGAGCGGCCAGATCCCCTCGTTGGCGAAGCCGTAGTAGTAGCCGGCTTCCTCCTCGGGCGTCAGCCACACGCGGCGGAGCTGATACTGCGGGTTTTCGGGCGGTGGCGGCACGGCCACGTGATCGTGCGCATCCACGACTTGATGGTCCGCGTCGCCACTGCCATGCGCGATCCAGGTCCCGGAGCAGGCGCGCATGATCGGCTCCAGCGCCGCGACGAGGCCGCTCGCCGGACGCCACACCTCGACCACGGATGCGCGCCGCATGTGGATGTAGGGCTCGCGGTTGGAGACGACGATCACTTCCTGGCCGCGGAGCTCACGGTGCAGGATCTGGCGCAATGTGGCGGGAGACCATGCGAGCCGCTCCTCATCGCGCGAGCGGTGATTGGCGTCGAGGTCTTCGATCAGCGCGCGCAGATCGTGCGCGATGGGCCGCAGCTCGGGCGGCGGGCCGCCGAACCCGCGCAGGCCGGCCCGGCCGGGCATGGCGAGCAGGCCCTCGCCACGCAGCAGCGCCCGCAGGCCCTGCACCCAGCCGCGCCACGAGAGTTGCGCGATCACGACGGTGATCAGTGCGACGGCCAGTCCCAACCCGACGAAGAAGAGGAACAGGTACTCACGGGTTTCCTGGCTGCGGCGCGCGATGAAGCTCATGTCGTGGATGATCACGAGCCGGCCCAGATTGGCGACCAGCGCCGGCTGGTTGTTCGCGCCCTCGGATGGTGCGGCCGCGAGCGGCCGCACCGACACGTTGACCGGTCCTTTTTCCGTTTGTAACAGCCCGCCGTTCGGACTGGCGAAGCGGTCGAGCGTCGCGCAGGTCACTTCCTTGGGAAGGGTGGCGGTCGCGATCGGTTCGCCGCCGTTGAGGGGGCAGAACCCCACCGCCAGCAGGCGCTCGTCCTGGGTGATGCGGGTGAAGAACTGTTGGATGCGCGCGCGGTTCCCCGTCTTGAGGAGATCCTGCAGCGGCTCCTCGACCGCGTTGGCGACGAAGGTCGCACGCATGTCGACGTCCCGGCTGAACCAGCGCGCCGTGAGCCCGTCGACCAGCGGCACGACCGCGTAGGCGAAGAGGCCGAGGACGACGAGGAGCGGGACGACGAAGCGCAGGGAGAGTCGCATGGACTCTAGATACCCAAATCGGGATCGGGGTTCCAGTCTGGCGTGGATCGATTTTCGAGGGCACCGTATGGTCCCATGCTTCCTCCGGCGCGGCTCCGACAATCGCTCCGTTTCTTCGACGGCCTCGCGATGGTCGTCGGCATCATGATCGGCTCGGGGATTTTCCGCACGCCGGGATTGGTCGCGCGGCAGCTGGGCCGGCCCTGGCTCACGTTCGTCGCCTGGCTGCTGGGCGGCGTGCTCGCGCTCGCCGGCGCGTTGTGTTTCGCCGAGCTGGCCACGCGCCATCCCCAGGCGGGCGGCAAGTACGTGTACGCGCGCGAGGCGTTCGGCCGGCGCATCGGGTTCGTGGTCGGCTGGTGCGAGGGGTTCGCGATGTACCCTGCCGCGATCGCCGCGCTCGGCGTGGTGACGGGCGAATTCATCGGCCGGCTGGCCGGCTGGCCGTACGGGGTGAGCAAGTGGATCGGCGTCGCCACGGTCGCGCTGCTGGTCGCCATCAACATGACCGGCGTCACGTCGGGACGGTGGGTCCAGAACGTGGCGACGAGCGCGAAGGTGCTCGCGTTGAGCGCCGTCGTCGTGATGGCATTCGCCGCCGGGCATGGCGAAGGGTGGCACGGGACGCTGGCCGGCGCGCCTACGGGGGTGGCGCTGTTTGGGGCGCTGGCCATCGCGTTTCAGTCGGTGATCTGGTCGTACTACGGGTACGGCGACGCCGCCAAAATCGCCGAAGAGGTCGTGGATCCCGGCCGCACGCTGCCGCGCGTGTTCTTGTTCGGTATCGCGATCGCGACGGGGTTGTATCTGTTGCTCAACGCCGCGTTCCTGCACGTCCTGCCCTTCAATCGTCTCGCCACATCGGTGCTGGTCGCCGGCGACGTCGGCGTCACGATCTTCGGGTCGCACGGCAATCTGGCGATCACCGTGCTGGCGCTGCTCGTCGTGCTGGCGTCGCTCAACGGCAACATCTTCGTCACGCCGCGGGTGATCTTCGGGCTGTCGCGTGAGGGACTGGGCCCGCGCGTGCTCGCCGAGGTGAACGCGGGCGGGACGCCGTCGGAGGCGATGTTGTCGGTGGGAATCGTGGCGGTGACGCTCGCCGCGACGGGCACGTTCGTGCAGCTGTTGGCGATGGCGATCGGGCTGGTGCTGATTCTGGACAGTGTCGCGATCGCGGCGCTGTTTCCGCTGCGGGCTCGCCGGCCCGACGCCCCGTTTCGCGTGCCGCTCTACCCGATCGTACCGGCGGCGCTCATTCTGGTGTACCTGGCGCTGCTCGCGGGAACGGCGATCACCCAGCCGTGGCTGATCGTTATCGCGGTGGGCGTACTGTTGGCGGCGTGGGGACTGAGTTGGCTGGTGATTCCTCCGGCTGGGATCCCGGCCGGTACAGAATCACATTCGCCTTCTCGAGAGTGATCAAGCCCCCGCCGATCATCTCGCTCAGGTCCGGCAGGATTCCCTGGATCACCTCGTGCGTTTCCACCACTTCGATAATCAAGGGCAGGTCCATCGAGAGTCGCAGCACCTTGTCGGTGTGCAGCTTGCTCGACGCACCGAACCCGGCGATGCCGCGCAGCACCGTCGCGCCCGCGAGTCCTTTGCTGCGAAATCGCTCCAGCAGCGCCTCGTACAACGGCTTGCCGTGATAGCGATCGCTCTCGCCGATGAAGACGCGCATCAGCGTCCGTTCGCCGCGGAATGATTCGGTCATGCAGGCCTCACAGGAGTCGGTTGGCGAGCGCCGTTCCCAGCACGACCGCAGCGACGCAGCCGAGGATAGTCGCGCTCATGTAGATGGCAGCCCGGAGGTAATCGCCATCGCCGAGCAGCGTGACGCTCTCGTAGCTGAACGTGCTCATCGTGGTGAAGGCGCCGCAGAAGCCGATCGTCAGCCCCCCGCGCAGATCCGGTGAAATCACCGCTGCACCGGTTGCGAGGCGCAGGATGAAGCCGAGCAGCAGGGAGCCGGCGAGATTCACGATCAGCGTGCCCAGCGGGAAGCCGCTGCCGCTGCGGCTCTGAATCCACCCTTCGAGGCCGTAACGCGACAACGTCCCCGCGACGCCGCCCAGCGCGATATAGAGGATTGTCAGATACCAACCTCGACGGTAAGGGACGGTAAGGGGCGGTAAGAGACGGTAAATGTATAACCCCCTTACCGTCCTGTACCGTCCCTTACCGTCCCTTACCGTCATATCTTTCCAAGCATGCCGCACATCCGTCTCGCGATCTCCCAATTCCGACCAGCCAAAGGGGAGTACGACGCGAATGTCGCGCGGATCGGTGCCGTCATCACGCAAGCCGCGCAGCTCGATCCCAAGCCCGACCTCGTCGTCTTTCCCGAGACCGCGACGTCGGGCTACTTCGTCGAGGGAGGCGTCAAGGAGCTCGCGGTCACCGCCGGCACGCTGGCGCGCGATCTCGCCGCCGGTTACCAGGGTGCTGCGATCGACGTCGTCGTCGGCTTCTACGAGCGCTTTCAGAATCACATCTATAACTCGGCGCTCTACGTCACGCTCGACACGAACAAGAAGCCCGCAGTCCGGCACGTGCATCGCAAGGTGTTCCTGCCGACCTACGGCGTGTTCGACGAAGAGCGTTTCGTGGACCGCGGCCAGGACGGCGTGCGCTCGTTCGAGACCGGTTGGGGCGGGACCGCCGCGATCCTGATCTGCGAGGACGCGTGGCATTCGCTCGCCGCCACGGTGGCCGCGCTCGAGGGCGCGCAACTGCTCATCGTGCCGAGTGCCTCGCCCGCCAGAGGCACGGGCGAGGACGACGATTGTAAAGGCGAGGCGTTGCCGGCGTCCGTCGTGCGGTGGGAGCGGATCGTACGCGGCATCGCCGAGGAGCATGGCGTGTTCGTCGCACTCGCGAACCTCGTGGGGTTCGAGGGCGGCAAGGGCTTTCCCGGCGCCTCGGCGGTGATCGACCCGACGGGACGAATCATCGCGCGCGGCCCGCTGTTCGAAGAAGCGCTGCTCACCGCCGACATCGATCTCGACGCGCTGACGACGGCGCGGTCCGATTCGCCGTTGCTGGCGGACTTGCAGAGCGCGCTCCCGGTACTGATCAAAGGTCTCGGGATGCGGGATGCGAGAGGCGGGATGCGTGTTGCGTTCGACCCGGCGACGAATGGGGACGCATCCCGCATCCCGCATCCCGCATCCCGTGTCGATATCGTTACACCAGAGCTCGACAAGTCCGACCCCCTCGCCATCGATCCCGAGCTCACCCGGCGGTGGTTGGTGAGTTTTTTGAAAGACGAGGTCGTCCGCCGCCGCAATTTCCAGAAGGGCATCGTCGGCCTGTCGGGCGGGGTGGATTCCGCGCTCACGGCGTTCCTGGCCGCGGAGGCACTCGGCAAAGAGAACGTGATCGGCGTGCGCCTGCCCTATCGCACCTCCAGCCCCGAGAGTCTCGCGCACGCGCAGCTGGTCATCGACAAGCTGGGCATCCCCGCGCTCACGATCGACATCTCCGACGCCGTCGATGGCTACCTGAAGCAGGTCGGCGATGCCGATCCGCACCGGCTCGGCAACGTGATGGCGCGCGAGCGGATGATCGTGCTGTTCGATCTTTCCGCCAAGCACAAGGCGCTGCCGCTCGGTACCAGCAACAAATCCGAGCGGCTGCTCGGCTACTTCACCTGGCACGGCGACGATGCGCCTCCGGTGAACCCGCTGGGCGATCTGTTCAAGACGCAGGTCTGGGCGCTCGCGCGGCATGTCGGAGTACCTGAGGAGATCGTCGGCAAACCGGCGACCGCCGACCTCATCAAGGGGCAGACGGACGAAGGAGACCTGGGGGTGTCTTATCTCAAGGCGGATAGGATCCTATTCCACTTAATAAGAGGAGAGGAGCCGCAGGGGGGGGGCTTTACTAAGGAAGAGGTCGAGCTCGTGCGGCGGCGGCTCGATTCGACGCACTGGAAGCGCAGGCTCCCCACGGTCGCCGTGCTGTCCCAGACCGCCATCGGCGAGTTCTACCTCAGACCGGTGGATTACTGATGGCGAAGGGCTCCCCCCCCGGCCCCCCCGGCCGCCATCCCCGCGAATCGGAATCCGTCCTCACCGAGCTGATGATGCCGCACTACGCGAACATCATGGGCAACGTGTTCGGCGGGCACATTCTGGCGCTGGTGGACCGCGTCGCCGCGGTCGCCGCGATCCGCCACGCGCACCGCGAATGCGTCACGGTGTCGGTGGACAAGGTCGATTTCCGCGAGCCGATTCACGTCGGCGAGCTGGTGACGGCGTTGGCGCGGGTGAATTTCGCGGGCCACACCTCCATGGAGGTCGGCGTCAAAGTCCTTGCCGAAAATGTGCTGACCGGGGACAAGCGTCACACCAATTCGTGTTACGTCACCTACGTCGCGCTCGACAAGAACGGCCGGCCGACGGAAGTCGCGCCGATCGTGCCGGAGACGCCGGATGAAAAGCGGCGCTACGACCGCGCCGCGAAGCGCCGCGCGAACCGGGTGATGGAACGGCGCTACGAGCAAGGGCGGGGTGAGTAAGGTCGTTCTGGTCCTGTCGGGCGGCGGCGCCAAGGCGCTGGCGCACGCCGGGGCGTTTCGGGCGCTGGAGCAGGCCAATCTCGTTCCCAGCCACATCATCGCCACGTCCATGGGCGCCGTCGTCGGCGCCGCCCTCGCCGCGGGGATGCCGTTCGACCAGGTCCGGCGCCGGGCAATGGGTATCAGGCGCAAGGACGTCGCGCCGTTCGATCCGCTGGTGCTCGTCATGGGTCTGTTCGCGCGCAGCCTCTTTCCGGCTGCCGCGCTGCGCCGCGCCATCGCCCGCCTCGTGCCCAAAACCCACTTCGAGTACCTGAAGATTCCGCTCACGGTCACCGCCACCGATCTCGATAGCGGCGAGCTGCTGTTACTGGGCGGACCGGAGCGCCGCGACATCGAGCTGGCCGATGCGCTCTACGCCTCGTGCGCGCTGCCGCTCTATTTTCCGCCGCTGGAAGCGGACGGCCGGCGGCTGGGCGATGGGGGCCTGCGTGCGGTGTTGCCGCTCGGTCCCGCGCGCGAGGTCGTCACGGACGCCGATCTGTTCGTCGCGGTGCACGTCGGGCCGGGCTTCGATGAGCGAGGACCCATGACCAATGGCGATGAACGGCAGCCGTCCTCCCCCGACGCGCCGGTACCCGCGCGCATCCCGCGCGTCGTGCGAACGCACGGCGAGGCGATACGCATCATGATGGCGGAACAGGCGGAGCGGTCACTGGCGGATTGGCCCAAGGACGGGCCGAGGCTCGTGTACGTGCGGCCGGTCGCCGAGCGCGAGGCGACGTTCGCGGTGGAGCGCGTGCAGGAATACGTGGAGATGGGTTACCAGGCAACCAAGAAAGCCTTAGGATAAACGGGGCAATGCAAAGACTAGACGCACCGACGCACCGCGGTCAACCGTTCACGGTCAACGGGACAACCTGATGCGAGCATCGGACGTGATGATTGCTGAGCCTGTTGTCGCTGCGGCGGGCGCGACGTCCTCCGAGGTCGCTGCACTCATGCGGATAAAGAACATCTCCGTCGTGCCGGTGGTCGATAACCCAAAAGACCGCCACTATCTCGGCACGATCTCAGATCGAGACATCGTCGCACGATGCGTGGGGGCAGGACACGATCCAACGGGCTGTTCAGTGGCCGACCATGCGCGCACCGATACCCCAATCGTGCGGCCCGAAACCGAGCTCAAGGGATTCAAGATCGCAAAACAGATAGATCCCGGCGATCACCACGTGCGCTCGACGATTGTGGTACTGAACGGCGATAGGACAGTGGTTGGGTTCATTCCGCACCCCGAGGAGGTCGCGGGTGTCGTCGTCGTCTAGGGCTCACAAGTTCTTCACGCTTGCCGAAGCCAACCGGACTCTGCCTCTCGTTCGCCGCGTCGTCCAGGACATCATGGCCGCCCATCCCGAGTGGAGGGATCTCGTCTCCCGGTACGAGCTCGTCGCCTCGCGGGCCCGCCCGGATTGGGGCCAATCGAAAGAGCAGCTCGACCTCAAGTCGCAGATCGACGCGGTCGCGGGGAAGATCAACGACTACCTGCGGGAGCTGGAGGAGATCGGCTGCGAATTCAAGGATTTCGAGAAGGGGCTGGTGGATTTCCATGGCCGCCTCGAGGGGCGCGAGATCCTGTGGTGCTGGAAGTCGGGTGAAGACCGCATCGCCCACTGGCACGAGCTGGAGGCGGGATATGCTGGCCGCCAGCCGCTCCCCGAAGTGCTGAGCCGCACATGAGGGGCTTCTGGCTGTTCGTCCACATGATCGGCTTCGTCGCATGGCTCGGCGGCGGGCTCGCCGTGATGCTCAGCGGCATCACGGCCAAGCATTTTCCACCCGACCACCGGCTGGCCGTGTACCGCGTGATGAGCGTGCTGTCGCGCAATCTGATCGGCCCCGGCGCGGTGCTGGTCGTGGTGAGCGGATTCGTCCTGTCCGTCCCCTTCTTCAAGAGCGCGACGGTTCCCACCTGGCTGCTGGCGATGCAGGCGCTCGGCTTGCTCGGGGCCATCGTGGTCATCGGGGTCGTGACACCCACGGCGGCGCGGCTGGGCCGGCTGGAGCTGGACCCGCGGGGAGAGCTGCCCGAAAGCTTCGCCGGGCTGCGCCGCCGCCAAGCCATCTTCGCGACGCTGGCCGGCATTCTCGCATTGCTGGCGCTGCTATCCGGCACGGTCTTTAGGTAGGACCTGCACATCTAGACGCACCGACGCACCGCGGTAAACAGTCACGGGTCAACGGGACTACCCTCGCGTGGGTTGTCCCGTTGCCCGTTTACGGACCCCCGCGGTGCGTCGGTGCGTCTAGTCTTTGCATGTCCCCGCTTGGGATTTCAGTCTGTGACCATCCAGGTCATCCAAGGGTCGTTTGCAGAGTGCGGGGATTGGTTCTGTTCGACTTCGGCGGAACGCTAGACGCGGACGGCTCCCGCTGGAGCGTCCGTTTTCATTCCGCGTACCGTGCGGCAGGGGGCAAGCAGACATTCGCGGCGTTCGACAGAGCGTTTCGCGAATCGGACCGGGCCCTCGAGCGGCTCTCGGGGATAGAGAGGCTGGGATTCCGCGCGATGGTTGACGCTCAAACCGCATTGTTGCTGCCGCGTCTTCCCGACGGCGCCGGCCTTTCGAAGCAAGCCATCGCGGACCAATTCCATGCCTCGACCTGCGCGGTCGTGCATCGCAACGAGGCGCTGCTCGCGCGGTTGTCCCAGTCCTATCACCTGGGCGTCGTTTCGAACTTCACCGGCAACCTCGAGCTCTGCCTGCACGAGCTCGGCGTGATGCGGTACTTCACCGTCGTCGCCGATTCCGGCCGCGTCGGCATTACGAAGCCGGACCTGCGGCTCTTCAAGCACGCGCTCGACTGGCCGGGTGTCGCGGCGACACCGGGTTGGATGGTGGGCGACAACTTCGAATCGGACATCAGGCCCGCCGCCGCACTCGGCCTCTCGACCGCATGGCTCGCCCCGCCGACCGAGAAATCTCCCGACAGCGGCCTGCCGACGGTTCGTCTGGCGACGCTGCCGGACCTCACCAAAGTGCTCGGTCTGTGATGCAAGGCCTGATTCTCGCCGGGGGACGCGGCTCTCGTCTGGCGGCGGACGGTGTCGACACGCCGAAGGCGCTCGTCGAAGTCGCCGGGCGGCCGCAGATCGTGCATCTGATTGAGACCTTCAGAGAGCTCGGCTGCGCGACGATCACCTGCATGGTCCGCGACGACGTCCCGGTTGAGGTGTCGCCGCCCGCCGTGGTGCAGACGTGCCGCACGCCGTCGTCGTTGCACACGCTGGTCGCGGGCCTCGCCATCGCCCCGCCGGGTCCGGTGTTCTGCGCGATGGTGGACACCGTGATGCCCGCCGCCGACTGGCGCCGCGTGCATCAAGGCGTGACCGAGCGGCTCGCGGCCGGAGCACTTGCCGTGCTCGCCGTCACGCCGTTCGTGGACGACGAATTGCCGCTGTACGTCACGCGCAATAGCGCTGGTTTGGCCACGGGGATCTTCGACACTCCTCCCCAGGCTCCACTGCTCGTCACGGGCGGTGTCTACGGTCTAAGCCCGCAAGCTCGCCGCCTGGCCGCGGTGGCCGTCGCGTCGTTGCATCGCATGCGTGCATTCCTGCGGCTGCTCGTCGAGCTGCGCGTCCCCGTCGCGACCGTCGAAGTGCCGCGCATCATCGATCTCGACCACAAGCGCGACCTCGACGCAGCGGAACGCTGGCTCACGGCGGGCGTGGATCCATGAAACGCCTGGTCGCGCTGTACCGTAGCCCGACGTATTCGCCGGAAGTGCATCGCGGCAACGACACGGCGATTCTCGATGCGACGGTCGCAGGACTCGAGGGACGCGGCTGGCATGTGTCACGCAGCTCAGAAGGCGACGTCGCCGCAGGCCGGCTGCCGCCGGCCGACCTGTATGTGAACATGTGCCAGGGACCCGCCGCGTCGGAGCGCTTGCTCACGCTCGTTCCCAGGCGGGCGCTGGCGGTCAACCCGCCCGAGAGCGTTCTCAATTGTCATCGCCATCGCCTGGTGGTGCGGATGGCCGCGGCGGGGCTGCCGTTTCCGCGCACGCTCATCGTGCCGACCGATGAGCCGCAGGCCGCGATGCCGCTCGTCCACCAGCTCAACGGCGACGGCCGGCCCGTATGGGTGAAGCGCGGTGATGTGCACGCCGAAACGAGTGCCGACGTGGTTGCGGCCAGGGAAGCGGGCGTGCAAGACGCGATCGCCGCGTTCGCGCGCCGCGGAGTCGCGCGCGTCGCGCTGCAGGCGCATGTCGGCGGCCCGATCGTGAAGTTCTACGCCGTCGCCGACGGCCGGTTCTTCTTCTGGTACGCCGCCGACGCGATCCCCCGGCCCCGCCCGATCGAGATCTCTGAAGATCGCTTGCGCGAGCTGGTGTTTTCGGCGGCGCGCGCCGTGGGACTCGAAGTGTTCGGCGGCGACGTCGCATTCCCGCAACCCGATACACCGGTGCTGATCGATCTCAATGACTGGCCGAGCTTCGCTCCGGTGCGGGTGGAAGCCGCGGCGGCGATCGCCGGCTACATCGACGACAAAGCCTCGAACGGACACCAGGGATGATCGATCTCGCTACACAATCGCAATCGCAGCGCGTCTTCGACCTCGAGGCGCAGTACCTGGCGCCGGGCACGCAGAGTGTCGCGCTTTTCAGCAAGCTGTGCATGGACCGCGGCGAAGGCGCGATCCTGTGGGACGTCGACGGCAATCGCTACATCGACCTGCTCGCCGGAGTCGGCGTCGCGAGCCTCGGCTACGCGCATCCCCGCTACGTCGCCGCGATGACGAAACAGCTCGAGCGGGTGCACGTCGGCAGCTTCACGTCGGAGCATCGCGCCGCCCTCGTCAAGCTGATTGCCGGGCTCGCGCCCGGCGATCTCAACCGCACCCAGCTCTACTCGAGCGGCGCGGAAGCGGTCGAAGCGGCCGTGCGGCTCGCGAAAGCGGCCACCGGCCGGCACGAGATCATGGGGTTCTGGGGCGGCTTTCACGGCAAGACGGGCGGCGTGCTGCCGCTCTTGTCGGGAAGCTTCAAGCACGGCTTGGGTCCGCTCGCGCCCGGAGCGTATTCGAGCCCCTACGCATCCTGCGCGCGCTGCGCCTTCGGCAAGACGTTCCCGTCGTGCGCGTGGCATTGCGTGGACTTCTTGCGATCCAAGGTCGCGCTCGAAACCACCAACGACATCGCCGCGATCATCGTGGAGCCGGTGCAGGGCACCGCCGGCAACGTCATCCCGCCACCCGGTTACCTGCGCGAGCTGCGCGCGCTCGCGACCGACATCGGCGCGCTGCTGATCTGCGACGAGATGATCACCGGCTTCGGACGCACGGGCAAGATGTTCGCCGTCGAGCACGATGCCGTCGTGCCCGACGTCCTGCTCGTGGGCAAGGGCTTCGGCGGCGGATTCCCGGTGAGCGGCATCGTGATGCGCGAGCCGATCGCGTTCTCCAAGCCGTGGGCGAATCCGAGCGGCAGCTCGTCCAGCTACGGCGGCAACCCGCTGGCCGCCGCCGCCGCCCACGTCACGATCCGCACGATCGTGGACGACGACCTGGTCGAGCATAGCCGCCGCCTGGGTGCGACGCTGCTTGCCGAAATGCAATCGTGGGAAGACGAAATCCCGATCGTCAGCGACGTCCGCGGGCGCGGCCTCATGCTGGGCATGGACCTCGTCGTCCCCGGCACTCGCCGGCTGCTCGACAAGAAAATCACGCGCTGGATCTTCGACACGCTGCTCGAGCGCGGCGTGATCGCGATGATCTACAATCCCGAAGTGCGCATCAACCCGCCGCTCGTCATCACGGAAGAACAGGCGCTGGAAGCGCTGGCGACCATGAAGGCCGTGCTCGAGGAGGCCGGCGCCCGTGTACGCGAGTAAGGGCCCCCCCCCCGTCGAGGAGTGGGCGGATCGCCGTTTCTTCAGGCCGCTGGGATGGCGCTTGGCCACCGCGCTGCTGCCGACGCGCATCTCCCCCGACGCGGTCACGCTCGCGAGTCTCGTGCTCGGGGTCCTCGCCGGACATCTGTTCTGGTACCGGAGCCCGTGGGTCAATGCGACGGGTGTCCTGCTCTTCATTATCTCCGACGTGCTCGACAGCGCCGATGGGCAGCTCGCGCGCTTGCGCGGCACGTCCACCCGCATGGGCAGGATTCTCGATGGCCTCGCCGATTCGGGACGCTTCGTCAGCCTGTACGGCCACCTCGGCGCACGGCTGTATGTCGGCCAGGGGTGGCCCGGGGCGGTGCTCGCGTTCGCCGCGCTGGTATCGCACACCTACCAGGCGGCCGCCGCCGATTTCATTCGGCAAGCCTACCTCCACTTTGCGGTAGGCGAAGGCGGCGAGTTCGACGTTGCGGAGCCGCCGGCGATGGACGGAGGCTCGCTTTGGTCGCGCATCTCGAGCTGGGTGTACGGCGATTACCTGCGCCGCCAGGCGTGGCTGTTTCCACGTACTACGGCGCTGGCGCGGTCGCTTTCCGGACGTGCCGTCCCCGCGTCGCTGCGGCGCGCGTGGGTCGAGCGGCAGCGCTGGATCGTGCGCGATTGCGCGTGGATCGCGCAGAACATCCGCTTCCTGCTGTTGGCACTGACCGTGGTCCCTGGTTGGCCTACGGTGTACTGCTGGATCGTCGTGGGCCCGCTCAATCTCGTGCTCGTCGGTCTCATCCTCGCGCACGAGCGCGAGCCCAAATTCCATGCGCAGCTCGCCTGACAGCCAAGTCTATCGCGGCGTGCTGCTCGGTCTGGGCAGCATCGCGCGCTCGGCGCATATGCCCGCCTTTCTGCACGCCCCGAACGTCTCGGATCGGCTCCAGATCGTCGGCATTGTAGATGACGCGCCCGCAGCGCCGGCATCATTCCACGGTATTCCTCTATTATCGAGTCCCCATCAGCTCCAAACTCTGGGCGCGATCGATTTCGTCGACATCTGTACGCCTACCTCCTCCCACCTGACCCTGTCGCTCTGGGCCCTGTCGCAGGGCTATCACGTCTTGTGCGAGAAACCCGTCGCCGTGACTCGGGCGGAGGCCGTCGCGCTCGCGACCGCCGCCCGTCGGGCGGGTCGCGTCGTCATGCCGTGTCACCAGTATCGCTTCAACCCGGTGTGGCGGCGGGTGAAGCGGTGGCTCGACGAGGGCGTGATCGGGCGGTGGTATCTGGCCGAGTTCCGCGTCTACCGGCTTGCGGCCGACCAGGGTGTGTCGAGCGACGCGGTGCCGTGGCGCGGGCGCCGGGCCGGCGGGCGCGGCGGCGTCCTGTTGGATCACGGTACGCATCTCGTCTACGAGCTGCTCGACGTCGCGGGGCCGCCGCAGGCGGTGCGCGCCTGGACGGGCAGGCTGCGCCACGGTGGGTACGACGTCGAAGACACGGCGCAGATCCTGTTCGACTATCCCGATCGCATGGCGACGATGTTTCTCACCTGGGCCGCGCGGCGGCGCGAGACCGAAATCCGCTTCATCGGCGAGCGGGGCAGCATCACCTGGAGCCGTGGCACGCTCACACTGGAGCGCGACGGGACGGGACTCGCGGAGTCGTTCGATCACAGCGCCGAGCTGAACAAGGCGTCGTACGCGACCTGGTTCGCCGACCTGTTCTGTGACTTTGCTCGGGCGCTCGATTCGGGTGACAGCGCGCCGCACATCGCCGATATCGCTCAGGTCGCCGCCGTCCTGGAAGATGCCTACGCCGGCGCAGCCACTCCCGAGCTCCAGCTCGCATGAGCCGGAAATGGCAAGCCGGGCTGTTCGTGCTCGGCGCCGCGGTGTTCGCCTATCTGGTCGCGCGGATCGGCATGGGCCGGCTCATCTCCGATGCCGGCCGCACCGGTCTGATGTTCGTGCCGATCGTGCTGCTCTACGCGCTCGTCTACGCATGCAGCGCGCTGGCCTGGCAGCTCACGATGGCCAACGATCCCAGCCGGCCCTCGTTCTGGCGCACGTATGCGGTGATCATGGCGGCGGGCGCGCTCAATTTCCTCACCCCGGTCATCAACGCGGGTGGCGAGCCGTATCGCGTGGCCGCCATGGCACCACTGCTCGGCAGGCGACGGGCTGCGGGCTCCGTGATCCTGCACCGGATGCTGCATTCGTTTGCCTACGTACTCGTGTGGCTCACTGCGGTCGTGCTGGCGTTCGCGCTCTTGCCGCGCGATACGTCCACCGCGGTGCTCGTCGTATTGGGTGCCGCCGGCGTGTTACTGCTCGGCGTCATCCCGTTGTTCATGTCGGTGCATCGCAGCGGCCTGCTGGAGCGGATCCTCGATTGGATGCAGCGCGTGCCGGTCGTCCGGAGGTTGGTCGCCTTCCTCGAGCCGCGGCGGACTCTGCTGATCGAGCTCGATCAGCAGATCACCGACTTCTATCATCATCATCCTGGTCGCTTCGCTCGGGCGATGCTGCTCGAGTACCTGAGCCGCTGCATCTTCATGCTCGAGCTGGTTCTTATCATCGCCAGCCTGGGCTACCGCATCAGCTACTTCCGTGCCTTCGCGATCGGCGGGCTCGAGGCGATCGCGGGAAACCTGCTCTTCATGGTGCCGTTCGAAATCGGCGCGCGGGAGGGCGCGTACTACGCGCTCTTCAGTCTATTCGGACTCGATCCCCAGCTCGGCCTGTACACGTCCATTGTCGGGCGCGTACGCGACTTCGCCTGGATCGCGGCGGGGTTGCTGCTGTTCTGGACGGCTCCTGGTGCGCCTGCTGCGTCTGCTGCGCCTGCGGCGTCTGCTGTGTCATGACCATCGTCACGCATGCGCTGGCGACGACGCTGGGCGTGCGAGTGCTGAAGCTCACGGGGAGCGACGCCGTGCTCGCCTATGTCTTCGGTGTCGGCGTCGACATCGATCACGCCATCAAGGCTCCGTTTTACTTGAAGGCAATTGGGTTGAAGAACGAAAGAGGCTATTACTGGAGGACGTCGCTCCAGGAGCCTGTCGCGCTGTTGTGGATCGTCCCGCTGTGCTTTTTTCTCGGCACGTGGGTGCCCGCGCTCTTCTTCCTCATCCATCTGGCCATGGATTACAGCGTCGGCTACGAGAAGATGCCGTGGTATCCATACTCGCCGCTCGTGACGCAAGGGTTCCTCGTCGGTGTGTCCGACAAAACCAAAGAAGCGCTGCTGATCGTGGTGCTCCTATGTATGAATTTGCTCCTGGTCTTGGCTCCGCTTTAGACCGCGGCATCCGCCCGGTCCTGCGATTCGTGCACGTCACGCTGGGGCTCTCGCCCAATCAGGTGACGTGGGCGTCGTTTTGGGTCAGCGCCGCGGCGGGCGTCGCGTTCGCAACCGGTCGCGTCGTCCCCGGTCTGCTGCTGATGGCCGCCGCACAGGTGCTCGACGGGCTCGACGGCGGCATCGCGCGGCAATTCGGCCTCGTCTCGGAAGCCGGCCACCGGCTTGACACCTGGCTCGATCGCGCATCGGAGATCGCGATCTTTCTCGGCTGTGCGGTCGGCGGGCTCGTTTCACTCAAGCTCGCGCTGCTCGCTTGCGCCGCTGTGCTGCTGCTCACGACGATCGTCGATCGCTCGCGGCTCGACCCCGGCGTCAAACGCTTCGCGCTGTACTTCGGCCTGTGGGCGCCGTACCCGTTGATTTTCTCCGTGATCTTTGTTGTAAACCTTGCCGCCTATGTCGTGGGATTGTTGGTCATCGACTGTCGCTTCCAGCGCAACATGGACGCATTGGGCGGCGATCTGAACACGGTCGCTTCGCGCGCGGCCCACGTGGCCCGCGCGACCCGGCTCGAGACTCCATAGTGCTGGCGTTGCAGCATCCGTACGTCGTCGTCGCGCCTGCCGAAACGGTGCATGTCGAGGTATGGCCGGGAACCGGCCGGCCGGTAGCCATCGTGCCCGGACTCTTCGGTGGCGCGTTCACGTTCCGGAAAGTCGTCCCGCTCCTCGCTGCCCAGGGGTTCCGCCCGATCGTCATCGAGCCGCTGGGCACCGGCCTCTCGAGCCGCCCCGAGAAGGCCGACTACTCCCTGACGGCGCAGTCGCACCGCCTCGCGGCCGTGCTCGATTCGTTGAACGCCGGGCCGTCGCTGGTGCTCGCCCACTCGCTGGGCGCGGCGATGGCGTTCCGGCTCGCGCTCGACAGGCCCGATCTGGTCCGCGGCATCGTGTCGATCGAAGGCGGGCCCACCGAAGAGGCGATGACACCGACGTTCCGCAGCGCGATGCGCTATCTGCCGTGGGTCAAATTACTCGGCGGAATCAAGCTCGTGCGCCGCAAGATCCGCGGCATGCTGCTCGATGCGTCGGGGGACCGATCGTGGGTGACGGAAGGCGTCGTGCTGGCCTATACGCTGGGTGAGGCGCGCGACTTCGACGCGACGCTCAAGACCTTTCGCGCGATGTCGCGCGCCCGCGAGCCGGCAAAACTGGTCCCCCGGCTGGGCGACATTGCCTGCCCGGTCACGCTGCTCGTGGGCACCGCCCACCACGATGGCGACGTGCCGCCACAAGAGGTCGCGCTCATGAGTCACTCCATCCTGTCGTTCGAGGCGGACAGTGAGCGGGGTGCCGGGCACTACCTGCAGGAAGAGCGGCCCGCGGCGGTCGTGGCGGCGCTCGAGCGGCTGGAGCAGAGAGCGCGATGACACCGCTGCGCATCGCCTTGATCGCGGAGGACTACTACCCGCAGCTGGGCGGTGTGCCGGAGCACGTACACCATCTCGCCCGCGAGCTCGACAGCCTCGGGCATTCGACCACCATTGTTACCTCCAACATGAAGGAGCGGGGAGCAGGGAGCGGGGAGCAGTCGGTGCATGCCGATGTCCGGCGCATCGGGACAAGTCTCGTGATCTATGCAAACGGTGGGGTCGCGCGGGTCACCGTCGGATGGCGACTCACGGCGCGCTTCGAGGCGCTGTTTCGCAAAGAGCGCTTCGACATCGTGCACGTGCATGGCGGCTTGAGTCCAACGCTCGGCATCGTGGCGCCCCGTGCGGCCTGGCGAGCGGGTATCCCGGTCATCGCCACTTTTCACACCTGGTTTCCCGGCTCGATCGGGTATCGGATCCTGCGCCGGCCGTTTCAGTGGATGCTCGATCGCCACGCAGCCGCAATCGCGGTCAGCAGCGCCGCGCGCGACGCGATGGCGCGCTACTTCACGGCGCCCTGGGAGATCATTCCCAACGGGGTGGACACGACGTTCTTCCGTCCCGGCCTGAGCCCTGGCGCCGGACGATGTGAGCGACGGGGGGCGGGGAGGAGGCCGAGGCTCTTGTGGCTCGGGCGAATCGAGCCGCGCAATGACCTCGCGACAGTGCTCGCGGCGATGCCGGGAATCCTCGAGCGCCATCCCGGCGCGCAGTTGACGGTGGTGGGCGACGGCCCATGGCGCCCGCGGATGGAGCGCGCCGCCCGGCGACTCGGGCCGTGCGTGCAGTTTGCCGGCTACGTAAACGGCGGCCGGCCAGGCTACTATCGCGCTGCCGACGTTTACCTCTGCCCGACGACGCGGGCGTCGTTCGGTGTGACGCTGCTCGAGGCGATGGCGTGCGGCACGCCGCTCGTCGTCTCCGATATCCCCGCGTTTCGCGACCTCGCGACGGCGTCCGGTGCCGTGTTCGCGCCGCCCGGCGACGCTGCGGCGTGGGCCCGCGCCGTGAACGGTCTCCTCGATGATCCCGCGCGGCGAGCGGCCATGATGGGGGAGGGACGAGCGGTCGCCGAGCGCCATGCCTGGCCGCTCGTGGCGCAGCGCGTGCTGGCGGTGTACCGGCGGGTGACGGGATGATGGGGTTCGACTTGCTCTTCGGACCTTCGATAGAGCGTGGCCCACGCACACGACGCATTTATCTCACGTTCGACGACGGCCCGAACGAACGGGCGACACCCGCGATCCTCGAAATACTCGCCGTCGAGCGGGTGCCGGCGGTGTTCTTCATGGTCGGCGAGCATGTGCGGCGGTATCCCACGCTCGCGCGGCGCGTGGTGAGCGAGGGACATAGCGTGGGGAACCACACTCACAACCATCTCAAGCTGCACCTCGCGTCTCCGGGACGGATCAAGGATCAGCTCGCGGTTTGTCACGCCGCGATCGAATGGGCGACGGGCCGGACGCCGCGCGCCTTTCGCGCACCCCACGGGTATCGCAGCCCGTTTCTCCGTTCCGCTGCGCGCAACCTCGGCTATACGGTTTTCGGATGGACGTTTGGAGTATTCGATACCGCGCGCCCGGGCGCTGAGGAGATTCGCCGCAGGGTGAGGAAACGGCTGCGGCCCGGAGCGATCGTGCTACTGCATGACGGTGATGGCTACGATCCTGGGGGAGATCGGATGCAGACCGCCCAAGCTTTGACGGGGATCATTCAAGATGCGCGCGATGCGGGATATGATTTTGGTGATCTTACGGAACTACTCGGCAAGGACATGCAAAAGCTAGGTGCACAGACGCACCGCGGGCTCGAGTCATGAGTCAACGGGATCACCCTCGCGAGGGTAGGTCCCATTGACCGATTACTCAGGCCCGCGGCGCGTCTGTGGCCTAGTAGTGAATGTCCTGCAGTTGTCTCTAACCGGGCACTCGGGGCACTTAGGCTTTCGTGCTGTGCACACCAAAGCGCCGAGCTCCATCATCGCCTGATTGAGTCGCCATGCCCGCTTGCCGTTGCGCGGCGTCAGCTTCGCGGCCAGGCCCCACACGTCCTCTGTGGCAAACACGCGTTGCAGCACTCTTCGGACATTCGTATCGACTGCCGGCACCGGCTTCTCATAGGCGAAGCACGCCACCGCGCCGGCTGTGTACGGCCCGACACCGGGTAGTGTCCGTAAGTCCTCGGGACGGTCGGGCAACGTGCCATCGTACGCACGGGCAACTTCGCGTGCGAGCTTGTGCAGATTGCGGGCCCGCGCGTAGTAGCCGAGGCCTTCCCACTGTTCCATGACCGCTTTGGGGCGCGCGCGGGCGAGCTTGTCGATCGTGGGGAATCGCGCCATGAAGCGCGGGTAGTATTCCAGCACCCGGCTGACTTGCGTCTGCTGCAGCATGAATTCGGAGACGAGGACGGCATAGGGATTGCGCGTAGTGCGCCAAGGGAGATTGCGTGCGGTCTTGCCGTACCACGCCAAGAGCTTGTCAACAAAGGCTTTCCGCTTGCGAGGGGTGGACGGAGGGGCCATGCGTAACCAAGATACACGCTCATGAGAGCATTTACTGCCGCCCTCGACCTGCGGCGATACGTGGGGCGGTGGTCGCTGCGCAGCGCCAGCCACGCGGGGCGCTTCTTTTTTATGCTCCTGGACCTCGTCCGGGGCATTCTGGAATGGCGCGTCTGGGTCCCCCGCACCATCCAGCAGACCATCGCCGTGGGCTACGGCAGCCTCTTCATCGTGCTGCTGGTGGCCGGGTTCGCAGGGGCGGTGACCAGCCTGCAGGCCGGCTATCAGTTCACGGGCCAGCTTCCTCTCTATGTGGCCGGCGGAATCATCTCCGAATCGATGATCCTGGAGCTGGGTCCCGTGCTCACGGGCCTCATCCTGGCCGGCCGCATCGGCGCGCGCTACGCCGCCGAGCTGGGGAGCATGCGCGTGACCGAGCAGATCGATGCGCTCGAAAGCCTGGGTCGCTCGCCCGTCACGCATTTACTGCTGCCCCGCATCCTGGCCGGCGTGATCGCGATCCCGGCGCTCGTGATGCTGGCAAACGCGTTCGGTATCGTGGTCGGGTATATCACCGCAAAGTCCTCGCTCGGCCTCACCTACGCCGACTTCGAGTTCGGGGCGCGCTACTTCTTCCGGCCGCTCGATCTCTGGTACTCGCTCATCAAGTCGTACGCGTTTGCCTGCGCGGTCACGATAATTCCTTGCTACATCGGCTTCAACACACAGCAGGGCGCCGAGGGAGTGGGGCGCGCCACGACACAGGCCGTAGTCGCATCCTCAGTCACGGTACTGTTTCTCGACACGATTCTCACGAAGCTCATCCTGGGGACCGCAAAGTGAGCATCGAGCTGAAGCAGGTCTCCAAGCGCTTCGTGGACAACGTCGTGCTCGACGGCGTGGACTTTTTCGTCGCCGAAGGCGAGACGGTGGCGCTGCTCGGTCCCTCCGGCGTCGGCAAGAGCGTGCTGCTCAAGCACATCATCGGGTTGATCAAGCCCGATTCGGGCGAAGTGTGGGTCGACGGCCAGCTCGTCCCCCTGCTGGGCCGCAAAGCGCTGGCGGCGCTGCGCAGCCGCATCGGATACGTCTTCCAGAACGGCGCGCTGTTCGACTCGATGGATGTCTTCGAGAACATCCGCCTCGGCATCACCGACGAGCAGCAGTATGCCGACAAGGACTACTGCATTCAGCGCGTCAGAGAATGCCTGCGCCTGGTGAATCTCAACGAGGACGTCGGCAACAAGTACCCCTCGGAGCTCTCGGGGGGCATGCGCAAGCGGGTGGGCATCTCCCGTGCCATCGCCGGGAAACCGACATATTTGCTGTACGATGAGCCGACCTCGGGCCTCGATCCGGTGAACGCCGACGTCATCGATTCGCTGATCGAGCGGCTGCAGCAGGAGATCGGGGTGACCAGCGTCGTCGTCACCCACGACGTGCGCGGGGCGTTTCGCGTCGCCGACCGGATCGCGCTGCTGTCCAAGGCCAAGATTCGCGCCGTCGGCACCGCTGAAGAGATCATCGCGTCCAAAGACCCCGTCGTGCAGCAGTTCCTGGAGCGCGATCTGGAGATGGCCGTCATCCAGGCAAATGAGGGAACGGGGGAAGAGGGAGGGGGGACGGGTGGATCTCACATATAAGCAAGAGGTCGGAGTCGGGGCGATCGTGCTGGTGGGAGTCGCCGTCTTCCTCGTCGGCATGTTCTACCTGACGGGGCGGTCGTTCGGCACCAGTGGGATCTCCGTGGACGTGATGTTCCAGAGCGTCGCCGGCCTGAAGCAGGGCGACCCCGTGCTCGTGTCGGGCGTGAAGAAGGGCAGAGTCGCGCGGGTCGCGCTCGAGCGTGTGAAGAGCGTGCGCGTGACGTTGGAGCTGCAGCGCGACGTCGCACCGCACATCGACGCCAGCGCCGCCGTTGCCGCGATGGACCTGTTCGGCGCCAAGTTCATCGACTACAACCCCGGCTCGCGCGAAGAGATGCTGGCGCGGGGCCGCGTGATTACGGGATCGAACCAGCCGGACATCACGGATGTCGCGCAGGGCGTCGCCAACCGCGCCAACGAGCTGATGGAAAATGCGGCGAACATCGTCTCCGACCGGCTCGGGGAAGACATCCACAACACCCTGATCGTGACGCAACGGGCGATGAACACGCTCGCCAACGCGCCCGAAGGGCCGTTCATCAAGCAGACGACGCGCACCTTGCAGGCGACGGAGCGCGTCATGTCCCGCGTGGACTCGATGCTCTCATCCGGCACCGGCCGCAACATCGATTCGATTTCCACCAATCTGACCAAATTGACGACCAACCTGACGCGCACCACGGCATCGATCGACACGCTGCTCGAGCGCATCAATCGGGGCCAAGGGACCCTGGGTCGCATGGCGGCGGACACCGCGATGTATGCAAACCTGCGCGATCTCTCGGTGGCTCTCACGGCGCTGCTCACGGATCTCAAGGAGCATCCCGACAAATACATGAAGCCAGGCTTGGTGAGGGTGAAGCTCTTCTAAATCAACGGCGGGAAGAGGCGGTTAAAGGCGCGGTACGTGATGGGGGAGATTGGTACAGGCCGCTCAACGCCGCGAGTGCTGCGCCGAATGTTATCTCCAACTCTCGAACCACCGTGTGCTCCAGATAACCAGCTTCCGCTGCTGCCCTCGTCAAGCACTCAGCCTCCGCAGCCGATCCGATAGCAATTCTGATGTGACGCCGGAAGAGTGGAGCCGTTTGTAGAGCATATCCTTCCACAATGTTGGCCTCCACCGAAATCGCTGCTCTCTTCAATTGATCAAAGAGTGCCTTGGACCTCGGATGGTATGCCTTATCGGTCGCCTTCAAAGTCAGCATGAGACCCCGATGTGCTCGTTTCCACGCCTCGAGCCGCTGATACGCATACATGTCAGCAGTCTAATGGCGCACTTACGAGATTCGGTATCCAATTAGCTCACTCACCGCGCTTTTTTCCGCCGTTCTCCGCTTTTTGGTCTTATATTCGCTCCGCATGCTCACCGTAACCTTCCTCGGAACAAGTGCCGCCAGGCCCACAGTCGAACGCAACGTTTCCGGCCTCGCAATTCACCGGGAAGGCGAGACATTGCTGTTCGAGTGCGGCGAGGGCACGCAGCGCCAGATGATGCGCTACGGGGTGAGCTTCGCGCTATCGGAGATCTTCTTCACGCATTTTCACGCCGATCACTTCCTTGGCGTGATTGGATTGATCAGGACGCTGGGGTTGCAGGGGCGGCCGGAGCCGCTGTTTCTCTACGGCCCCAAAGGGGCGAAGCAGGTGTTGACCACTGCCATGCAGCTCGGCGTGGAGCGCGTGCCCTTTCCGGTGGAGATCACGGAGGTGAAGGCGGGGGACGTGCTACGGGAAACGGGAAACGGGAAACGGGACGGCTACGAAATCGTTGCGTTTCCGACAGAACACGGCGGCGGGCCGTCGCTGGGATATGTGCTGAAGGAGCACGTGCGCCGCGGGCGCTTCGATGTCGAGAAGGCCAAGGCCGCCGGCATTCCCGAAGGCCCACTGTGGGGTCAATTGGCCAAGGGTGAGCCGATCACACTTTCCAACGGTCCAACGTTCCAACCTTCCGATTTTGTCGGAGCCGCGCGGCCGGGTCGCTTGGTGGCGATCACCGGCGATACGCGCCCCTGTGCCGCGACGGTCGATGCGGCGCAGGGAGCCGATCTCCTGATCCACGAGGCGACGTTCGGTGAGGAGGAGCGCGAGCGCGCCCGCGACACCGGGCACTCGACCGCGAAGGAAGCGGCGCAGGTGGCGCTCGCGGCGAAAGCGAAGCGATTGGTCCTCTCGCACGTTTCAGCTCGGTACTCGATCAGCGCGGATGAATTGGTGCGCGAAGCGCGCGATGTCTTCCCCAACGTGAGCGTCGCGAAAGACGGACTCGAGTTGGACGTCCCGTTTGCCGAGTGAAGTACCAGTCGACCGACTAGTTGTGGGCGCCACCTGCGGGCGGGGGGGGGTATATTCTCCCGCCCATGGGACCGGTCTCGTTCACGTATTCCGCCAGCGTACCGGCGCCAATTGACAAAGTCTTTGCCCTCATTTCCGATCCGCTGCGGATGCCGGAATGGTTGCCGCGCTGCGTCGCGGTACAAGCCACCACCAACGACAAAGTCCGTGGCAAAGGCGCGCGCTACAAACTCACGTTCCAGCGCGATTTGAACCGCCACGAAGCGCTCATCGAGATCATCGACTTTCAGGCTCCGCATACGTTCGGTTGGGTCGAGATCTACCACCGCGCCGGATCAAAGACCTTCTTCGGGTTGGGGTTCGCGGGTGGCTCGACGAAGGTCTCACTCAAGCACATTTGGGTGCCGACGGGGTTCCGGTCCTGGCTCAACGGCCAATTCTACCGGAGACGCAACGCGCACCGGATGTTCGAGGGACTGATCAACAATCTGAGAAAAGCGCTGATCCGCTAGCGCCTATTTCATCACCACCGACACACCGACGCCGATCACGACGCCCACGAACGAGTTGTACTCATCGTCCAGCGGCGCGATGATGTGCAGCGCCGGCCGCACCTGACCGGTCGTGAACCCGGCCGAGAGGCCGACCTGATCGATCGTACGCTGGCCCACGCCGCCGATATCCTCGGTGATGAACGTCCAGCCGCCAAAACCGACGCTCACCCACACCTGCGGGCCTCGGTACCCCGCGGACATGTGATGATGCAGAATCAGCTCGGCATCGCCCCCCTTCGTCGGGAAGAGCGCGGACGGCCCGCCGCCGGCGTCGAACGTGAATCCGTTGTCGCCCTGATAGCGGTAGCGGGCACGCGCGGAGACGGTGGCCACGTTCGGCAGGAACGCCTCATAGCGCGTGATGTCGCTGAACACGCCGATTTGAACTGCGAACTCGCCCTCGGAGGCCAGCGGGCCACGCACGCCCATTTCGTAGGCAAGGCCGGTGGCACCGCCGGTCTCGACGCCTACGTACGGATTCCCGAGTGATGAGCTCGAGCCGCCAAAATCAGTCGACCCGCGGGCGAACGGCAGCTCGAATCGGATCGCCGTCTTATCGCCCATCGGCGCGCGCCCGGACAGGAACACGGCGAAGCTGGTGAGCGACGTTCCGCCGCCCTGGAACTTCGGCCGCAGGAAGTCGAGCGCGACGCCGCGCCGCGGGACATTGGCGGTCCACGGCTCCTGGGCGGTGAGGGGGAGGGGGAGGGGGAGGGGGAGAACGCCCGGACCAAGGAGCGTGAAGACGATGAGGAAGCGCATCTGTTGCCTCCGGGAGATTTGTCTGGTACTGATACTAGAGATACGCTTGAACCGGTCCCCCGGCGAGTTTAGCTTCAACTCCCTTCGGGGCTGTAGCTCAGCTGGGAGAGCGCCTGGATCGCACCCAGGAGGTCAGGGGTTCGAGCCCCCTCAGCTCCATAACCGATGCCCCTTGGTGTAACTGGCAACACGCCTGACTCTGGATCAGGAGAGTCCTGGTTCGATCCCAGGAGGGGCAACTCGAAGCGCGATGCGCGGATAAAGCGTGTCGCGCTTCTCGTGTTTTTGGGGCTTACAAGCGTTTCACAGGCGTTCACGCTGCTGCCCCTCCCGTAACCCGCTACCCTGCTACCTTTGCCGCGCTGACTTTCCTGTCCCTGAGCTTCACGGGCGTGCTCATCACTTCGAGCATCCCGTCCGTCGTCGCCAACTGGTAGCAGCTATGCAATGTCTGCGCGTCGCGCCACCCGCCGGCCGCCATCACGTCCACGAGCGACATGTTCTTCCGCTCGGTGGCCCACTTTCTCCTGAACGGATGGAAGCGACCGCCCTTCAGATGCGGCATACCCGCGTGCCGCTCCACGCGGTCGTACATCTCGCCGAAGATCTCCCGCGGCCAGTGCTCGTCCTTGTCGGCGCACGGGAACAGCCACCCGTCGCCAACAGCGGCGAACTTGACCTTGAAGCCTCGCAGCTCCTCGGCCAACGCCTCAGGGATGGGAACCACTCGATCACGGCCCCGCTTGTCGAACTCCGCCTTGAACTTGATTTCAGGCGGGTCTTCCCAGCGCTTCCAACGCTCGCGCCCGCGCTTTTGCGGCGCCGTTGCCGCCATTTTCTGGACGGCTTCCCTGAGCTTCAGGAACCGGTCATATGTCGCGACCGGCCGGCGCGGGTCTTCTTCCTTTGGCAACTTCACGCCGCGAAGCGGGTTGTTCTCGAGCAACCAAGAGCCGTCCGGCAACCGCTCGCTCATGGCCCAGTAGATCATCTGGCGCAGCTGCTTGATCTCGCCTTGGATCGTCCGGCCTCGCACCGGTATGGTCTCGCGACCGTCCGGCCATCCATGACCAGTCCGACGCATCGCGACGTACCGCTCCACGTCGTTCTTGGTCAGGTGCTCTACCCGCTTCGTGGCACCGAGGCCCGCAATCAGTAGCCGGACATCGGTCTGCTTCTGCTTCCGCGTCCGTTCCAGGTTTCCGCGGTAACTCGACGCCTCCTGCTGGTAACGGTCCCACAGTTTTTCGAGCGTCAGCGGTTCGGCCAGGTTGATCTTCTTGCCCTTCTCGAGCTCGCGAATGAACTCGATCGCGAGCCGGCGCGCTTCCGGGCGATCGGTGGTGTGGAGTGACGCATATGAGACGCGTCGGCCTACCCGAAACACCCGCTGAAACGTGCCGCCTGGCCTGCGCTGCTGGACCCGAACTTTCAGCCCCCTGACGCCGAGCGAGAGGGACCAGCGGCCGCTCTTGCTCTTGTGCCAGGGGCGTTCCGGAATTGGGAGTCGCCGTTCAGTCATTCGAACCTCCTGATGAGGTCCGGGTGGCGACCCGCCGAGCATCGGCAACGGGATCGTACGCCCGGACGGGCCGGGCGTCAACGACGGTTGGTTTCTTGGGCAGATCTCCTGCCCGGAAGAAGAGGCGCCGGCCGTCTCGGCGAGCGGGCAGCTTTCCAAGCCGATGCAGACGGCGGAGATGGTCGCTGGAGTATCCCGACCGGACGGTCGCGTCCTGGAGGCCCAGTAGAGCCTCATCCTCAGCTTTGGTCACGGCGTCGAAATCGGCCAGGACCTCGAAAGACCTCTCTCGAGAGCGTTCGCCTCCCTGGAGGGTCCCTTGAGAGCGCGCGCGGTGTCTCTTCTCGCCCTTCGCTCTCTTCGGACTAAATCGACTTCAAGGCAACTGTGCCACCCGATGAACTTATAGCTCCATCAATCTCGGTGAGTCAAGGACCGAGAGACCTTGAAACGACGTATTGTCGCTCGAAAGTCCCCTTTCGTCCGTTCACCGTCGATTGGCGGTCTAGACCGCATGCGGTAAGGTTGCGGTGCCGGTCACGGGTCCCGCACGGCGTTTTCCACGGCTTTTCCCACGGCTCTACCAGCGGTTTTGCCAGGCGTTTTCGTAGGCTCTTTATAGCTGTTTTCGTGGGGCTTGCACCAGGCTAACATGGCCGGGAGCGCTGTATATTGGCTTGTACTGATCTTGCGGTCCCGCGCGTTTTCCTGCCGCCGGCCGCGTCGAAACGATGACAAAGAGGCCGCATAGGTGGGTAACTCTCCTTCTCCGGTCAGAGCTGGCAAGAAACCAAAGCAGGAGTCAGCAAGCTCCAAGGAGCGGGGGAGTATGACCTCAACGGCGCCGCCTGATCTTGGCGACTATGTGCCGTCCGAACTCAAGGCATTGCGGAACCCGCAGACCGACCTACCACGAATTGCGAGGGACCCTAAACTTACGGCCCTTGTCGATGACGCGGTTCGGCGGATTCCAACTCATCACGCCTTGCACCTTCACGATGCCCGCGCAATGAGTTTCCTGAAGCGCGACAGCGTCCATCTTGTACTCACCTCGCCGCCCTATTGGACGTTGAAGGAGTACCGGCGTACGGATGGACAGCTGGGGTTCGTGGCAGATTACGAGGCCTTCCTTTCGGAGCTGGATCGGGTCTGGCGGCAATGCTTCGACGCGCTGGTACCTGGGGGACGCCTGATCTGCGTTGTTGGTGACGTATGTCTTTCTCGACGCAAGAACGACGGGCGTCATACGGTCGTGCCGCTGCACGCGTCTATTCAGGAGCACTGCCGCCCCATTGGGTTCGATAATCTCGCGCCGATCATCTGGCACAAGATTGCCAACGCCGCATACGAGGTCGAGAATGGGGGCTCAGGCTTCCTCGGGAAGCCTTATGAGCCCAATGCCGTCGTAAAGAACGACATCGAGTTCATTCTGATGGAGCGGAAGCCCGGTGGGTACAGAAGCCCTTCCGAGGCTACTCGCGTGCTGAGCGTCCTCTCGGCCGAGAACCACCAGAAATGGTTCCAGCAGATCTGGAGCGGTCTTACCGGGGCTTCGACGAGACAGCACCCGGCCCCGTTCCCCCTCGAGCTGGCGGAGCGGCTGGTTAGAATGTTCAGCTTTGTGGGCGATATCGTCTTGGACCCATTCATGGGAACCGGGACGACCAACCTTGCGGCGGCTCGTTGGGGGAGGCACAGCGTCGGAGTTGAGGTAGACGCTCACTACTTCGACCTTGCCTCCGAGCGTCTCACCGAGGCCGCGGCCGACATCTTTGGCGCGGTTTCGCTCAAACTTGACAAGCCTCCTTCGCGGACGTCCGCTCACTCTTGATGAAGAACCTCGAAAAGAGGGTCTCAGCGGCCGTATCGCATTTCTGGAAAACAAGGGATCAACAGTCGAAAACGCAGGGGTCGGCCGTAGGTGACCGTGACCGAGGAGCGCGTAGCGCGGTTACGGGCGGCGCGCAGATGGACGGGTTCATCCAGCTGCTCGCGGACCTGCTCGCCGATGCCGGCATCCCAGATTCAATCATCTACCGTAAACAGCGAATCGAACTGCCGGGCTTCTTCCGCCCCACGAAGGAGTGGGACTTGCTCGTGGTTGCAGACGGACAACTGCTCGCGTCACTCGAGTTGAAATCTCAGGTTGGGCCGTCGTTCGGTAACAACTACAACAACCGGACGGAAGAAGCGGTAGGGAACGCCACCGACTTCTGGACTGCCTATCGGGAGGGTGCCTTCACCAAGTCGCCCCGCCCCTGGCTCGGGTACTTGATGCTCCTTGAGGAAACCAAGGGCTCCACGACCCCAGTGAAAGTATCGGAGTCGCATTTCAAGGTCCGGGAGGAGTTTCGGGGAGCGTCCTACGCCGAGCGCTATCGTCTGCTTTGCAAGAAGCTCGTGCGCGAGAGACTGTATGACGCCGCTTGTTTCCTGCTGTCAAGCAGTGATGGTGGCCTCAAGGGCCGTTACGCGGAACCGGATCTCGAGCTGGGTTTCGCCAATCTGGCTGCATCGCTGACCGAGAAGGCGATGGCGCATCTGAGGACTCGTCGCAAGCGGTAGCCAAAACCACCCGGTTTTCCTTTGAGGCGAGACCTCGCGCACACGGACCAAACGGCCTTACCCACCGAAGAGCTCCGGCTGACTCTCCAACTGCGCAAGATCCAAATGCTCACCCGCCAGTAGTTGTCGGTACGTCTTTTCAAGCACCTCTGGCCCGGCAGTCGCTGGGAGAAAACGGAACACAGAAGACGCTAGGTACTCGAGTTCTTGATCAAGAGCCAACCACCTGCGCCCCTCGGCCTCTGCGACCATTCCAGTAGTGTTGGAGCCTGCGAAGATGTCCACGACGATGTCGTTGGGCTCCGTCAGAAACCGGATGAAGAACTCTGGGAGCTTCGGTGGGAAGCGAGCGGGGTGCGCCTGAATGTTTAGGGTCTTGCACGCCGCCAGGTACGAACTGTTCGACTCCGAATTCGGGATACTCAAGAGGTTTGACGGAATTGCGCCCCCATTGTCAGTCCCAAAACCCGCGCTGATATCGTGACCTGACGGACGCTTCTTGGGAGAATAGAAGCCAGCTGGGTCCGCCAGGAGGCGCCTCATCCTGTCGCTGTACTCGGTGAGGACACGGCTGACGTTTGCCTTGGGCCACTCAGTCTTGCTGAACCACCATACCGTATTGACAGAGTCCTTCGCCCGCAATTTCCGTTTGTTGACCCACTCGATGGGGCTCGGGAGCTTGGATGGGTTGAACCAGTAGAAGTCTTCAGCAAGGAAGAACCCCAACTGCTCACAGAACCTCAGCAGCACGTGGAAATTGTATAGGCTTCGTGTGGGAACTCCCTTTCGGTATGCCCCTCCGAGGTCTAGTACGAAACTGCCGTCATCTCTGAGCTTGGTTTGGACCAGGCGACCGAATTTGGCGAGCCAATCGACGTATTCATCTTGATCCGGATTACCGTAGTCCTTCTGGCGCTGGAGCGCGAAGGGCGGGCTCGTCATTACAAGGTTCACGCTGCTATCCGAAAGCTCCGCCAGAAGGTCCAAAGAGTCGCCGCAGTAGGCTGCGCCGAGCTTTGTGCGATAGACGGGCGGGCGGCTAAGCAAGGGCTAAACCTCGTATCGACCTAAATGGTTTGGTCACGCCGAGACTTTAAGTCTGTAGACCTATAGTCGTCAAGCCAGCACCGTAGTGAACAATGGGCGACCCTCTCCACAAAGCTAGACGGGCATTCGCCGCTAATCTACGCGCAGCACGTCACGCCAAGGGTCTCTCTCAGGAGGCCCTAGCCGAGCGGGCGGGCGTGCATCGGACCTACCTGGGGTCCGTGGAGCGGGGTGAGCGAAACATATCGATCGACAACATGGAGCGCCTCGCACACGCTCTCGGAGTCGAATTGCGTGACCTCCTCAAGGAGGCCAAGTGATTCGGCCGGACCCCGATGCTGCAAAGCTCGGAGAATTGTTCCCCCACATTCGAGAGTTTCAAGAGCTTGCCTCGAAGCACGGAATCAATGATGTATTTCAAGACAATGGCGGTAAACTCCTGCAGGTGGCTCTGTTGACCGGACTTAAGATCCTTCCAAGTAGGGAAGGGAACGACGCACGTGATGAGACAGGTCGAGAGTACGAGTTGAAGACAGTGAACATTCTCCTCACAAAGAGCTTCTCTACGCATCACCACCTGAATCCGACGATCATCGAGAAGTACCGCGGGGTTGACTGGATCTTTGCCACCTATCGGGGGATCGAGATCGAGCGGGTCTACGCCATGCCTCCCGCGGCCTTGGAAGAATACTTCACCAAGTGGGAAAGGAAGTGGCACGACGAGGGAGGCAAGGATATCAACAATCCAAAGATCCCGGTGGACTTCGTTGAACGCAACGGTACGCTCGTTTACCCACGCTAGTAGATCCATGACCCAAGAGCGCCCTCAGGATTAGCGGCGTCGGGAGAACTCAGTCCTGAGAGACCGGCGGGGGTACTTCAAGCATGCAATAGGTTCGCGCGATTCGCGCGTCGCGGGAATTGAAGCTGGGTCGCGGACGTTGAAACGTGGCGTCAAGAACCTGTACGTTTCGCATCTCGCTTAATAGATAAGTCCGCCATCCTGGCTTTGGATCAGACTTGCTGTACCCACCGACAAGCCAGGCCGCAAGTATATCGTGCCCCGCACCATTTTGGCCGCACAGGTGGGGTTCGACGACACGCAAGAAGTCATCGTAGGTAAACGAGAGAAGGTTGCGTTTGGCGATTGCGTTACAGAGAAGCTCCTTCATGTTTGTGTTCGCACCGGTTGAAGGAGAATCAAACCGCGAACTATATCTTTTGCGCTCGCGTCCGTCTATCTAGGAGCGAAGCCCCCCGGTGGAGACGCCCTTCAATCCCACGACTCTGCACTATTGATTTTTCTCTTGCATTATCAGGTCTCTACAGCCATCAGATCTCTGCAGCGTACTTCCTCCTTCGCGCCTCGATGCGGTCCAGATCGGCCTCCATCGCGGCCCGGTCGATGTTCTCCATGGTGATGACTGTCTCTGGCCGCTCAAAGAGTTGACGAACGACCAAAGGATACGCCTGCGCCGCTGATGGTGAGGCCTGGCCAGGCGCGCGCTCATGCACCGGGGGATTATGTCGCTTCACATCCATCACAACGTGGAGCATCTTGTAAGGTTCAACCCCCTCTGGCGTTCGCTGGAACTCGTATATCGCAATCCCATGCGCGGGGTCAACGTACCAGTCGGTCGCCATCAGGAGCTGCAGGATGATCTTGGGAGCCGAAAGCTTGAAGAATGCTTCGAAATCCTGGTCTAGCAGAGTCCCAATGTGTCCAACACCTGTTCGGGCGACGAGGCGTGGTTGTAGTTCAGCGTCGCCAGCGAGATTCTGCTCAAGGCTTTCTCGCAGCATGTTCAGGAACTCGCCGCTCAATTCGTGTGGTCCCAGTCTTGTCGTAAACATCAGGCCGAAACCGTCGAGATACTCGTCGGGCCTGTCGGGAATAACAAGCGGCTTCTGCTGCCACTCGAACACTTTCCTAAGCGCCCTAACCAAGTCACCCGGGATCTTCTCTGTCGGTCGGAAGAGATAGCCTTCGAGATCCAGATTGATCACATCGAAAGGGAACGAACGTCGATAGTCGCGGCGAATGCCAAGCTTAAGCATGCGTTCGCGGGTCTGGGCAATGTTTTCCAGCTCCAAGGGGCTTTCCAAAGCGGCGAGAGCTGTGTTGATGTCCTCGCCATCGTCCGGCGTTAGAACGATGTCAACAAAGCTGCCCGGGAATCCAATTGCGCCAGGGATATTGTTTCGCGTCTCGCCGACCGATTCATCGCTGCGTGTGAAAAAGAAGACTGTGTCAAACTGCCCATTGTTGGAAGGACGTATTACTCTGGCCACGTCGAGCATCAGAACATCAACTGCCTCTACAGCGCAAAACGTGAAATACCTAAGTCTCCTGAGGTGCCTTTCCTGGCGCCCCTCCCGGATGGCACCGAGTCGTCTCCGGCACAGCGGCAGCCATGCCTGAGTCCGCACGTGATGCTTCATCGGGCAGCGACTGTACACGAAGTCCGGGCCACTCATCCCGCTACCATTTTGCCAGGAGCGACAACAGGCGCTCAATGAATGCGCGGCGACGTTCGCGGGGACTAGTAGCCCTCTGAGTTACATCGTAGATCGCAAGAAGCGCTATGGCGAGCAACTGGTGTGGCTTCTTCGTCGGCATGGCTTCCGGGGGAGGTAAGGAGACTTCAATCACCTTACCCGACTGCTGAACAATTGTCTTCTCCATCACCTCCTCTGCCGTGAGGTCGTTTGCCTTGCGGACTTTGACCTCGGCCTCGCCGTCCTCGGCAAGGACTGCGCGAATGGCCTTGGTGCGTGCGGCTTCACGCTCGTCCCGCCTGGCGTTCGATCGAACGTCGATCTGTTTGTAGACTCGCGGGAAAACATCCTTCTGCAAGGCTTCATGCACATGCTTTTGGATGAGCCGGAACTCCGGGTGAAAGCGGTTGAAACTGTCCCGGTCGATGTTGAGTGCGTCCTCGAGCCCCTCGTCAACGTAAATCTCACCAGTGATCCATCGGCTACGGGGTCCCTCGTTGGAGCGGTAGTCCAAGAGGGACCTGTCGTAGAGTCCAATACCTACCTCTCTGATGCGGATCATTATGCCGCGCAGTTCGTCCGGTGTTATTTGTTTTCCTTCCTGAACGGCGATGTAGCCATGAAAAGCGACCTCTCGCCCGAACACCTTTTGTCGCGTGTCGTCGATACGGAGGGTGGTATAGCCACCCTTGTGGCCGGCTAGATGTACTGGCCTCTTGAGCTCGATGCTGTCCACCAACACCTTGAAATCGAACGCCTCCAACCTGTGTTGATCCTCAGCGATTAGTCGGTTGGGAAGAGCAGTGGGGCCCACATACGCCACCGGGCAGGCCGCACCTAGCTCCCAAAGGAGGCGCCAGTAATCGCCCGCCGCCTGAATCGGTTCGAGCTTTGTGGACTCCTCGATGAAGGCTGCCCAATCACGAGGGGGTTCGCGGTAAGTCTCCCGAAAGGATTGCACGAAAGCGGGATGCAAGTCGTTGGTCAGAATTGTCGTACCAACCTTGTACGGAGATGGGTCGAAGTCTTTTAGAATCTCGTACTCGCCCACATCGACCTCTCGTACGCCATCGGCCGCATCAAGGTCTCTGACAACCTGCTGGTCGTCTCTATCAAGCTTTGGTCGCATCAAGTCGTATAGGTCAATTCGAGCTCTGAAGCCTTTGCCATCGTGTGTCTTCGAAGTGATTGTGAAGCTTCCGGTAATCTGAGCAATGCCTAGCATCCCGATCCCGAGACGACCAATTACCGGACGGCCATTAACAAGCACGGCAGCGTCGGAGCGTTTCTCGCTGTTACCAATTCCACCTTCCATCAGTTCAATGAACTCAGCCTCGGTGAACCCCTTGCCGTTGTCCTGAACGGACAACTGCGTGAAATTCGGTGCCCCCGTATCTACCCGAACCGTCGTCGCGCTCGCATCCCATGCGTTGCTAACCAGCTCGCGAAGGGCGCTTGCTGGGCTGCGATACAGCCCTCTGCTGAGGTGTGCGAGAGCCTTCTCGTGAACCTTGATCTTGGCCACAGCCTCAGACCCTCTTAAGGAGCAGGATGTTCTCTTGAATCTTCTTCGAGGTTGTCGTCGACCAACGCGCCCTCCAGGGACGGATACCGACCACTTGATACCCACACTCCCCGGCAACCTGCGCAAGCAGTTCGGCGGTGGGAATGTGAACGCCCGCGTATGCGGACTGATCTCCTAGGACGTACGCACAATTGGCACCAGGAGAAAGCACGCGCGCCACACTGAGTAGATGTCGCTTCATCCCGCCGAAGTACTCCCTAACCACCTTGGAATACAGCTTGGCAAAACCGTGGGTTTTGTCGGCCACGTTCACCTCGATTTCTTTGGCAATCCTCTCAACGGCGGGGTCGTCGGCTACGTGCCGTGAATCGTTGTCTCCCTTGTAGATGCCCTTCGTATGTGAGCGCAGCTGCCGCCTCTTGTGTCCCCGCAGTGATTCTAGATCCGTAACTACCTCCAGAAAAGCGAGCTCGAGTCTGGAGTTTCTAGTGTAGTCGTGTTCAGCAGGGTAAGGCGGGGAGCATATTAGCGCACAGTAGGGCCCGGATGCCCCGGCTGCCTCAAGGGCTGAAGTTGCATCGCGAGCGTCGCCTTCAAGAACGGTCGCCAATGCACGAGGTTGTAGAGCGACTGTATCGAGATCTTTTGCCATCGCGCGCACTCGCTCGCCGAAGCCGTCGAAGACATCAGCATCTTTCTTTCGAGGCCCGCAATACAGCTCTGGACCGAACTTGACGTTCGAAGACCTACCCACAACCTCAGCAATGAGGCTGAGGGTAAGGGCGTCCTTGTAGGCACGCGTTGTCTGGAGCGCGCCGATGGAGCTCTTGATCGCAATCGCTTTTCGAAGGGGTTTACGTGAAATCCAACCGCGCCTAATCATTCCGGAGTTATCGAGATACTCATAGGTCTGGTCGAGCTTATAGACCGCTTTCCGTCGTAGAAAGCGTCTGCTGGTCAAGTGCCAGACATCGTCGAGCAATTCGAGAAGCCTCTCTCCACGAATGAGCCAATTAGTCTTGACTCGGGCAGCAAACACACTAGAGGGGTTCGCATCAATTCCAACGCTCCGGACCTGTCTCTTCATGCACTCGATCAGCGTGGTTCCGGTTCCGCAGAATGGATCGAGCACCATCCCACCGGGCTTCACGTCAAACTCGTTCAGCAAATCTGCGACCAGATGATCGGTGAAACCGAGAACGATCCGGTACCAGTCATGAACTTCCCCGTTTAGGAATCGTTGTGGCTTCGGTCGAGTAGCTGATGCTGTTGGGAGAACCCTACCGGAGAGGCTGCTTACATGAATGGGCGTGACGAGCGGCGGTCGTGGATTGAGATCCGTCATTCCGAGCTCGTTGCGCGCGACCTAGCGCAGTTTCGGGAAGATGGCCCCTCTCCACTGGAGGAGGCGCTGGCTGGGAGGAAAACTGCGAGGATGTTATCGTGGACGCTAGAGGACGACGGGTCGGAAGTTCAAGCGCGACAATGACCTGGCGACGCTACGGCCTGTGCTAAGTCGAGCCCGATCGCGGAGTTGCAGGCCCCTAAGGTGCCGGTGGCAGACTCTTCAGTTGCTTCTTGATCTCTCCCAACGCGTCATCCCAGTCCTTGCCCGTGACCTTCGGTAGCAAGGCAATTCCGAGTGCACGATCCACCTGGCGATACATGTTTACGACTTTCGCGAGGGTTCCGATGGTCTTTTGCGCTTTCGTGCGCAGCCTACTCAGCCGGTCATGCTGTCGTAGCTTCCCATCCTTGATCAGCATCGCTAGCGCCGCTGGGACCTTCTGTAACAGATCCTCGTCCATTACAAGTTGCTCGCCGGAGACCTCAAGGAGTCCCAGGCTCCAGGCTAGATGCCAGTACCTCTGCTCATCGGTAGACAGGTATTTCTTCAGGACCAGCCCGTCTTGGGTTATGTAGACCTCTGCCGATGTGCCCTGAAGCAGCTGACGGGCACTCTTGTACTCTCCAGGTCCGATCCCCAGCTCCTTCTGTATGTCTGCGACCTTCACCGGGCAGGCCTTCCGATCAAGCAACGCATATATAGCCCCAGCGTTCCTCTGTACCTGGACAGCCGCGCCTGCTAGTTCCTGCAGAAGCGCGGTTGGTACCTTCTGGATTGCGGTCACTGGCGTTTCCTCGCGGCTTCGGCCTTGGTCAAAATATCTCCCAAGATGTCATGAATTCGTTTGAAGAGGTTGAACAGGCCTATGACGAGACCGGGGTCGAGGTGATCGAAGCGCGTCGCGTACAAGGCCAGCAACTTATCCTGGTACCTCTGACTAAGATCAAGCATTTCCTTCAGTATCTGTTTGGACGCCACTTGGACATCAATGCCGTCCCGCTGAAGTTGTTTCCGACCCCGCTCCTGCCAAACAATTGATCGTGCAGGACGATCTGTACTAGACTCTCGGGCGATCCTTTGAATCACGTGCTTTTTTTCGGTCTCCGAGAACAGCTCGTCCTCGATCGCTTCGGTGATCGCAGGCATCACTTCGTGTCCTAGCTGCTTGCTGCTTATCGCTCCGGCTGCTACGCGTTCCGCCAAATCGTCCTGAATGTGAGCAGGCGCACGCGCAATGAAAGCCTTTGCGTAAGAGCTAACGTCGTCGCGCTTTCGTATCGACGGCTTGAGGGTCTCGAGGACAAGGACACGCTGAATGGTTGTGGATGACAGGCCGGTCATCTTGGAGATCCTGGCGACCGTTAGCCCCCTATCGCGCAGGGTCTTGAGAGCACGGTACTGGTCTTCATCTGTCAGATCTTCTCGCTGCAGATTCTCGATGATTCGGTCGTAAGCGACCTCGGCGTCGTCAGCCTCTCGCACAATGGCCGGGATTGTCTTGAGCCCGACCATCTTGGCGGCGCGCAATCGCCGCTCACCTGCGATGAGTTCCAGCTTCTGGCCCTTGCGCCTTAAGACAATCGGGTGGAGAACCCCTCGCTCGCGGATGCTGTCCGCAAGTTCCTTCAGCTTTTCGTCATCGAATGAAGTACGTATGTTGCCCGCCACCGCGACTGCCGAAAGCGGGATCTGTTCGACACTTTCAGGCTCAGTCTTCATAGCACTCCCGCGTTAGCTCCCCTTGGGAGCCCTGTCTGAGTTTTGCTGGTCGAGCATTGGCGTCCAAACTGCGCTTCAGAGCCATCTAGTGCAATGAACACACGCCCAGGCATTTCGTGGCGTTAGATGGCGATAAGGCGAGTTCTTGGGCCGTCTGGCGTTTCGGTAACGTCAAGCAAGCAAGGTGGGTCAGCACTTCCAATGGAGCGAGGTGGAACCGGGCGCCCTCCCGTCAGCTTCAAGCAGTTGTGACGCCGCTAGCCTCCGGCCTCCTGCCAAGCTTCGCGTAGCAGCTCGCGGAGCACAGACTCTTGTTTCTTGAAATCATCCTTGGTAACTCGGATGCGATAACGGCGCCACCGAGCATCATAGTCCATGACGTCCAGCCCGGCTGTTTCAATTCTTGCGTCGAGGTCGTCCGTCTTCTCCATGCGTGGCTCCACGCGGAGCCAGTCCTTCTTCGGGCGGAAGATCACGAAGTTGGTAGGCTCCCCGTCTGTTGCCAAGCCGATGTAAAACTTGTTGTACTTCGGTTCGAGGTTAGGGTCGAATTCCTTCAGGGCTGCGAGCAGCTGGTCGGCCATCTCGAGGGTGCCTTTCGCAGCCCTCTTCTCCCAGTAGGCGCGGTCGGTGACAGCTTGAACCTCCTCGTCTTCGTCCGCGGGTCCTAAGCGCAGCTCATCCAGGACTTTTGTGAAGACCAATGACACATTCGCGCCAACCTTCAGGGCGCTGAGCTGTAACGCGATCAACGGAATCGCCCCATTGAACAGACCAATCACATTAGAAAACCGACCGGTGATGTCCTCCGCCACAATCACTGCCGTGTGGTCGTACTGCGGGTAGCGCTTGCGCTCGATGTCCCAATACTCGATGGTACGCACGATGTGCGATTCATCTGTGGCACCTAGCTGGATCTCGACCTCGTAGCGACGATTCGCCTCTGCATCCTGCAACAGGAGATCGAGTCGGCCGGCTTTCGGATGGAGGCGCTCACGGTCCTTCAAAACCAGGTCGCCGAGGCCGAGCAGCGATGGATCGTCCGCAATCTTGTTTTGCAACCACCGCTCGTTGAACTCAGGGTGGTTCTTGAGCATTACTCGCTCAGGCTTGAGATAGGTGAGTGGCATGATACACTCGCCCTTTCAATGACTACCGCCTAGCTGTCCGCTCTTGAGCGGCGGCCCGCTGGCGAAAGACGCATTCCCAAATCTACGTGCGCCGTCGGCGTTAAGCGCTTCTTAGGTCGCACCGTCGCGTCCAGGCGCGGTGCGGAGAAACACTGCGCTGACGCTGACAAGTGCAGCCGCGATGAAGTCAATGATCGCCCACTCCTCTACCTTGAGACCCCACAAGAACAAAAAAGGGAGCGCAATCATGACGTAGATCGCCTGCCACGAACGGCGCAAACCGCCGGCTCGGTGGGCGAGGCCAGCACCGTACCAACAGAAGCCGACGATCCATAAACGGAGCACAAGAAACGGTACATAGCTGTGGAATAAATTCCCGCTAGCAAGGACTGGCGCAAGCACCAGGGCCGCAGCGGTGACGCCGAAGACACCGCCGTTGAAGGCTTGCAAGCGAACGCGGGGAACGCGTGTCTTCGGTGGAGCAGCCACAAACGAGTGCGTTCAACCCAATCGGCGTGCGCCTAGTTGGTATGAAGCGGCAGCTGGACCTCCACGGTAACGTGGTGGCGAGCTTCTGCCCCACAACTGAAGAACGCGCTCACCGTTTTGCGACGGGGCGCACACCGGGAGGCCAGCTGCCATATGGATACGATAGGGCTCGATCTGCACAAGCGCGAGAGTCAGCTGTGCGTGCTGACGGAGGCGGGGGAGATCGTGGAGCGCCGGATCGTGACGAGCCGGGAGCGGTTTACGGCGGTGCTCGGGAGTCAGCCGTCGGCACGCATCCTCGTGGAGGCGTCGACCGAGAGCGAGTGGGTCGCCCGGCACCTGGAGAGCTTGGGGCACGAAGTGATCGTGGCGGACCCGAACTTCGCGCCGATGTACGCCACGCGGCGCCGTGGGGTGAAGACCGATCGGCGGGATGCGCGCACCTTGGCCGAGGCGTGCCGCCTCGGCGCCTACCGACCGGTGCACCGCGCCTCGGCCCCCCAGCGCCACGTGCGGGCGCAGCTCGCGGTGCGCGACGCGCTGATCCGGACACGCACGCGCTACGTCAGCGTGGTGAAGGCGCTGGTGCGTCGGGATGGGCTGCGGCTGCCGCCCGGCAATCCGGTGCACACAGACGCGAAGCTGGCGGCGCTGCCGCTGCCGGTGCCGCTGGCCCGGGAACTCGCGCCGCTGCGCGCCCTCTTCGAGCCCCTCAATAATGAGATCACCGCAGCGGACGAGCGCTTGGCAGCGGTGGCCGCAGCGGACCCTGTGGTGGAGCGGCTGCGGACCGCGCCGGGGATCGGGCCGGTGACGGCGGTCGCGTTTGTCGCGACGCTCGACGATGTCACGCGGTTTGCGAGTGCCCACCACGTCGCGGCCTATCTCGGCCTCACGCCGCGGGAGTACAGCTCCGGCGAGCAGCAGCACCGGGGACGGATCAGCAAGACGGGGAATGCCCGCATGCGCTACCTGCTGGTCGAAGCGGCCTGGCGCGTGCTCCGCACCACGGACCCGGCGGCCGCCGCGCTGCGGGCGTGGGCGGACGGGATCGCGCAGCGCCGCGGGCGTAGCGTGGCGGCCGTCGCCCTCGCCCGCCGGTTAGCCGGCGTGCTC
>WNGE01002240.1_pt1 | contig 41855 bp, 32 predicted proteins | sample 5400651 | NCBI WGS metagenome assembly WNGE01 (sample SAMN13153370, study PRJNA577476) | soil metagenome | isolation source: 60 cm soil or saprolite under grassland replicate 2 | place: USA:California | collected 2016-06-15 | reverse complement strand
TAGGGAACGATGGCCCTCGCGGAAGTCGGTGGGATCGAGCAGGGGGCGCACTCCCCGGCGATTCACGTAGGTCCAGTCAAAGCCGCCGTTCAGGATGTCAAGGCTGAAATCCGGATTCACGACGAGGTTGTCCGGGGTAGGGAGGTATCCGGAGAGATCGAGAAGGCCGGAGGTCCGCTCCCATGCGGTCATGGCTGCGTCGGGCCGGTGCGCCTGAAGGAGGTAGCGCACATATTCGAACAGGTAGCGGGACGCAAACTTTTCGTGCAACTGGACGAGCCGATCCCAGGTTCTGATGGCGCCCTCGGTTTCGTGTTTGGTTGTGAGCAGAGTCAGAAAGGCGATGAGCGGGTCGGGACGAGGTGTCACGACGTCACGCAGCAGGGTATCGACGTCGGGACGCACGCGCCAGCAGTATTGCAGTGCTGCGGGCGCGAGCGAGAGGTCGTTTTCGATGACGACCCGGAATTCGCGGAGGGCACGTTCCTGATCTCCGGCTACCAGAAAGAAGTTGGCAGCTTCCCACGCGACGTGCGGAGCGGTGGGTTCGGCGCGCAGAGCAGCTTGAATGGCTTCAAGCTGTCCGGCGGGGTTTCCCGAGACCTGTTGAGCGGCGGCCAAGTCGAGCCAGTAGCTCGCCTGATGAGGATTGAGCCGGACGGCGGACTGATAGTAATCCAGCGCGGCCTGCGGGTTGGGAGCGGCGAAAGTGAAGTAGCGCCCGAGTCGATTGCGAAAGTCGGCGTTGGCGGGAGAGAGGCGTGCGGCGCGCTGGAGATCAGCCAGGTCGGCGCGGGCCGCTAAGCGGATGGCCGCAAATTCCACCCCCGCGAAGAACAGGTAGAGTCCGGCACAGGCCATCAGGCTGGCGGGGAACAGCCAACGTTGGCGGCCTGCGAGCGAAATGACCATAGGATGGGAATCTCAGCCAGCCGGTTCGTCACGCGCCGGAAGCCGCTTGCGGATGCTGCGGCTCGTCCGGCTGCCCTTCGGAAGTAGTTTCCTGATAGTACTCCGTGTATTTCCCCTGATACTCGTAATAGTAGTAGTAGTCGGGCGAACTGAGATCGACGGCGTTGAGCAACACGCCGGTGACGTGAGCATTGACCTGCATGAGAATGTCACGCGCGCGCCGCAACGCCTGCTTGGTGGTGTGGCCCGACCGGATCACGAGAATAATTGCGTCTACCCGAGGCGACAAGACCACGGCGTCCGTGACGGAGAGCGTGGGCGGAGTATCCACCACCACGTGATCGAACTGTTCCCTTAATTCGTCCAGAACCTGCTTCATGTTGGTCGAGGCCAACAGTTCGGCGGGGTTCGGCGGCGGGGTTCCCGCGGGCAGGATAAACAGACTGGGCAATACCGGCGACACGGTGATGGCCTGCTGCAGAGTGGCGCTTCCGGTGAGGACGTTGCTGAGCCCGCTGCACGGGCCCAGGCCGAGGGTTTTGTGAACGCCGGGACGGCGCAGGTCGGCGTCTACTAACAGGACCCTGACGCCTTTTTGCGCCAGGACAATGGCCGAGTTGATGGCCGTGGTCGTCTTACCTTCCTGGGGGCGGGCGCTGGTCACCATGATGACTTTGGGCGGGGCTCCCAGGCTGGAAAGCAGCAGCGATGTGCGCAGGGCACGATAGGACTCTGCCATCTGCGACTGCGGGCGCGCTTGGGTGACGATTTCCACCGCCTCATTGGAGGAGGCCAGCGTCAGTTGCTTGGCGTTGGCGCCATAGCCAGGCGATTTGGAGCCGAGCGGAATCATGCCGAGCGACGGCAGAGCCGAGATCAGCTGGGCCTGCTCAGTAGTCCGGACCGTGTTATCCATGTTTTCCAGCAGAAAGGCCAGACCTACGCCGGACGTAATCCCCAGCACGAGAGCGAACAAGAGGTTGCGCGGAATGTTGGGTTCGATGGGCACGGTAGGAACGCGGGCCGCGTCGACGATGCGGAAGTTGTTCGAACGGAGACCGGCCGTGACCCCGGCTTCTTTCAGTTTCTCGAGCAACCCTTCGTAAAGGGAGCGGTTGGTTTCGACGTCGCGTTTCAGGAGAGTGTATTCGATGGCGCTCTCGTTGAGTTTGTTGGCCTGCTGCTTCTGTTTCTCGAAAGCGTCGCGCAGCATGCTCTCGCGTTGCAGGGCCGCCAGATATTGGCCGCGCAGGTGATCGACCGCCTTCCGGGTCTCGGACTGAAACTGCCGGTCGATTTCCTTCAGCTGGTTATTGAGTTGGGCGACTTTCGGATAGGCTGGGCCAAACTGAGTGCTGAGATCGGCGATCTGGATCTTGAGATTGGCCTGCTGTTCGCGCAGCTTGTCAATCAGACCTGAGCCCACCGAAGTCGTGTTGCCCGGGGCGTCCGAACTGATGGCGGCGGCGACGGCTTCGGGGTCGGTGGACTGAGTCTGGCGGTAGGCCGCTTCTCTCTGCATCCGCTCGGATTCGGCCGAGGTGAGTTCTTTATTAAGTTCATCCAGTTTCTGGGTCGTGATATTTTGTTTTTCGTCGATCCCCAGGATCTCGTGTTCTTTTTGATAGCGCACCAGCTTTTCCTGGGAAGTTTCTACTTTCATTTGCAAGTCCACGAGTTGTTTCGAGAGCCAGTCCGACGCCTGCATGGTGGATTCGAACTTGGTCTTGAAGTTCTGCTCGACATAGGTGGCAGCCAGCGTATTGACGGCGTTGGCGGCGAGCTGGGGATCGGCGCTCCGGTAATGGATTTCCATGATGCGAGTGTTGGGAATCAGAGAAACCCGAAGATTTCCCTTGAAGCCTCCCAGCACGGCGGTGGTGCGGGAGGAGTCCCCCTGAAGTGGGTCGGCAACCAGATTGGGCTGTTTCAAGTCGGGCTGTCCGCCAAATTCGGGGCGCTTGTCGAGATTCAGCTGTCGAACCACCTGCAGTGCCAGCAGATCGCTTTGTAAGATTCGGACCTCGGTGTCGAGATCGCTGGGGTCCATGTAATCTACAACCGGCACGGAATCTTTGAAGGTGATGACGTTGGAATCGGCCTTGTTGACGGCGATACGGCCGACCGCTTCGTAAATCGGGGTCTGACGCAGGCTGGCAATCGCGGTCGCCGCGAAGATGCCGAAGATGCATGCCAGCACCATTCCCTTGCGCTTGATCAGCACGCGCATGTATTCGCGCGGCATCGATTCCTGGGAAGGCAGAAGGCTATAAAGCCCAGGGCCCATGGGCTTCATGAATTCGGTGGGCTCGACGGGTTGCAGTTCCCGTGGCCCGCCGTTGTGTGGAACCAGAGGTCCCAAATCCATCGTTACTCCTCGCCCCTACAACCCCATGCGGCGATTCCGCCCGCACCTGACACACAGTTTTTTTCGCTCCCGCGTTTGCGGCCGTGCAAAACGGAGTGTTATGAGGGATTGGGCTGATTCTAGCATCACCAGAGTGCCGAACCAGTCAAAATTTGCGCTTTACTCTTTTGTTTCCGCCTCACGTCCGGCCAGAGGAATCCTCGGCTATACTAACGGGCACAAGGACTTGCCTCAAAAACCAGATGCATTTCTTTCGGACCGTCCAGCGAAAGCTCTGGGGACCAGCCGTCAACCCGGACCCAGATTGCGTGGTTGATTTTGGGACCGAGTTAGAAGGGAGAACTGGTGAATTGGTCGCAGGAATCGATACTGGTGACCGGCGGTACGGGGTCGTTTGGAAAGAAGTTTCTTAAGATCATGCTGCGCGAGTATCAGCCGCATCGGCTGGTGGTTTTCAGCCGGGACGAGTTGAAGCAGCATGAGATGCGGGTGGGCGGGCTCGACCATCCCAGCCTGCGGTATTTCATCGGAGACGTACGCGACGTCGAGCGCGTGAAACGGGCCCTGTCGCGGATCACGGTGGTAGTCCATGCGGCGGCGCTCAAGCAGGTGCCGGCCTGCGAATACAATCCGTTTGAAGCGATCCAGACCAACATCATGGGCGCTAAGAACGTGATCGACGCCTCGATCGACCAGGGGGTGCGGCGGATCCTGGCGCTGAGCACCGATAAAGCCGTCAACCCGATCAACCTGTACGGTGCGACAAAGTTATGCGCGGAGAAGACGTTCGTGCAGGCCAACGCCTATGCGGGCGCGCAAGACACCAGATTCGCCTGCGCACGCTATGGCAACGTGGTCGGCAGCCGGGGAAGCGTCATTCCCATTTTTCTCGAGCAGCGCAAGCGGGGGAAGATCACGATTACCGATCCCCGCATGACGCGTTTCTGGCTGACCCTGGAGCAGGGTGTGCGGTTCGTCATCCGCTGCATCGAGCAAATGCACGGAGGGGAGATTTTCGTTCCCCGGATTCCCAGCATGCGTCTGGTGGACCTGGCGGAGACGATTGCGCCGGGCTGCGAGGTGGAATACATCGGAATTCGACCGGGTGAAAAATTGCACGAAGTGCTGATCTCGGAAGACGAATCGCGGCATACGCTCGAAACTGAAGAAATGTTCATCATCCAGCCCGTGCATCCCTGGTGGAAATCTGAAAACTGGGTGCACGCCAAGCGCCTGGCGGAGGGATTCCGCTATACCAGCGATACCAACGAGCGTTGGTTGACGCGGCGCGAATTAGAAGACCTGGTAGGCCCCGAAGCGAGTGCGGCGGAAGCGGTTCCGGCCTCGGCTTAAAACAGTTGCGTTGCGGCGGCGGATGGGGTATAGCCGGGTCTCACGAGCGAGGAGATGGACAAGGGAAAAGCGTGAACGTTGTTGCCATCATCCAAGCCCGCATGGGCAGTACCCGCCTGCCGGGAAAAGTGTTGAAGGATCTGTGCGGTGAGACCGTTCTGGCGAGGGTTGTGAACCGTACACGCCGCGCCACGCTTCTGAATAAGGTCGTCGTGGCCACATCCGTCCAACCCGCGGACGATGCGATCCTTCAGGAATGCGGGCGCCTGTCGGTAGCTTGTTTCCGCGGTGACGAGGCGGATGTTCTCGATCGTTACTATCGCGCTGCCGAGAAATTCTCAGCCGACGCGATCGTGCGGATCACGTCGGACTGCCCGCTCATCGATCCGGAAGTGAGCGACAAAACGATCCGGGCGTTCCTCGAGCAGCATCCGGACTATGCCAGCAACGTTCTGGAACGTAGGTATCCGCGCGGCCTTGATACCGAGGTCATGACCTTTGCCGCCCTCGAAACGGCCCGGCGCGAGGCGCGTGATCCTCACCAGCGCGAGCACGTTACGCCTTTTCTTTACCAGCATCCGGAGCGGTTCCGCCTGGTCTCGGTCACCGGGGATCGGGACTATAGCCACTACCGCTGGACTCTGGACACAGTGGAGGATCTCGAATTCCTGCGTTCCGTGTACCGGAGGCGCGCCGAAGCTTCAGACCCGGCCTGGCAGGATGTTTTGAGGATCCTGGAGCGAGAGCCGGATCTGGCAGCGATCAACGAGCACGTGAAACAGAAGACGAGTTAGCCTCGACGAAGACACTGCTGATGAACCTTGTGGGACGAACGACCAAGAATGATGGCGTCTGGTTGGCCTGCCGAAAGTGCGGGGCCACTGAATACACTCTGTCTATGCCGGAGTGTGCAAGAGGTTGGTAGAGTGCCTGAGTGACCTACATCGAGAAGTGCACCCCGGAGGCGAGATGATTCATCCGGTGTTCAGGGTACGGTAATGCTCGTCGTCACGGGAGCCAGCGGACTGCTGGGCGCAAGTGTGCTGCGCTCGGCCGTTGAACTCGGCTGGGAGACGGTGGGCCTTTGCCACCAGCATGTAATACGAGATCCGGCCATGCAGGTTGCCCGTGTAGACCTAACCGATGCCTCAGCCACACGGAAGCTTCTCTTCGATTTACGACCCGACGCCATTGTGCACTGCGCTGCCGCTACCAACGTGGATTGGTGCGAAGACAACCCGAAGGAAGCGGAGGCGATAAATGTCCAAGCGGCCGCGGTTTTGGCCGAAGCTGCTGCCACTCTGAATGCGCGCTTCGTGTACCTCTCAACGGATTCTGTGTTCGACGGCAAAAAGGGCGACTACGTTGAGACGGACGAACCCGCTCCCCTCAACGTTTATGCGGGGTCGAAGTTGGCAGGCGAGCGGGAGACCCTGCGGCGGAATCCGTCGGCCCTGCTTGTTCGGGTGAGTATCTACGGCTGGAACGCACAGAACAAGGATAGCGTGGCGGAGTGGGTTCTTAGACGGCTGGAGGAGGGAAGGGATGTTCCAGGATTCGCCGACGTTTTCTTCACTCCCATCCTGGTCAACCATCTGGTTCCCGTCTTGTTCGCAATGCTGCAACAGGAACTGGCCGGTCTCTACCATGTGGCGGGATCGGAGAGAGTCAGCAAGTTTGAATTTGCGCGGAGGGTGGCCGCAGCTTTCGGATTCGATCCGGACCGAGTCAGACCTTGCCAAGTCAAAGACATGAACCTGAGGGCAGCGCGTCCGTTGGACGTATCCCTTAACACCGAAAAAATTCGAATGGCGATGGGCCGTTCCATGCCCAACGTCGATTCGGGTCTGCGTGGATTTCGAGAGCTACGTGGCCGCCAATATCCCCAACAACTCAAGAGTTACTTGGGAGGCGGGAGGCAGCCATGACGACCTTGAAGCTGGGAAGTAAGTTGGCAGGCTTAGAGCACCCAACCTATTTCGCGGCTGACATCTCGGCCAACCATGACGGCGAACTCGATCGTGCCAAGCTGCTCATCCGCCTTTGCGCAGAGGCGGGGGCAAACGCAGCTAAGTTTCAGAACTTCCGGGCACGCAAAATTGTCAGCGAGGTTGGTTTCCAAGGGCTGGGGGGACAGCTTTCCCATCAATCGAAGTGGAAAAAGAGCGTGCTTCAGGTCTACCAGGAGGCGACTCTGCCGTGGGAGTGGACACCAGTGCTCAAGCGGGAATGCGCGGCCTGCGGAATCGATTATTTTTCGGCTCCTTACGATCTGGAAGCCGTGGACATGTTAGATCCCTACGTGGATCTATTTAAGATCGGTTCCGGGGATCTTACCTGGCCGGAAATGCTGCGGAAGGTAGCGAGCAAGAACAAACCTGTGCTGCTGGCGACCGGAGCTTCCGATATTGGGGAAGTGCAACGCGCGGTTCGAGAAATTCTGCAGCTCAATGATCAGCTCGTGCTGATGCAGTGCAACACCAACTATACCGGGAGCCTGGAAAACTTCCGGCACATTCACCTGCGAGTGCTCGAGAACTATCGCAGCATGTTCCCCGGTGCGATCCTGGGGCTCTCCGATCACACCCTGGGCCATGCCACTGTGCTGGGCGGTGTGGCGCTTGGGGCGCGTGTGATTGAAAAGCACTTCACCGATGACAACCGCAGAGAAGGCCCGGACCACCCGTTCTCGATGACGCCGTCGTCATGGCGGGAAATGGTCGACCGGACGCGTGAACTGGAGTGCGCGCTCGGTTCATCCAGGAAATTCGTCTCGGAAAATGAATGCGACACGGTGGTTGTTCAACGGCGATGTCTGCGAGCGGTCAGGGATCTAACGGCCGGGACCGTCCTTCGAGAAGAGATGTTGGAGGCACTCCGCCCCGCGCCCCGCGATGCTGTGTTTCCTTTCGATTTGACCCGGGTAGTCGGCAAGAAACTGACTTGCGATCTGCCGGCTGGAGAATGCCTCAAGTGGACAAGCATAGCCGAGGTCCGGGAGTGAGGATTCTTTACCTGACCGACCATAGTTCCGTCCACAATCGAAGATTTTTGGAAAAACTGGTTCTCGCAGGATACGAAGTGTGGTTTTGGAATCTAACAGCGACCCAGCCACCCGAGAATGGCCTTCCCAGCGGCGTTCAGTCGATAGTATCCACGAGCGGTATCGCCCGCAGTGCGTCGCCGGGCCAATACCGAGAGCTCTTACCTCAGTTTCAATCTCTGCTAAAGGAACTGCAACCAGCGCTGGTTCATGCCGGCCCGATCCAGAGTTGTGGGTATTTGGCTGCCCTTACGGATTTCCATCCCCTGGTCCTGATGTCGTGGGGTTCGGACCTGCTGATGCAGGCGGACCGTAATTCGGAATGGAAACAAGCGACGGAACTTGCGCTGCAGAAAGCCGATGGCTTTTTTTGCGACTGCGACACTGTTCGCAAAAAAGCCAACAGCTTTCGGGTGTTTTCCGATTCCCAAGTCGTGCAATTCCCTTGGGGAGTGAAGCGTGGGGTGTTTTCGCCAGTGGGGCCATTACCTCCTGCTGACAGGTTCATGCGAAGCGCGGGGACGACAACTTTTATCCACACGCGCTCGTGGGACCCACTCTACGGAACAGATGTGTTCCTCGACGCATTCCTTAGAGCCCGAAGTACGAACCCCTCGCTTCGTTTGCTACTCCTAGGGAACGGGTCGCAAGCTAAGGGCATTCGCAGCTTCGTACAGGCTTACGGCTTGAACGACGCTGTATCGCTTCTAGGACCGCAGCCAGCGGAGCAGTTGCCGATGTGGTTTCGCGCGGCCGACGCGTATGTCAGTTGTGCGAAGTCGGATGGGACCTCCATTTCCTTGCTCGAGGCGATGGCCACTGGGCTACCGGTTGTTGTAACGGACATTCCCTCGAATCGAGAATGGGTAGCGGAGCCGGAAAACGGATGGTTAGCTCCGGCCGGATCTCCGGGGGCGGTGGCGGACAAGATGTTGCAAGTCGCGAACCTCACCCCTCCGGAGCGCAAGACGATGTCGGAACGTAATCAAAGTGTTGTGGCGGAAAGAGCGGACTGGGACAAGAATTTCCCTCGCCTGCTGGAAATGTACGAGCGCCTCGTCGGCTGACCGGCGCCAGGTGTCAGGTCACAGGTCTCAGGAAATTCGCAAATCCCTTAAGACCTAAGCGTAAGACCTGACATCTGACGCCTGAGACCTGCTTCTATGCGAGTTTTCCTCTTACATCCCGACGACGCCTTCCACGGTTCGTGGACAGGTCAACATTGGGATTCGGTCGTCGATCTGGGACGGGCTCCGAAAGCCTTCTACGATGAGTGGAGTGCCCGGCTGGGCTGTCCGGTCTTCAGCATCTTCGACCTTGCGCTCGAAGTTGAGGACTTGCAGATCTGGCGCCGTCTGCTTGAACTCGGCATGGGACGCGTAGTGGACCGTTTCGGCATCGACTGGTGGGATGTGATCGGCCTCCTGTTGCAGCCGGAACTGCAGGACGTGCGGCTCGCGCTTCGGCTGGCTGAGAAGCTCAGCGGATGCCGCACGCTGGTGGTGAGCCGGGCCTCGGTGATGCCGGAAGTGGTGCGACTCCAGTTGGGAATACCTTTGGAAGTGCTGCGCCGGGGACTGCAGAAGCGTCTAGTGCGCGGTGTTCGACGTCGCGGCGCGGCGGTGGCGAATCTGAGCTTGGTCCAATTGCGGCAGGTCGTGTACGACAAGTACGATCCGCACTACGTCTGGCGCAGGAAGGTCGCGAGGCCGCCAAAGAGATGGTCAGAACCAGTTGTGTTGCTGCCAACGGCGTATTCCAACGTCACGAAAACCGCACTCTGTTATGCCCGAATGTTGCCGGAGCAGAAATTTCTCCTGGTCCTGGCCCGAGAGTCTGCAGCCGCGTCGCCGGTTCCGGCCAATGTGCAGACGGCAAGGCTGGCAAGCTTCGCGACCGCCAAGTGCGACCGGAATGAATTGCAGGAACTTGAAGTCCGCTGGAAGCAGATGGAGCAGTCGCTGCAGAAACATCCGGCATTCAGGTTGCCGGTTCAGATCGGGATCTTGAAAAAGGGACCGCGTTGGTTGCGCTGGGGCCTGGCGGTTCGCGATGCCTGGAACCGGGTTTTTGAGACGCGCTCGGTGGCAGGCTGCCTGAGCGCCGACGATTCGAATCCATACACCCGGATTCCTTTACTGCTGGCCCAACAGCGGGGAATTCCAGCGACCGCGTGCCATCACGGAGCGCTCGATTGCGGCATGGCGTTCAAGCCTCTGCGGTTTTCGACTTACCTCGCTAAAGGCGAGATGGAGCGCGACTATCTGGAACGCATCTGCGGCGTCGATGCCGGCCGGATTCGGGTCGGAGTGGCGGCGTCCCCACCGCGACAGAATCCTTCAGTCTGGAGTGAAGGCGCTCCGTGGATCGTGTTTTTCACCGAGCCTAATGAAACCCACCTCTGGCGGATGGAGGCGATTTATCGAGAGGTATTGCCACGCCTGTGTGCGGCCGCCCGCAACTCGGGAAAGACCGTGGTTCTGAAGCTGCATCCGTTCGAGAGTGCTCGTCAGCGGCGCCAGTTGGTGACGCGGACCTTGAGCAAGGAGGACCACAAGTTGGTGAACGTAACGGATGCCCCACTCTCTCTCGCGATCCTTCAAAAGACATGGTGCGCGGTGACGGTTGAATCGACGGTGGCCTTCGAGTGTGCATCGGTCGGGATTCCCGTTTTTCTGTGTGGATGGTTGCGGCACGCTTATGCCGGATACGCTCCGCAATATGCCCGCTTCGGCGTGGGACGGATGCTGGAAACTCCGGACGACCTGCTGTGTATCCCCGAGATGCTATGCGCGGCGATTCCGGCCCTGGACACCGCCAGCCGGCTGGTGCAGGCGATTGCTCCATCTGCGTTGTTGGAAGTTCTCCGCCAACCACAGGCGAGCGGTTTGAGATAATCTGGAACACGATTCGCCGGCAAGCGACAACAGGCATATTTTGAACATCCCCGATACAGCAATCGAGGCCTCGCAGCCGTCGCCAGCCAGCCATGAAGCGCAATTTCGCAGCGAGATGGGCCAGATCTCGCGGCATTCGGCGGTCTTCTTCGCTGGAACTCTGTTTACCGCGGTCGCGGGATATCTCTTCAAAATCTACGTGGCGCGTGTGCTGGGTGTGGATGCGCTTGGAATCTACGCGCTCGGAATGACGATCGTCGGCTTTTTCGGACTCTTCAACGGATTGGGTTTGCCGCAAGCTGCGGTGCGCTTTGTGGCCGCGTATTCGGCGACCGAACAATGGCAGCGCCTGCATGCGTTTCTTCGCCGGGCGCTCGGGCTAGTGGGAACGGTGAATGTTGTGCTGGCAGCGGCGGTGATAGCGATCGGGCCGTGGCTGGCGCGAAGCCTGTATCATGCGCCCCGTCTGGTGCCCTATCTTCCGCTGTTTGCCGTCATCCTGATTCTGGGCGCGTTCACAACCTTTTTGGGCCTGGTTCTCGCCGGATATAAAGATGTCGCGCGCCGCACGGCCATCACGAACTTCATCGGAAGCCCGCTGAATATTGCCTTCGGAATTGTGTTGCTCAGCCTGGGCTTCGGGCTTCGCGGATATCTGCTGGCCCAGATCGCAAGTGCGATGATCGTTCTACTTCTCCTGTTGACAGCATCGTGGAACCTGACGCCAAGGCCGGCGCGGCAGGCTCCGCCCAGCGTGCCGCCCTTGGAGCGCGAAGTGTTCTGGTTTTCCGCCGCCGTTTTCGGCGTAAGTGTTTTGGAGTTTGTACTCGCTCAGGCCGACAAGATCCTGCTGGGAGCTTTTCTGGACGTTCGGCAGGTAGGCATCTATGCCGTGGCAGCGGCGCTGGTCGCGTTCGTGCCGGTCGCGCTGCAGTCGGTCAACCAGATCTTCTCTCCCACCATTGCCGCTTTGTATGCCCGTGGAGAGCACGCACTGCTGGGACGGCTTTTCCAGACGCTGACGAAATGGATTCTTGGATTGACCCTGCCCCTGGCGTTCGTAATGATCATCTTCTCCAAACCCCTGATGCGCCTGTTTGGTGAGGCATTTGAGGCAGGCTGGTTGGTGCTGAGTCTGGGCACGCTGGGGCAGTTGGTCAATGCCGGAGCGGGTTCAGTTGGCTATCTATTGCTGATGTCAGGGCACCAGTCCCGCCTGATTCGGGTGCAGATGATCATGGCCGTCTTCATGGTGGCGGCTGCGGTTGGGTTGGTGCGGCCCTTTGGAATGGCGGGAGTGGCGCTGGCAGCGGCTTTGACTAATGCCCTCAGCAATTACCTGTATCTGCGGCAGGTCCGGGCGGCACTGCAGCTTTCGCCTTACAATCGGACTTATCTTCACTTGCTCGCACCTGGGATTGCGAGCCTCGCATTGACCGCGGGTTTCCGGCTGCTGGTTCGGTCGTTGGATTTGCACCCGGAGTGGTTTTGGATTGGAATGGCATTGGCCGTGTCCTACGGGTCGTTTTGCGCCTTAGCGGCATTGGCTGGGCTGGATAGTGACGACAGGATGATCGTGACCGCGGTTCGCAACCGCGTGCTCGGTGCTTTGCGGAGGTCACCGTCTCTTTGACCATGACCGCGAGAAGGCAAATCAGCTTGCCGGAGGAGCTCTGTGCGTCCGCGGAGCAGCAGTTTGGCGCTCGTTTCGGGAACTTGGAGTCGTTCCTGGAGTTTGTGCTTCGGGAACTTGTTCGCAATGATGCCGAAGCCCTCGATAGATCCGAGCAGGCCGTGCTCGAACGACGTCTGCGAGACTTGGGATACATCTAACTTCTGCCATGCCACTGCCCTCCGCCTTGGAACAGGTTCAACGCGAGAGTCGGGCGCGCTTGCACCCCTCTCTGAGGAATCCCAACTGGCTGATCCTGCGCCACCGGCGGCAGATCTTCGAAGCCGGATTGGATGGTTTGCCGGGGAGCGGTCTCTCGGTGCTCGATATCGGAGGCAGGTTGCAGCCCTATCGCCCGTTGCTGGTGGCTCGCACAAAGAGCTACGTTGCGGTCGATTTGCAGATGACTCCACTCGTAAGTGTGGGAGCCGCGGCAGAGGCGCTACCCTTTCCGGCCGAGCAATTCGATCTCGTCATCTGCACCCAAGTGTTTGAGTACCTGCCGGATCCCGGACTGGCAGTTGCGGAAATCGAACGAGTGCTCCGCAAAGGAGGCGTTTTATTCTTGAGTGCCCCATCCGTTTTCTTGCGCGACAGTGATAAAGAATACTGGCGTTTTCTGCCGGAGGGTCTGCGATACCTGCTTAGAGACTTCGAAACCGTACAGGTCACACCCGAGGGGAACAGCCTCACCGGATTTGTTCGGACTTGTAATGTCTTTCTGGCGTCGTTTTTCAGGCCCAGGATTCTGGCTCCGCTATGGCAGTGGACAATCGTTCCTTTCCTGAATGTGTCCGGCTGCGTGCTGGGAAAAATTGCGGGACAAAACGACCAATTCACGGCAAATTACAGTGTGTGGGCCCGCAAATGACCTGGCTGGGCAAGGGCAAAGTGAAGTGATGACGCGATTGCGCGACGCACCTGGACGCGCGAAGAAGTTGCCGATGCATCCCGCTCTGCGCTTCGATCGCCCGCTGGTGCTGTTTCAGAGCGACGATTGGGGCCGCGCCGGAGTACGTGACCGCGAGGGTTGGGAAGAACTTCGGGCAGCCGGGTTGAATCTGGGCGAGAAGCCGTACGATTTCTATAGCCTGGAAACCGCCGACGATCTGCACGCGCTGGGAGATGTTCTGAGAAAGCACCGAGACTCGACCGGGCGCCGGCCGGTGATGGTCATGAATTTCATCATGGCCAACCTGGATTTTGATCGTTGCTTGGTGTCCGGCCAGAGACAAATTCCTCTGCGGCCGCTGACCGAAGGCTTGCCGGGAGCTTGGCGTCGTCCCCAGTTGTTGGAGGCGTATCGGCAAGGCATTCGGGAGCGTATGTTTTTTCCCGCCCTGCATGGGTTGACTCACTTTTGCGAACCGGCGGTTGCGCGCGAGTTGGAAACAGAAGGGGAGCGGTCTCAATTGCTCCAAACCATGTGGCGAGCGCAGACGCCATACATTCACTGGCGGATGCCCTGGATCGGGTACGAGTACTGGGACCCCGGGATGAGACCGGCACATCAGTTCTTGCAGTTGGATGATCAGAGGGCGGCGATCGAGCGAGCGGCGAAAATTTTCCGCGAATTGTTTGCTGTGAGCCCGTTCAGCGCCTGCGCGCCGGGCTATCGTGCCAATGCGGATTCGAGAACGGCCTGGTTCGAAACCGGAGTGCGGGTCGTGCAGCACGGCCCCGGCGTGCGAAGAGGACCATATCTGGATGAAAAGGGAATGGTCTCGGTTTTTCGTACCGTTGAGATGGAGCCCGCCACCGAGCGGTGCGATTTAGAAAGACTGGTAAAGCGCGTGGAGCAGTGTTTCGCGGACGGTCTGCCGGCGGTGATCTCCATTCATTCGATTAACTTCCACTCGACCATTCAGGATTTCCGCAACCCGACGTTGACGCTCCTCGATGAATGTTTGACAGTGCTCGACAAATGGCCCGACTTACTCTACGTCCATGACGCGGATCTTTTCTCCATTGCAACCGAAGGCGCCTATGCGGGAGAAAATGGCAGAGTGAGGGTGGGCGCGATCGCCGCGGGAGGGAGCGGGTAATGTGATTCAGGGCAAGCGATCGCTGGTGTTGATCACGGTGGACTGCCTGCGCGCGGATCACTGCGGATTCTACGGATACCCACGTCCTACCACTCCCTTTTTGGATTCGCTGGCGTCCGAGTCTTTCGTGGTGCCGGCGGCCATCGTTGCCGGTGTTCCTACTTACTATTCGTTCCCGGCGATTCTTGCCTCGCGTATGCCTCTGGCGCTGGGCCGGGATGTGGTTGGCCTCGCTCCTGGGGAAAGCACGCTGGCAACCGTGTTGCATGAATCTGGTTATGCCGCGGGCGCGTTCTCGGCAGCCAATCCATACCTTTCGCCGCGTTTCGGTTACGACCAGGGCTTCCAGGTCTTCCGCGATTTTCTCGACTTCGAGACCCCGTCAACCCAAAGCGCCGTCCATCGGCAAACTCCATCCGGCGATTCGGTTCGTGCAAAGCTGAATCGCGCGATAAGAAATTTTGCGGGAGCGCTCCGGCTCAGCAGGCTCTACAACGAACGATACTTTCAGTACTGCATGAGGATCGCTCCCCCGGCTCAGAGCATGGACGTTCTGCGAAGGTTTCCCGCAGCCGACATTCTGGTGGACCAGGCGCAGTCGTGGCTGGAGTCGGTTGGGCAGCGTCCCTTCTTCCTCTGGCTTCATCTGATGGATCCGCATTCGCCCTACTATCCACCGAACGAGGCGTTTCGTGAACTGACTGGAACCGACATCGACCCTGGCCGCGCCCGCTATCTGAATGCATATTGGAACCGGGCGGACCTGACGCCTTCCGAATTGAGCGGCAAACGGGAGGAGGTTGTCCGGTTATACGACGCCGGCATTCGGTGGGCGGACCGCCAGATCGGCCGGCTGGTGGATACTCTCAAACAAACCCATCGGTGGGACGATTGTGTGTTTGCCCTGACCGCCGATCACGGAGAGGAGTTTCTGGATCACGGAGGACGCTATCATGCGCCCGTGCGGCTGAGTGAGGAAATTGTTCGTGTGCCGCTCCTGGTCCGGGTTCCCGAGTGGCAAAGCGTAGAAGTTTCAGCTTCTCCGATGAGCCACTTGCACCTGGCGCCTACTTTGCTTGCGATGATGGGAGCGCAGGCTCCGTCTGCGTTTCAGGGAAGGAGTCTGTGGCCGAATCTACAGCGTGGAATGGCCTGGGACGATGCCGCGATCATGGAGTGCGCCTACGGTTGTACCAATCCGTTCCACGCAGAAAGCCGCAGCACAGCGAGGCTCTTGGGGGTTCGGGATGCCCGCTTTAAGCTGGTGATGCGGATTGAACCAGGCGCGGTCGAGGAAGTATACAACTTGGATGCAGACCCCGGGGAGACGCATCCCGTTCCGATTGGGACTGCCATCACAGCCCGAAAACGGTTGCTGCGAACCGCGTGTGAACACGTGCAGAAAACGGTTTCAGCGCGCGATCCCGTGCTGCGTCTGCAGGCCCGGCTGCGCGATCTTCGGCTAGAATTGGAATCAAAAGCTTCCTGACGGCTGTCAATGTGGGGCGGACACTCCTGTCCGCCTGTCAAGAGCGATCAAGACGCCGACAGGGTTGCCAGCGCACACGTTGGCGGACAGGAGTGTCCGCCCCACACTCTTTGGTCGTTGGGAACTTTTGCCAAGCGCATGATTACGGTCTTCACTCCCTCTTTTGCCGATGAGAGCAATACCAATGCCCAGAACCTGACAGTGAAAGAGGTCGTGGCGCGACTGGACCCGTCGCGTTTTCGCGTCGTGCTGCTCGGCCTCGGCCGGAGCGATCCGAGAATCGCTGCCCGCCCAAACACCAGGATTCTTCGGTGGCGGAAACGCGGGAATACAGCGCGCATTCTCTGGCATATGCTGTTCCATATCCCGGACGTCTATTTCTTTCCGCGGGAAGGCCCGCTCGATGCCGCTTTTCTTGCGGCGCGCGCGCAGTTGCATTGGAAGTCGGCCCTGGCCACGTACGTGGTTTCCGGCGGACTCGATCAAGACACGAACCGGCCGATTCTGCGGCGCGCCATTCGGGAGTGCGACATCGTCGCGGGCAATAGCCGTCACATGGCAGAGACGGTTGAAAGACTCGGGGGTCGAAACGTGCAAACCGTTTACGACGGCATCGACCGGCGCTATTACTATCCGCCTCCAGAGCCAAGACACGAAGGCAGTCCGCCGAGCGTCCTGTTCGCTGCCTCCTTTCGTCATTACAAGCGGGCCGACCTCGTCATTCGGGAGGCTGCCAAACATCCCCAATGGGAATTCCGGCTGGCGGGAACGGGGGAAGAAGAAAATGCTTGCCAGCGCCTCGCACAAGATCTCAACTGCCGCAACGTGGTATTTCTCGGCCACCTGACCGGGGCTCAGGTGGGTGCGGAGATGCGCCGCGCCAGCCTATTTCTGTTCCCGAGCGAAATCGAAGGGCATCCCCAGGTGTTGGGTCAGGCCGCTGCGTGCGGGCTGCCGTGCGTGGCCCGGAGTTCCTATCGCCCCGATTATGTGATCGATGGGGTCACCGGGCTGCTGGTATCTTCCGACGATCGGATGAGTGAGGCGCTCAGCCGTTTGATCCAGGAGCCTGACTTGAGAACTCGGATGTCGGCAGCGGCCATCCGCCACGCCGCAACATTCGACTGGGACCGCGTCACCGAACAGTGGCAGGAGCTTCTGGAGTTAGCTGTGGCCGTTCATAACACACCTCGAGGGAAGCGAATCTCGTGAGTCGCATGGAACGAGAAGAGAATTCATTCAAAACTTCGTGCGAGTGGCTCACATGACACACCGGGTCGCGCTCCTGACCGAGATCATTTCTCCGTACCGCATCCCCGTGTTCAATGCGCTCGCGACCCACGAGGGGATCGATCTGAAGGTGATTTTTCTTGCGGAAACAGACCCGGCCCTCAGGCAGTGGCGCGTGTACAAAGATGAAATTCGATTTTCGTACGACGTACTGCCGTCCCGGCGGTTGCGCGCCGGAACCTCGCACCTGTTGCTGAACGCGGGGCTTTCGGCGTCTTTGAAGAAGTTATCCCCGGAGGCGATTATTTGCGGCGGTTACAACTATGCCGCTTCGTGGCAAGCGCTGAGGTGGGCGCGCCGCCGCCGGGTGCGGTTCGTCTTGTGGTCGGAGAGCAACGCGCAGGATACGCGCGGCCAGCGCAAATCGGTGGAGTTCTTGAAGGCTCATTTCTTGAAGCGCTGCGACCGGTTTGTCGTGCCCGGAAAATCGGCCTTCCAATATCTGCGTTCCCTGGGATCTCCCGCAGAGACTATTTTTACTGCGCCCAACGCGGTCGACACCGCATGGTTTGCGATGCAGGCGGAGAAGGTGAAGCGCCAGGCAACTGCCTTTCGAGAGAAGGTTGGGCTTCCCTCGCGGTTCATCCTGTTTGTGGGCAGGTTGGTTCCCGAAAAAGGTATCTTTGATCTCCTCCAGGCCTATGCCAAACTAGAGAGAGACCTTCGATCGGAGGTCGGCTTGGTATTCGCCGGAGATGGCGCCTCCAAAAAGGCATTGTTCGAACAGGCTAAGCATATTGAATCGAGGATGATTTGCTTTCCGGGATTTGCGGAGCGGGAAGACCTGGCAGGTCTGTATGCGTTGGCAGAAGCGTTCATTCTGCCAACGCACAGTGACACCTGGGGACTGGTAGTGAACGAAGCCATGGCGTGCGGCCTTCCCATTGTTGTGACCAATTCAGGCGTATTCGCCTCAGGCTTGCGCCAATGGCCTAGCGGCGGCTGCGCTCGCGCCATTCACGGAGAGTCGATGAAGCTCCAGAAGCCAGTCCTGGTGCCAGCGCTAATCCTGAGTTCGCTCTTTGCGCTGTATCTGATCTATTCGCACCTCGACTATTTTCGCGACGTTTCCTTCCTGGGCGGGATCCTGCTCCTGGAGATCATGGTCGGATGCCTCTGGAAATACAATCGGCGTTTCTTCCCATTGTTGATGATCATATTTCTTTTGGCGAGCATGAACGTCCCCATCCAGGGCGCTGCCACTGCCGGACGCTGGATCGTGTTAGCTGCCGGGGCCGCTGTGGGATTGATCGCGTGGATCAAGAACCCGCGCAAGCGCTTCACAGCCTTTCATCTCGTCGCACTGTCTTGTGTTGGCACCGCCTTCGTCTCCGCGACCGTTTCACCGTTCCCGCAAATGGCAATGTTAAAGGCACTCAGCCTGCTGCTGCTCTTTGTGTACGGTTGTGGGGGCGCCCGCCTGGCTCTGCTCGGCCGGGAAGACCGTTTTTTTGCCGGTCTGCTGTGGGGATGCGAGATCGCGGTCTACGGGACGGCTGTTTTGTATTTAGGACTGGGCCTCAGCGTTTGGGGGAACCCGAACTCCCTTGGAGCCGCAATGAGCATTGGGACGTTCCCGATCCTGTTGTGGGGATGGCTCACGAGCGACGCGGGCGTGGTCCGGTGGCGCAGAGCGGGCGCCCTGCTTCTTTGTACGTACCTTGTTTTTTTCAGTCTCGCGCGCGCCGGAATGGTTGCGGTGATCTTGGTCACCCTGGTGTTTTGCTTCGGCTTGCGTCAATACAAGCCTCTGCTCAAGGTGGCCGGGTTGTCTTTCTGCCTGATCGCGGCGATCGGAATGGTTGCGCCCACGGCATTGCTGCAGTCCTCCGAGAATCTCAAGGATGCGGTGCTCTATAAAGGACATAAGGAAGAAGGGTTGCTCGGCTCGCGACGGGCGCCGTGGGACAAATCGGTGGCCACCATCAAGGAGCATCCACTGTTTGGAACGGGGTATGGCACCAGTCCAACGGGGGAGGATACGAGCTTCAATTTCGGAAAGTTCGCGTCCAGCGCTGCGACTTCCCGCGAACACGGTAGCAGCTACATGACGATTGCGGAGTGGGTGGGCCTGTTAGGTGTGTTGCCCTTCGTCATGCTCATGGGACTCACCGGCCTCAATGTGGGGAGAGTGTGCGCTTGGATGCGCAAGACTGCCAACCCCTATCACTGCTCGGTACCGTTGGCGATGGTGTTGCTGGCTGGTTTTGTTCACGCTGGTTTTGAGGATTGGCTCTTTGCCGTAGGGTCATACCCCTGTGTGTATTTCTGGGCGTTCGCTTTCATGCTGGCTGACTTTGTCCCCTCCGGCCACCAAGTTCTGGTTTCCCGCGTTCTGCCCGGTGTCTCGCGTCCGGCGGCAAGCGGTTTGGGAGCAATTGTGCCTAGCCGATGATGCGCCTGTTCATCAATGGCCTGGCGGCAAGCGCGGGCGGGGGGCTTACCTACCTGCGCAATGTGATTCCCCATCTTGCGCGAAGAACGGACGCGGAAGCGACGGTACTCTTGAATCCTGAAGTTCGCAGGGAATTTGGAGAGCTCCGCAACATCACGTTTGTCGAAACGGCAGCGAGCCCCGGGGTTTTGCGTCGTTTTTTTCATGAGCAGACGACCCTGCCGAGGTTGCTGCGCCGCAGCCGCGCACAAGTCCTGGTCTCCACCGGCAACTTCGCGCTCTGGAATTCTCCGGTGCCGCAAATGCTCCTGTCGCGAAACTCGCTCTATACTTCGGCGGATTTTCACCGCGATGTGAAGGCTCGCCGAGACTACGCAATCTGGGCTGACACGCTTATCAAAGGCTGGTTTGCCCATCACTCCATCGACCGCGCCGACATCACCGTCGCTCCGAGCGAGGCCTTTGCGCAAGAACTCACCCGATGGACAGGGAAGAAAGTGGTGTCCGTACACCATGGATTTGACCGGGAGGCCTTTACCAGCGATCCAACGCCCTTGCAAGCAAGGGTGCAGCATCAGCTTGAGAACGCAAAAGATTCGCTGCGGCTGCTCTTCGTAAGCCACTACAACTACTACCGTAATTTCGAAACTCTATTTCGGGCGTTGCCTATTCTGAGCGACCGCCTGAACGGAAAAAAGGTGAAGCTGTTCCTCACCTGCCGATTGAGTTCCGGCCAGAATCCCGGGTCGTATCGAGCCGAAGCCGCTTACTCTTTGGTGAACAGTCTCCGGAGCCGCGAGCGCGTCGTGGAACTCGGGATGGTGCCCTATCGATCATTGCATCACCTCTATCGCGCCTGCCACATTTATGTAACCCCGGCGTATGCCGAATCGTTTGCGCATCCGTTGGTTGAGTCGATGTCGACCGGATTGCCGGTCGTGGCGTCGGATTTGCCGGTGCATCGCGAGATCTGCCGGGAGGCGGCCACTTACTTTCCCTGCTTTTCTCCGGAAATATTGGCGGAACATGTGCTGCAAGTTCATCGCTCGCCAGAGTTGGCGGAAACGCTGTCACGAAACGGGCTCAACCGAGCGCAAGACTTCCGATGGGACACGCACGTGGAGCGTCTGCTCGCTCTGGCCCAGAAACTTGTGGGCGCGAATCCGAGACGAGCCTGAATCTCCCGCCTTGATTTTGAGTTATGGGTCGTCCAACCTTAGAAAGGACATTTCGTGAGGCCCGGCGGACCGGATGGTTCGCGCCCCCATCACGAAGACACTCCAACATGGATAAGACAGAAATCGCCGCTGAGATCCGGCGGTTTGTGGTACGCGAGAGTGACCTCGCTGACGACAGCCTGCTAGGCGATGATGTGGATCTTTTCAGTGATGGTATTCTTGATTCTCTCATGGTCGTTTCCCTGGTATCGTTCTGCGAGCAGAGATTCGGCTGTGAGCTGAGCGGTCAAGAGTTCTCTGAAGAAGACCTGCGGAGCATCGCTGCGCTCGCCACCCTGATCGCCGGCAGAAAGCCTGAAGGGCTTTGAAAAGATATGGCGGCGTGTTCGACCTCGATGGCTTCCTGGCACATGGGTATGAGGATGGTATGTTCGATCTCCGTGAGGCAATCTTAGAAGCTGCACGGGAGGGTCCGGCAAGTCCGTATCTGCGGCATCGAGACGCTGGCCTCACATTCTCAGAAGTTGGCCCCGCGCTCGCCCAGATCGCTTCGCAATTGCCCTCGCTCGGCGGACGGCGTGTCGTCATCCTTCTGCCTGACGGTCTGAGTGCGGCACTGCTTCATCTGGAATGCTTCTCTCAAGGTGCGACCATCGTTCCGCTTTCTCCGTTTTCCCCCGCAGCCCACCTTCAGTACGTCCTGCACCGAGTCCAAGCTGAATTGGTGCTCGCGACACCCCTGCTCCACGCGAAGTTTGCCGGCCTTTTGCAGAGAACAGCGGTGGCGCTGGTTGCAAGCGACACCCCCATTCGTTTAGAAGTGCGAGGCGCCATACCGCTTCGCGATGAGGGGACGCAACCCTCGCCCGTCCGCGCCGTGTTCTTTACCTCGGGAACCACGGGCCAACCAAAGGGTGTGTGCTTGAGTGAAAGCAATCTGCTGAGCGCTGCGTGGATCAACCGCACCATTCTGGGGTTGAATTCGTCGCGACGGTCATTGATCACGGTGCCGTTGTACGATTACTACGGTGCGATCCAGCTTTACTCCCATGTGCTCGCCAAGGCGGCATGCACCCTTGGAGAGAGCGGACAATTCCCCAGGTCCGCATTCCAAGCGCTCGATTCGCAGGCGATTACTGATATGGTGCTGGTTCCCTTTACCTTGAAGGCCCTGCTGGATCATGCACGAAATTCGGAGCGCAACGAAGACCAGCAGACGTGGCGCAGGGTGGCCTACGTCGCAAGCTCCAGCGACCAACTATCCTCCGACCTGCTCCGAGGCGCTTTCACGCTCAACCCTGGCCTGGCGGTCGTGAATGTCTATGGCCTGACTGAAGCCGGTCGCGCGTGCTACCGCGTCATTCGTGACGGCGCCAACCCGGGCGCCTCGATCGGCAATCCGTCGCCGACGATGAAGGTTTGGGTGGACGCTCCAGCAGGCCAAAGCGGAGAGATCGTGATCAGCGGCTCCACCGTGATGTTGGGTTATCTTCAGGACATCGTCAATGAGGACATCCATTTTGCCCCTGTCACTGAGGTGAGAACCGCGGACGAGGGCTATGTTGGCGACGACGGCGAGATTCACCTGCTCGGACGGAAAGACCACCTCATGAGCTTGCAGGGCGTGAAACTCCATCCGTCTGAGATCGAGCTGCCCGTGAACCAGCTGTCCGGAGTGAGGGACTCGTTGGCCCAACTTCATCAAGACGGGCAGGGGAACAGGACAATCGTGCTCGACGTGGTTGCGGATCGGGGGAGCGTCGCGCAAAATCAGATTCTTGATCTCCTCCGCGAACGCGTGCCCCGGTTGTTTCTCCCCCACGTGATCAACTTTGTGGACGCCATTCCTCGCACGGAGATCGGCAAGCTGATCCGGCCCAGGCATTGAGCGCAGCATGGGGATCACGGACGTACATTCGCACCTTTACCATCCGGATTGGTACCCGCAGCCGTTCCAGAAACAGCTCGCCATCGACTACCTCCTTCGGCGGAGGAAACATATCGCTGAGGAACCCGTGGAGCGAGAGCTCAAGGCGCTCACGCGGGTGTTGTCTGACAAGGACGGCTCGATCTGCCTCCGAGTCATGGACAAGGTCGGAATCGAGAAGCGGGCCTTGCATGTAATTGACTGGGGTCTGGAACTGGGTGAGCCGGTATGCACGGTTTGGGAGATCAATGAAGCAGTGCTGGGCATCTGCCGCCGCCACCAGGATCGCTTGATTGGCTTTGCTGGGGTGGACCCGCGACGGTCCGACGCGGCCTCTCTGGTGACCTGGGCGTTCGATCAACTGGGCGCAGCTGGGTTGAAACTGCACCCTACCTCACGAGGCTGGACTCTGGAGGATGAACGCGTCGGGGCACTCGTTGATCTGGCGGCGCAGCGCAAGCTTCCGGTCATGGTGCATACCGGCGGGACGGTCAGCGTCCTCAGTGACGAGCATTGCCAGCCCAGCGCGCTTCTCCGGCTCGCTGCTCGGTTTCGAGAGGTGGACTTTATTGCGGCCCACAGTGGATTCTCGAATTGGCGCGCTTTTGGATCGCTTCCACCACCGAATCTGTGGTTTGATATCTCGGCGTGGCAGGAACGCTTGGCAGACGACGGAGAAGCGCTGAAAGCGGAGGTCCAGCAATTGCTGGCGCGGTTTCCGAACCGCGTTTTCTTTGGTACCGATAGCCCCTTCTACGGGTTCAATATGGCTTTTTCAGAGGCCAAGTGGATTGCTCTCGTCCGAGAATGCGCTGAGCAGGTTGGACCGGAGGCCGTACGGTCAGTCTTTTCCGGAACGATACTTGCCCCACGGACGCGGGACTAAGCGCGACGGGTCCGCCCAGGCAACGGGAAACTGAAGACAGAGAAGTCGTGAAGCGACCTGAGTCGAATGGAAACGAGCGTTGAGCCCAGACCTAGCGCACCCCGAGAACGACGTCTCGCCTGCAAAAGAGGCAAGGAAGTCGGTGCTGCATGTCCTCACGCTGACGCCATTTTTTCCGTCCGCGGACGATGAAGTGAGCGGTTGCTTCATCGCGGAAACAAACAAGCAGCTTGAACAGTTTGGGGTCAGGTCCAGCGTCATGGCCGTAACCCCGATCCACTATCCTCGCAAGAAGGCGAACCCATCGGCTCGCGCGCATTGGGCGAGATACCCGCAGATTCCCGGCAATCTGGGCCTGTCGAGCGCGGGGCTTTGGCTCTTCGCTCGCTTGCTGGCCGAGGTGCCGCGGCTCCACCGAGAGAGACCGATTGACCTCATCCACGCTCATGCTGCTCTGCCCTGCGGCCATGCGGCAGCCCTGCTGTCGCGGCATTTGAACATTCCGTTTGTCGTGACCCTGCACGGTTTGGATGTGTTCAACACGTGTTTCCTCGGCGGAGTTCCTGCCGAGTGGCGGCGCAGGGCTTCCATCCACGTCTATCGTGCCGCGCGCACGGTAATTTGCATCAGCGAAAAGGTGCAACAGCTTCTGCGAGACGGATTGCAGCAGGATGTTCGCAGCACGGTCGTCCACAACGGCACCGATCCTAATTTCTTTTCGCCAGCGTCCGGTGAGGCGCCCCCACAACGGGGAAACGAAATCCTGATCGTCGGCAACTTGCTCGTCAGCAAAGGACATGAACTTGTCTTACGGGCGATCCGTCAACTCGAAGCCTCCTTCCCGCAGTTGCGCTGCCGGATTATTGGGGAAGGCCCTGACGGGGCCCGATTGGAAGCGTTGGCCCGCGAATTAGGAATTGCGCAGCGCGTGCAGCTTGAAGGAAGAAAGAACCGGGCAGAAGTGGCGGACGCTATGCGAGCCTGCTCCGTATTTGTGCTCCCCAGCCGCTACGAAGGACTGGGGTGCGTGTATCTGGAGGCCATGGCTTGCGGCAAGCCCGTGATGGCGTGTGGTGGCCAGGGCATTGCCGAAATCATCGAGCACGGGAAAAATGGCTGGCTCATTCCAGGCTGGGTCACGCCAATCGACGGACTCGCCGAACTCGTGCAAGGACTCTCAACCTTGCTCCAGTCGCCCGATCTCCGCTCTCGTCTGGGTGCGTCTGCGCGCGAGACCATCCTCAACGGTCTGACACTGTCTCATCAGGCGCAGCGCCTGGCACAGATTTACTCGGAAGCGATCGCTTGCGCGGGCCATCCATCATGAAGCCCGCCGGAAGCCCGCGCGCCGAACGGGTTGCCCTTTCCGAGGCCGACATCGTCGAACTCGCGCAGTTTATTGCGGTCCAATCCGGACGCGAGCCTGCGGGCGTCGAGAGCCACCTGCGCTGGTTCCTGCTCGAGAACCCGGCGCGCGATCCACAGATCCCCCTCGGTTGCGGATTGCGCTCGCCGCAAGGACAACTCGTCGGTTGCATTCTGTACGTCCCGCAAACCTTCCGCTTCCAGCGGCAAACAATGCTGGTGGTCGGCTCGAGCTGTTTCTACGTGGACGAGCGCTATCGCGGCAGCGGCGGTCTGCTTTTCCTCAGGTTCTCAGAGCTAGTCGGAAAGTGGCCGCTGTTCGCAAACTCTGCCAATGCCGATGCCGCCAAGCTCTGGAAAGCGCGAGGAGCGGTTCCGATTCCGCATTCCGAGCACGAATTGTTTGGCGTGCTTCGATGGGAGGGCGTAATCGAAGAAGGACTAACCCGCCGCGGCGTACCGAAGCCGCTTGCCCGAATGATCAGCGGCCCCGCCGCGCTTTTTGTGCGTCCCTTCCAGCCATGGAAACTCGCGGGTGGCCGGCCGGGAAGCCTGGTTCCTCTGGTTTCGGCCGAGCAGGTTATGCAACTGCCCATTCGTGGCCCTGCACCAGAGCTGACCGCCAACCGCGATCTGCGCTACATCCGCTGGCGTTACTTCTCGGGACGAGACGCCACCGTCGCCCTCTTCGCCTTTCGCAACCACCAGGTCGATTCCGGCGTGCTGGTGACGGTCAATCAGCGTCCCCGCGGATATCGCGGGCAGATTCGCGCTCTCCATGTGCTGGATATTTATCCCTCAGTGACGCCCGAGGTGTGTGGGTCGATCGCCGCTGCACTGGCAGAACGCTATCGCGGGAACGTGGATGCCATCGTGCTGCGCGGCCTGGATGAAGCGCGGCAAGACGTTCTTCGTCGTCTCGGCTTCATGCGTCGCCAGTTCGATGCGCCCAACGGGTGGCTCCTGGACAAGTCTGGCTATCTGCCAACCCGGAACTGGTACCTGGTTCCCGCCGACGGCGACTGGCTCATCTGACATGGCCACAGGAGACCGCCTCCGCGGTGCGTCGCGGCGCCGGAGCTGCCTCGATCGCTTTGGACCTTCCACTATAATGACCAGCGCCGCGTTCGGAGGTTGGGTTGCTTCACCAGCGCTATAAGGACATCGTATTTTGGGGCATTGCCAAGGCTACCCTTCCCAATTACTTCCTGCGCCGGTACCTGATGAGCGCGCGTCCTCGGAATGGCGCCCGTCATCTGCATCTGGGTTGCGGTCCAAAATATCTTCCGGATTTCCTGAACATCGACGGCAATCTCTTCCACAAACTCGACCTTTGGCTCGACGTGCGCAACGGACTTCCGTTTCCTTCGCACACCGTGGACTCGATCTATTCCACGCACATGTTCGAGCACTTCTATCCCGATGAGTTGCAGACGCTCCTTCGGGAATGCCTGCGGGTGCTGAAGCCGGGCGGCGGAATCCGCCTGATCGTTCCCAACCTGGCAAGCGCCATTTCCGCCTACAGTCGGAAACAGAGCGCCTGGTTTGACGATTCTTTTCCTCGCCACTACGATTCGCTCGGGGGCCGGTTCTCGAATTTCGTTTTTTGCGATGGACAGCACCGCACCGCCTTCGACTTCAGCTATCTCGATGAAGTGCTCCGGCAATCGGGTTTCCGTGAAATTGAGGAATCGGCCGAAGGAAGAAGCCGCTTGTACGGGAACCAGGTTCCCCCGTACGAGCCGGGCGACTCGCCCGCCTTGCCGCATTCCTTGTACGTCGAGGCATTTAAGTAGCTGCATTTCGCCGGTCACTGATACAGCGAGAGGAATTCCGATTTTGAAGCCCTTCCTGCGCGCGAGCGTGATCCAGACCGTCGCGAGTCTTCACTTGGATGAAGTGATGTTGCGCCGGTTGCGCCAGCGGGCCTTGCGCAGTGGTCCTCTCGTGCTGATAGTCGAGATGCACGAAACTCTCCAGCGGGACGCCGCCCAACTTCAACGCCAGCTTGAGTGGGTGGCCGAACGTTTTACCCTCATCTCCCCCGAGACTTTCTTTGGACTCTGGGATCGCACCCGGACCCCTCCAAACCGGTCCCAGCCCGCTGTGCTGTTCACTTTTGACGACGGCCGAGAAAGCAACTACACGGTAGCCGCGCCCATGCTTGAATCCATGGGAACGCGCGGCCTGTTTTTTGTGGTGCCGGAGTTTATTGGGCTGACGCAGCGGGAGGCGCGCGACTTCTACTATTCGAGGATCGATGTTCGGGGACTAGCACCCTCGGAATCCGGCGAGCGATGGACGCCCATGAATCCCGATCAACTCGCCGATCTCACTCGCCGCGGACATTCCATCGGGAACCACACTCTGTCTCATGTAAGTCTCGCTGACCTTTCGCCGGCGGATCTGGAGCGCCAGATCGGAATGAGCGCTGAGAAGATCTCGTCCTGGACCCATAAACGCGTGGAAGCCTTGGCCTGGCCCTATGCGTGGAACGCGATCACCCGGGAAGCATGGGACTTGATCCGGAAAACTCATCGCTTCTGTTTTTCGCCCTGCCCCGGAACTATGGACTGTTCCTCGGATTCTCCGCATTTGATCTGGCGAACGGAGATTGAAGCCTATTACTCGGATCCCGAATACCGATTCATGTATGCGGGCTTGGTCAACCCGATTTGGGCGGGCCGACGACGGCGACTCAGGGCGATCCTGAAAAGACAGCGCGGGATCGTCCCGATGCAGGAAGAAAGCCAGTGAAGCGCTTCCGTTTGACTGCGCTGCTAATCGCGCTTCTGGCGTCGGTTGCCGTTCTTCGCACGGTACAGACCTACGCCACCACCGCCCAGGGTTTCGATGAGCCCTGTCACATCTCCGCCGCGCTGGAATGGTTAGACCGACACACCTACACGCTTGACCCGGTTCACCCTCCGCTGGCGCGTGCCGCCATCGGATTGCCGTTGCTCTTCACCGGAGAGCGTTATCCAAGTTTGCCGCCTGACGATCCTGGGACTCAAAACTACAATGTCGTAGGCAATCACATCATCTACAGCAGCGGGCATTTCGCACGCACCTTGGCACTGGCCCGCTCGGGCATGCTCCCCTTTCTTGTGCTCGAGATCGTTCTCGTCTTTCTCTGGGCTCGCCGGGAGTTCGGAGACTTGGCCGGCGTGCTGGCGGCGGCGTTGTTCAGTACGCTTCCGATCGTCCTGGCCTTCGCGGGCCTGGCGTACACCGATTTGCCAGCCTCCTGCATGCAGTTCGCTCTCTTTTTTGCATTCGCGACGTGGCTCGATGATCCAACCACCCGATCAACCGTTTGGCTGGGGATCGCGGCGGGATTCGCACTACTTTCGAAGTTCACCATTCTGCTCTTCTTTCCAGCGGTCGCGGTTGCCCTCGTTCTGTGCAAGTTGCTGCTGGGCGAACGCAGCGAACCTCTGCCCAAAGCGAACCATCGTGCGTGGTTGAGCAAGGCCTTGATCGCGGGAGCGATCGCCGTTGTTGTGCTCTGGGCCGGATACGGGTTCTCGGTCGGTCATGTGCGGGAAAGCATGCAGCTTACTCCCGAGAACATGCCATCGTTCCAGCACTTCCCAGGGCCGGTGCGAAGCCTTGCACGAGCAATGGTGATTGCCGACCCGGTGTTGCCCGCTCCCGCCCTGCTGAAGGGGATCGCCACCGCGTGGGCTCTCAACCAGAGTGCGTCGCCAAGTTATCTGCTCGGGAAAACCAAGACCGGAGGATGGTAGTACTTCTTTCTGGTCGCCGTCGCCGTAAAGACGCCCTTGCCGTTTCTGATCTTGTGCGTGGCGGGGATTGCCGCTCCGCTCGCACGCAAGCGCGAGACGCGATGGCAGGCGCTGGCCCCGGCCGTATCCACGATTGCGGTCCTGATGGTCACTATGGGCGTGAGCTACGATGCCGGCCTTAGGCATGTTCTGATTGTCTTTCCCTTGCTCGCAGTGGTTGGCGGGTACGGAGCGGCCTATTTGTGGCAAACTCCGGGGCGCGCACGCGTCGCTGGAAGGGCCCTGCTGGCGGCTTTGTTGCTGTGGCAGGCGCTCGCGTCTTTTGTGGCGCGAAGCGACTACATTGCCTACTTCAATCCGTTGGCGGGGAAAGAGCCCAGCAAGGTTCTCCTCACCGGCTGCGACTTGGATTGCGGCCAGGACCTTTACCGCCTTTCCGACCGGCTTCGTGCCCAGCACGTTTCCCATGTGAACATTGCGATGTGGAGCAGCGCTGAACTTTCGTACCTGGGGTTACCCGATGTGGAAGTGCTGCAACCCTTTCATCCAGTCCAAGGATGGGTGGCGATCAGCGCGCGCTCGTCGCGTTTTGGCGATGTCTTTCACACCACCTATCCCCCGCATGCCTTCGACTGGCTCGACCAGTATCAACCGAAAGAGTGGGTGGGCAACACCATCCGCCTCTATTACATTCCGTCTGACACTCCGGCGATGGGCGCGGCCGAGCCCAAACCATCTAAATGATAAACAAAGTGCGCTGGTACACGAGGCGGCACCCGGCAATACTCCTTCTGTTTTCTGTTAACATGGCGCGCATATTGTCGTGAATCCCTCAACGGCTTCCAAAGCGGCATCCAGCGAAACGGCAATCGGTGCCACAAGTCTGAGAACCTGGCTGAGCTGCGCAGTGATGGTTTTGCTGGTCGTATTTGCTGCCAACCAGTTCGCCACGGAATGGGTGACCTTCCGAGCCGGTGCCTACCCTACTGGCTCCGCGGTCGATTTTCCGCATTACTACGTAGCCGCGAAGTTGGCGGGATCTGCCGATCCGAGCCAGCATCCGCTCTATTACCTCGTGCCGGAGAATAAAGAAGCAGCTTTACACCGCATCCCCCCTGACACTGAGTGGAACAACGTAGCCCACCAGAATGGGCTTGGCGATACCTTGCATTTCAGCGCTCCACCCATCGTCGCAACACTATTAACCCCGCTGGGGAAATTGCCCTACCAGTCAGCATTCATGCTTTGGCGCGTCCTGACCGATTGCGTCTTTTTTCTGGCTATATGGGTTTGCTTGAAACTGTGCCGCGTGTTTAGCCCCGTCACCCTACTGATCTGCACGCTGGCGGGATTCGCCTTCCAACCCTTCCTGCTCACGCTGGAGAAGGGCCAATTCGGGGCCCTCCTCCTGTTGACATGGTCTGCCGGAGTTCTTTTCGCGGACAAGAAACAGGACCTTCTTTCCGCGCTCATGCTGGCTCTGGCCACGATCGTGAAACTTACTCCCGTTCTGACAGTCGGTGTTTTCGTGATCCGGCGCCGCTGGAAATGGCTCGCGGCCTATATGCTGTGGATGGCCATCCTCATAGGGATCGGTATCTGGCACCTTGGGGTGGAGAATCACCGCTTGTATCTTGCCAAGCTTTCGGCGCTCTCCTGCGGTGTGCCCGGGCCTTACAACTACTCCCTCTCGGGAATTGTGCAGAACACTTACTACCGGGACATTCTGGATTACCCTCATATCCCCGCTCAAATTCCGGCTGGACTGTGCGCCTTCATCAAAGTGCTGGGGTTGGCCGTCTACCTGGCCGTCCTCGCATTCCTGCCGACGAAAAATCAGGGCGGCGACATCATCTGGGACTTGGTAGTCATGTCGCTGATCACTCTCGTGATAGCGCCCTTCACCTGGCGGCATTACTATGTGCTTGAGATTCTTCCGTTGATGTTTGTCTGGTTCCTCCTCAAAGCAGGAAGATTCTCGCGCCCGGGCTGGGTTCTGATCGTGGCAATCATTTGCACGCTGGTCGCGGGAACTCGTTACCCGGATTATTTGCAGACCCACTTAACCAATGGACCGATGAGGGTGTTTCTGGTTGGCTTGCTGCCGCTCTCGGCGCTGCTTCTGACGGCAACGCTGTTATTTGCCTACAAACCCGAACCTGAACCCCAGGAATGAACCTTACACCCGCTTGCTCTGCGAGATCGCATGTGTGGCATAGTCGGAATCGTTTCCCGAGAAGCTGACCTGTTGCGCAATGTGCTGACGCGCGCGCAGGAGTGTCTTGCTCATCGTGGTCCGGACGACTCCGGCACACTGATCCTCGCAGAGCAAGGCCAGGAGATCGGTTTCGCGCACACCCGCCTCTCCATCATCGATCTCTCCCCTCTCGGCCACCAGCCCATGCAGGACCCCGTCACCGGCAACTGGATTGTCTTCAACGGCGAGATTTACAACTTCCGCCAGCTGCGGCAAGAGTTGGAGTCGGCGGGCGCCGAATTTCGCAGCCACTCCGACACCGAGGTGGTTCTGGTTGCCTACCGCACGTGGGGCGAGGATTGTTTATCGCGGTTGGCGGGCATGTTCGCGTTCGGCCTCTGGGATGCGCCACAGAAGCGGCTGCTGCTCGCGCGTGACCCGATGGGGATCAAGCCGCTCTACTACTTCCATTCGGGCGCGAATTTTCTTTTCGCCTCGGAAGTCCGAGCCCTGCTTAACACAGGATTGGTGCCGCGAAAAGCTGATCCCACCGGAGTCCTCAGCTACTTGACCTTCGGCTCCGTTTACGAGCCGTGGACCATGGTCGAAGGAATTTCCGCGGTTCCACCGGGGCATCTGCTGAGAGTCGAAAACTCCGCAGTGACCCGCCGGCAATACTGGAATCCTCTGGCTTCATTTTCCGATGCGGACAAGTCGGAACAGCGGCCGCACGACGCAGTCGCAGCGATCGCCCAGTTGCCTACGGTCCTGCGCGATGCGGTGGTCTCGCACTTGGTCGGCGATGTGCCGGTCGGAGTGTTCCTTTCGGGCGGAATCGATTCCAGCAGCCTGGTCGCGGTGCTGAGCCACAACGGCGTGCGCGCGAACACGTTCTCGCTGGTCTTCCGGGAAGAGGAATTCAACGAAGGCCCGTACTCGCGCGAGGTGGCCCGTCGTTTCGGTACCGAGCACCACGAGATTCTGGTCTCGCTGGAGGACACACTCGCGGTGCTGCCCGCAGCCCTGTGCGCGATGGACCAGCCCACCATCGATGGCATCAACACCTACTTGGTGTCTGCAAGAGCGCGGGCAGCGGGCGTGAAAGTTGCGCTGACCGGCTTGGGCGCCGACGAGATGTTTGCGGGCTACTCGAATTTCCGGCGCGTCCCGAAAATGGAGCGCTTTGTCCGGCGATTCGGGCGGCTGCCCCAGTTCGCGCGAAGGCCACTTTCCGCTTCCATCGCCCTGTTTGCCGGCACGAGCGACCGCAACCGCAAGCTCGCCGAAATGACGGAGAGCCAGGACTCGATCGTCCATCCCTACTTCCTCGCGCGCATGCTGTTTGGGCCCGCCGAACGTGAAGCGTTGTTCTCGGCGCCAGAGTACCGAGCCTCGCAGCAATCCCTCGATCGAGTGCTGCAAGAGTCGGTCACGGAGAGCCAGTCTCTCGACCCGGTCAACCGCGTCTCTTATCTCGAATCGCACTTCTATATGGGAAACACGCTGCTCCGCGATTCGGATTTCATGAGTATGGCGCACGGCCTCGAACTGCGTGTCCCGTTTCTCGACCGGGCCCTGGTCGAAGACTGCTTCCGCATACCTGGGGCGCGAAAGCTGGCCGGGAACTCGCCGAAAAGCCTGCTGCTCGCCAGTCTTGGCGTCGAACTGCCGAGCGAGATTGTGAATCGTCCCAAACGCGGATTTACTCTGCCGTTTGAGCGATGGCTGCGGGGCGAGATGAGACAGCCTGTCGAAACTGCGCTGCTCGGGACCGGTCCCAGTCACGCCTCGCTGAATCCGAACGCGGTCCGCCATGTCTGGAACCGATTTCTGGCCGGCGAAACGTCCTGGTCTCGTCCCTGGTCGCTGTTTGTGCTGGCGCGGTGGTGCGAACAGAATCTGTGAACAGCCTTACCCGGCGGCCGGTTTGCGCGCGGAAATCAAAAGGAACAATGCCAGCCTTCCTCCAAACCTGCGGACGAGAAATCGTGGATAAAGGCGCCAGATGATCCGGTACGCCCATCCTCGAAACTGTGTCGAGGGTTCGTTCAAAAGCAGATCTCCTGGACTGAACACCTGCCGGAACTCGATTTGCTCGAACGCCTGCAACAGGGCGTGCGCCTCGTCCTGCGTGTAGGACTTCGTGCCCGGACTCTCCAGCCGATCACGAACCACTTGACGCAACGACTTGCCGCGCAGCCATCCGTAGCGCAGCCAGAGCATGAATCCGGTGAGCGAAGGATGGTGGTAGATCATGATGCGAAGCGCCCCGCCCGGCTTGAGAACGCGCCATCCCTCGCGGATACATTGCGGCGTATCGGGACTGTGGTGCATCACGCCATAGGAGTACACAATATCGAAAGTGCCGTCCGGAAACGTAAGGTGCTCGGCGTCGGAAACGTGCAGATCCGGCGCGCAGCCGGCCATTTCGCAGCGCCGCTTCGCCTGCTCCAGCGAGGCGCTCGACAGATCGATGCCGGTCGCCTGCGCCCCAGCCTTCAACCATTCCAGATAATCGGCGCCCATACCCACTCCGACCTCGAGCACGCGCTTGCCCGCCGACCGGGCAAACCCGGCAAATTCGTGAATGTGAGGTTCCAGTCGGTAGCGCGTCCGGGCATGTGCCTCGAAGTCGGCGCGGTCACCCAGATAGCGTGAGCCGCAGGGATCGGCGTTCCAGAAATCCCGGACCTCTTCTTTTAACCCAGGTTGCTTTAAACCAGGAATTGGCGAAGCTTGGGGCATTCCGAAGGCGATACTAGCACAGCCTTCTTTGTGAAAACCGGGCGCTGAAGGCTAAGATAGGAGGACCTTCGACCGGGACCGACGTGATCGAGACCAAATCAGAGACTCAGATATCGGGTTCGGGGACAGCCTCGCCAATACTCCCCCTGACTGTGATCATCCCAGTCCGCAATGAAGCGCATAACCTTCCGCGCTGCCTGGAATCGCTGAAGGGCGTCGGCGAAGTCTATGTCATCGATTCGCAAAGCACCGACGGCACCGTTTCCATGGCTCAATCTCATGGCGCCAAAATTGTCCAGTTCCACTACGCAGGAGGCTGGCCGAAAAAGCGCCAGTGGGCGATGGACAAGCTGCCTTTAGCTTACGACTGGATCCTGCTGCTCGATGCCGACGAGGTTCTGACGCCCGAACTCGCGGATGAAATCCAGAAAGCAATTCGAGATCCGCACACCGACGGCTGTTACATTGCCCTGCAGATGTATTTTTTCGGGCGCCGCCTGCGCCATAGCGGTGCAAGCTTCTGGAAACTGTCTTTGTTCCGCAAGGGACTCGGCCGTTACGAATGTCGCCTTCAGGATCAAGACGCCAGCATGGCCGACATGGAAGTGCACGAGCACATCGTCGTAACCGGAGCGACGCGCAAGCTGATTCACCCGCTCATCCATCACAACGTCGAGTCCTTGTCCCGCTACATCCAAAAACACAACGAGTACTCGAATTGGGAGGCGCGCGTCTGGCTTGACGGCGTTCACGGCGAAGAAAACATTCCGCCTTCCCTCTGGGGAACACAGGCGCAGCGTCGCCGATGGTTGCGGCGCAGTTTTTTATGGCTGCCCGGGTCGCCGGTCGTGTTCTTCCTTTACAAGTACGTATTGAGCCTGGGATTTCTGGATGGTGTCCCCGGCCTGATTTATTGTGCGCTGCAAGGCATTCAATTCTTTCACATTAAAGCGAAAGTGTACGAACTGCGGACAGCGAGGACCTCGGCGTAGCCATGTGCGGCATCAGCGGCCTCGTGAATTGCGGAGATGCGGAAACCCTCGCTCGTATGACCAGCGTGCAGGCGCATCGCGGACCCGACGACTCCGGGCTTTGGGAGCGGCATTTCCCGGATGGAACTTATATCGGGCTGGGAAGCCGCCGCCTCGCCATCCTCGATCTTTCTCCCGACGGCCACATGCCCATGTCGAACGAAGACGGGTCGGTGTGGATCACGTACAACGGCGAGATCTACAACTTTGCCGGGCTCCGCCGCGAGCTGAAACGAAAAGGACATTGTTTCCGTTCGCACACCGACACCGAAGCCATTGTTCATCTCTACGAGGAGTACGGCGTCGAGTGTTTCAATCGCCTGAACGGCATGTTCGGTTTGGCCATTTGCGATCTACGCGGCCGATCGCCCAAACTGCTGCTGGCGCGCGATCATTTCGGAATCAAGCCGCTCTACTACAGCGACCGCGGCGCGCAGCTCGCGTTCGCTTCCGAAGTGAAAGCGCTCCTCGAAGTGCCGGGGATCGAAGCGAGCATGAGCCTGGAGGCGCTGCATCAGTACCTGACGTTCCTCTGGGTGCCCGACCCAATGACCATGTTCGAGGGCATTCGCAAGCTTCCCGCCGGGCACTACGCCCTCTGGCAGGACGGAACACTCGAGATCAAACAGTATTGGGATCTCACGTTCCCGCCTGCGGAGCACCACTTCGAAGGGAGACAAGCCGATCTCGTGCAGGAAATTCGCGATCGCTTCTGCGCGTCCGTCGAGCGGCAGATGGTGAGCGACGTCCCGATCGGCGCCTTCCTGAGCGCGGGTCTGGATTCATCGAGCATTGTTGCCGCCATGGCGCGCAAACAGCCGGTGCGCACCTACACGATCACTTTTCCCGAGAAATACCGCGTAGGCGAAACGGCCATCGACGATCCCGCCGTCCCATCCCGCCTCGCGCAGCGTCTCGGTTGCGAACATCACGAGATCGTGGTGGAACCGGACGTGGTCAGCCTGCTGCCGAACCTGACCTGGCATATGGACGAGCCCACGGCCGATCCTGCGCTCATCCCGGCGTACCTGGTCTGCCGCGAGGCGCGAAAGCAGGCAACCGTCCTGCTCTCCGGCGTCGGCGGGGACGAACTGTTTGCCGGATATCGCAAGCACGTCGCACACGCCTGGGCGGAAGAATATCGGCGGGTTCCGGGCTTCGCGCGCTCCGCGGCGGAAAAGACAATGCTGGCACTGCCCAGTCTGCGCGGCACCCGCATGAAAGGCCCCGTCCGTCTGGCCAAGAAGATGGCGCGCAGCGCGGCGCTCAATCCCGCCGAGGCGTTCATCAGGAACTGCACCTATCTCGACGCGCAGCAGAAAACTGACTTGTACGCTCCCGAATTCCAGCGCTTGGCGGAACACAATCCCGCTGCCCGGCATCTGGCCGCCTTCGATCGCGTTCAGCACGCGGATTTTCTCAACCAGATGCTCTATCTCGACACCAAAATCTTCATGACCACGCTGAATCTCACTTACAACGATAAGATGAGTATGGCGTCGTCGGTCGAGGTGCGCGTGCCGTTTCTCGACCGGGAACTGGCCGAATTCGTTGCATGGAATGTTCGTCCGGAGTGGAAGTTGAAAGGCAAATGGCGTCCAGTCACGAAGTACATTTTCCGCGAAGCCATGCGCAGTATGCTGCCCGAAGAGGTTTTGCAGCAGCCCAAAGCCGGTTTCGCCGCGCCGGTGGACAATTGGCTGGCGCACGATTTGCGCCCCGTGGTCGACGATCTGCTTTCGGAAAACCAGGTTCAGAAGCGGAAGTTGTTCCGCCCGGAAGTTGTTCGCCGCTACGTGGACGAGCATCGCCGGGGCGCGGAAGACTGGTCGATGCAGATCTGGCAGTTACTAACACTCGAGACCTGGATGCGGCTTTTTCTGGACGGCGGAGCGCGGTCATTTGCGCAGCGCCAGATCGAGCCGCGGCAGGTGGTGGTCGTTTGAACTATGGTTAGGGATTTGGTGCGCAGCGCTTTAGGGGGGACAGCCGAGATTTTGGGTGGCGCAGCGCTTCAGCGCCGCTTAAGAACTCGGTTTTCATGATCGGCTTTAGCCGCTGAGGTCACCGGCGCGATTTTTCTGCAGCTTGTGAGCAGGGTGGAAAAAGCCTCTTCCTCTTGACTCAGCGGCTGAAGCCGCGGATCAAGACGAAAGGCTTGATCGCAGCGCTGAGGCGCTGCGCCACCCAAAGCGGGGGACTTTATCGATGGTGAAACTGCGTCCAACAACCGCATGAAGCAGCTCTTACAAGATGCACGCACGGGCGATCTGACCGTAACCGAAGTTCCCGCTCCGCAACTGTCACTTGCCTGCGTGCTGGTGCGCGTTGCCGCGTCGCTGGTTTCGGCCGGCACCGAGCGCGCCTCCTCCGAATTCGCCAGCAAGAATCTTCTCGCTAAGGCAAAAGCTCGTCCCGATCTTGTCCGCGACGTGCTTGCCAAAATGCGCCGCGACGGATTGCTCTCGACCCTGCGGACCGTACGCACCCGCCTCGACCAGCCCCAAGCCCTCGGCTACAGCAGCGCAGGCATGGTAGTTGGCGTAGGCGATGGCATCACAGATATCTCGGCCGGTGATCGCGTCGCCTGCGCGGGCGCCGGATATGCCGTGCACGCCGAACTCGCTTGTGTCCCGCGTCTCCTGGTTGCCAGGATTCCAAGCGAAAATGTTTCATTCGAGGAGGCTGCCTTCGGAACCATAGGCGCAGTTTGCCTCCACGGAATTCGAACCGCCGATGTCTCGCTGGGCGATACGGTCGCCGTCATCGGTCTCGGACTGCTCGGTCAGATCACTGTCCAGTTGCTAAGAGCCGCCGGTTGCCGTGTCTTCGGAATGGACTTGGTGCAGCCGCGTGCCCACCTTGCCCTGGCCAGCGGAGCGGAAGCCGCCTGCGCGAGTGCGGCTGAGTTTCGCAACCTCTGCTTCCAAAAAACAAGTGGCCGAGGTGTGGATTCGGTGCTGATCACCGCCGAGACTCCCAGCAGCGAGCCTGTGAATCTCGCTGCGGAACTGGCCCGTGATCGCGCCATCGTGGTCGCAGTCGGCACCGTCGGCATGGAGATTCAGCGCAAGCTCTACTACCAGAAGGAACTGGATTTCCGCATCTCGCGTTCCTATGGTCCGGGTCGTTACGATTCCGCCTATGAACAAAAGGGACGCGACTATCCCATCGGCCACGTCCGCTGGACTGAGACACGCAATCTGGAAGCGTTTCTGCAATTGCTGGCAGAACGCAAGCTGAATTTGCCGGCGCTCGTCACCCATCGTTTCCCCCTCGACCAGTCGCCGCGCGCCTACGACTTGATCGCCGGTCGATCGTGCGACCCGTTCCTGGGCGTGCTCATTCAGTATCCCGAGGCGCAACTGAAAACGGACGAGCAGTTCAACCACAAGATCGCAGTTACCTCGGTAGGGCCGTCGTCAGCATCGCTCGGCATCGGCATTCTAGGGGCAGGGAACTTCGCGCAGAGCACCCTGCTACCCGCGCTGAAAACAATTCCATACGCATCGTTCGTGGGTGTGTGCAATGCGACCGGCCCGCGCAGCCTTCATGCCGCCGAGAAATTCGGGTTCACATATTGTGCGGACTCAGAACGGGAAATACTTCAGGACCCCAAGGTCAATGCTGTCGTAATTTCCACGCGTCACAATTTGCATGCCGGCCAGGTGCTCGCCGCCGTGGCCGCCGGCAAATCCGTTTTCTGCGAGAAGCCGCTCTGTCTGACCGAAGACGAACTGACCGCGATCGTGCGAGCCAGCTCTGCGCTCGAAAACGCACCTCTGTTGATGGTCGGGTTCAATCGCAGATTCGCGCCCATGGCCGTGCAGCTGAAGCAGTTCTTATCCGAAATTCAGGAGCCGCTGGCCATCCACTACCGCGTCAACGCCGGCTACATTCCCGCCGATCACTGGGTCAACGATCCCGAGCAGGGCGGCGGCCGCATTCTCGGCGAGGCTTGCCACTTCGTGGACTTCCTTTGTTTCCTGGCAGGCGCATGTCCCGTCGAGGTGCAAGGACACACCGTCGGCAATCCCGGCCAGTACAGCATGGATAACGTGATTGCCACCCTGAAATTCGCCAGCGGCACAGTCGGCACCATCAGCTACCTCGCGAACGGAGACAAGTCGGTGTCAAAGGAGCGCGTGGAAGTTTTCGGCGGTGGCTCAACCGCGATCCTCGAAGATTTTCGCCATCTCGAACTCATCCGGCAGGGAAGGAAACAGGTCACACGCGCTCGCGCCGGGCAGGATAAAGGTCACAAAGCCGAGATGCAGGCTTTCGTCGCCGCTGCGCGTGGAAAAATCGCGCCTCCCATGTCGTTTGAACAGATTGTCGGCTCGACTCTGGCAACTCTGCGCCTGCAGAACTCGTGCCAGACCGGACAACCTCTGGCCGTTGCATTATGCGAATTCCCAGCTTCTGCCTTGCAGAAATCCACGCGCTGACAAAGAAGGGGAACCACCCGTAAATGTTGATTCTGGGCCTGAATATGTTCCACGCCGACGCCTCAGCGGCAATGGTCGAAGACGGCAAGATTCTTTTTGCGGTCGCAGAAGAGCGGCTGAACCGGCATAAGCACTACGGCGGTTTTCCAGCGCTTGCTGTGAAGGCCTGTCTCAATGCAGTGGGCGCAAAGATCACCGATATCGCCCACGTTGCCGTAGGCCAGGATAGCGACGCCAATACCGCCAAGAAAGTGCAGTATGCACTCAAGAATCCCGCAAAGATCCTGAACTTCATCAAGATGCGGCAGCGCAAAGAATCCATGCGCGATGTGCGGGCGCTGCTTGCCGATGCGCTCCACGTCGACGTCCGCACCTTGAAATTCCAGGAACATCATCTCGAGCATCACATCGCCCACATCGCCAGTTCCTACTACTGCTCGCCCTGGGAGAGAGCGGCGGGCTTCAGTTACGACGGCTCGGGCGACTTCGTCTCCACAATGATGGCGCGCTGCGAAGGCAACGAGATCCAGGTGCTCGACCGCGTCTTCCTCCCGCATTCGCTCGGCAGCTTCTACACCATGATCTGCGAGTTCATCGGCTACAAGAAGTATGGCGACGAAGGCAAGGTGATGGGCCTGGCGCCCTACGGCCAAGATACTTACGTCGAGCAGATCCAGAACATTCTCGCGCTCAAGAATGGAAATTTGCAGCTCAACATGAGCTACTTCAAGCCGCTCGGAAGCAACCAGGGAATGCAGATCCTGCCCGATGGAACCGTGCGCCTGGCACGGCATTTCAGCGGCAAGATGGAAAAACTCTTCGGCGCGCCGCGCGAGCCGTACGCCGAAATTACACAGCGCGATATGGATCTCGCCTACGCCATGCAGCACTGCTTCGAAGAAGTGTTCTTCCAGCTTCTCCTGGAACTGCACAAACGCGTGCCCGAAGAGAATCTCGCGATGGCCGGCGGTTGCGCGCTCAATAGCGTAGCCAACGGTAAACTTTTCAGCCGCACTCCCTTTCGCAGCACGTGGATTCAGCCCGCTGCCGGAGATGAAGGCCTGGCGATAGGCGCCGCATTGCACACTTATCATTCAGTACTGAAGCAACCGCGCCGCACGCAGATGGATCATGCCTATCTCGGCTCCGAATTCTCTGAGCCGCAAATTGAGTCCGATTTGAAAAGTGCAGGCGTGAAATATCGGCGCCTCGAACACGAGCCCTTGCTGGACGCAGTCTCGGACGAAATGGTAAAGGGTAACGTCGTTGGATGGTTCCAGGGACGCATGGAGTGGGGCCCGCGCGCCTTGGGAAATCGCTCCATTGTCACGCATCCCGGACTGCCGGATATGAAAGACGTGCTCAATGCGCGCATCAAGCATCGAGAATGGTACCGCCCGTTCGCGCCCGCGATCCTGGCGGAAGCGCAGCACGAGTATTTCGAGCACGATCATCCTTCGCCCTACATGCTGCACGTGTACAAGATCCGCCCGGAGAAAAGAAAGAGCCTCTGCGCCGTAAATCACGTGGATGACACCGGCCGTTTGCAAACCGTCACGCGCGCAGAGAACGCGCTCTACTACGACCTGATCCAGACGTTTGGTAAAAAGACCGGCACCCCGGTCATTTTGAATACAAGTTTCAACGAGAACGAGCCCATCGTCTGCACGCCCAAGGAAGCGATCGATTGTTTTCAACGTACGAAAATGGACGTGCTCGCGATCGGGCCATTTGTCGCCCGCAAGACCGACAATCCGTGAGAGTAGCGCCGCCGACCCGGCGGCTGTCCGGCGATCGTCCTCGCCGCGCCGAGGGCGAGACGCCCTCGGGACAGCCGGCAAGTTGCCGGCGCTACAATGCGGCTACGCGCGCTGAGAATCTCGCAGGTTAGCCCAGGGCGTCAGCCCTGTAACAGGAAGCGACGATGACGGAGTCCTGTAGGGACGGCACCGCGGCTCTGACACAAGCGTTGCAACTCCGGCGGATCGCCGCCTATCGTGGTATCCGCGTGCTGGCCTGGACGGACAATTTTCTTTACGCCTGCCAGGGCTACGAGGTTGTTCGACTGGGTGCCGGCGCGCCGCATTGGGAGTCTGTCGCCCGTTTCCGTCCGGCGTGGTGGCGGAATGTGACTTCGCGCAACCGTCTCAGCCATCGCCTTGTGCGCGACGGATTTCACGCCCTGGCCGTGCTTCCCGAGGGCACAATGATCGGAGCAACCCCAAGAGCGATTGTCACGCGCACGGCGAACAGCAAGGAATTTCGCCCGACCCACACGATGCTGCGTGGCATGCGCCCGCTGCACATCACATGCACGCCATCGGGCAAGGTCTACTGGGGAGAATACTTCGACAATCGCGATCGCGCCGAAGTACACATCTACGCGTCAGAAGATCGAGGCCGCACCTGGCAGGTGGCGCACACGTTTCCTGCAGGCAGCGTCCGCCACGTGCACAACATCGTTCACGACCGCTGGGGCGATTGCCTCTGGATTTTGACCGGAGACGAAGGCCTGGAGTGCAAGGTTCTTCGCGCGTCCTGCGATCTAGGCGCCCTCGAGACTGTGCTGAGCGGCAACCAGCAGGCCCGCGCCGTCGCCGCCATTCCGACGCCGGATTGCCTGTATCTCTCCACCGACACGCCGGATGAGAAGAACCATATCTACCGTCTCGATCGCACCGGCCGCGCCGATCGCGTCGGCGATCTTAATGCATCCTCGACCTACGGCTGCCAGGCAGGTCAGAGCATTTTCTTTTCCACGATGGTCGAGCCCAGCGCGGTCAACCGAGATCGCGAAGTTCATCTAGTCGGATCGCGAAACGGCATGCAATGGCAGACCGTTGCGAGCTGGAAGAAAGACAGCCT
>WNGE01000767.1_pt1 | contig 41906 bp, 36 predicted proteins | sample 5400651 | NCBI WGS metagenome assembly WNGE01 (sample SAMN13153370, study PRJNA577476) | soil metagenome | isolation source: 60 cm soil or saprolite under grassland replicate 2 | place: USA:California | collected 2016-06-15 | reverse complement strand
ATGATGCAGATGCCGTTCACGCCGAGAAGCGGACTGCCGCCGTACTCTTCATAGTTTGTCTTGGCTTTAATTGTTCCAATGGCATTCCTCGCGAGGAATGCGCCGACTTTTCGCATCCTTGTGCGCATGAGCTCGTGCTTGAGCCATTGAAACATCGCCACCGCGATCGATTCGCACGTTTTCAAGATCACGTTGCCAACGAATCCGTCGCACACAACAACTTCAACCGGATCTTCAAAGAGATGTCGGCCTTCTATGTTACCGACAAAGTTAAGCGAACTTGGTCTCAGCATCTTGAACACTTCCTTGGTTAACTCGGTGCCTTTCACGTCCTCGTCGCCGAGCGAGACCAAACCTACGGTCGGGTTCTTATAATGGAGAACATGACGTGAATAGACCGTGCCCATGAACGCGTATTGAAGAAGATGTTCTGGGCGCGCATCGATATTTGCGCCGGCGTCGATCAAAACGAAGACATTCGTTTCGGTCGGAAGCACGGCCGCGATACCCGGTCGATCGATTCCCGGCAATGTGCGAAGCTTAATCGTGCCCGCGGCGACCGACGCGCCCGTGTGACCTGCGCTCACCACCGCATCCGCGTCGCCGCGCTTTACAAGATCGACAGCGCGGCTGATCGACGAATCTTTTTTGCGTCGCACCGCCGTCCAGGCGCGGTCGCTCATATCCACCACTTGCGTCGCGTGTGTGATTTCGATGCGGTTGTCGTTGCAACTGTGCTTCTTAAGTTCTGCTTCGATCTTAGCCGAGTCGCCAACGAGAAAAAGTTTATTGATGTGAGGGTACTCACGCAACGCCATAACGGCGCCGGCAACGAGGTTAGGCGGGCCAAAGTCACCGCCCATCGCGTCGAGGGCGATCTTCATCAGTGCGAAACTTTGCGGACTTTAGCCGCTAAATGCAACTTATTTGCCCTCGAGCGTCAAGACCTGCCGCCCGCGGTAGTAACCGCACGAAGGGCAGGCGATATGCGAGGGAACGGAGCTTCCGCACTGGGGGCATTTGTTCAGATGCGGAGCATGCCAGCGGTTCGCCGCTTTCCGAGTGCGCAATCGCATCTTGGACGTTTTGCGTTTTGGGACTCCCATGACAGGCGCCTATGAAAGCACGATTTCGGTGAAAAACAACATTTGCCTAGGTGATTGGTTAAAACAGTTACAAAGTCAAAAAGCTTTCCCTGTGTCCTTTGTAACCTTTTAACTTTTTAACTTTAGTTTATCCAGCGCACTCCAATCCAATTTCCGCTTTGTGTCTTGCTCAACCGTCTCGAGTTGTTTCCCTTTGCAAACGCGATTGCCATCTCTGTCGCAGCGCGGATGCGCCGGCAGGTTAAGCAAAAGATCCTCGCGCATAAGAGGCGTGAGATCGACCGTTTCGGGGCCATGCAGCTCTATGTGCACGGCAAATCCGGGCACTTGAATTTCGTGCACAAATTTTTCCAGACACGATACACAACTGAGCTCCACTGGTTGTGACAGGGAGCCTCTTGCCCATAGCGCGCCTCCAGCAATGCCCACGTCGATATCATAATGCAGCTGACCAGCGCACCGAATTCCCTCCGCTTCAAGGTCGTGGATGGGGCAATCTTCGTCTCCGTCCAAATGCAGACCCTGCGCCGGAATTTGTTTGAGATGAATTTTCATTCGCAGAACTTTTCGAAAATCATCAGACAAATTTCCTGCTCAGTGCCTTGGCAACACAAGCCGGCACAAAGCCGGAGATATCGCCGCCAAGGCGCGCGATTTCCTTAACAATGCGAGAACTAAGATACGTGTATTCCTCCTTTGGCATGAGGAAAATTGTTTCCACTGCGGCGTCCAATTTCCGGTTCATCAGAGCCATTTGAAATTCAAATTCAAAATCGGAGATCGCGCGCAAGCCGCGGATGACTGCTCCAGCTTGTTCTTTCCTGGCGAACTCGACAAGTAATCCGTCGAACTCAGCGATTCGCACGCTGTCGATCTTACCCGCTGTTTCACGCAGCAAATCGAGGCGATCCTTCAGTGAGAAAAGAGGTTGTTTCTCGTCGTTGTGCGCCACAGCCACCACGACTTCGTCGAACAATTTTCGAGCACGCTCGATCACATCGAGATGACCGTTCGTTACCGGATCGAAACTGCCAGGGTAAATTGCACGTCGCATCGACGAAAATTCGCAGAGGAATTGGAAAATGAAAAGTGTATTGAAGCAAGGGCGACGAACTAAACCGCAAAATCTCCGTACGAGTTGCCTAAAGTTCGTGAGACACGAAATTGATCATCACTCCCATGGGCGATCCAATGCCATACAAGACTATCGCCGTGGCGAGCACGTTTTCCCCGCGATTTAGACAGGTGCTTGCGGAAGCGAAACGCATCGGGGAACGCTTTTCCGCCGATCTTCACCTGATCTATGTCGGAGAACGCAACGAGGAAACGGCAAAGAAGTTTGGCGACACGCTTTCACAACTGGAGCTTCCGCTCGATTCAAAGATTCATTATGAAGAAGGAGCCCCCGCTGAAGCAATTCTACGTGCGCTCACTCGTGAGAAGATCGACATGATTGTTGCCGGCGCACTGGAAAAAGAAGTGGTGCTGCATCCATTTCTCGGCAATGTCGCGCGTCGCCTCGTGCGTGAAGCCCCCTGCTCGGTGATGCTCTTTACCACGCCGGCAGCAAAACCCAAATCACTCCGACGGATCGTCTTTGTTGCCGATTATTCTGATACCAGATTAGAGGCTTTGAAGAGGACACTGCTGTTCGCTGCGGCGGAATCGTGCGAGCGGCTTTATGTAATTCGTATCATCACCACTTTTGATCAGGCGCGCGCATCGATTCGTGGGAATGCAGGGAAACGCGCAAAGCCGGGCGCGGACGATGAGGAAGAAGAGGCATTGGAAAAATTCGTTTTGTCGGCCGGCGCAACCGATGTTCCGATCGAGGCGCGCTGCATTCGCGGGAACACCGGCTTGGCCGCGTCGGATTTTGTTCAATCGGTGAAAGCAGACTTACTAGTCGTGCCGCTAGAGAAAAATGCCGGTGGGGCTCAGCAATTGCCAAGTAACATCGCGTGGGTCACCGACGTCATTCCGTGTAATCTCTGGGTAATTCGGTGATTGAAGCGCCGTGATCGCACGGGGTTTGTAGAGGCGCTTGTGTCAAACGCCTTCATATCGGATTCGGCGGCTGATACAACCGCTGCTACAGCAACGCATGGAGCCTGAATTCCAACCGTACGGTTTACCGCATCTCACCGTCATTTTCCTCACGATCGTCCTACCGTTTGCGCTGGCCGCGATTGTGTGGCGCACCAAATCTCGCAGAACCGAAAAGATCATCGTGGGAATGCTGTCCGCAGTGCTCGTGTTGAACTATGTGGTCTATTTAATTTTCATCCGCAGCCGAGGCATCACGACCTGGCAACAAATGTTGCCGATGCAACTGTGCGACTGGGGCATGGTGGTAGTCATCGTGGCAATGTGGACCGGAAATCAGCGCTGGTTCGAGGTGGCATATTTCTGGGGGATTGGCGGTACGTTGCAGGCTGTGCTCACGCCAAACCTGCCTTTTGGTTTTCCAGATTGGCGATTCATCAGCTTTTTCACCTCACACTGCGGTATTATCATCGGCGTGGTCTTCCTGATGTTGACTCGACGATACCGGCCATATCCCATGTCGATCGTGCGCGTGTTCCTCTGGTCGGAGTTTTATTTTCTGGTTACCTATATCACCGACAAATTGACCGGTTTTAATTACGGGTTTTTGCTGCACAAGCCGGAAGCATTTTCGATTTTGAGTTTTCTCTCCGATTCGCATCCGCTTTACCTTGTGCAAATGCACGGACTGGCGTTGCTGTTCTTCCTCGCGTTGTACGTGCCATTTGCGATTTACGATCTCGTGCGACGCGGTCGATCCACTGGGGGGTTCAGGTGAACCGCCCCTACCTTTGGGTGCGGGAATGGCGGGCTAGGATGATTGACCGCAATCGCCCGCATCGCGAGAGTGGGCACAACTAATGAAACGGAAGCCATTACGCGTTGGGAAAGTCACAATTGGTGGCAAACGACCGGTATTCATCCTTGGCCCATGCGTGATCGAGTCGGAGAAGTTTGTCCGGCGGATGGCGAAGAAGATCGCTGAAATCTGCGCCGCCGAAGATATCGATTTCATTTTCAAGGCGTCATACGACAAAGCCAATCGAACCTCTGCGCGTTCCTTTCGGGGAATCGGTGTGCGCGAAGGCTGTGAAATTCTTTCAGCCATCAGCCGGGACTTGCAAATCTCCGTCACAACGGATGTTCATTTGCCGGCCGAAGCCGAGATTGCCGGCGAAAAGATCGACATGTTGCAAATTCCGGCGTTTCTTTGCAGGCAAACCGATCTGCTGCGAGCCGCCGCGGAGACGGGACGCGCTATCAACGTGAAGAAAGGTCAGTTTCTCGCGCCGTGGGATGTGCGAAATATCGCCGAGAAACTGACTGCGTTTCGCAATGAGCAATTCTGTTTCACAGAGCGCGGCACTAGTTTCGGCTATAACAACCTTGTTGCCGATATGCGCTCGCTCTATTGGCTGCGCGACGCTGGGTATCGCGTGATTTTTGACGCGACCCATTCGGTGCAGCGGCCGGGCGGAGCAGGGGACTCAACATCCGGCGATGGTGTATTGGCCCCGGCACTGGCCAGAGCAGCCATGGCAACCGGGTGTGACGGAATCTTTATGGAGGTGCACGAGAACCCCGGTCGCGCGTTATCGGACGGGCCGAATCAGATTCCCCTAAAGGATTTGCCGAAGCACCTGCGCATGTTAAAGGCTATTCATGCTGCCGTCTCAGGTAGGGGCGATTGACTCGCCGTCGCTGCGCTACTGCGCGGCAGGCCCCGCTCGCCCGGGTAACAAGGATTTTGCGTCGAGGGAGCGAGAGGTTCCAGCCTGCCACGCCGAAGGTCGCCGCGGCGACCGAAGGTGGGTGACCCGCTCTCATCTCCGCCGGGTCTTGTCGTTTTGGTTAGCGTCGGCCTTGATGTGCGTTGTTATAGCGGCACCTCAAGTATCCGGTCAGTCGAAAGGTCGCAAAAAGAAGGCGGGCAAGTCAGCCACAGCAGGCGGGTCCCCGGGGGAACAGAGTTTGACAAACATTCCGCTGCCAATTGGGCACGAAGCCAAGGGCCTTGTATTGCCAGATTTCGATCCTGACGGTCGTCTAAGGGGAAAATTTGAAGCCGGGACGGCCCACCGGATTGATCAAGAGCACGTAGGCTTTCAACATCTCAAAATTACAACCTACACTCCAGAGAGTCAGCCCGACCTCCGAATCGACATGAGCACGTCGGTGCTCGACTTGAACACCCGGATTCTGAGCTCGCAGGAGCGCACAACAATCCAACGCTCGGACTTCAACATAGCGGGCGACTCGGTGCAGTTTGACACGAACTCGAAGACCGGCCGATTGATCGGGAATGTAAAGATGGTGATCACTGACAAATCCCACCTGACTGCAAAACCCGGCACCAGCGAATGAAAAAACTGGCAGTGTTGGTCTTGGTTTTCGGATGTGCGTTCGAAATGCGCTTAACAGCGCAGATTGCCGCCGCGCCAGCGGGATCACCTGTGCAGGCGAACAAGGCAGAGAAACCGAAAGACAAAGGGAAAGCGAGAAACAAAGACAAAAAGAAAGAAGATAAATCGTCCGGCCCGAACTTATTTGGCTCGAGTCCTGCGGGACTGCAATCCGATCAACCGACAACAACGGAAATCTATTCGGACGAGGCTTTTTTTGATTCAACCAAGAACATGGGCATCTTTAGCGGCCGTGTGAAGGTAGTCGATCCGCGTTTCAATCTGCAATCCGACAAACTGACCGTGTTTATTACAAAGGGACAAAACCAGACCCTGGAAAAAGCCATCGCAGAAGGCAATGTTGGACTGGTGCGCGACCGGCCCGATCCGAACGGTGGATCTCCGACTCGCGCTGTTGGCCGCGCCGATAAAGCCACTTATACAGCTAACACCGGCGATGTTGAATTGGTCGGAACACCACGCGTGCAAGAGGGACCAAACCTGCACGTGGCAACCAGTCCCGATACGGTCATGGTCGTCAGCCAGAATAGTCAGCTAAGGACACACGGACCCAGTCGGACCGAAATTGTCCAACAGCCAGACCAAGATAAAAAGGGACAAGCAAAACCATCCCAAACTCCGGCAGCCCAGGCTTCACCCGCTCCGTCTCTGCCAAAACCATGATTAGCCAAGCCGCGCCTGTTTCTACTCCGAAAGCTCCGCCGCCGGTCACAACAAAGGCGGAGGCCGTCCTGAGCACCGATCAACTGGTCAAAATCTACGGAGGCCGAGCAGTAGTGGACGGAATCAACATGCATGTTGGCGCCAGCGAGATTGTGGGACTGCTCGGACCGAACGGAGCAGGTAAGACAACGAGTTTTTACATGATTGTTGGTCTGGTCAGGCCAAACAGCGGTCGCGTGATTTTTTCGGATACGGATGTCACCGATTATCCCATGTACAAGCGCGCTCGGCTTGGCATGGGTTATTTACCGCAGGAAGAATCGATCTTTCGTAAGATGACGGTCGAACAAAACATTCTCGCTATTTTGGAAACGCTCCCGCTAAGCAAGGCGGAACGGCGAAACCGTTGCGACCAATTGCTGCACCAGTTTGGCATTGAGCGGATCGCCAAAAATGTCGCGCTTACGTTGAGCGGCGGGGAGAAAAGGCGCTTAACGATCGCGCGGTCGCTGGTGACGCAGCCGAAGATGTTGATGCTCGACGAGCCGTTCAGCGGCGTCGATCCCATCGCGGTCTATGAGATTCAGCAAATTATCGTAAACCTCCGTAAATCAGGCCTCGCGATCATGATCACCGATCACAACGTGCGCGAGACCCTTTCCATCGTGGACCGCGCGTATTTGATTTACGATGGCCGGGTCGAGAGCGAAGGCTCAAAGGATTTTCTTATCAACGATCCCATCAGCCGTCAGCTTTACCTCGGCGAGCGCTTCAAGATGTGACGGCGCCTTAAGGCGCCGTCATTCCGAGCGGAGTCGAGGGATCCCGTGTCAGTACCCTCGGTTGTTCAACGGGATGTCTCGACTCCGCTCGACATGACAGTTGACTGGGATCGAACGCCCCGTAAAATCCGACTCAGGGCAATGGAGTTTGCCGTCCCCAAGGCTGGGAAAACCGCGAGAGCTAATGACTCCTTCCAATCGGAAGGAGTTTTTTTATGCTCGAAAATATCTGGTTTATCGCTGCGGCCTGGATGGGCTTGGCGCTCATCGGCAGTTTGATCTCGATTCGAACGGGAATTTCGGTCGCACTCATTGAAATTCTCGTTGGCGTCGTTGCCGGCAATCTGGCCGTCGGGTTGGAAGGTGGCACCCTGCATGTCAGCATTGCCGGGGCTGGCACCAATGCAGGGCAGTTGCATCACGTACTGCAATCGACTGAATGGACTAACTTCCTCGCATTGCTCGGCAGTGGTGTGCTCACATTTCTTGCTGGAGCTGAAATCGATCCGATTTCGCTGAAGGCCAATTGGCGCGCCAGTGTGCTGATCGGCGTTCTTTCATTTGCCATTCCGTTTGCTGTCGTCTGGCTCTTTGCCCAATTCGTTTTTGAGTGGCCTCTGCACCAGGCACAGATTGCTGGTATCGCGCTTTCCACGACTTCCGTTGCGGTCGTTTACGCGGTGATGATCGAGGGTGGATTTAGCGACACCGCCATGGGCAAGATGATCCTGGCTGCGTGCTTTATTACCGATTTCGGCACGGTATTAGCGCTCGGCACCTTGTTCGCGAACTACAATCTCTGGCTGTTGCTGTTTATAATCGTGACTCTGGTCGTTCTGTGGTTCATGCCGCGCTGGACGCAATCGATCATCACGCGCCTGGGCGCAACGCAGGTGAGCGAACCCGAAGTAAAGTTCATTTTCTTTGTCCTTTTCTTTCTCGGTGGCCTTGCCACAACAGCGAAAAGCGAAGCCGTTCTGCCCGCCTACCTCCTTGGTCTAGTCGTTGCAGGCGTATTTCTTCGCGACAAAACGCTGGTTCGTCGCATGCGTAGCATCGCCTTTGCTGTTTTCACGCCGTTCTATTTTATCAAAGCCGGCCTGTATGTCTCGCTGCCGGCGCTCTGGACTGGGCTGTTTCTGATCAGCGTTTTTCTGGGCTTGAAGATGGTGACCAAAATCGTCGGCGTGTTTCCGCTTGCTCGATTGCACTACATGAAGGTCAAGGAGGCGAGCTACACCACACTGCTCATGGCGACGGGCCTGACGTTTGGAACTATTTCTTCTCTCTACGGTCTGCAAAACGGGATCATCGACCAGAATCAGTACACAATTCTCGTTAGCGTGGTCATCTTGAGCGCGTTTGTGCCGACGCTAATCGCACAGAAATTTTTCCAGCCGACCGTCGAGATGATGCACGCGTGGGGACATCTGTATCGGAAGCGCATGCAGGTGCTAAGCGTTGAGGACGTCGGAGAAAATAGCGATGTGAAAAATGAGCGATGAGACAAAATCCGACGGATTTAGCGAGCATCACCAACGGCATGTGCGGACGACGTTTCAGTACATCGACAAGCTGCTCTCTGAAGCCGAGCACACGATGACGGACGCCGGTTCGCCCTCGCCATTTCGGAGGCATTCCGACGATACCACGCCAATCCAGCGAAAGGTTACGCACGATTACATCGTCCGAATTCGTGAAGCGATGCGGCGCGTGATGGAGGAACTAACCATTCCACCACCTGAGCCGCACTCTGGCGCGGTGTGGGCCGCAGCGATCAATCTGATGTATTGCTCGATCTCTCTCAACGAGCTCACCCCGGAACGCATGCGCGCCTACGGCCCGCTATCTTCTGAGGCTGCCGACAGATTGGACCGTATCCGCGCGGAATTGGACGGGCTCGTAGCCAAGCTGCGAACTTATTTAGGCCGGGGTGCCGGTGGCGATCTACAACAACGGGTTCAGCAACTGGGAAAAACGAGCGATGAGATACGATTGCTCAGCGAAATCGAGAGGATCGTCACCGCGCACGGCCTCGTAGAATTTCGAGGTACGCTCGGCATGCTGCTCGACCGAATGGAATCCTGCGCTTTCGAGGTCGGAGTCTTCGGTAGAGTGAGTTCCGGTAAGTCGTCACTGCTTAATTACATTTTGCAGACGGACGTCTTGCCGATTGGTGTCACGCCAGTCACGGCAATCCCAACGCGTATCAGCCACGGACCCGTTGCTGAAGCTGGAATCGAATTTGCCGAAGCGCAGCCGCGGATCGTTTCATCGTCGGAGCTGCCGGATTTCGCAACAGAACAGAAAAACCCGGGGAACAAGAAACATGTCACGCGTATCTTCGTTAAACTGCCGTCCGATCGTCTCGCCGAGGGTGTCACGTTCGTCGATACGCCTGGGCTTGGCTCGCTCGCGGTTGCGGGCGCGGAGGAAACGATCGCATTTCTGCCGCGGTGTGATCTTGGCATCGTATTGATCGACGCCAGTGCTGGTCTTACCCAGGATGATCTTGTTGTCGTGCAGGCGCTCTATCAAGCTGGTGCCAGCGCGATGGTCCTCATCAGCAAGGCCGACCTATTTAACGCCACCGAACGCGGACAAATGATTTCATACGTAAAAACGAACCTGCATGATCAGCTTCGCATTGAACCCCCCGTACACGCTGTCAGTGTGTTCGGTACGGAATCGGTATTGTGCGATCGCTGGTTTGAAACCGAACTACGGCCCGTTCTGACGCGATATCACGAACTCGGAATCATATCGCAAAAGCGCAAGATCGGTGCGCTGCGTGAGGCCGTCATCGGTGCTTTGCAGCGGAGGGTGCAGGCGAGTTCAGAAAAGGTTTCAGTTGATGGCGCCGGTTTGCCTAAAGAGGCGACGGAGGCATTGCGTGAAGGCGATCGCGTTTTGGAGCGCGCACAAGGCGAATCCTTTTTTCTAACGCGGAAAATCGCAAAGATGCAGCGCGTGATCATTGATGTCACTGCGGAACGCATTGCAACGGCATTGATTGAGTCAGGGAACGCGGATGTTAGCTTAATTTTTTCCGACACACTCAAGAGCCTTGTTGCCGAACCTGTCGCCGCTACTCTCCGGTCGATCGAGCAGACGCGCTCGGAGCTCGTAAAGGCGGTGGAGACCGCTGCATCAGCTTCCGAATGGACAATTGCTGATGAATTACCCAAGGCAGCCGGCATGCCAATGCTCGACGTGAACGAGATTTCCCAAAAGATGGCGATTGAAAAGCCGCGCGTGCTTTCGTTGTTTGGCAAGAGCGCAGTGGCGTCGCAGGTGCGACGAAAACTGGAGAGTGAATACGATCGGACATTGCTGGAATTCCTGAGCCTCTATGCAAACCGCCTGCGTCGCTGGATGGAGCAGAGCATTAATGCATTGCGTAACGCGTTTAATGAGTTTTCTGACATGCACCGTGCTCACTTTGAAGCCACGCCAGCTGCCGCGGATTTAACGGACATATCGGCTGTTGAAAACGATCTGCGGATTTTGCGTGAATGGGACGTCGCTGAGGCCGCTCCTGTGATCGGACGGTAAGGCAGGCGCATCGCTTGCCAGTTGGTTCGAGATTGGAAATTGCGCGCTATTCACGCTAGAAGTTAATCCTCATGGCGGAACAACGAGGGACCCAGACGATCACGTCTCCGAGCGATCAGCGGAAAAGCGTCCCGGTTGTTACAGTCGAAAGCTTTTACAATTCGCACGCTGAGAAGTTGCAGATGAAGCTGGAAGGGCCACGGGTTGGGTTCCATCGGAAAATTCGCGAGCCCACCATCAATCGGCCCGGGCTCGCGCTGTCGGGTTTTTACACCTACTTCGCCGAGAAGCGCGTGCAGGTGCTGGGTGCGGCTGAGCATTCCTATCTGAAAAGTTTGCCTTCAAAACTGCGTACCAGGCGATTTCGAAAATTATGTGAGCGCAAAATCCCCTGTCTGGTGATGTCGCGCGGGTTCCATCTTGCGCCGGAGTTGCTGTCTGTTACAGCCGAGGCAAAAATCGCGGTGTTTCGCACCCCGATGATTACCATGAAGTTCATTAATGCGGCGACGATCGCGCTGGAGATGGATTTTTCTCCCACTGTGACCGAATTCGGTAGCATGGTGGACATCCTTGGTGTGGGCGTCTTGATTCGAGGGGCGAGCGGAATTGGCAAAAGCGAATGCGTCCTGGGTCTGATTGAACGCGGCTACAGTCTCGTAGCCGATGATGTGACCCGAATCACTTCACTCGAAGGACGCGAGCTGATGGCAACAGCGCCCGAATTGACTCGCAATCATATGGAGGTGCGCGGTATTGGCATTATCGATGTGGCGAAGGTTTTCGGCATTGGCAGCATTCGAATCGAGAAGCGTCTCGATCTGGTGGTCACGCTAAAGGACTGGCACGACGTGGAAGAGGTCGACCGAATCGGGTTGGATCGGGAATTTTATGAAATCCTTGGCCTTCCGGTGCCACACGTGACCATTCCAGTAAGGCCCGGCCGCGACATGGCGCGGCTGATCGAAGTCGCGGCGATGGATGAAAAATTGAAGGGCTTGGGTCAGAACAGTGCACTCGATTTCAACGCCAGATTGCTCAGTTTGATGGAGCGCCCGCCTTCGGTCGCCGCGGCGAGCTCCGGCGTGGCAGGGAAGGGAGCTGTGTAATGGGCTTGTTGTATCGAAAAGCGGGTCGCGCAGAGCGTGCTCGGAAGATTGAAAAAGATCTCTCGATCCCTAATCGCCTGGGCCTCCATGCACGACCCGCGGCAATGTTCGTGAGGATTGCGAGTCGTTACCGCTCGGAAATCTGGGTGTCGAAGGAAGGCGAAGAGGTAAATGGCAAAAGCATCATGGGCCTGATGATGCTCGCTGCTGGCCAGGGTTCAAAGCTGCACATCCGTTGTGAAGGTCCCGACGCCGACAAGGCGATGGAAGAAATCGAAGCGTTGATCAACGCGGGTTTTAACGAGGACTGATTCGTCCCATTTGTCTCATGCGACTCATGGGACCGATGCGACCTACGGGGAGGGCCACGCGGAACTCGCAATGTTTGACATCTGCTTTACTCTGGCAGTTGCATGAGCGACAGCGCGCATCAGGAAATCCGATTTGAAGGAGTAGGCGTCTCGCCGGGAATGGCCTGTGGCAAGATTCATGTCGTGCGCGATGACTTGGACGACGTCGTGCGTTACCGCATCGCACCCTCTCAGGTCCCTGACGAAATAGGGCGGTTTGAGACGGCGCTGATTCAAACGCGCATGCAGATTTTGGAAATGCAGCAGCGCATTGCAGAATCCATCGGTGCGAAAGATGCGGCCATTTTCGACGCGCATCTGCTGGTCGTCGAGGATCGCACGTTGATCGACGAAGTACTACGGAAACTGGAAACCGATCTTTGCAATGTGGAATGGGTCTTTCAGGAAGTCGCCACCCGTTACGCCGAGACATTGAACAAGATCGACGATCCCTATTTGCGAGAGCGTGCGCTGGACATTCAAGACGTGACAAAGCGAGTGATTCGCAACCTGCAGGGCAAGGCTCCCAAGACATTCCTCGCCCTGAGCGAGCAGCACATTCTTGTTGCGCACAATCTAACTCCTTCGGATACGGCCAGCATTAACCGGGCAAACGTGCTTGGAGTCGCGACGGACCTCGGTAGCCGCACGTCGCACGCCGCGATTCTAGCGCGTTCGCTCAATATCCCAGCGGTAGTGGGATTGCACGATATCACTGCAAAGCTCGAGACAGGTCAACACGTGCTCGTTGATGGAAGCGATGGCCTGCTAATCGTTGATCCCGCGCCAGAAACAATCGCGCATTATGCAGAGATTGAATCAAGGAGGGCCAAAGTTACGGCACGACTGAAAGAACTGCGCACCACAAGATCGACCACGCGCGATGGCCATCACATTGTGCTCTCGGCAAATATCGAACTTCCGGAAGATGTTGAGGCCGTCGCAGCCAATGGTGCGGAGGGCATCGGACTTTATCGCACGGAGTTTCTTTATTTAAATCGCAGTACGCTGCCAACGGAGCACGAACAATTCGAAACGTATCGAAAAGTAGCGGAGCGCGTCCGGCCCGATCCGCTGATTATCCGAACGTTTGATCTTGGCGGCGACAAACTCGCTCCAGGCACGGTAGATATCGCCGATGAGTTAAACCCTTTCCTTGGCTGGCGCGCAATCCGTCTTTGCCTGGAGAACATAGACATCTTTAAAACGCAGTTGCGCGCTATTCTCCGTGCCGGCGCCGTTGGCAACATAAAAGTCATGTTTCCCATGATCTCGGGCTTGGACGAATTGCGTCGTGCCAAGGCCGTGCTTGCCGAGTGCAGAGAAGAGCTGCGCCGGTCGGGCGTTCCCCTGGCGGAAAAGATCGATGTTGGCGCGATGATCGAGATCCCGAGCGCAGCCATCTGCGCCAATGTGCTCGCACCCGAGGTCGATTTTTTCAGTATTGGAACAAACGATCTGATCCAGTATGCGCTTGCAGTCGATCGAGTAAACGAAAAGCTCGCGCACCTTTACGAGCCGACCCACCCCGCGGTACTGCGTTTGCTCAAAATGATCGCGGAGGCGGCGCATGCCAACAACATCTGGGTAGGAGTTTGCGGAGAAATGGCCGGGGATGTGGCACTCGTCCCGCTGTTACTGGGTCTCGGCATGGACGAGCTGAGTGCGGGCGCGACGCTGGTTCCGCGAGTCAAGCGCGCGGTGCAAAGTTTGACGATCCCCGAATGCCGCGAGCTCGTCGAAGAAACGCTGAAACTCAATACTGCGTCAGAGATTCTGGCGCGCTGCCTGGAATTAGCGGATAAACGCTACGGCGATCTTTTGGGCTGAAGTCCAAATGGAATTAATAGGTTAAAAGAGTTGCAAGGTTAAAAAGAGAACCGCCTTTGATCGCGGGGATTAGGAAGCGTTTTAACTTTCAACTTTTCTAGTCTTCCGCCTCGGGATCCGGTTTTAGCCCTTCTTCTTCCATCTTGCGCAAGACGTCGCTCATATCATCCACTTCATCCCAGACATCCTGACTCACGTAAATGGGTGCCTTTTGTTGAGTGGCCATTGCGATGCAATCACTCGGCCGCCCGTCGAGTTCGATGATCTTTTTCTGATGCAGTTCGTTTTGGACCCGAATAATCACTCGCGCGTAGTAGGTGGCATTTTTCAGATCATTAATGATGACTCGCTCCACCTTTGCGCCCAGAGCAGTAAGCAAATGCGCCATCAAATCGTGGGTTAGAGGACGCTCTTTGGTGATCTGGCGCATGAACATCGTGATCGCGCTGCCCACCGTTTGATCGACATAAATAATGAACACCTTGTCGTTATTGCCGAGAAAGACCGCACACCCGCCGCTTGTCGGCAAGACCGCCCGCACCTGCACCTCGATCACCGTCTTGTTCACCAGCGAACGTTATCCGCAGGGAAGCGAAAAACAAGCGGTGTGCGCGGCATACATCACCGTTCTCTCCATGAAACGTCTGACGTTTTTGTCGAACGAAAATTTTGATTGTGCAGACTTGCATGTTGAACACCCTGACTGAATATGCGTTTTGCGGCATTCATTCGCCGCGCGATCTGACCAAATGAAAAACGAGTGGGACGTTGACGCAGCGATCGCGACCTACAATGTCGACGGCTGGGGCGGCGGTTATTTCACCGTCAACTCAACCGGGAACGTGGTGGCCCGACCTCTGCAGGAAAACGGCGGCACGATCGACATCCTGGAAGTGGTAAATGAAGCGCGCAATCGCGGTTTAAGTTTCCCCCTGGTCGTTCGATTTCAGGATTTGCTCCGGCACCGTGTCGAATCGGTAAACCGCGCATTTCAAGAGGCCATAACAGAGTTCGGTTACAAGAATGAGTATCGCGGTGTTTTTCCAATCAAGGTCAATCAGTTGCGCGAAGTCATTGAAGAAATTGTCGATGCCGGTCTGCAATTTCATTTTGGTCTCGAAGCCGGAAGTAAGCCGGAACTGGTCGCCGCGCTGGCGATGCACCAGGATCCCGAAAGCCTCATTATTTGCAATGGCTATAAAGACGCTGCGTTTATCCGCATCGCGCTGCTCGGTTGTAAGCTCAGTAAGAAAGTGGTCATCGTTGCCGAGAAACTCGAAGAGCTCGAGCAAACAATCCGCGCGGCAAAGGAAGTCGGCGTGGAACCGCACATCGGAATTCGTGTGCGCCTTTACAGCAAAGGCGCTGGGAAATGGGCGCCGAGTGGCGGCGAGAACGCGAAGTTCGGTCTCGATACGACAAGTCTCGTTGCTGCGAGCGAAATGCTGAAGGCGGCTGGCCTCGCGCATTGTCTCAAACTCATCCACTTCCACGTCGGTTCGCAGGTGCCGGATATTTCGACCATCAAGCGGGCTGTGCGTGAAGGCGCCCGTTATTACGCAAAGATCGCGAAGCTTGGGCATGAGCTTGGATATCTGGATGTCGGCGGCGGACTAGGCGTCGATTACGATGGTTCACGCAGCGATTTCGATAGCTCCGCAAATTATTCGCTCCAGGAATACGCCAACGACGTCGTCTGGAACATCATGGAGGTTTGCGATTCTGAAGGAGTCCCGCATCCGGCGATCGTGAATGAAGGGGGTCGCGCGATCGTCGCGCATCATTCCGTGCTGGTGATGGAAGCGTTCAGCTCCATCGAGAAAACGGCGCCGAAGTTGCGTGTTACCGCGAGCGAGAAAGATCACAAGCTGGTGGGCGACATCCTTGATGTGAAGCAACGGCTTAAGCGTGGCAATCGTCTTGAGAGCCTGCACGACATTCAGCAAATCAAGGAGGAAGCGCAGCAGACCTTCGAGCTTGGTCTGCTTGATCTCGAATCAAAAGCAAAGATCGACACGATTTACTGGCAGCTCGCTCAGCAGATCGTGAACATGCATCGCGGCTTGCGTTTTATTCCCGAGGAAGTCAAGCAACTCGAAACCACGTTGGGCGACCAGTACATCTGCAATTTCTCGGTTTTCCAATCGTTGCTCGATCACTGGGCGCTCGGTCAATTGTTTCCGATCATGCCTATCCATCGTCTCGACACGCCGCCCGATCGCCACGGAATGATCGTCGACATTACATGCGATTCCGACGGCAAAGTGTCAAAGTTCACCGATTTACAGGACGTGCGCGATACCATTCCGTTACATCGCATTGTGCCGGGCGAAATGTACTACCTCGGCGTATTCATGGTTGGCGCGTATCAGGACATCATGGGGGATCTTCACAATCTATTTGGGCGCGTGACCGAGGTGCACGTTTTTCTCGATCCCGATGAGGAATCCGGCTGGTACATTGAAGAAGTAATAGGCGGCAGCACGATCGGCGAAGTCCTTGCCATGACGCAGTGGGACAAAGTTGAGCTGATGCGGCTGCTCAAGGCGCAGGTGGATGACGCGATCAAAACCGATCGCCTTAAGCCGAACGATGCCATGAGACTGCTGGACGATTACGAGCGTCTTTTGCAGGAATACACCTACCTGTCGCTCAACGGCGTTAAGCTGCCGCCGCAATCGGGCAGTTGGCTGCCGCTAAGTTGATCGCCTTACTCGCGGTGCGCCCTCTGCCTGTTACGCCCTCTCAACTTGTCATTCCGAGCGAAGTCGAGGAACCTCTTTGTGTAACATGACGCAGGTGTCTCCAACTCCAGTTAAAGACGCTTTGCAAACCACTGGACCAATCGATTCGATTCGAGTGCAAGGCTGGGTGCGGACGCGCCGTGATTCGAAAGATTTTTCGTTCATCGAGCTGAACGACGGCTCCAGCCTGCGCAATCTTCAGATTATTGCGAGGGACACGTTGCCAAATTACTCGACTGTGCAACGGCTCTCAACTGGAGCAGCCGTCACCGCGAGTGGCGCGCTGATTGCGTCGCAGGGTAAAGGACAAAAATGGGAACTGGTTGCGAACAATATTGAGATCGTAGGAACTGCCGACGATTCCTACCCGCTACAAAAGAAGGGACATACGCCTGAGTTTCTTCGCGAGATTGCCCATCTTCGCCCTCGCTCAAATCTTTTCAGCAGTGTCTTTCGCGTGCGAAGCCGGCTTGCCTTTGCCGTTCACCAGTTTTTTCAGGACCGGGGTTTCGTTTATGTGCATACGCCAATCATTACCGGCAGCGACTGCGAGGGAGCTGGAGAATTGTTTCGCGTCACAACGCTGGATCCGGCTGCTGCCGGACCGCGAACCGCGAAGGGTGAAATCGATTACGCGAAAGATTTTTTCGCCCGGCCAACTTACCTGACAGTAAGCGGCCAGCTCGAAGCCGAGGCTTTCGCGCTGGCGTTGAGCAACGTTTATACCTTTGGACCCACTTTTCGTGCTGAGAACTCGAACACGTCTCGGCACGCAAGCGAGTTTTGGATGATCGAACCGGAAATGGCGTTTTGCGATCTGAAAGGCAACATGGATCTCGCCGAGGAGTTTGTTAAATATTTGATCGCGGACGCGCGCGCACATTGCCCGGACGAGATGGAACTTTTCGGCAAGTTCGTGGACAAGGAATTGCTTGCTCGACTTGATTTCGTCGTGGACCGCCCATTCCAACGGATCACTTATGCTGAAGCTGTCGAACTGCTGAAAAAGAGCGGGGAGAAATTCGAGTTCCCAATTGACTACGGATTGAATCTGCAATCGGAACATGAGCGCTGGCTAACCGAGAAGCACTTTCTGTGTCCGGTTACGGTCTTCAATTATCCAAAGGAAATTAAACCGTTCTACATGCGTGTGAACGATGACGGAAAGACGGTGACTGCAATGGATTTGCTCGTGCCAGGAATCGGCGAGATAGTCGGGGGCAGCCAGCGTGAAGAGCGGCTCGACGTACTGGAGGAGAATATGCGCCGGCACAACATGGATCCTGCTGATTACAAATGGTATCTCGATCTGCGGCGTTATGGCACCGTTCCACACTCCGGTTTCGGCCTCGGCTTCGAGCGAATGCTAATGTTCATCACTGGTGTCCCTAACATTCGTGACGTAATCCCGTTCGCGCGCACGCCTGGCAGTGCGGAATTCTGATTCGCGACTTACGTTTTGATCGTCGCGGATGGCTGCAGAATGATTAGCGCCGACGGTTTGACCGTGATCTTGATTTCGTCAGGCGATTTCTTGTTCTTTTTCTTGTCCCGCCAAAGCTGGTCGTCCAAATGGATTGTCGATCCCTTCCAAAAGATCCGTAATTTTCGGAATCTTCGCGTCGGCAGAGGAGACTTGCTCTTCTTCCCGGCTACGCGGGCGTCGAAATGTTCCATCAGAAGCACGCGATCGGCCGCGCGAGCGCAAACAAAATCGAATCGACCATCCCTGGTGGCGGCGCCCGGCGCGAAGTAGAGCGCTGGACCAACCGAGCGAATGTTCATCGCTTCCCAAAGAATATAGGGGCCGGAAATATCTTTTCCGTCAATCTCGATCTTCCATTGACGGACCGGATAGTCGTGCAGCATTCGACGCAAGAGTGCGCCATGGCGCGCCATCTGTTGTTCTTTGGAAAGTTTTTCAGCCTTGCCGTTCTTTTTCTCTTCTTTCTTTGCAGCCCGGACGTAATCAGCGAGCAAGCCGCCGCCAGCCCCCTCAAAAAAATATCGTTCGCCCCACGGGCCGGTCGCAAGTCCCACGTCAAAGACCTGTTTCTTTCCGCCTTCGAGCCTCGCGATGATTTCTTCGGGAGAGGCGACGAATCCGAGTGCTCGCGCGAGGTTATTCGCTGTGCCCAGTGGAAGAACGCTCAACGGAATGCCGCTATCGATAAGGCGAAAGGCTACCTTTGCAATCGTCCCGTCACCGCCGGCGGCAAGCACCAGGTCAGCAGGTTGCTTGAGCGCTTTTTTGAAGCCGGGTTCTTTCGTGGATTGGTACGTGGCGTGATGCCCCGCTTTAGCCAATCCCGCCATCAGTTGCTTCCTGCCATGTTTGGCGTCGCCGGCCTTGGGATTGTGCATCAACGTGATTCGCATCTGGTTTTGTAATCGTAGATACTATGTGCGGATCATTCGGCCAAAAACAATCTGATACACGTTTAATGATAAAGAAGATGCGAATCCTGATTTCAAACGACGACGGTATTTACAGCCCGGGCATTGCTGCGCTCGCGAAAGTCGCGTCGCGTTTTGGCGAAGTAAGGATCGTAGCGCCGGACGTTGAACAATCTTCGATGGGTCACGCTATTACTTCCTCACGGCCGCTTCGGTACAAACGAATTCGCCTTGGCGACTTCGAGGCCTATCGTGTGAATGGTACTCCAGCCGATTGCGTTGCACTGGGAACGCATCATTGGCAGCATGTCGATCTCGTTCTTTCGGGAATCAATCTCGGCTTGAATCTCGGCAATTCGTGCTGGCATTCCGGCACGCTGGCGGCCGCAAAACAAGCTGCGCTGCTCGGAGTGCGTGGCATCGCATTCAGCACAGCCGTGAGCGAAACAGAGGAACCTGACTTCCGCACTCTTGAGCCTTACGTCTCGAAAGTGCTCGATTTGCTGCTTGAAGAAAAAGCGATGCCTCTCGTCAACGTGAATCTGCCGCAAAAACCGCGCGGGATTCGATGGACGCGCCAATCCGTGCGGCATTACGACGGCAAAGTTGCCCCCGCCAAAGATCCGATGGGTCGCCCAATTTTCTGGTTCACCATAATCCCGCTGCAAGGGGCAGAGGAAGGAACCGACCGGTGGGCTGTCGAGCACGACTGGGTCTCAATCACCCCGTTGCGTCTCGATCTGACTGACGAAAAAGAGCTCGGGCGAGCGCTAGCCCTTCATCACACACCGGCAATCAGTACCAACAAGTCGGGTACTTCGCGAAGAGGCAAGACCTCTGCGAACGCGACGAACAGGAAAACGCGGCACAGGAAGAGTTAACTGCAGGGTACATCGCCAGAGGTCCTATGGAACCAGAGATCAGTGGTGCGTTTCCTGTATCCTCGTGAACTCAAGTTTGGAACCGCCGGGTTCTTGCAGTGTCATCCGGTCGCCGGAAATCTTCACCTGATAAACCGTCGTTGCGAACGGCGTTTCAATTTTGATTCGGTCCTGATCACCGAATTTGTACCTGCCACGCACGTCCCCGACAAGAACAGCACCATTTGCCGAAAATTCCCAGAGGATTGCATTTGATCCTCCCATCAGGCGCCACTTGCCTACGACAGAGGAATTTCCGCAACCAGTCATCGCAAACAGCAAGATGATTGCAGCAATTATTCTAGAGCTGAACCGCATAGAACGAGAGCGTACAAACTAAAATCAACTCGACAGAGCCTTCTCTGCTATGACCGCGTGTCGTCCCGAGCGGAGCGAGGGACCTTTCAAAGATTCGTCTGATAACGAGAAATAGACACGGGCGCAACCCTTCGTACGCGCCGCGACGTACTTGGGATAAGCTCACGACATCGGGATACGATTCGGAGATCCCTCGTCGTCTGCGTGACTCGGGATGACGCATCGCGTGAGCAAGTGCCTATTTCTTCTTTGAGTCTTTTTTCGACTCGCGCTTGGATTCCTTTGGTTCCTTGGCCGTCTTCTGGGATTCGCTGGGGCGATACTCTTCCTGTTCGGCGGCGGCGAAAGCTTTTTCCAGGCCGACCATGTCTTCGCCCGGGCGGAGTACGTCGAGTGCTTCTGCTTCTTTGCGCAGCTGCTCCTCGGTGTAGTTCGCGGCCTTAATCGACAATCCGATGCGACGCTCGAGCTTGTCCACCTTGATCACGCGTGCTTCGACTTCCTGACCGACTTTCAGGATATCTTTCACTTTCGCGACGTGATCTTCGCTCAATTGCGAGATGTGGACGAGTCCATCGATATCGTCCTGCAGCTGCACGAACGCGCCAAAACTGGCGAGCTTGGTTACCTTGCCTTTAACCAGATCGCCGATCTTGTATTTCTCATCGATCGACTTCCATGGGTCTTCGGTCAGTTGTTTAATTCCAAGGCTGATCCGCTGGTTTACTTTGTCGATGTCGATCACGACGGCTTCGATTTCGTCGCCTTTCTTAAAAACTTCGCTGGGATGATTGATCTTGCGGGTCCAGCTCAGATCGGACACGTGAATCATCCCATCGATACCTTCCTCCAGCTCCACGAACGCGCCATATGCTGTCATGTTGCGAATCTTGCCTTTCACACGACTGCCGATGGTGAACTTCTTCTCGATTTCATCCCAAGGATTCGCCTCCAGTTGGCGCAGACCCAATGAAATTTTCTGTTCTTCTTTGTTCACACCGAGCACTACTGCTTCCACTTCCTGGCCGACGCTGAGGATATCGGAGGGGCGCATGATCCGTTTCGTCCACGAAAGCTCGGAGACATGGATGAGTCCTTCTACGCCTTCCTCGATTTCAACAAACGCTCCGTAGGGAACAAGGTTGGTGATTTTGCCCTTGATCCGCTGACCAGCCGGGAAACGCTCCTCGATCTGGTCCCAAGGATTCTTCTGGGTTTGTTTAAGTCCGAGCGACACGCGCTCTTTTTCCTTGTTGATGTCGAGCACGACGACTTCCAACTGTTGTCCGACCTTTAACAACTCGTTGGGGTGTCCGAGCCGGCCCCAGGTCATGTCGGTTACGTGCAGCAAGCCATCCATGCCATCGAGATCGATAAATGCCCCGAAGTCGGTGATGTTTTTCACGATTCCGACGACGCGGTCGCCCACGTTCACGCCTTCCATGAACTTCTGCCGCTTCTCGCTACGCTCTTGCTCAATCACTTCACGCCGGCTGAGAACGACGTTTTTGCGGTCGTCGTTGAGCTTAACGATTTTGAAATCGTACGTGTTGCCAACGAATTGCTGTAAGTCCTTTGGCGGAACAACGTCGATCTGAGAGGCCGGCAAAAATGCCTCAACGCCGATGTTTACCATTAGACCGCCTTTCACGACCGATTTCACCTTGCCCTTGATGAGACCGACACCTTCGAACACGCTGACGATCTTGTTCCAATTTTGACGGTAAGCGGCTTTTTCCTTCGACAGAACAACCATGCCTTCATCGTTCTCAAGCCGCTCCAGAAGCACGTCGACTTCGTCGCCTACTTCCAACGAATCGACATCATCAAATTCTGCCAATGGAATAACGCCCTCGGATTTGTATCCCACATCGACCAATACTTCCCGCGGGCGAACTTCCAAAATGCGTCCCTTGACGATGCTTCCCTCGCGGAAGTCCGGCATCGGCTTCGCCATTACATCCTGCATGTGAATCATAAAATTAAGTGGCCTCCTTCAGGCACTGAAACCTCCGCGCATCCGGCGGCTGCCGGAAGCGGAATGGGACGGCACAGTAGGCGTTTTCCGCGCGCAGGTCAACTGCCTGCTCTTGAGCGCGACCCCCTGCCGATTGTCATCCTGATCCCGCAGCCGCGGGAGAAGGACCTCACCCACTTGCAACTGCGTCACACAAGTGAGCTAGTCTGATCGTCCACGCAGTGGGAGGTTCCTCGTTCTATTCGGAATGACAGCATTTCGCATTGGGCGCCTGCCACGCCGTAGCCTCGGCGAAGGAGGGTTCGGCGTTGAGCGTTGGGCGTTTCCCGTTATCTTTCACTGAAACATGTCAATGGTTCGAATGCCGATATTGATTGCGCTCCTTGCGACCACATCGCTCCGCGCTCAGTCTCCTGCAGAGCCAAAAGTTCTCGAAGCGATCAAATCACCTGATCTCAGCGTGGTACATCTTTGGGCACCGTGGTGTTCCAATTGCCAGGCGGAATTAAGAAGCGGCGGCTGGCTCAAGACCGTTAAAGACAATCCAGGGGTGAAATTTTATTTCGTCTCTGTGTGGAATAATGGCGAGGACGGCCGTGCGATGTTGCAGAAATGCCAAATCGCGGACCAACCGAACGTCACGATTCTAGCGGACCCGGGACCGCGCAAGGGGGACAACAAGATCAAGCAATTCGCCGGGATGCCGCTATCGTGGATTCCCACGACTTGGATTTACAAAGCCGGCGATCTCCGCTACGCATTGAACTACGGCGAAGTCCGTTTTGATGTGCTCCAACAATTCCTTGAAGACAGTAAATCGGAATGGTCGCATAAAGGCGAACCGCCGATAGCCTCTCCTTAAAAATTCGCAATGGTAGAAACTCCAACCGTTCCCCAGACCAGTTCCAAGGGTCCGCCTCAAATCCTGTCGCTAATCGGGGACACGCCACTGGTGGAGATCACACAGCTCGACACCGGTCCGTGTCAGCTTTTTCTCAAGCTTGAGAATCAGAATCCAGGGGGATCAATCAAGGACCGGATCGCGCTTTCGATGATCGAAGCCGCGGAGGACGAAGGCAAATTGCGGCCAGGCGGAACGGTCGTCGAAGCGACAGCAGGCAACACCGGTCTGGGCCTTGCGCTGGTTGCCGGCGCGAAAGGCTACCGCGTCCTGCTCGTGATCCCCGATAAAATGTCGCAGGAGAAAATTTCGCACGTGAAAGCGCTTGGCGCCGAAGTACGTATCGCTCGTTCAGACGTGACGCGCGGCCATCCTGAATATTACCAGGACGTGGCAGCGCGACTCGCCGAAGAAATCCCGGGCGCATTCTACGTGAACCAATTTGGCAATCCCGCAAATCCCCTGGCGCACGAGCGTACTACCGGGCCGGAAATCTGGGAACAAATGCGCCACGATGTGGACGCGATTGTGGTGGGAGTGGGTTCCGGCGGGACGCTGACTGGTCTCGGGAGATTTTTCAATCGCGTCAAGCCGCGACGCGGAATCGAAATGGTTTTGGCCGACCCGAAGGGTTCCGTGCTTTACGAATATGTTAAGTCAGGCAGGCTCAACGAAGCAGGCAGCTGGGCCGTCGAAGGGATTGGCGAGGATTTCATTCCTGAAATCGCCGACATGTCGCTGGTGACGGAAGCATTCGAGATCGACGACGCGGAAAGCTTCGCCACAGTGCGTGAGCTGTTGCGCAAAGAAGGAATCTTTGGCGGGTCTTCTACCGGCACCCTCGTTGCGGGGGCACTGCATTATTGCCGTAAACAGACGAAACCGAAGCGAGTCGTCAGCTTCGTGGTCGATACTGGGAACAAATACCTTTCCAAGATGTACGACGATTTCTGGATGGCGGAGCAGGGTTTTATTCATCGCGCGCCCCATGGCGATTTGAGCGATCTGATCTCGCATCGTTACGAGGCCGGCGAAGTAGTTTCCGTCGGACCGAGCGACACATTGCTGACCGCGTTCAAACGGATGCGCGACGCGGACGTGTCGCAGGTTCCGGTGGTCGATCAACATGGACGTGCGATGGGGATTCTCGACGAATCGGACGTGCTAGTGAAGGTGCATCGGGACGCCTCGCACTTTAATGATCTCGTCAAAAATGCGATGACGTCGAAGTTGGAAACACTGTCGCCAAGCGCGACGATCAAGGATCTTCTGAATGTATTCGATCGCGGTCGTGTCGCCATCGTAATGGAAGACGACAAATTCCTCGGGTTGGTCACACGTTCCGACCTGCTCTCGTATTTGCGGTTGCACATGCCGAAGCAGTGAACTGCTCCTTACGCGGGCAACGCGCATCGATCCCAGTGCTCCTTGGTTGTCAAGTTGAGCGAAACGAAACATCTCTGATGTCGTTCTTATTCTGAGAACAATAACCAGCGATTCTTCGCACCGCTCAGAATGACAAGATCCCGTTCGTATTTTTGAATTTTTATCCGCGATATCAAGGTGATTCGCGGTTAGATTGAACTGAAATGAAAAAGCAACACGAATTCGCCACGCGCGCGATTCACGCCGGGCAGGAGCCCGACCCCTCCACTGGCGCGGTAATGACACCGATTTATGCGACATCGACGTACGTGCAGGAAAGTCCGGGAAAGCACAAAGGCTACGATTACGCGCGCTCAATTAATCCTACCCGGCTCGCTTATGAAAAGTGCATCGCCGATCTGGAGACCGGCACACGGGGGTTTGCGTTTGCCTCCGGTCTTGCCGCAATGGCCACTGTGCTCGAGTTGCTCGAGAGCGGGTCCCATATCGTTGTAAGCGATGATCTCTATGGCGGCACATTCCGCTTGTTCGACAGGGTGCGCCGTCGTTCGGCGAATCTTGATTTTACCTATGTCGATCTGACCGATCCGGAGGATCTCGAGCGCGCTATCAAGCCAAAGACGCGCATGGTTTGGATCGAAACTCCAAGCAATCCCTTGCTGAAGCTGATCGATCTCGAAGCAATCGCCAAGATCGCGCGGGAGCACAAAATTATCTCAGTTTGCGATAACACATTTGCGACTCCGTGGATTCAACGCCCGATCGAGAACGGATTCGACGTCGTCGTGCATTCTGCGACGAAGTATTTGAACGGTCATTCCGATCTGGTGAGCGGAGTGGTCGTGGTCGGCGATAACAAGGAACTCGCCGATCAAATCGCGTTCCTGCAAAACTCGGTCGGCGCAATTGCCGGCGCGTTCGACAGTTTTCTTGTGCTGCGGAGTTTAAAAACTCTGGCACTCCGGATGGAAAGACATTGCGCGAATGCGCTGGAGATTGCGCGGTGGCTCGAAGAACAGCGAGAGGTGAAATTCGTCCGCTACCCCGGACTAAAATCCCATCCGCACCACGATCTGGCACGGCAACAAATGCGCGGCTTTGGCGGAATCGTAACGATCGTTTTGAAAGGCGATCTCGCAGGCACCAGGCGTTTTCTGGAGAACACACATCTGTTTGCGCTGGCGGAAAGTTTGGGCGGCGTCGAAAGCCTTATCAATCACCCCGCGCTCATGACGCATGCTTCGGTACCGAAGGAGCAGCGCGAAAAACTCGGCGTTACCGATTCGCTCGTCAGGCTTTCGGTGGGCGTGGAAGATGTCCGCGATCTAATAGATGATTTGAAGAGCGCGCTTGAAGCGATTTAATCACACACTCAAACGTGTAGTGCGATGCGGTGGGTTTCGAAACGCGAGCAGTCCTCTCAGTCGTGCGCGTATTTTTCTGCTCCGAGAAAGTGGAGCGAAACGTAAGGTTGATCCCCCACGACCCAACTATCATGCCCGGGGCCGATGTAAAAAATGTCTCCAGGCTTCATGACGTAAGACCTTCCATCTTCCATGGCACACGCAGCTTGCCCCGATATCACCATGCCAACGTGCTCGATCTGACAAAGGGAAGTCCCGGCAACTGGCGCGACGTGTTGCGACCATTTCCAGCCGGGCTCATATGTCGCCCGACCGATCGTCATTCCGCCGATCTTGATAAGTTCGAACCGTCCTTTCTCAAAAGTGCGAACCTCATCCGGGTTCTCAAATCGTTTAATTAAGAAGTCGATGTAATCAGGAAGCATTGTGCCAGTTGGTTTGGTGCTCTTAAAAGTTACGCGGCGTCGACACGTTAACATTTTCTCAAAATCTTGATCATTGGAATCCGGCAATGGGATGAGGCACATATGGCGCCTTGAGAGCGTCGATTTCTGCGTCCGATAGTTTCACGTCAACAGCTGCCACCGCTTCTTCAAGATGATGAAGTTTGGTTGCGCCAACAATGGGGGCGGTGACCGCCGGCTTGTGAAGCAGCCACGCGAGCGCGATCTCCGCACGGGAGATGCCTCGCGCCTTGGCGATTTCTCCGACGCAATCGACGACTTGTTTGTCCAAATTTTCCGTCCTCGAATAAAGTTTTTTGCCGTACTCATCGGTTTGACCGCGCACTGTGCTTGGCTGCGTCTCCCATGCGCGAGCAAGACGGCCGCGTGCCAGCGGGCTCCACGGCAACACGCCGATTCCTTCCGCCAGGCAAAGAGGCAACATCTCCCGTTCCTCCTCGCGGTTCAGCAGGTTGTAATGTGGCTGCATCGAAACAAAACGCGTCCAACTGTGGAGGTCGGCCAGATAAAGCGCCTTGCAGAATTGCCAGGCAAACATCGATGATGCCCCGATGTAACGCACCTTTCCTGATTTCACGACATCGTGGAGGGCGTCGAGTGTTTCTTCAATCGGCGTATCGTAATCCCAACGATGGATCTGATAAAGATCGACATAATCTGTTCCAAGGCGGCGCAAACTGTGGTCGATCTCCATCATGATCGCTTTGCGCGACAGTCCGCCTCCATTCACATCGGAACGCATCGGAAAATAGACTTTCGTCGCGACGACTACCTCATCCCGTTTCGTAAAATCGTGTAGCGCCCGGCCCAGGACTTCTTCGCTCCTGCCAGTTCCATACATGTTGGCTGTGTCAAAAAAGTTAATGCCAAGCTCAAGCGCTCGTTTAATGAAAGGCCTGCCTTGTTCCTCATCCAGACCCCACTCTCTCTCTTCCTTGAGTCCGTAACTCATGCAGCCCAGACAAATTCGCGATACTTTGAGTCCCGTCTTGCCAAGATTTGTATAGTTCATTGGTTTATCATTCCTGTTTAATCGTCGGTGCTTCGTTTCAAAGCTACTCCGGCTATCACTGCGCCGACTCCCGTTAGCTCGGACAGCGATGGGACTTGTCGCAGAACTACTATCCCTACCAGACAAGCTGTGGCAGGCAACAGCGACAGCATAAGCGCAAAAGTGGCCTTGGATAACCGCGCCATTGCGAATTGATCGCAGATATAAGGGATGACAGAGGAACAAATACCGACTCCTATGCCAGCGAGAAGGAGCTTGGGATCCAATAGCGCTCCGGTTGCGCTCCTCAGTCCAATTGGCGTGACCACGATGCCCGCGATGACCATTGCCGTTGCCAGCCGTTCAACTCCGCCGCGGCCGCCGGTCGCCGCGATCCGATGCCCCAGCAGAATGTAGAGAACAAACATCGCGCAATTCGCAAATGCGAAAATGTATCCGATTGGTTCGCCACTGATTCGCACACTGGTCAACAGGAAAACACCGCTGCACGCGAGTAGTAGAGCGGCAAGATTGCGCATCGTTCGCACGCCCAATGCCGCCAGCGCGATTGGTCCGAGGAACTCGATGGTTCCGACCGTTGCCAGTGGCAGCCGGTTGATCGCGAAATAGAAACAGACGTTCATGCTGGCCAGTACAAAACCTAATGCGACTACGATTCGCTTCTCAGCTGCGCGCAGTTCTGCGAATAAGCGCCACGGACGCTTCCAGAATGCGAATACCACCGCTGCGCTTGCAATTCGGAGCCACGCAACGCCTAATACATCAACCTTGGCAAACAAAAGCACTGCAAAGGCTGGACCAAGGTAATGGAAAATGGCGCTGCAAATGAAGAAAGCTTCTGGCGGGACAGGTCTCGCCGTGTACGCCCGTTCGCGCGTCATTGGCTTCAGGGGCAAGACGACTTTGTTCGTCATAGAAACAAAGTAGAGAGGTCAAACGACGCGTGCAAGCATAAAGTAAGGTAAAATTGACTTAACAATGTTGTATATTAATGAATTATAACTATTTATCTTGTGAATATTAAAGAAATACTGCGAGATCACAAAAATATTGAAATTCTAAAGCTGTTGCAACAGAATCCACGGATGTCGACTGCCGAGCTGGCCCGAAAGATTAAGATGTCCAATCCGGCCGCCAAGGAGCGTGTTCGGCGTTTGGAAAAGAGTGGTGTGATTGCCGGCTATCGTCTGGAACTGGATCCAAAGGCAGCGGGGCACGAGATCACCGCATTCGTCAGAATCCGGCCGCTTCCCGGACATCTTCCAAAAATCTCCGCGCTTGCTCAGCAGATTCCCGAGGTCGTGGAATGCCATCGAGTCACCGGGGAAGATTGCTTCATTCTCAAGGTCCACTTACCTGAAATCGCGTCTTTGGATCGCGTGCTGGATCGGTTTCTCGTTCATGGGCAGACCACAACCTCCATTGTGCAGTCCTCGCCCGTACCTCCGCGGTCGCCACCGATTTCGGCCGCGCCTGCTCGCAGCCGCGCAACCCGTACGCGAGATTGATATCGTCTTCGCAGTAGCCGATCCACCTCGCGCTTGCGTGCTGATTAGATTAAGATCGCCACGCAATGGGCAACACCTTCGGCCAGCTCTTTCGCGTCACGACTTTCGGCGAATCGCATGGCGGCGGCGTGGGCGTGGTCATCGACGGTTGCCCGCCGAACATCGAACTGTCCGCAGCGGAAATCCAACGTGAACTGGACCGCCGTCGGCCGGGCCAAAGCAAGATCACAACCCAACGGAAAGAAGAAGATCAGTGCGAGATTCTCTCCGGTGTTTTTGAAGGCAAAACACTGGGCACCCCGATCGCCATCCTGGTGCGCAACAAAGACGCACGGCCAGAGGACTACTCGGAGATCGCAGAGAAATTCCGGCCCTCACACGCCGACTTCACTTATGAAGCCAAGTATGGAATTCGAAACTGGCAAGGCGGTGGTCGCGCATCGGCGCGGGAGACGATTGGTCGAGTAGCAGCCGGCGCGGTCGCGAAAAAAATATTATCGGCGGCGTACGGGGAATTCGAGATTGTCGCCTACGTCGCGCAAATTCACGAAGTCGCTGCGAAAATCAATCGTTCCGCGGTGAAAGCGAAAGACATCGAGAAGAATATTGTTCGCTGCCCGGACGCCGCGGCGGCGAAAAAGATGGTGTCGCTAATCGAGCAGGTTCGCGGTCAGGGCGATTCAGTTGGCGGCGTCATTGAATGCCTCGTTCGCGGCATTCCGCCGGGGATTGGTGAACCGGTTTTCGACAAGCTCGAGGCAGATCTGGCTAAAGCGATGCTGAGCATACCGGCGACAAAAGGATTCGAAATCGGTTCTGGTTTTGCGGCGACCCGGATGCGGGGCTCGCAGCATAACGATCCATTTGAGATGCGCGCCGGAAAAATTCGCGCGGCGACCAACAATTCCGGCGGCGTGCAGGGCGGCATCAGTAATGGGGAAGAGATTTATTTTCGCGTCGCGTTTAAGCCGACAGCTACAATCGGCCACGAACAGAAAACGGTGACCAGTTCGCGCCAGCAAACCCGGCTCGCTGCGGGCGGACGCCATGATCCGTGCGTTCTTCCCCGGGCGGTGCCGATCGTAGAAGCAATGGCCGTGGTGGTGCTTTGCGATCATGCTTTGCGGCAACGAGCAGTTGGTCGACCACAGTGACCCCTAACACTCAAGCGGTGGCTGGATCGCCACTTTGGCAGGTGGTGTTCATTTCTTTTGGCGTCATTTTGATCTTATTCGAAATCCTCCGGGGCTGGCGATTGGGTTTGATGCGTCAAGTCATGCGTCTTATTGCGCTCGGTTCCGCTTGCGCTGCTGCGTTTCTCGGAGGCGCCTTGTTGGTTCCGGCGGCGCGACTTTTTTTAAAAATGCCTGACCTTGTTTTGTCGATCTTATGCGGCGCTATACTTGCGATCGCCGCATACATGCTTGTAGGCGGCGTCGGGGCTATTTTGTTCAAGCGAACTTCCCAACAAGAATCCGGATTGCTCTACCTGATTTACGGTTTTGCAGGCGCAATTCTTGGATTGTTTTTCGGTCTCTTTCTGCTTTGGCTGACAGTTACAAGTGTGCGAACAGTCGGCGCACTCGCTGAAGGTCACGCTGGCAGCCGGTCTGGCGCCGCGACGCACGGTGCACAAGACTCAACCTCGCGTGCGCTCGAGGTGCGCCGCCGTTTTCTTTCGGAATCAGAAGACCGCACGCAGACACTGGCGATATCATTGGCGCGCCTGAAGAATTCACTGGAACTGGGCTTGCTTGGAAGCGTGCTTAAGAACACCGACCCGGTTTCGCAGAGAACCTACCAAATGCTGGAGAAAGCGGGGAGCGTTTTTTCCAATCCGGAACGGGCGCAGAAATTTTTGACGTTCCCCGGTGCGCGCGAATTGGCCGAGCATCCAAAAATTGTCGCGTTACGAAGCGATCCGGAAATCGCGGACCTCATCGCCCAGGGACGCTTCCTCGATCTCCTTCAAAACCCGCGCGTCATTGAAGTGGCAAACGATCCGGTGCTCGCCGAGCGCATCAGGAAATTCGATATTCAACGCGCGCTTGATTACGCGCTGGAAGAGAGAGTAACCACGAATAGACACGAATGAGCACGAATGCCCCCATGCACGGTCACGGTTAGCGGCTGTTATTCGTGTCTATTTATGTTCATTGGTGGTTAATTTCTCGTGCTATGCGGTACGTCACCACAATCGGTCTGGAAGTGCACGTCCAGCTAAAGACGCGCTCCAAAATGTTTTGCGCTTCTCCCGTTGAGTTCGGAGCGGAACCGAACACGCACACTTGCCCAGTGTGCCTCGGTCTGCCTGGCGCGTTGCCGGTGATGAATCATGAGGCGTTGCGTATGACGGTGCTCACCGGACTGATGCTCGGATGCGATATTGCTCCGATCTGCAAATTCGATCGCAAAAATTATTTCTACCCGGACATGCCGAAGAACTATCAGATTTCACAGTACGACATGCCGCTTTGCACCAATGGTGCTGTCCCACTACACGATCTGGCTTACCCTAAGGACGCGCAGAAAAATATCGTCACGCCGGACAAGGAAGTGCGTCTGGTGCGCATTCATCTCGAGGAAGACGTGGCGAAAAGCTTTCACTTCGAGAACAGCACGGAGATCGATTTTAATCGTGCTGGTACACCCTTGATGGAGATTGTGACGCGACCGGAAATCAACTCGCCGGAGGAAGCGTTCGCGTTTCTCACTGCGCTTAAACAAATTTTAATCTACGCCGCGGTAAGTGACGCCGACATGGAGAAGGGGCAACTGCGCTGCGACTGCAACATTTCGGTGCGACCGGAGTCGCAGACTGAGCTTGGAGCGAAGATCGAGATCAAAAACCTGAATTCGATCAGCGGGGTGCGACGCGCGCTGGCCTACGAGGTCCGGCGTCAAATCGCTGCGCTGGAGAACGCCGAAACACTTCAGCAAGAGACACGTGGTTGGAATGACGCAACCGGCGAAACGTTTCTCATGCGCACAAAAGAATTCGCGCATGATTATCGCTACTTCCCGGACCCCGATCTTGTGCCGGTAAAGACTGAAATTCTGCTGGGCGAAGTCCGACAGCGCGTGCCTGAGTTGCCGAACGCCAAACGCGCGCGTTTCGTCCGGCAATATCAGGTGAGCCCCTACGATGCCGCCGTGCTGGCGAATGATCTCAATCTGGCAAGATACTTTGAAACGGCAGCCAAAGGTGCAAAGAAACCGAAGAATATCGCTAACTGGGTTCTGAACGATCTGCAGAACGCCCTGAGTATCGCGGGTAAGGCCATCAACGATTGTCCGATTCCACCCGAAGCGCTTGATGAGTTGGTAGACCTGATCGACAGCGGAAAAATCAGCGGCAAACAGGGCAAAGAAGTTTTCGCGGAAATGTTTGCAAGTGGACGAAGCGCAGTTGCGATTGTGAAAGAAAAGGGGATCGAGCAACTGAGCGATTTGAGCGTGATCGAAAAATTATGTGACCAAGTGATCGCCGCGAACCCCAAACCGGTCGCAGATTTCACGGCTGGTAACGTCGCCTCCCTCAATTTTCTTAAGGGGCAGGTAATCAAATTATCAAAAGGGAAGGCTAATCCGCAGTTGGTGGGCCAAATCTTGGAAAAGAAGTTGAAGGCGTGACTGGATCGTGTCATGTCGAGCGAAGTCGAGACATCTCTTACTATTTTTTTGCGTGGCAAGAGATTCCTCGACTCCGCTGCGCTTCGCTCGGAATGACAAGATCGGATCGACAGTGAAGGTGCAATGCGAATCCTGATCGCTCCCGATAAATTCAAAGGCGCGCTCAGCGCGCGGGATGTCGCGGGAAATATTGCAAAAGGCCTGCGCGACGTATTGCCGGATGCTGAAATCGAAATCGTGCCGATGGCGGACGGAGGGGAAGGAACCGCGGAAGCGATTTGCGAAGTGCGCGGCGGTTCGTGGTTGAAATGCAGAGCACACGATCCCATCGGGCGCGAGATCGAGGCGCGTTACGGATGGATCGAGGATGGCAAACTGGCGGTGATGGAAATGAGCGAGGCCGCCGGAATGCGACGGTTATCTGAAGACGAACGAGATCCCGTTCGTGCAACCACATTTGGGGTTGGTGAAATGATCTTGAATGCGGCGAATCGAGGAGCGAACGAAATCGTCATCGGTCTGGGCGGCAGCGCGACAAATGATGGCGGATGGGGAATGGCCAGGGCGATTGGATACCGATTCTTCGTCGGTACAGAGAACTTGGTCGGAGCGGTCAACGAGCTAACAGAACTCACCCGAATTGAGGCTCCTGTAGCGGCGAATGCCAGTCCGGCTCGGACCGTGTCGCCTGCGAGTTCGACGATGCAGCCGACATGGCTGCCTCCACAGTTAAAAATCATTGCAGCTGTTGACGTGCGCAATCCGTTGCTCGGCGAAAACGGGGCCACGCGAGTGTTTGGTCCGCAAAAAGGTGCGAGCGAAAATGAGTTCAGCGTCCTGGAACAGGCGCTCTCCAGGCTGGCAGATGTTGTTGCCGAGGAATTTGGTTCTGATTTTCGAGATAAGCCTGGCGCAGGCGCGGCGGGTGGACTCGGATTTGGCCTGATGAGTTTCTGCGATGCAACGATTCAACCTGGTTTCGATGTCGTCGCAGAAGCGGTCGGGCTCGAAAAAAAAATGAAAGAGGTCGACGTTGTCATCACGGGCGAGGGGAGCTTGGATCGGCAAACTTTGGAGGGAAAAACGCCCGCTGGCGTTGCGAGAATGGCGCGCAAACTTGGAAAGAAAGTTTTCGCGATTGTGGGACGGGCGAGCGGAAACGGAGAAGTTCGCGGAATTTTCGATGGTGTTTATCAGAATGCGCGACTGGGAATGAGCGAGAAAGAGAACATGAAACACGCCGCGGAATTGCTGCGCGAAAACGCGCGGGAGTTGGCGCGAACTTTCTGATCACGACACGAACTGCTGACGTGTCACCCGAGCGGAGCAGCCTGCCGTAGTTCTTCTGACCAATCAGCCTGTGGGAGATCCCTCACTTCTCTTCGGGATGACAGATCCCGGCCTGGGATGCGGGCGCATAAAAGCGCAACGCGCCCCAGCTCGACGAAAAATCATCTCTTTGCGTTTCTCGGGTCATCCGCGGGATTAACATAGTTGATCTGCCACGGGCCAACGCCATGGAGTTGAATGACCGTCTCGCCTTCGGACCACGCAGTGTGTTTCATGCCAGCAGGCCAGTAACCGAAGGACCCCGCAGGAAGTTTCTTCGCGCTGCCGCGATCGAGGGCGTCTCCGGTTGCAAGAAAAAGAGCACCCGAAATCACAGTGACACGTTCGGTTTTCGGATGGGTATGCGGCGGGATATGATAGCCCTCAGGAAACTGAAATCGCACTACGAACGGGCCTTCTTTCGTTGGGTCGCCTTCGAGCACAGCCATCTTTGCGCCAGGAGGCAAAGCCACTGGCCCCGCCTTCCACTCAATACTTGCAGCAGGATAAAGACGCATGTCTCCATGCTGCGTCTCTTCGGCAAATGACCGCGTCAAAGAAAACGCCGTGGCGAAGAGAATAACTACTACAGAGCCGACAATAGTTTTCATAAACTGATTATTGTTCCCCGGTTTTGTGGGTTGTTCAGCAAAATTCGCGATATTGCTTCGCTGCTTCGACGTAGCTCCACGCCCATCGAGCGATATCCTTTTGCTCATCGAGGCTCAGTTGACGACGGATTTTCGCCGGCGATCCAAGCACGAGTGAGCCGGGCGGAATTTTTGTCCCGATGGTGACAAGGGCGTTGGCACCCACGATGGAGCGCGCCCCGACTTCCACATCGTCGAGAATGATTGCGCCCATACCTACCAGCACTTCATTGTCGATTTCGCATGCGTGCACGATTGCGGTGTGACCGACTGTCACTAGTTCGCCCATGGTTGTCGGATAATTGGTGTCGACGTGAACAACGGCATTATCCTGAATGTTTGAGCGCGGACCGATCACGATACGATTGATATCCCCGCGAAGGACGGCGCCGTACCAGACGCTCGATTCTTCCTCAAGAATCACGTCGCCAATCACTGTTGCGCCTGGGACAACCCACGCGCTGGAATGGATAGTAGGACCTTTTTTGAAACGCGCGGCAATACCGGCGTGTCCGGTGGGCAGTGTATCGGGTGTGATATGCATGTTAGCGATTAACCTTCAACGCCCAATCCGCCTCCGCAAGGCTACGGCGCGACTGGCGCTCAACGTCCAACCCTCCTTCGCGGAGGCTACGGCGTGGCAGGCGCCCAATGGGAGAATCCCTTTATGACGTGCGTCAGGCGAGCAGCAATCCGGCGAGCGACAAACATTGCAAAAATGTAATAAAAAGGCTCGCATCGCCGGGGACAATTCCTTTTCATCGCGCGCATGCATTCGAAAGTTACTCTTGCTCTGGGAACCGCGCTCGCGGCGATCGCGTTTTGTTGTTTCGTTGAGTCCAGCCTGGCTCAGGACGCCCTCACGATTCCGGTTGCCGCAAGCGACAATGACGATGTCGATGGCGAGGACACCGACAGCAAGGATGAAAAATCCCGCCGCCGCTCACACCAGAGTGGCAGCCACGTAAACACTGACAGTGCCCCTTGGGCGAACGCGGGTGAAAATCGGTCATTAGCTATAACCAACATCGCTGAAACGGCTGATGCCGAAGGTATCGTCGTTACAGGAAGCTTCGACATTTATCCAGTGGAGTATCCGGCGTTGCCGCCAGTCGAAGGGACCAGAATCAATTCCGGCAAGAAAACCTCGTTCGTGAAACCGAAAGAGTTCCCTGCCTTCGCCGGTAACGACTATCGAGAGGTGATGGCCACTACGCCCGGCATTGTCGTCAGCGAAGAGCCCCAGTCGCCAATCGTTAACTTCGGTTATCGCGGTTTGAATTCGCAGCGCAGCGAGTTCACGCAGGTGCTCAAAGATGGCGTCTCGATCAAGAACGAGCAATTTGGTTTCCCCGAAACGCATTACACGCCAATTCTTGACGCCGTGGAACGGATTGAAGTCATTCGGGCGGGCGCGGCATTACAGTTCGGCCCGCAACCCGGCGGGGCCATCAATTTCGTCATGAAAATGCCTCGACAAGACGCGCCATTTCATTTCACCACCAGAAACGTGTTTGGCAGCTACGACTATTATCGCAATTACACAGAGGTGGACGGCACAATTGGCCGGCTTGGTTACTACTTCCATTACGATCATCGGCAACAAGAAGGATTCCGTGAGGCCAATAGCGATTACGATCTTAATGGCGGCAGCGCACGGCTCGTCTGGGATGTGACGAACGATAGCCGGTTCATCCTCACGCTCGATGCATACGACGAAGAACACGGCGAACCGGGCGGCCTGCGGCGTCGGGAGGCGGAGAATCCGCCAAACTCTGTTTTCGTGGAAGATGATCGCACTGCGAGCACGCGGTTTTTCGATCGATTCCGGCTCGAGCGCTATTTCGCCACATTGGAATATCAGAAATTCTTCTCCGAGAGAACAGAACTCGATATCAAGGCGTTCGGAGGATATCTGACGCGCTGGAGCACGCGCCAGCGCGGCGGCGGTTTCGGTACGCTGCCTAGCGGGCCGGATGCGAATACCGATTCAATTCAGTTGCGGTCCGATTACACAGAGGGTCTCGATGCGCGGATGCGCCACGACTACAATTTGTTCAACGACGTCTCGACCATTGCCGGCGGTATCTATTTTTATCATGCGTTGCAGGATCGTCGCGATGAGCGAGGTCAAACGCCGGGCGCAGAGCATGGTGCGCTTCGTAATTTGAACACCGGTGAAACGTGGGACGGGGCCATCTTTGCTGAGAATCGCTTCCATTTCGGACGTCTTTCCATCGTTCCTGGTATGCGCCTCGAATTCCTGGAGCAAAGTGTTGATGAAGAAGTAAACGTCTCGAATCCCTTGCATTCACAGTCCGATTTTAATTTTGTGCCGCTGTTTGGGCTGGGATTGGACTACGTATTGATCGAAGGCCAGCAAATCGTCCCCGCGCCGCCGGTCGCAGGAGAAAAGGGTGCAGAACCCAAAAATCCTCCCGCTCCCATGGTCACAACCGGTGGCCCGCCGCGTGTTGAACTTTACGCCACAGTATCGCAGGCCTACCGCCCGATTACGTACGGGGAACTGGTCCCAACCGGAGCAAGCAGCGTGGTAAATGGAAACCTCAAAGAAGGCGAAGCGCTTCAGTTTGAGTATGGAGTTCGCGGGAAACCCTTTCCATACTTCAATTTCGACCTCAGCGGCTTCTATTTCACTTTCGACGATCAGGTTGGCGAGGTCATTTTGCCTAACGGTTTTACGTCTACCAGCAACGTCGGCGATGCGCGTTACATCGGATTTGAAGGCGCGACTGAACTGGACGTTCTGGCGCTGGCCAACGGTGGTGCGCCCAGCCCGTATGGCAACCTCAAGCTATACGGCAACGTCACGTTGCTGGACGCTGAATTCACTTCCGGACCGAACAACGGCAAGGTACCGGCTTACGCTCCTGATTACCAGGTGAAGACCGGTGTGATCTACAGCTACAAGGATACCTTCAAAATGGCGCTTCTTGGCACGCTTGTTGACGACGAGTTCGGTGACGATGGCGATTCGTTCGAAGGCTTCATTCCCGCCTATAACGCGTGGGATCTCACGGCCGAATTTAAATTCTGGAAAGGGCGAGCTGGAGTCTTCGCAGGTATCAGGAACCTCTTCGACGAGGATTATTGGGGCGAAGTCCGCGAGGAAGGGATTATGCCCGCACTGCCACGAAACTACTACGGCGGGTTTGAAATCTTCTTTTAGCGCAGTTCTTCTTGTGCGGTAAGGCAGGCAATCCTGTCTGCGAATGTCAGAGTAACGGAACGAATGCAGACAAGATTGTCTGCGTCACGAATCCGATTTTATTATTCTAGCGTCTGAGCGATTATAGGCACCGCATGCCGGAGTCCCCTCCAGAAGAAGTTACGCCGTTCGTTTTCTCTGATCCGACGGGAAAGCGCTGGCCGCGCCTGCGCCTGATTCTGCTCGTTGCTGGTGTCCTCTTCTTTCTGGGGACGGTCGTCTTCGTCCAGACGCTTTTCGTTGCGCCGAAAATGAATGTGCCGTTTTCCCTGCGGCAGTTGAAAGGTCAGTTGAAAGCGTTGCAAAAACAGAACCCGGCTGACCAGCCGTCTCCAAGTTCGCTGCTGTGGCAGAAATTTGCCGCAGCTCGACAAGCGGCCAGAAAGCTTGCCGGGGCCGCGCCCGCGCCCACTGCGCGGCCGCGGAAGAAATCGCCAAATAACGAAGTCCGTCTGGCATTCTACAGCAATGGCGATCCGTACAGCTACGCGTCACTCGAGCAACACGCAGGGCAGATTACACATCTCTGTCCGGAATGGATGACGGTGATCAACGGCTTGGGCGATTTACAAATCGACGGAGACACCCGGCTATTGAAATTTTGCGCAGGCAAAGGGATTGCGCTGATGCCGCTACTAACGAATCTCGTCGGCGACATCTGGCAGCCGGAAGCGATTGAAAATTTGGCGCACGGGCCGGCGCAACGACAGAACCGCTTTATCCAGCGTGTGCTTGCCGTTTTGCGCAACGCGAAAGCAGCGGGCGTTGTAGTCGACTGGCAGCAAATCGATCCGGCTTACAAGAAAGACATCACTGGATTTATCGACAAGTTCGCTGACGCGTTGCACGACGATAACAAGGAGCTTTGGCTCTGCGTTCAGCCTGGTCAGGAATTGGATTACATCGATTTCGAGGCGCTTTCCGACAACGTCGATCGTTTCGTGGCGATGTTGTTTGACGAAACGTCCGACACCGATCCGCCAGGACCTGTGGCCTCGCGCTCGTGGTTTGAAGGGTGGGTCCACGTCCTGCTCGAAGATTCCGACACCAAGCAATGGATCATCGCCATCGGCGCTTACGGATACGATTGGACAATCGGCGCGAAGAAAGCCGAGATGATCAGCTTTTCGGAAGCGATGAGCCGCGCTAACGATGCTGAAACCAAGAGCGCGGAAGTTCAGGGACCGGGATACAGCCCGTATTTTTATTTTCAGGACGAAGACAAGGAGCACGCCGTCTGGTTCCTGGATGCGGTGACGTTTCTTAACCAATTGCGCGAAGTGCGCGACAAAAAGGCCGGCGGATTCGCGCTTTATCGGCTCGGCAGCGAAGACCCTGCGATTTGGGATGCGTTAAATGTTCCGCGGGATTTCAAATTCGACAATCAGACGCAGCAAGCGCTCGAAGTGATAAAATCAACGGACACAATTACTGACGTCGGCGATGGCGAGATTGTAACCGTCGACGAGGAACGCACCGACGGATTGCGAAAGCTCGCCGTGGACGTCGATGGTTATCTCACGGCGAAATACGTGAAGTTTGCGGAATTCCCAACCCTTTATCACCAGGGCGCTGCCGGCGAGCATCAGGTCGCAATCACTTTTGACGACGGCCCTGATCCACGATGGACACCGCAGATCTTAGACATTCTCAAGGCAGCAAACGTGAAAGCCGCATTTTTCCTCGTGGGCGTAAACGCGGAACGCTACCCGGGGCTTGTTCGCCGCATCGTCAACGAAGGACACGAGATCGGAAACCACACTTATTATCATCCGAACCTGGCACTGTGCTGGCCCGAGCACATTCGGCTGGAGTTAAACGCGACACAGCTTTTGCTCGAAACGATAACAGGCCGGGCCACTACATTGTTTCGCCCGCCCTACGCTGCCGATTCGAGTCCGACCCAACTGACCGATCTGACTCCGCTAAAGATCGCAGAAGACCTCAATTATCTCGTCGTTCTGGAGAGTATCGATCCGCAGGATTGGGCGAAACCCGGAGCGGACATCATCCTGCAGCGGGTGAAACAACAACGGCGCGATGGCAGCATTATTTTATTGCATGATGCGGGCGGGGATCGTTCGCAGACGGTGGAAACGCTTCCGCGCATTTTGGATTGGCTGCATACGCGAGGCGACATCGTGGTGCCTTTGAGCACACTGCTGGGTACGACGCGCGACGCGATCATGCCAGTCGTACAAAACAGTGGGCAATCTCTCACGCGTTTGGTGAGCAGAACCGGATTTCGAGTTTACCATAGCATCGAGGAATTCCTCTGGGCGTTCATGATTGTGGCGACGGCGCTTGTGGTCGTTCGCACGCTGATTGTCATCTGGCTCGCTTATCGTTTTCGACGCGGACCAAGAAAGGATTTCGCGGAACCGATCAGTGTCGTGATTGCAGCCTACAACGAAGGCAAAGTGATCGCAGAAACCTTGCGCACCCTTCTTGCCACAGATTACAAAGGCGAAATCGAAGTTGTTGTTGTCGATGACGGTTCGCGTGACCAGACGGCTGAAGAAGTTGAGCGCGTTGCGAACAGCGATCGGCGTGTTCGGTTATTGCAACAGGAAAACCGTGGGAAAGCGCGCGCCCTGCAACGCGGCCTCGCCGCCGCGCGTCACAGCATCGTTGTTTTCATTGATGCCGACACGCAATGTCAGCGCGACACGCTCCCGCGGTTGCTCGAACCGTTCGCTGATGCGTGCATCGGGGCAGTGTCAGGTCACGCCAAGGTCGGGAACCTGCGCACGTTCATCGCGCGTTGTCAGGCATTGGAATACACCTGCGGTTTTAATCTCGATCGTCGCGCTTACAACCGCTGGAACTGCATTACCGTCGTGCCGGGCGCCATCAGCGCCATCCGCAAAGACGCGATCGATGAAGCCGGCGGTCTGAGTTTGCAAACGCTTGCCGAAGACACCGATCTCACGCTCGCGCTACAAAGACATCGACAAGGCATCGTTTATGTGCCCGATGCGATCGCATGGACAGAAGCGCCCGAAAGCGTGCGCACACTCGCGAAGCAACGGTTTCGCTGGGCTTATGGCACCCTGCAATGTCTCTGGAAACATCGCGACATGGTGTTCAACTGGAATTATCGGGCGCTGGGCTGGTTTAGTTTGCCGAGCATCTGGTTTTTCCAGATCATCCTTGTAGCCATTACCCCGATGGTAGATTTGTTCCTACTCGCCACGCTTCCATTCGGCACATGGAACGCCGTGCTACCGTTTGTTATCACGTTCCTTGCGATGGATGTGCTTCTCGCCACGCTCGCCTGTATCCTGGAACGCGAACCAATTTTGCGCGCCTGGCGCATTTTACCGATGCGATTGATTTACCGGCCGATGCTCAGTTACTGCATCTGGAAAGCGATCCTGCGCGCGATCAAAGGCGCCTGGGTCAGCTGGGGCAAACTCGAGCGTACCGCCAGCGTGCCGGTGCGTGCGTAGGTTTTCCGGGTGGCCCAACGCGTCGTGCGTGCTGGCGACCCCGCCCCGCGATTGCGAACTTTCAATCCAGCGGACTCTTGACACCGATGCCCGGCTTGTTGAGCACGTGCGTGTAAATCATCGTCGTGCTCACGTCCTTGTGGCCTAACAATTCCTGCACAGTTCGAATGTCATAGCCATCTTCGAGCAGATGCTTCGCAAAAGAATGACGGAACGTGTGACAGCTTGCGGGCTTGGTAATTCCTGCCGCTCGCACCGCATGCGCCACAGCGTTCTGCAAATTCATTTCCAATAAATGATGGGCTGCACCCGGCCGCTTACCGGGTCTACCGATCGTTTCGCGGCAGGAAAGACGTATTGCCACATCCACGAGCGATGCGCATTGGGATATTTCCGCCCCAAGGCATCTGACAGATAGACTGAGCCAAATCCCAACTGCAGATCCCGTTCATGCACTGCTTTGGTATGCGCCAAATGTGTCCGGTGACAGCATCTGGTGGAATCGCGCTCACTTGAATCTCCCCCGATTATTTCCGAATTTTAATCGAAACCATCCGGCTAATGCAATGCCGAATTAGACGAAAAATAATTCGTGATGGTTTACGAACTTTCGCCTAATCATAGTTAGGCGATAATGTCCCGCCGAATGACGATCGTCCTTAAGCAGCTATCGGAGTGCCCAGAGCACCTCGAGACCGTTGGGCGCTGGATCTACGAAGAGTGGTGGAGCAAGCGATGCGACTCGCCCGAGGTTGTT
>WNGE01000766.1_pt1 | contig 41907 bp, 35 predicted proteins | sample 5400651 | NCBI WGS metagenome assembly WNGE01 (sample SAMN13153370, study PRJNA577476) | soil metagenome | isolation source: 60 cm soil or saprolite under grassland replicate 2 | place: USA:California | collected 2016-06-15 | reverse complement strand
GCGCCCCACGGGCTTGGATTCCGGTCACTCCAACTCCCACCGGCTTGGTTTCAGCAACGTTTGGAAGACGGCTCCTCATTAGACTCAGCACGTCAGCATAGGCAGAAAGACGAACGCACAGAGAGCGCAACAGGTCGGCCATAGTGCCCTCGGTTGTAAACCTGCGCGATACGCAAGCGACCGACGAATCGCAGCACGCGGAGTGTAGGTAAGCATTGTAATGCCTGGTATGCCGGATATGTGACGTACCCGCCGTGGGGATTATGGGCGGCTTGCCGAATCCATCTCCAGCATCGCCAGATTGACGCTCGGGGTCGCTGGTTCATCCCGCGTGTGCGGAGCGAAACGCGACGCTAATTATTCGCCCGAAAACAGCGACATGAATCCCGCCAAAAAATGCTGCTTCATTTCAGAGGTTTGTTTTGCTAAGCAAAGGCTATGAGAAAATCGCTTTTCGCTTTGCTCGTCGTTTCGGCTTTGATTGCGATTATCACAACTACTTCAGCTTTTGGAGGCGGAAGGAAGAAAAAAACGACACCGCCGCCCCAGCCTCAGCCGACCCTTATCTCAAACGTGAGCGGGAATGCAATTACGGTGAGTGACGATAAAATAACGAGGACCTTCGTGATGACGCAATTCACCGAGATCAACGTGAATGGGCAACGAGCGACCGTCGCCGACTTAAGGCCTGGCATGGTTGTAAATGTTACGATGGACACAGACCCTACGCGGGCCAGCCGGATCAATGCCAACGGTGCGCCAGTCGATCATGGTAAGAAGAAGAAGTGAAGCCGCGCCGCGGATTGAAACTGGCGAATCAAACGGAAGAAGGCGAAGGTAAGTAAGGTCCGTTCTTCGTCGCTTCCGGAAGAATCTTCGTTTTCTTGGTTACCTTCTGTGTACAGTCTTTCTGCGCTGCTTAAGAACGGGATCTCCCGGATGATGTTAGGAGGCGCAAATCAAACAGAAGAGAGCGAAGGTAACGAAGTTTTCTTAAGATAACATGCCTGCCATCGGGATTACGGGCGGGGTTTCCACGGGCAAGACGACCTTTTGCGATTGCCTGCGCGAGCTCGTTCCGGCCGCGAAGTTTTTCGATGCCGATCAAGCCGCGCGGGAACTTGTCGATCTTGACCCGGAAGTTCAAAAGGAACTCGCGGCTGAGTTTGGCCCCGGGATTTTTTCGAGTAATGGCCGCTTGAACCGAGAACAGCTTCGCGCCATAATCTTTCAGGACGCGGCAAAAAAACGCGCCCTCGAACAAATTCTCCATCCGCGAATTCGCCAGCAATGGAGTGCTCAAGCGAAAACCTCTTCTTCCCAATTTTTCTTCGCAGATATCCCGCTTCTATATGAAACCGGTGGTGAAACATTGTGCGACCGGGTGGTCGTGGTCGCTTCTTCTCCGCACATTCAGTTGAAGCGCCTGCTCGAGCGCAAAAGAATCGACTCAAGCGCCGCTGAAGAAATGATTAAATCGCAAATGCCTCTGACGGAGAAGATTTCTCGCGCCGATCACGTCGTCTGGAATAACGACGGGCGATTCGTGCTGAAAGAGCAGGCGAAACTTCTTGTCGATCTTTGGCGCGAAGAATCATGGACGAAGATTTAGACAGCGGCGCGGCAGGCACCGAACAGGAATCTGTAGAGGCAGATTCAGATGTGGCGCAACTTTCCAAGTTGCGATCCGACGAAAAGGGCAAGTTGGAAACTTGCCCCACTTTGGATCTCAATGAGTTGCAGAAACTTTCGAGCGAAGAGCTCGAGTCGCTCGGGCGCGATTTCGATCTGCGGCTGCATTCCGCTCGCCCCCGTCATTATCACATTCTCGATCTAATTCGCGCGGCCTTGGGCACCGGGACGACTGTGACCGCCGAAGGCTTTTTGGACCAGGTGGGCGATTCCTTTGGTTTGCTTCGCTGGCCGCGATTGAATTTCCTACCGGTGCCAGAGGATGTTTGCGTGCCGTACGCGATCATTCAGCAATTTAAATTGCGTCCCGCCCAACAGCTGGCGGGAACATTGCGTCTGCCGCGCGATCGCGAGAAATCGCTCATGCTTGATCAAGTCACAGCCATCGAAGGGCAACCAGTGGCGCAATGGACGGAGCCGAGCGATTTCGAGAAGTTGACTCCGCAATTTCCGCAGGGCCGGATCATACTGGAAAATGCAAAGACAAACTCGATCAGCGCACGCGCGGTCGATCTTCTGACACCGCTCGGGCGCGGGCAACGCGGATTGATTGTAGCGCCGCCACGGGTGGGGAAAACGATTTTGCTCAAAGAGATCGCGAAAGGGATCCGCGCAAATCATCCGGAGATTGTTCTCATTCTCCTTCTGGTGGATGAGCGCCCCGAAGAAGTGACCGACCTGGAGCGGGAAATCGATTGTCAGATTTATCATTCGAACTTCGATGAAAACGTAAATCGACATGTGCAAGTGGCTGAGCTGGTGCTGGAGCGCGCGAAACGTCTCGTCGAGATGAAAAAAGACGTGGTCATACTACTCGACAGCATCACGCGGTTGTCGCGCGGGTATAATAATATGCAGCCGGGCAAGGGGCGGATCATGTCCGGCGGGGTCGAGTCGAAGGCGTTGATCAAGCCGAAAAAATTCTTTGGCTCCGCGCGCAATGCCGAGGAAGGCGGCAGCCTGACGATTCTGGCAACGGCGCTGATCGAGACCGGTAGCCGAATGGACGAGGTGATTTTCGAGGAATTTAAGGGCACGGGCAATATGGAGCTGCATCTCGACCGCGCGTTGCAAGAGAAGCGGCTCTATCCGGCGATCCACCCGTTGCAATCGGCCACGCGGCGGGAGGAGTTGCTTTATCATCCCGACGAATGGGAACGCGTGCAGTTGTTGCGCAAGACGATGGCGGCGCTTCCGCCAATCGAAGCGATGGAGAAGTTGATCGAGAATCTCGAAGTGACCAAGACCAACGCCGAATTGCTCTTGAGTGGATTGAAGTGAGTGCCGGGGAAAGCTTCAAACCCCAAGCCTCAAGCCCCAGGGAAATTCCAAATTCCCAGCTTCAAACATCGAAAAGAGATCGCGCTTTGGCGTTTTGAATCTTAGATGATTGAAATTTGTTTGGAGCTTGGGGTTTGGGATTTGGAGCTTAAAAGATGCTGCTCAAAAAGTTTGAAATACGAAGTCTGATCGCGAATGCCGCGCAGCTTGCCGAACTGCTTCCACAAATCGAACCGCACGACCGGGTGGCGGTCGATACCGAGGCGGATAGCCTCCATTCTTATCGGGAGAAGCTTTGTCTGCTCCAACTCAGCCTGTCCGCCAATCGGACGGACTCGTCCAGTGGCGAGCCCGCCCGGGATTATATTGTCGATCCTCTGGCAGGTGTCGATCTTGCACCGTTGCGCGATGCGCTTCAGACAAAGGAAATTGTTTTGCATGGCGCCGATTTCGACTTGCGGCTGCTTCACCGAAGTTTGGACTTCACGGCGCGCCGAATTTTCGACACCGTGATCGCAGCGCGTTTGCTCGGCATTCGCGAGTTCAGTCTGGCCGCTTTGCTGGAGCGATTTTTCGATGTGAAGCTCGCGAAAGGATCACAAAAGGCGAATTGGGCAAGGCGTCCGCTCTCGCCGCGGATGCTCGAATATGCGACGAACGATACACATTACCTGTTGCCTTTGGCCGAACGATTGGAAACAGAGCTGCAAGGACGGGACCGGCTCGAATGGTTGCGGCAATCGTGCCGGCGCGCAGTCGAGCAGGCCGCGATGTCACGCGTGCGCGATGAGGATGAGACGTGGCGCATCAGCGGATCTGGTTCGTTGAAAGGCCGCGCTGCCGCCGTTCTGCGGGCCCTCTGGCGATGGCGCGAGAGCGAAGCGGCCGCGGTCGATCGTCCGCCATTTCATATTTTGCAAAATCACGAACTGTTGCATGCGGCGGAAAATTTCGCCTTGGGAAGCGTGCCTGATTACAGACATTTTTCTCCTCGCCGCCGCCGCGCATTTTGCGATGCAGCGCAAAACGCGTTGAAATTGCCGGAAGAGGAATGGCCAGTCTTGCGCCGTCGTTTTGGGACGCGGCCGAGCGCGGAGGTGACGCGTCGAAGCGAGGAGCTACGGCTTCGGCGCGATCGAGTAGCGAGGGAACTGGAACTGGAGCCGACTTTTATCGCGCCACGCGCCACGCTCGAGGCGATCGCGGCGGATCAAACTAGAGCGACAGCTTTATTGGTTCCATGGCAGCGCGAATTGCTCCGAATCGAGGTGTAAAACGCGGACATTTTGGCGTCCGCTACCTAACGAGGTTGACAGAAACCCGCGACACCTCCATAATATCGGCGTCGTAGAGATCTTACCTAGCAAGATCAAGTGCACATGAATATTAATTTTCGTTTCGTTTTGACGATCGCGTCGTTTGCGTTCGCGACGTGGCTCCCAAGCGAGCTCACCGCAGAGGAGCTCAAAGAAGCCCAGGTGACTCAAGTTATCCAAGACGTTCGCTTGCTCCCATCAAACGCATCACCGCGTCCGGCCACAGTGAACGATAATGTTCGCCAGGGCACCGCGGTGCAGACCGGTGTCCAGTCCCGGAGTGAGCTGACTTTTAAGGATCAAACCATCACGCGTCTCGGCGAGAAGACTATCTTTAGTGTCGGCGAAGGGGCGCGAACCATTGAGCTGGGTAGCGGCCAATTTTTGCTTTACGTGCCGAAACATTCCGGCGGCGCAAAAGTCAAGATGGGAGCAGTCACGGCAGCGATCACAGGCACAACGGTGTTGGGCAACGTCAACCCCAACGGAACAACCTCGTTCACCGTGCTCGAAGGAAGCGCGTGTATTCGTCTGGACAGTGTGGGGCAATCGCTTCTTGTTCATGCCGGCCAAAAGCTGACTTTTAATCCGATCGCTAACAGGCTGGAAGACCCGGTTGATGTCGATCTTAACCAGGAGCTCACTTCGCCGTTGATCAAAGACTTCAAGCGCTTGCCAAGCGCGCCTTTAATTGAGCAGGAAATTCAAAGGCAGCATGGAGCAGTGGGCGGAGTAAGAGGCAATGACGAATTAACGCGTGCTGTGAGGGTGTCCGGCGCCAGCAGCATAGACACAGCGACACCAGAGCAATTCTTGCGAGCGCTCAATTCGCTCTTCGTCCGCTCAAATGCACGCCAGGTGTGCGACTACGTCGCGGCGGCAGTGAGCGCTCGGCCTGATCTGGCGGATAGAATCGTTGTGGCCGCTCTAAGCGTTGAACGGGTCGGTCGCTCAGATTTTACACAACCGGTCGGGAAACAAATTTCCTGTGAAGACATTGACTGCATCATTCGAGCGGCAATCGCCGCCCATCCCTCCGCGACCAGAGAAATTGTGAGCGCTGCGGTAGCGGCAGCACCTTTACTGCGCGATTGTATTGTGGCAGCAGCGAACGCCGTCCAACCCTGTCAAGAGGCGAACGCTTTCGTTGAACCGCGGCTAATCGATACGATCAATCCAACTAACTTTGTCCCTCCAGAGGTTGTTTCCCCAGAACAGCCTCCATCGGGACTTTAGTACTGTTGGATCTTATGGGAGAAAGCTACGTTGGCGCGCCAATCGCGGTTCGCCTTTTAGTTGAGCAGCTCAGATCCTATCGTCCGATGCGATCTCAATTTTCCGCACGTGCACGTGCTGGAATCCTTACTCGGTGGTGCGGCGTGGGACTGGCGTTACAGATGGGAATTTTTATCGTCTGCGCTTTCGCTGCACGAGCACAAGACCCTATCACAGAAGAGCCATTGCCTTCTTCGGCCGATTACACGGTGGCGCAGACTGATCCCGGTCCACCGCCTCCCTCGTTGCCGTACCCCGTTGACACGTACAACTCGAAGAGCGCGGCAACCGCTGGTGAGAGTGATTCGTCAGGCGAACCGCGACGGTTTCACTACAATCTGCGGCTGACCGTTCGGGGGGTTTACGACGACAATATTTTTATCAGCCATGTTAATAGAGTCTCCGATTATTATTTTGCGATTGAGCCGATGATTACGATTGGGTTCGGCGACATCGAGGGACGCGGGGGAAACTATATTCGTTTGGATTACATGCCGAGTGTTATTCTGTTCGTCGATCACTCGGACGAGGATACTGTTGAGCATCTGATCCGCCTCGAGGGTCAGTATCGCTTCAGCCGTTTGACACTGAATCTGAGCCAGGATGTGGCCATACTCGACGGCGCGAATCTTAACAGCACTCTCGATACGACTGGACTGCAGGCAAATCTGGACGTGAGCGCACGCACGCGGCTGAATCTTTATACCACGCGCGTGAGAGCAAATTATGAGCTCAGTGGTAAACTATTTTTAACCGGCGAATTTGATGCCTCAATTTATGACTACCCCGATTTCATTAGTTCCGAAATCTTTTCGGGTGGTCTTTACATTAATTATAATTGGACGCCAAAGGTAGTGGTCGGCATTGGCGGCACCGCGGGCTACGATCTAGTCGACGATCCGAATCCGGATCAAACCTTCGAGCAAGCGAATGTGCGTATCAATTATCAGATGACGGGTAAGTTGAGTTTGACTGCTTCCGGCGGCGTTGAGTTCCGTCAGTTTGAGGGCCACCGGGGTGAACGCATTTCACCTGTCTTTGAGGCCGGCGCCGTCTACCACCCGTTCGACGGCACGACCGTCACGCTGACGGCCAGTCGGCGGATGCTTAATTCCGGATTTTTTCCTGATCAAGATTTCGCGGCAACAAGTGTCACGCTCCGCATCCAGCAGCGTTTGTTGCAGCGCATTTACCTCGGTCTCGCAGCCGGCTATGAGAACGCCGATTATTTCAGCACGGTCAATGGAGTGAGTGCAACGCGGGATGATGACTACTATTTTGTCGAACCTTCTGTTGACGTGCTGATCACCAGATTCTGGAGTGCCGGTGTCTATTATCTCCACCGCGAGGACATCAGCTCGTTCGACTTTTTCAGTTTCTATGATAATCAGGTCGGCGTTCGGACCACCTTCAGATTTTAGCCACGGCCTGAATCGGTTTCGAGCAAGAGCGCGCCGGCGGTGGTTGCCAGTTGCGCTCGCATTCTCATTGCTTCCGGACATCTTATTGGCGCAATTCACTCCGGGGCCCGTCGCGTCACAGCCCTCCGCACCGACGTCGGCATTGCCGCCGGTTGTTTCCGCGCCGACGCCAAATAGCGGCGTTAGCGCGCCTGCTGGTTACATTTTGAGCGCGAACGACCAGGTGGCAGTCGAGGTTTTCGGCGAAGACGATCTGCGCACGAATGGGCGATTGAACGGCGATGGCAACTTGAGCGTGCCGTTGCTCGGTTCGACCCATTTGGCGGGATTGACGCTGACCCAGGCTGCTTCAAAGCTCACAGAACTTTATGCTCGCGATTATCTGGTGAATCCAAAAGTGAATGTCATGCTCCTTGGTTATGCGAAGCGGCGTTTCTCGGTTTTGGGTCAGGTAAATCGACCGGGCAGTTATGAAATGCCGGATGGGAGTCCCGGTGGCATCGACCTGTTGGAAGCAATCGCGATGGCGGGCGGCTACACTCGCATCGCCGCGCCGGAGAGAGTGAACGTACGGCGACATACCGCGGCAGGCGGGGATCAGATTTTCAAAGTTAATGCGAAGCGGTTCACACGCGGGAGCGGCGGAAGTTTTCGCGTCGAGCCGGGCGATACGGTCACGGTCGGGGAAAGCATCTTTTAGCCGAAAATTTTTTGCCGGCGCGCCTTTCCGAGCGTACTGCTCACGTGTAGGATTCCGTTCGAGCCAAATTTTCTTCGTGATTAATCCTTCGTCTTCTGGAACGACAGCCACCGTTCTGCCGAATCGCAATGACGCAGCCTTACCGCATTTGCCTGGACAGTTCGCCGAGCCAAAGCGCGGGTTTGATTTTCGGCAGTTCTGGCATTCGCTCGTCGAGAGAATCTGGATCGTCGCGCTTTGTGTTCTGGCCGGTCTATTTCTCGCGCTTGGTTATCTCGCGCGAACGCCGAAACTCTATCAGGGCCATACGGTGCTGGAAGTTGAGTTTCAGGAACCAACTGTCGTGTCGACGGAAGAATCGGCCTTGCGCATGCGCTCAACGTTTCTGGCCAGCCAGGAAGCGATGCGCACAATCGAGCAAAATCTCACCAACCAAACCCTTCTTGCGCGGGTCATCCGCTCCGAAGGCTTGGCCGAAGATGATGGACGCGCCCTCCTTGGCCAAAATATCGCCAGCGGTGACGCATCGAAGACGCCGCCCCGGCCCGGCACATCGCCCACGAAGAACAAGATCGACAATGCCATCGGCGTGACAACTTTTACACCGCTCGAAGAAGCATTGAGCCGCGCACTCGCGGGCATGGTAAAGCCGCTGGTTCGCCGCGGCACGCGCCTGATTGATTTGTACGTAATGAACCGCGATCCAGCTATGGCACAGCGCCTCGCCGAAGCGATTGGCCGTGAGTACATCCGCAATTCGATCGAGCGCCGCGCCTCGTTCAGTCAGGATGCACTGCGCTATTTGCTGGAAGAAGAAGAAAGCCTAAAGCTCAATCTCCAAAAAAGTGAGGCAGCCGTTGCTGAATACAAGGCGAAAACGCCTGACGCTTTGCAACTCGGCGGTGGCACCGCCGCAACCGGTTCGCAGGCGGGATCGGGCGCGGGAGCTGGTGGGCCCCGTGGTGGATTGGTCGAGGACAAGCTGCAGGAATGGAACAGCAAATTGACGGCAGCCAAAGCCGACCAGCTTCGTCTCGAGGGCGAGCTCAAGCAAATCGAGCAGGCGGGCGAAAATATCGACGCCTTGCTCGCGATTCCGAGCATCTCGGCAGCGGCGTTGGTGACCGAAGCACAGCGCAACGTCACGCAAGTAGAAGCTGAGATCGCCACTTTAACTTTACGATATAAAGAAAAGCATCCCAAAATGATGGCGGCGCGGGCTGCTCAGGCAGAGGCGAAAGAGAAGCTTCGTCGAGCGGTCATGGCGCAACCTCCGATTTTGCGTAACGCGATCGAGCAGACCAAGGCGGCCGAAGCCAGTTTGCAAGGAGCACTGCATGACCAGCAGGGCGTGGCCGTCGCGCTAAATCGCGCAGCGATCGGATATCAGCAGTTGGCCCGGCAAGCTGAGACCGATCGCGTCCTCTACGAGAGCGTCCTCCGCCAGATCAAGGAGACGAGTTTAACAAAGGACGTGAAAACGAATGCGGTCAGTGTTATTGAGCATTCGCCATTTCCGCACACACCTGTTAGCCCCAGTCCCACGAAAGCGATCGCTCTAGGTCTGCTCGGCGGGTTGGTGGCTGGACTCGCGTTTGTGCTCGGCTCTGATACGCTGGATCGCTCCATCAAAACCGTTGATCAGGCGGAAGCGGCATTTGGACTGCCTGTCTTTGCGGCTGTTCCGGAAACAGGAGAGGAAGGCAAAGTAACTCGATTGAAGCGGCGAAGCAGACCTCTCGGAAGATCAAACTATCGCATTGTCGTGGAAGCTCCCGAGGGTCCGGCTGCGGAGGCTTTTCGCAATTTGCGCGCGGCGCTTTCGCTTTTGGGACCGGAAGTCGAGCGCAAGATTTCACTTTTTACCAGTGCTCTGCCGAACGAGGGAAAGAGTTTCACCAGCGCCAATTATTCGCTCGCACTCGCGCAACAAGGTTATCGCGTTCTCCTTATAGACGGGGACCTGCGCCAGCCAAACATGCATAGAATCTTCCATTTCCCGGAGGCCATGAAAAAAAATAATTCCGACGAGGACAGGGCTCCAGGCGTCATGGATTGTCTGGTGGGAGAGGCGGATCTTAGCTCGGCAGCGCGCCCGATCCCGGCCGGGGAAATCGATATCGTCACCGACAAGATTGCCACAGCTGGAAACATTCTCACTGCGACGGGAGGACAACTTTCGGTACTGGCAGGCGGACGACGCGCGCCGAATCCAGCCGAAATCCTGGCCGGCCCTTTCTTTGGTCAACTAATCACTGAGGCCGCGCGACTTTTTGATCGAGTGGTGATCGACAGTGCACCAATACTCGCAGTTAGTGACACTCTGCTCATGACGCCGTATGTGCAGACCGTGTGCATTGTGTTGCGAGCAGGGAAAACGCCGCGCCAGGCTGTTCGCCGCGCAATTTCCTTGTTGGCAAGTTCGGGAATTCGCCCGGCCGGTCTGGTGCTGAATCGCTTGCATCGCGGCCGCGGTGTTGGCTATTACTATTACTACGCCTCGCACGGTTACGGCGCCGGCGAAGGATCGTATTCTGTCAGCTACGACCGACGATCTAGATCTGATCGCGAAGATAACGGCGCATCGTAAATCGTCTGACCTCTGAGTTTTGCCAAAGGCTGCCGCCCCAGCGAAGCCCAAGATAATTAAAGGTAGGGGCGGTTCGGTGAACCGCCCCTACCTTCTTTCGCGCTTGCCTTCTCCCACCGGCTGCTGCCCCAGCAAAGTCCAAGATAAGTGGCCACATAGAGTTGGATGGAGGCGATCTGAAGGGGAAAATCGAGAAGCGCGTGCAGCGCCACGCCGGCCAGCGCAAGAATAACGAAAGGTTGGAGTAAGCGTCTCCGCGGCGTCCAGTCCTGCGCCGAGGGGTTTTTGTACCTGCGAATTGCGATCACCATTCCTCCGAAAAACAGCAGCCCCCATAAGCCGCTTCCAAGCCAGCCCCACTCCAGTGCGGTCTGAAGATAATCTTCGTGCAAGAATCTCCAGGCGCCCGGAGCGCGGTTAATCGCCACGCTGTTATAGAACGGAAATACAACGCGAAAAGTTCCTGGGCCGAATCCGAAAAATCCAATATCAGGCAGCGCGCTGATCGCGACGCGTGAAGCCAGCCAACGGGCATCGTTTGGCACGTTCTGACTCAGGGTTTGCCAGCGGTTGAGCGGTTGCTCGAGATGGCTTGCCCACCCGAGCGCGAACATAGCCCAAAGAATCGCGATCGCGCCGGCGAGGATCGCATTTTTTTTGGTGCGCGAAAGCTTTCGCAGAAGCACTGGCCCAAATTGCAAGCAGATAGCAATGACCAACAAAAGCGCGATCAACTGGGCCATGCGCGACGTATTGGCCAGAACCCCGCCGACGGTAAGAACAAAAACGCTGATCCACAGTGCGCGCATGGCAGGATGACATCGCGTGGTGAAGGCGCGTAGAGCAAGACCGGCAGTTAATGGCCAGACCAGATTCAAGAAGGCTCCGGCATTCCCGTGATAATAGTACGTTGCAAAAAACGTTTGGCTGGCATAGGGACCCGCCGGTTGCCAGAAGATCATCCGCGCGCCCGTCGCTTTCTGGAGCAAACCGAGAAATGCAATCGACCCGGCGACGAGACCAATCGTGTACCATAACCGCAGCAACCACCGATTGCTCTGAGAAAAATCGGCCACACATAAAGTCGCGCAAAGCAGCAATGCTCCGCGCACAATCCATGCGACGCTGATCGCGTAATCAACCGAGCCAGTCAGGTGCGGCGCGAAATTTTGCAGCGGAATGAAAGTGTGAAAATCCGAGTCGTAGATCGATATCGCGTCGAGGGCCATCCAGCCGCCGATTCCAATCAGAGCGACTGTTAAAAAAAGCAAAAGGCGCGGAAGTGCTGGGCTTCGCCCGCTAACGACCAGCTCGATGATCCAAAGAATGAACGCGGCCAGCAGCAGCCAGTTAATTATTTGGATGCCCGCCGATGTTGTGCCGCCGTAGGCCCATGGAGCGTAAATGAGAGCGGCCAAAAAAATCCAGCGAGCCGCGTCGCGGAGCAAAGGCATTAGTAGAAACTCGTTATCCGTTATCAGTTATTGATCCGCTACCGGGGCAGCTTTGTGCGCCCGTTTCAAGTAATTCATATATCCATTCAAGAGCTTAACGGCGTGAGCCACGAGTTCTCTTCCGCGACCAAGGAGTTCTGCCGAAATAAGACTTTCGTCGTTCCCTGTGATCAAATGATCGAGAACTTCCCAACACGAACCTCGCGCATTGCTACAGAACTTCGCGTTTTCCAAATAATGGAACCGACCGTATCCTTCAGCAATGTTAGCCGTGGTCGAACGTACAGCCCGCAACAGCTGATCGCCTAACCGATAGCGTTCATGTTTCGGTAAAATAGGGATCACCCGTTCAGCGACAAACAATCGCAGGGTTCGGCACTGCTTCCAACATTCCAAGTCTTCGAAAGTTCTGATCGGGGCTGGTTTAACTGTATTCATCCGCCCAGTGTATCAGTCCCGCCATTTGCAAACAATTGCCACTCGCTTCCCCGTTTAGCGGTTTCCAGTTATCAGCTCTTCGTTCGCCAATAACTATTAACCAAATAACTCGCTGAGCTGCGCTCAGCGTCCCTTGCCGAAGAGCATCGTGTGCACTGTTTTCAACACGATCATCGCATCGAGCGTCAGTGAGTAATGCCGGATGTAGTAGAGATCATACTGAAGCTTCTCGACTGCGTCCTCATCGCTCTCGCCGTAAGGGTAATTCACCTGCGCCCACCCGGTGATCCCCGGTTTCACCAAATGCCGGAAATGATAAGACAGTATCTTTTTCTGATATCGCTGGGCGCACCTGACCCATTCCGCGCGTGGACCAATCAGGCTCATGTCGCCCTTAAAGACATTCCAAAGTTGCGGCAGCTCATCGAGCCGCAGTTTCCGCAACCAGCGCCCAGCACGCGTCACGCGCAGATCACCTTTGCGTGTGTAGAGATCGGTCGTCTCCTCAGTCGTCGCCTCGTTCGGGTCGCGCATGAACATCGTGCGGAACTTATATGCCGTAAAAATGTGACCTTCGCGCCCGACACGCGACTGCCGGAAGATTGCCGGTCGGCCGCTCTCCATCCAAATCAACAAGAAAATCAGCGGAAAAAGCGGCGCGAAAATCAGAAGGAGAATGGCCGAAAAGAGCAGGTCGCAAAGACGCTTTAAGTAATGATACGGCGAAATACGTGCCAATTGGAAACCCATCTGCAGCGGCCAGAACGGATCGATCGTGTGCATCGGCACATGACGCCAATGCGCCTCGTAAAATGATTCGAGGGTATAAATGCGCGTGCGCTGAAATTGAGTTCGCACTAACCGCTCGAGCAATTCCGGACCAAGCCGATCAAAGCTCTCCGCTAAAATCACTCCGCTGTAACGTCCATCAAGTTGCGCAAGCCTGGCCGCGATGCCGCCTTGAACGATTGGCGAACCCTCGCCTGCGATTGCCGATCCAACACGCGCCACATCATTGTCCACGAATTCGAGTTGCTGCTGCTTCGGCGATTGTTTGTAAGCTTCATAGAAACGGGTGGCCAGTTCGCCGCTGCCCACCACCAGAAAAGCCCGCTGTGCAGCGGACGCCGCGATCTTTCGACGAAACGCGCGTCGATACACCAGGGACAAAGGAAGAAACACGACAAAGCTCATCAACAACACACCACGACTCGGTTTCATCGCCTGGTCGAAAGTCGCGGCCGAATAAATTAACAGCGAACTGATCGCGGCCGCGGTTGCGACCGCGAGAATATGCTCGGTTGTGTAAGTCAAGCTGAGCGTCTCGGTATTTCGGTTGTAACCGCCGATGATGTAGAGCGCCTGCAAAAGCACGGCAAGAGTAACGAAATCGACCAGAACGAATTCGAATGGGCCGACGAAGAACGCATCGCGCCGCGCAAAGCTGACAAACCCATAAAGCAGCACCCAGGCCGCAACGTCGCAAACCACGTAAACGAGCGCTGTAATCCAGTCGTGATCGAGAATTTTGAAAAAACGGCGGCCCGACTTTTCGCGTTCCTCAGGCTTGGTTGCGGCCGTTTCCTGCCACACCCGAGGCTCGATCAAATTGTCAGCCGCTAGCTCTCGGTCGGCGTTTGTTGATTGCTGAGGGAACATGAAACGATTCGTCGCAAAGATACCACATTATGTAATTCCGGCGATTCTATCAGCAGCAATTCCCGTGCGATCTCTTTTCAGCTTTCAGTTCGCTCCAGTTTTCCCCTTTCGATCAACAATCGAATCGACAACAATATTTCGGCGATCGTGCGCTGGCACACATAAAACCAGCCTCGCCAGCCATCGAGAATCAAGCCGCCCGCAAAGTTTCTTCGTAGAACTGAAGGTAAGCGGGACCAACCTTGTCCCAGGAGAAGCGCTCGCCAGTCTCAGTGGCTAGTCGGCTCCGCTGTTGTAACGACCAATCGGGATATGCAAGATACTGAGCAAGCGCCGCAGCCAGTGCGTCGACTTTCGGCGGTACAATCCAACCTGCGCCCCATGATGGAACTGAATCCCATGGTGTCCGATCTGTAGTGACGACCCTGGTCCCGACCTGCAACGATTCGAGTACAGCGAAGCCGAAATTCTCGGAGTACGACGGGAGGCACATAAGATCGGCCCCTTGGAGATAAGCCCATTTACCCTCGCCCCATACCTCGCCCGCCCAATCTATCCGCGGCAGGTACCGCTGCTCCTTGCGAACGAACGTTTTTAATTTCCGGAGATAACTTTCCGGGCCGTTTCCTACAATGACCAATCGAATCGGCTGAGAAGACGCATTGGAATTAAGAGAGGCCAGGGCCTGCAAAAGAAGAGGCAAGCCTTTCTTAGGATGTATGCGCGACAGAAAAAGGATTACGATTTCGGATTCGCTCCATCCGAGAGTTTGACGGGCCGACGCGTAATCCGGCTGACGCGGCTCCGCCACGCCGAGCGGTAACACCGTGCACTTCGATCGAAGAAAAAACTTCGCCAAATTGCGCGCCTCGGCCGCGCTTGTGGTAAGGAGCCGGTCTGCTTTGGCCAAATGCCGGCACTCGATCAGGTGGAAGTATGCCCATTTTTTCCACCACTTGTGTCGCCACGCCCACGGCTCGAGCATCCCATGTGGAGAAACGATGTAGGAGATCTTTCGGCGTCGACAATGTGCCGAAACCTTCAGGAACTTGGGCTGCCAAATACCGTGAAAGTGAACGATTTCCTCTGCCCCGGTTTCACCAAGTTCTTTTATCGGTGAATTATTGCGGACATCGCGTCCCGAACGTTTTAGAAAGCCTTTTAGCGATCGGATTGCTAAATCAAGTCCGCCGGTTCGTTGAAAAGGAGGCGGCTCAAAAAAATGGATGATCATCTCGGCATGGCCCTGGCGTAAAGCCGCTCGTAAGCATCCGCCATGGCGGACACTGACAGTTTGCTCTTCACTAAGCGTCGCCCGCCAGCGGCGATCCTGGAGAGCGCTTCTGAATCTCTCAACCGGTAGGAGAGCGATTGCGGGTCATCGAGAAAAACAACATTGTGCTCGTTAAGGAGCGAGATTTCGCCAGCGAAATTACGCGTCACGGCGCAAGGAAGTCCAGCCGACATCGCCTCGGCGATCGCCAGCGGCAGGCCCTCATATTCGGCGACGTGCAGCAACAAATCGCCCGCGAACAGGAAAGGGATCACGTCACTCTGCCAGCCAATACGCGAGATTACTCCTCCGAGATTTTCCTCGGCCACCCATCGATCCCATTGCGCCGACATCTTGCCGTCTCCTACCCAAAGAAATTTCGCCGTTGGAAAATGTTCGTGAATTACCTTTGCCGTCTTGAGAAAAGCCAAAGGCTGCTTTTGCGCCACCAATCGACCGACACCAAGTACCAGAAAGTCGTCAGCCCTTAGTCCAAGATCGCGTCGCTTCGAATCACGAATCGCTAACATTCCATTTTCCTCCGCCAGCGGAACCCCGTTGAAAATCGTCTCTGTCCGATTCTTTCCCTCTAAAAATTCTTCGAGCTCTTTGCGTCGCGTTTCCTGGACGGTAACGATTGTTCCATTGTATCTGCTGAGAGCGCGCCGCGCGATCCAATCCCGTAGCCACGGCAACCGCGCCCGCAAATAATGGGCGGTCTGTGTAAGGTGAATTGTACACACACTCGGGATTCCGCACCGGCTGGCCGCTCGCAAAAGATCGAGGCCGTCTTCAAGGTTCTGTTTATTCAAATGAATAATGTCCGGCTTCAGTTTCTGCCATTGCCGGGCAATTTTATTGGAAGTTCGCCAGTTCAAAGCCGTCGCAAGGGTTCGGGTTCTGTAGTCGTACATGTTGCGATAATCGGCCCGAATCACTTTGCCAAACCTTGAAACTTTTCCTGCCAATTCGTCCATGCGCGGATGAGCGGGCATCCATGTCGTGACCTCATGTTCGCGGTCGGCCAGGCCCTTCCCCAGATAATCCAAAAAGATCTCGCCGCCGCCGCGCGAGCCGGAACCACTGCTAACCAGTAAAATTTTCATTCGCCAGCTTTAAGGCTTTGGAAGACGTGCGCCCATTTCTCCGCGCCAACTTCGGGAGTAAGAGTTTGTGCTTTTTGCCGCGAGATTTCGCCCCACGCCCAGGTGGCATCGGGATCAGAAATCACTTCCTCCATGCAGCGTTCCAATTCGCCCGCGTTGCCGGCGGCGAAGCGCAGGCCATTTATACCTTCCTCAACCAGATCTAGGCCGGCGCCGACGGAATCCGAACAGATTATCGGCAGTCCAGCGCCGAGTGCTTGATTAACAACTACCCCCCAGCCGTCGTACCGGCTCGGCAGGATAAATACATCCGCCCGTGAAAAATATTCCGGCAAACGTTCCGGAGCCTGGAAGCCGGCATAATTGATCCGTGCACGCGCCGCCGGGCTAATCACACGAAGAAACTGCGGTACTTCAGCCTCGCGGCCGACGAGTAGCAGCTGCGCATTTAGGCCTTTGATGACCAGCTGGTCAAACGCGGTCAGCAACAAATCCACGCCTTTACGGCAATTCATTTGTCCGCAGAACAAAAAATTCATTTCCGAAGCGAGCGCTGGACGTCGCTGTTGGGCCAAGAAGCCCGAGAGATCGCAGTAGTACGGAATACAGAAGTGCGATGTGCCTGGGAACCGCCGACGGTAATCCTTCTCCGCCACGTGTCCTACTCCCACGATGCCAGAAGCCTCAGCTAAAGGCGCAGTTAGCTTGTCCTGCGCAAACCGCTTCCAAGCGCTGGACTGCGATCGCAATCGCTCACCCCAAAAGAGCCAGCGTTGGCCGCGTAATCGAGAGCGCATCAGCCATTGTCCGGTGAGCGAGGTGAAACTGCTGAGAATAACAAAATCGAACGGCGACAAATCGGGAAAGCTCCAGTTGATGTGCCAACGAGCGCCACCCAACGGCACCCAGAAACCAGGCAGGATCCGCTCGTATGGTCGCAGCGGAGCTTGGGGCCATGGCGAGTCCGGGGAAGCCGCTTCCATATAATAAACAGAAAGATCGACATCCTCGCGTGCCGCCAAGGCGCGAAACAGATCCCGCTGGTAAGGCGATGGAACGATTGTGATGAACAGCGCCTTGTGTTCGCGATTCATCCGGCCTGCCACCACGGCACGGGGCGTCGCATCGGCGTTCTGCGCGCCAGCGAGTAACCGATACTTGCCGCCGCGATCGTCGGCAGGATCGCGACCGGAAGCAGATACATACTGCGCATCGTGATCACGACAGCGAAAAAACCGGACCCATAAATGAGTATGCCGAAAGCGGACTCCCTGGAGAATGCCTTGCGCGTCCACCATTGGGCTATCATGCCCACCAAGAGAGATGCTAATATCACCCCGAACAATCCGGCTGCCATGTAACTCTCCCCGACGAAGGTCGCCGCTATGGTCACACCTTCCACTCCGAAGACATTTTCCACGCTCACGCCGCTTCCGTCAGGCTTGCTCGGCCAGAGAGCCCGCGGAATCGGTCGCGCGACCATCCACACTGGGGCTTCCCAACCGATGTATGGCGCTTGATTGGGAAAAATATTCACCAAGTTGCTTACTACATAAAGATTGTAATCGATGTACAAGGTCATCTCTTCGTCTTCGTCCGCCGCTCCGGTCTCCCAACCTTGCAAATAATTCCTCAGCCCGACTTCTCGGAATTTAATTTCATAGTACGTCGCGGAAAAAAGGATGCCAAAGACAACGACAGTCAGAGCGATCATGTGCCGGCGCGAAGCGGACGATGAGTAGATGTAGGCTGCGAGGAAGGTAATAAGATAGCTGGCGATAATGTTGCGCGTCCCGGTGCAAAATCCGTAAAACAAAGTGAAAAGAAGCGCAGCAAAAACGAGCAGAAGCGCCACGGGGGAATAAAGTTTGCGCCGTCCCAGAATAACGCCAGCCAGCGGCGGCACTAGGTAGAGCATTGCGCCCAGTTCGTAGAAAAGCGCTTGAACATCCCCAAACTTTCCTCGTCCCCACGGCACATCAAAGCGCGGCCCCAGAAATGCCTCGACCATCGTGATGGGGTTAAAACCCACCGACAGAAGCATATAAAAATAGCCAATGGCGAAGCTCGTCCAAAAAAGCAGCAGTATTCCCGACGGCGCCAAATCCGCCTCAACGAATCCCCACCTGGAGAGATGACTGCTCACGCAATGCCGGCCAATTGCAATGCCAGCGAACGCCAACAGACATACCCGGATTCCGGGCAAAACCGCGTCCGCGTATGGCACCAGCTCGTCGAATCTTCGCTGCGGGAAGAGGAATTCAAAAAACAGCAAAAAGTATAACGCGAACATCGCGACAACGTCAGATCGGAGCAGGTTCCCGCTGCCTTTTTTCACCTCAAAAAGCAATGATAACGCAAAACTCAGGCCGCATCCGATCGCGGCGTACTGCGCCACCTCGGAAGCCGTTTCGCCATGCAGGGAAATACCTGTAAGCAACAGACCGGCTAGGAAAACGCATGTTCCAGCCATGCTCGGCTCTGGTACTTTGGCCATATCGCCGTGCTCAAGCAGATCCGCCGGATTTGGATGCGGTGCGGGAAACATTGTTTTGGTGCGTTCCTTCGTGACGAACATGTCGTTACTCGAAAAGAGACCAGAGTGCGTAGCTAAACTGTAGAATCGAAGAGACCTAGCAAATCCTTTCCGACTAAATTCAAGCCAAACCGTTCGGTCGTAACGGCGTTCTTGGCAAAAGCTCGCAAGCGCGACGGCTCCTGGAGACAGGAACGCAAAACGCTGGCGATCGACTCAGCAGATGAGTCAGAGAGAACCAGCCCATTCTTGCCATCACACACGACGTCACCGCAAAACCGGGACGCGATGATCGGCAGCGACCATGCCTGTGCTTCCAGCTGAGTTAAACCGAATCCGTCCGACAAGGTCGGAAAGATTAACACGTCCGCGTTTCGATAAAAAGTTTCCACTTGGCTGCGCGAAACTGGGCCGAACCAGCGAAGGCGTGGGTTGTTTTGCATATCGTGAGGAATTGAAATCTGCACCGGCCCGACCAACTGAAACTCGATCGGCTGGTTTTCCAATAATCGAATTGCTTTGAGCAGCCGGGCGATGCCTTTGCGCAAATTGATCTGACCGAGAAACAAAACTCGGAGCGGCCGCTGCTCATCGAACCGATCGGGATATCGTCGTTCGAAAGCCTTTGTCTTAGCCGGCTGCTCATAAGCCAGCGGAATAACGGATAACTTTTCACTGGGAACGCCGCCCTGAATCAAGGCGGTCCTCGACCACTTTGAGTTCACCACGATTCGATCGGCCAGATCGCATTCTTCCCTCCAAAGATCCCAATAAGCCTGCGGGGCCGGTCGCCACGTCGCGCCAAGTTCCGGTTCGCGCGCGACTTCCTCGGCGACAATTTTTTCTTCCACCGGGCCAGGATCGATTTGTCCCAGCACGGTTCGCCAGCCGCGCTTTCTCGCGTGGCGCAATATTTCCAAAGCGGCATAGCTGTACGCAAAAACGATCGGCTGATAACCAACAACTGATAACCGAGAACTCGAAAGGTAGGCGACTACCCTTCGCTGAAACCATCGGTTGCGCGCCATTATCTGCCGCCAGCCACTTTGTCCCCGTACGCGCGAGATGAGTTCGAATGTCAGCGCAGAGAAATTCAGACCTTCAACGTCGGTGTTGGTCAAATCAGAGTGATATCTGCCGCGGAGGTCGTGCTTCAGCGATGATGGGAGAAGGCGAAAATATCTTGACCCAGGCGGGCACCAAAAATCGGTTACAAGCTTTGCTAAAGCGCCCCTTGAATGCAATGCACGCGGGACCGCGTAGTGTTCCCGAGCACCCAGCTGGCAGCAGATCCAGCTTGGTTGCTTCATAAATTAATTCACGGAAAGGGGAGGCAGACGGTCAATCACACTCCGTAAAGAAAGTGGACCGCTTTTCTTAAGCTCGCGGCTTAAGCGATAGATGCGCGAAGCCACCGGTTTGCGTTCGAAGTCGCCGCGAAAGCATTCGGCAAAGCCGCTCAACATTCCCGAAAACATTTTCATAGGATGGCGCGCCGAACGAGCCGCGAAAAGGCTCCCGTGTAGGACGGTCGCTGCAAGGTGGAATGGCAAATACGGCATCGGCACGTTTTGCCACGCAAAAAGAATATCATTACGCCGCCCGTAAAAATCCATCCGTCCAAAATCGCGCGAGGGCGATTCGAAGTGGTGTATTGGGTCGGCATTGCTAACGCGCACGACAAATCCAGCATCTAGCAGCCGACTGCAAAAATCTTTTTCTTCGCCCTGATGTACAAGTTTTTCCCGGTAACCACCGAGCTTTACAAACACGTCGCGCCGCACAGCATGTGCGGTACCGATAAAACCATCAGTCACATAAACATCGCGCGCATCCGGAGCACGTTGAAGAATAGTGTGCTCTTTACGCACATCTATACAGGGGATCGCAACTGCTCCAACTCGCGCGTCATCGAATTCCCGAAGCGTTTGTTCCACAACGCACTGTGAAGAATACGTTGCGTCATCGTCGATAGAGAAAATGACCGGCGCGGAAGCCAATCGCGTGCATTCATTGCGTCGCACGATTAAGCCACGCCTGTGATCATGCCGAATGAGTCGCACTTGTGGAAACTCGCGGCGCACCATCTCTGCCGTTCCGTCAGTTGACCCGTCGTCGGCGACAATCACTTCGACCGGCACGGACTGGTTGAGCGCCGACAAAATCGGACGGCGCAGGAGTTCTTGGCGGTTGCGTGTCGAAATCACGACCGTGGCCAATGGCTTTAACGCAGTTGATCCACACGGAGCCGAGCGTGGTGGAAATTCCACGAGCTTGTGGAGCCCTGTTGCGACTTGCCAGGACCGCTCGGTCCAATTGTAATTGCGCCGAAATTCTTCGACATCAGTGCTGTCACGGCTTTGGTTCCGCAGAGCCCTCGTAAGCGCGGTGGCAATCGATGAAATACTTGGATTGCGCAACTTCTCAACCCCGTGCGTGTGGCGCAGCAACAAGCGCTCCGATCGGCTGGAATTGATCGCCACAACAGGTTTACCGCTGGCCAGATATTCAAACAGCTTCGTGCTCAACAGACGTGATTCGCTTCGGAAGTTGTCCAAATAATTGACGAGTACGGAAGCATTAGCCACTTCTCGGATCGATTCACTATGCGGAACGTAACCTGTCGCCACAAAACGGTCGCCGAGGATCTGTTCGAGTTTCTTTTTTTGCCGCGGTATTTTGCCCACTAGGCGCAACTCCACGTCATGACCTTGGCGCGCTAGTTGCGCGACCGCGCGTGCGAGGGGCAATTGCTGCGGCTCGGGGATCGTCCCGACTACCAGAACGGATTTGCGATGCAAAGGACTGTGCCACGCCTTGGCAAGCTCGCTTAGTAATTCCATGGGAAACGCGTTTGTCAGAATGCGAATGCGGCTCCGCGCGAATGGAAGTCGCCGCCGCGCCCAGCGCGCTTGGATCGGGATTGCATGTGTGATCAACCATGCGCGGCGATAAATGCTTTCCAGAAAACGCTCGTGCGCGTACCAGCGCAGCTGTCCCAGCCCGGTGGGCTTGAATCGGTTATCGATTAGATACGGGTCGCGGAAATCAGCGACCCACGGAACCCCGGTCTCCCGGGCCAGCCATAAACCAATGTCGTGGTTCGAGTGTGGCGGACTCGTGGTGATAATGACCTCCGGTCGAATCGCACGGACCCGCTTTAGAATCTGCGTGCGCCACTTGCGCCAGAAACGAATCGACGGATCGGGAACGAACACGCCGCCGAGAAGCCAACTGCTTAAAACCCGCCGCCCGAGCTGTTGCAGCCGTGGCGCATGATGCTCGGCGCCGGAATTGCTCGATCGATCTAAGTATTCAATCCTTACATCGGGATGAACGTGTTGTGCCAGTTCTTCTGCCCCAGCTTCGAAACCGTAATACCTGCACAGGACATGTGGTTGCCAGCCGTGCTCCGGCAAGTGCCGGCACCATTGGGTCATGCGAATAGCCGAAACGGTTGGGTCCGGGAAAAACGTCGTGGAAATGATCAGAACGCGACGCATTTCGATCCCATTTAGGAACGCATTCGTAAAAGGCGAGCAGGCACGCCCGCAGCGACTGCATTTGCCGGAATGCTTTTTGTCACGACTGCACCAGCGCCAACGACCGCACCCCGGCCAATCGTCACTCCGCGCAAAACTATTACGCGAGCTCCCAGCCACACTTCATCCTCGATTGCAACACCCCGAGCAGAGACCGGTTGATCTTTTGGCGGAAAACCCGGTGCAATCTCGTGATTGGCATCGGTGATGTAACAGCTCGGGCCGATCAAGCAGTTCCGGCCAACCGCAATCTGTTCGTGCGCATCAAACATCGTGTCGCGATTGACGTAGGTGCCCGCCTGAATCAGCAGTTTGCTTTGTTTCGGTGGGCCGCTGCAAAGCAACACCACGCCATCATCCAAGCTGGCTGTCGCATCCAATGTTATGTCAGCCCAGTTGCGCGGAATGGAGATTTTTCTCATCCAAACGTATCCAGTCATCCGCACGCCCAGCGCTCGGAACCACAGATTGCGCAGGCGCGACTTCAATCCCTCGATCACACGCACTGCAAATTGGAGAGGTCTCATAAGCGGCTGCAAAACGCCTTCAACGGAAATCCGAGTAAGAACTTCCAACGCCCCAAGGCACAGTGCCAGCGAAACGTTGCGCGGTAAAGTTCCCACGCTTCTCGGTACATCCCGTGCCGCAGACAAGTCAGGCTAACCGGTCGAATCTGCCGCGTAAGAATCTTTATTCGGTTGCGCTTTCGACTGCGACCACCCGGATACAAGCCGTTCTCTTCTTTTTTCAACATCAGCCTGCTGCCGCTCAACGAATATGTCGGCATTACTTTCAGACTTTCCAGATGTTCGCGGTAACCGAACGTTTGCGGAGCAACAATATGCACAAATCCCTTCTCAACGCCGAGCATCATTGCAAGATCAGCATCTTCCGATCCCCATCTTTCGTGAAAGCTGGCCACAGCTTTTAACCGATCTCCTCGAATGACAAAAGACGAGGCGCTAAACCAACGCCACACATCGGCGGAAGCATAGTAATCAGGAAAGCTCTCGACTCTAATCTTACAAGGAGCCGCCCGCTCCAGTTGATCGACTGACGTAAAGACAAAGGGCAACCCCGTCACAAAACTGGGTTCATCGTGGTCTTGTATCACCTGAGCATAAGTGGAGAGGGTCCAAGGAAACCACACATCGTCACTGTCCAGGAATGTCGCGTAACGCCCGGTGGCATGCTTGATGCCGAGATTGCGGGCTGCTCCTGTCCCTTGATTTTTTTGCTGCCGAACCTGAATGCGATCGCGGTAACGTGACAGCACTTCAAGTGTCGCGTCAGTTGATCCGTCATCCACCACAATGACTTCAAAATCCTGAAACTTCTGCGCCAAGACGGACTCTATCGTCAATCCGAGGAGTTCGGCGCGATTGTAGGTGGGAATGATAACGGAAAAATAGGGCATAAATTCCAGCTTCAACTCTTCCGCAGGCCGATCCTGTCGAACAATTCCTGGAATCGCTTTTGCCATGTGTGATCCCGTTTCGCGCGTGCGTAGCCGGCAGAGCGCAAACGTTCAGCCGATTCTGGATGGTCAAGATAGAAACGCGTTTTTTCGATCAGCTCGTTGGCTGTTCTGTAAGTCTCGATTTCTTTGCCGACTTCATAAAACTCTCCGATCTCGTCGGTGTGTCCGGTGAGATAACACGTGCGAGACATCGGCCCCTCGAAATCGCGTAAGCGCACATGCGGAATTAACTTGGAGCCAGGGCGCCCATCCGACCAAACATTGCTGAAGTTCAAACAAACTTCATACGCTGCGAAGGTTGTCGAAATATCCTCGGCTCTTCCTTTTGCATGAGCGATAATCGCGGGCATCAATCTTTGTGTTTCGCGGCGATACTGCCACTGCTTGGCAGTTCGAGAAAGCCCGCCGAACAACCCTTCCTGCTCTATGTTTTCGCGAACGGCACGAGCGTAACTAGCCAGACTTGCGGGCCGATATTGTTTCCGACCCAAATAAACTTTGTCGGGAGCTGAAAAATCTTCGGCGATTTCAGCCGCGTTGTTCCATCCTGAGCCGTAGACATCAAATGGCACATTGGCATTGTGGAGGTCCGCCAGCCAACGGTCGCGGTCCGCGTAGCGCTGGCCGATGAAACATGCAGCACGTTTTCGTTCTACGCCAACTAGCGGATGATAGAGATTCGGATCTGCACCGAGTTGCACCCGTACCGGATTTGCTCCGACACCGAGATAAAGTTCGCGCGCATTTTTTTCCGGGTGCCACGAGAAATCGGCGCACGCCGCGATTTCAGAAACTTTTTCAAACTGGTAGATGCTGTTGCAATAAAAGTTTACGGTCGGAATTCTAAACTGGCGCAGTTCATCGAATCCAGCGGGATCGAAGTGCGCGTTGTAAAAGTAGCTCAGGAAAAGATCGATCGGCCGTTGGTGATGAGCAGCCCAAACTTCATCGATAATTCGCTGCGTAATCTCGGCGCGCATGGCGAGCTCTTCCTTTGTGAAATCGCCAGGCACGGACATGAACCGGCTCAGCGGGTAAAGATCGACATGTGATTCGATGATCTCATACCCGAGTTCGCGCAACGCCGGATAAAAATTGCCGCTCCACAACCCGCCATAGAATTTTCGCGGGTCAATCGAATGACGAACAGCGCAAAAAATTCTCATTAGAATCGTCTATCGTTGTAGTGCCTAACAATCTCTTCTCGAACAGGAGATCCAGCTCCAGCAGCCGATTGACTCTTCTGCCGGCGATTCTCAGGCATACTTAAAACATTTCGCCGCCAGCACGAGAATCCGCGGCGGCTTTCGACCCGTCGCCATATAGCTTCCGTATAACTGCCCAAGCTGTCTTATGATATCCAGGGGACCACTTCGCAGTCGTAACAAGAACAGCTTGTGCAAAATGTTCTTGGTGAGAAGCCAGTAAACCATGCCGGGTTTCGGGACTTCAGCAGCCAGTTTGAACTTCTGCTCCGGGAACGACTCAGCCAGTGCGACCTGACCACCGGCCATTACGCCAAATACAAGCTTGAAAACGTATGATGTTCTGGCTTTACGCCTGCTGATTAAGTGTGTCAGGCGCAAACGCGGGCTAACTCCGACGCGATAACCGGTTTTAACGGCTGCGTAGATAATTTGTGCATCGCCGGCGCTCGTGAGCTTACGTCCCTGACGATCTGCAGCTGAAATGACACCCTGATTCACTTCATCAGCGTACTGCTGCATTACGTTGCGACGCACAACGAGTCCCGTCCCAGGGGGATAAAAGTTGGCCCATCCAACAGTGCGTCCAAACTGATCAGTTTCGAACCGCTTTGCTTGAAAGACCGATGCGTAACCACGAAGCCATCTCGATGGAGTAGTTTCCCATTCCACGTCTATAATCCCAGCACCGACGGCGCCGACATCGGGTTGGATGTCCATCAGGCGAAGCGCCTCCTGGGCGTAATCTCCTTCGAGTACGTTGTCGTCGTCAACAAACGTCAGAATTTCACCGACGCTTCGGCGAAATCCTGTCAGCCGGGCATATGTCAGCCCAGGATTTTTCTCAGAAATAAGCGTGCGATTATCGCCGCGTGAAATAAATAATGTGATGTACCCCTCGTTTTGGAGCGCACAGTCGCTGTTGTTATCTACGATGATAATCTCGCAGCCGAACTTAGGAGCATACTGCAATTCGTCTAACGCCTGCAAACAACGTTTAAAAATGGACTGACGAGGATTATACGTGCAAACTATTATCGAGACTTTATTCATCTCCGTAAGAGACCAGTCTCAAAGGCAGGTCAGTCGGTCGAGCTTGCCACTCACTTTTCGGATCAAAAAGCAGACACGCGAGGTTTGATAACTTAGTTACAATTCAGCGAGGTTCTGCAACAGCAAAAAGAGCGATGTATAGGTTATCACCAGGTACTCTTTGGCTATTGGAAACGCGATACTCCGGAAAAAGCACGTTGAGTAAAGGGTCCCAAAATATACGTCGCAGCAGCAAAAAACGCCGAAATGGCCACCACAATGCTCGGATCGGCCAAGCTCGATCTTTCATTGTGACCGCAGCGATGGATCGCTGCAGTAACATCAGCCCAGCCCGCGGTCCCATAGTCAATCGCGTTAGTGACGTCACTTGAAATCCACATTCGTGCAGAATTAAGCGCAAGCCATCTTCAGTCCAACGGAAAAAATCTCCCGGACAGTGATGGTCCTCGAACAATCCGTGTGTGGTTAAAAGAAGTCGCCCTGTTTGCTTCAGCACTCGATGGCACTCACGAAGGTAATCGGAGGGCGATGGACAATGCTCAAGGACTTGCGTCGAAAGGACAATGTCGAAAAAGCCGGGTGGCGCCGAGGTCTGCGCTTTATCGTCAATAACAAAATTAGTATTGGGAACAGTTGCTAAATCAGCGCGAAAGTATTCTGCATTCGGAAACAAGGCTCGATAAGGCGAGCCTCCACAGCCGAAATCCAACACACGGACTGCTGCGTGAGTTTGATGTCTTTGCAATGCAAGAAGTAGATCAGAAACGTGCAAATAAAACGCATCGCCAGGTTTTGGATCGGCTCGACCGGGCGCGTCTGCGAAATCTGGCTGCGCAGCCGAAATAGTCGCCACTTTATCTGAGGCGTATTCCATCAACTGTGACTCACCCACGATTCATTGACGATGTATGCACACGCGTCTGGTCTCCATCCAAATAGTGCAATCGGACTACGCACTTCGACATCAAACGAACACACGCCTTGAATGCGCTCGAAGAATTCTGCACTTGGTGGACCTGAAAGATAAAGGTTGAGCGAGTACGTACCTACATTCAGCCGACAATCTGGAACTTCGCATTCGAGAATAACCGTTCCAATACATTTGCCAAAAAAAACTCCCTGATCATACGCACGAAGGTGCAAAACCGGACTTAGATTCTGATTTATGATTTGGATTGAGAGACAACCACGTTGCGTCACGGATCGTGATCTGATTGTTATTCGAATACGTAGCGGCTGACCAGAAACGTGAGCCCCAGTCTCTTCGAGGGAAGGTATGGTCACATCTAACACTTGATGAACCTTCTGGTCGCAATATGTGGCATGAAATCCGGCACCTCTCGACAACGTACCTAGATATTTCTCAATCGTGTTCGCTGAAGGACCCTCGAACAGCAGATTGCCGCAGTTAATGAGTAGAGCGCGCTGTGTAAGCGTCGCAATGGGAGCCATGTTATGACTCACAAAAAGGACTGTCCGTCCACCACGCGCAACATCATGCATTTTGCCGAGGCATTTCCTCTGAAATTCGGCGTCGCCAACGGCCAGGACTTCGTCGACTAGGAGGATTTCGGGTTCTAGATGGGCGGCCACGGCAAATGCCAAACGGACATACATTCCACTGCTGTAGCGCTTCACCGGCGTATCGAGGAATCTCTCGATCTCAGCAAAATCGACAATCTCGTCGAACTTGCTCTTGATCTCGGCCCTTGTCATTCCGAGGATGGCGCCGTTAAGAAAAATGTTTTCGCGTCCCGTCAATTCGGGATGAAATCCGGTGCCGACTTCCAGGAGCGAAGCGACTCGTCCGCGCAGGCGAACTCGTCCCTCGGTGGGATCGGTTATTCGTGAAAGGATTTTGAGAAGTGTCGTTTTGCCCGCGCCGTTGCGACCGATGATGCCGAGAACTTCACCACGCTTCACTTCAAATGAAACATCTTTCAAGGCCCAGAACTCTTCCCGCGTCGGTCCGGCCACAGGCCGATTGCGTCGAAATAGATTCTTCGCCCTATCCGCAATTACATCCCGCAGGGCCGTATAACGCTGGCCCTTCTGGTGGCGCAGCAAATATTTCTTGCCCAGGTTCTCGACTGTTATGATGGAGTCAGACGACATTCAGGAGGCAGAGGGTAATATACGTCCTATCGTAATCATTTTTCATGCAAGGCATGGTTCAACTTGTCTGCGAGATCTTTGTTGCCATTCTCTTTGGCGTTTTCAAGCGCGGCTTTGAGTCTCGCGATGCCAGTCTGCGACCCCAGGCGGGCCAGGGCAGTGAAGGCTGCTTCCTGCAGGTTCGCGTCGCCCAGCGCCTTTAATAAAAACTCTTCGCTTCTCGGATTACGTAATTTCCTGATTACGGAGACAAGAGAACGCTTGACCGCCTCCGCATTTTTGCCAGCCGGCACCTTGGCCATCAACCCTTCCAAACGCGCAGCCTGGTCGCGAGCGTTCATCGCCACCAGCGCGGAACCTATTGTTTCGACAGTACGGGGATCAGCTTTTTCTGAAATCGTTTCGGTTTCGAGACGCTTCAAAATCGGTTCGGCCGCCACCTCCCCTTGCCCCGCCAGGGCCGTAGTCGCCGCGGCATAAAGTCCAAGCTTCATGTCAGCGAGCAAATCAACCAAGGTCGGAATGGCCGGTGCAGCCGGCACTTTCGCCAGCGCCAGGATCGCGTTGTGTCGCACTACCCATTCCTCATTTGGATCTTGGACGCGCGCCGATAAAGGCGTGGCCGCAGACGCGATGGGCGTTTCGATCAAACGCCTCGCAGCATGAAAGCGCACTGCAACATCTGCCGCAGTGAGCAAGCTGGCTAGTTTCTCTGGCTTGGCCGTCCGGACCGTAGCGGGCGCACCAGCGTCCAGCAATGCGGCCTCCTGCTGAATCCGCATCATACCACGAAAATGTGGCGTAGTGGCGCTATAGGCATATGTCATCAGCGCGTTCTTGCCTCGGACGCAAGCGACGAAGCGGTCGAAATTCACAAATGGGTCGGCGTCTTCAATGACGATGACGCGAAACGAGTTCGGCCAGATGGCCCGCACCAGTTCAGGCGTGCCATAGTCGCCCAAGTCAGCCTCTCCATAGGATGCCGTGGCCTGATAATCGGCGTAGTCAGCAATCTCGGGAATGAAAAGGGTGTCGGGATATTTCGCCAGCAAACGTTGCCACACGTCGGGCGCGATAGGTCCGGCCTGCCACTTTTGCTCCGGGCCATAGGGACGCCAGAAGAAATTGGTGTCCACATAAAACAAGGTGCAGCCCCAGCGTTTTTTGGCGTAAGCAACCTTGCTATCCAGTTCCAGGAACGGGTCCTGGGCGTCCGTGTAAGAATGCACCGCTATATCCTTTTCCTTGCTGTAAACAACGCGCGACGGCCGCAGCGTCATGCCAACGCGCAAACCGCCTTCCTTGAGAATTTTGATGCCTTCGTCAATCACCATTTCCATCTGGGGATTGAGCAAACGGATCAGGCGGGGATCGCCGATGTAAGTCGTCGCGTGCGGAAACGTGTCGCCTTCCAAATCCCATAGAATGACGCCTTGCGCGTTGACGACTTTCGCGGCTTCCACCAGCCTTTTCATGCGCGCCAGCACGAAGGACTGATATTTTGGATCAGCCGGTGGCGGCTTTGCGTTATCGGGATCTTTCAAGTTGGCGACCGCCTCTTCTTTGGCCAAGCCGCCGCCGAAAAACAGACGCAAAATCGGACGACGATCCGGCCAATTCAGCAATGCGGGATGTGCTTTGCGATACGCCACGATGAAATCATTGGCTAAATCCAGCGGGCTGAAACCAACCCCACCCAGGCGGACCTCAATCGTAAACTCGTCTTGCGCGCCAGGCGCAATCGGGCGTGCCGCTGTTACGTTATCCACGATGACGCGTTCACCGCCGATGTTCACGCGGCAATTGATGACAGCAGCCTTGGTGCGCGCATCGGTGCCTGCGTTCAGCTCCAACATCAACGGTTTGTCGCTCGCTTCCATCGCATAAACCAGCGAACTCTCCGCGCCAGTGGCTTGCGTCAGGGGCGGTCCTTCCACACCAAAAGTAGATCTCCCCACTGTTTGCTTATCGCCCAAACCGATCACCGAAATCATGTTGAAACCTAATTCGCTAATGGTTTCCTGGCTGGTATTGGAAATCACAGTCCGGATACGCAGCCCTTGGGGCAATGTGGCATAGCTGCTGACGACTGAACCCCAGGGATACGTCACAGTTAATTTGCCGGCCTCTTTGTCGAAAATTGACGACAACGGTGTTGTCGGCAGCGCCGCACCGGATAATGTTTTCATCCGCCAAATTGAAGGTGTCCCTGAAGTCAGGCGCTCTTTGCCGTCGACCTGAATCGAGGACAACCCTTTATCGTCAAAGGTAATCTTTGTTTTTGCTGCCGATGTCTCGGCTCCGCTTATAGCGGCCGCCGCCGCGACGCTCAAAGCCAAAGCTGAAATCCTAAAAGGCTGAAACCTCATTACCTGTTACGCTTTGTTTTGTTTGCCATTGTCACGAAAATCGCAATTAGCTCATTCGTTTCCAAATCATCCAAATCTCGCCATGCATTATTCGCCCAGCAGCGATCAGATCACATCCGCAAACGTTCGTTCCGTGCGCCGGAAATACCAGATGCCGCTGAAGAGAAGCGCGCTCATCACGACGCAACCAATTGTCAAACCGGGAACAAAGATCGCAGAGCGGCCGCCACTGATTGACCAGCGAAATCCATCAATCACGCCCACCATTGGATTAAGAGAGTACAACAGACGCCATTTTTCCGGAACGATGGCGCTGGTGAAACCGACCGGCGAAACGTAAAGGCTAAATTGCACAAGAAACGGCACCGCGTAGCGGAAGTCTCGATATTCAACATTCAGCGCCGCGAGCCAAAGACTGGGCCCGATTGATGCGCCGAGAGCCAACAACGTGAAAGCCGGAAGGGCAAGCAAATGCCAACCCGGCCAGACGCCGTAATAAATCATCAGCACGCCAAGCAACACAGCAGAGATGAGAAAATCGGCAAACGACACGACCACTGCGCTGGTCGGCACGATCAGGCGCGGGAAATAAACTTTCGAGATCAGGTTCGCATTCGAAATCAGCGAATTGCCGCCCTCCGAAAGCGAGGTCGCGAAGAGTTGCCACGGCAGCATCCCGGCGAACACCATCAGCGGATACGGCACTCCCTCGCTTGGAAGTTTCGCGATCTTGCTGAAAATGAAAACGAAGACCAGCATGGTGAGGAACGGACGCAGCACCGCCCACAGAATGCCAATCACGGTTTGCTTGTAGCGCACCAGAATGTCGCGCCAGGCCAGAAAATAAAACAGCTCGCGATAGCGAAACAGATCTCGCCAATAATTTCGCTCGGTATGGCCGGCTTCGATTAAGATGTCTTGCCCGGCAGTCATCCTGCGTCTTCTAGTTCAACTTTTTGCCGTTGCCCATTTCAGCACTAATCTTTAGTTCGAGCGTGGATCTAAAAACATACGATAACTCCGATTTTGATCGCGGTGCACCGCGTTGGAAAGAAGCGCTGTGGGTCGCGTTGCGCCTTGTCTTTTTCCAGACTGCGATTCCATGGCCGTCACAACTGCGCACCGCCCTTCTTCGTGTGTTTGGTGCAAAGATCGGACGCGGCGTTGTGGTAAGGGCAAACGTAAACATCTCTTTCCCGTGGCGATTGAAGATTGGCGATCACGTTTGGATCGGCGAAGACGTAGGCATTCTTAGTCTGGCCCAGGTGACAATCGAATCGAACGTTTGCATCAGTCAGCGTGCTTATCTTTGCACAGGCAGTCACGAATTTCTACGTGAGGATTTCAAGTTGCAGGTGGCGCCGATCAATCTGCGCTCCGGCAGCTGGGTAGCGGCGTCCGCTTTTATTGCGCCGGGGATCGAAATCGGCGCGGGTTCAATTGTTTCGGCAGGTGCAGTCGTGTTCAAAAATGTTCCGCCAAACACATTGGTGCGCGGCAATCCCGCCGAGGTCGTCCGCGAAATTAGGGCAACAGCTTCAGAGCCAGCAATCGAAAAAGCCAGCCCAGATAAAAGCGGTCAGCCCAATCCGGGATTGTGATTTGGTCGCCCGTCAAAATTCATCGAGGTCAAAGGTCAGAGATCAGAGATCGGAAGTCAGAGGTCAGCACCCCAGCTGCCGAATTTCAGGCGCGCGCCATTGCGGCCGTGATCGTGAGAAGCGGCACGATGGCGAAGTGTTCGGTGCCATTTTCTTCGTATGAGATGAATAGTGAAGTTTTTCGAGTTGAAAAACTGATGAAATCCCGGTGCGGAATATCGAAAATTCGCTCCGAGGCCGTTTCGATCCGGAACGGTTTGTTTTTCGCTATCAACTCTTCCACGAGAGAGGGGTCCATAGCTGACGCAATCTTACGCCAAACAATGGGGTTTTGCCACCGCGAATCCGTCCTTTGGCGGATCGGAGATCGGAAGTCAGAGAGCAGAAGTGAAGCCGATTTTATTCCGAAGCCAGAAACGATTCGGATTTCTTGATCAATGTGCGCGGTTCTGTGCCCCAATTACTGACTTCTGACTTCTGACCTCTGATCTCTGGTGCGCAACGGAGGAAGTTCACTTCCATAACGCGCAATGAGCCATGGCAATTCTCGCGCGCGCCATAGTCGCGGAATAAAAATGCGCGGCTGGGCCAGCAACCGGAAGAGCCAGCCCAGATAAAAGCGGTCGGCCCAATCTGGAATTGCAATTTGGTCGCCGCTGATAAACCCGAGCGCGGCGCCGATGCAATGGATGGCTGGGCGATAAGATAAATTTTCACGAAGATAATATCCCAGTTTTTCCTGCGGCCCACTCCCGATCGCGATTACCACATGCGTCGGGCGGCGCTCCTCGACGACCGCAAGAAGAGGCCGATCCTCTATTTCCTTCCCGTATTGCGGCGCGACATAGGCATTGCCAGTTTTAACTGCAAAAGCTTCCCGGCGCGACCAATCCAGCAATTTTTGTCGGGCGCGCTCGCTTGGCAGGACCCAAAAAACTTCTGTGGCCGCTTCGCCTTTCAACTTTGCGAGCAATTGCTGCAGATATCTAAGACCGGAAATGCGCCGAATCTTCTGCCGCCGCAGCAATCGCCATATGAGAACCATCAAACCACTGTCAGCGATCGCCAGGTCAGCCGCCAGGATTGCGCGGCGATATGGCTCGTCTTCGCGCAGCCGCGCGAAACAGGTCCCGGAAGGCGCAATCAGAAAACCGCCCTGTTCAACCATCCACTCAATTGCTTCATCGACCTCTCCATCAAAAAAACTGATGCCGAGAATTTGTTGAGAGGAATAACCTTCAGCTGATTGGCGTTCCGCTCCTATCTTTTCCACAAGTTCCCAACGTAATCGCGTTTCCATGACGCGGGAATGCGAATATGATCTCGCTAGTTGAGATCCATTCTCACAACTTCTGGGTCCCCGGCGCTCGCGCGCCTTTCTAATATTCTCCGGGAGATCGGCGCTCCCGTTCTTCTTGTGTTTCTTTGGCTGCTGCTTTGCTGGTACTTGAGCGGCGAATGGTCAGTCAACGAACAATACAACTATGGGTGGTTCGTTCCCTTTTTCGCCCTTTATCTTTGTTGGCTCCGCTGGGAAGACCGGCCCGAGCCGTCTCCACCGTGCAAAACGCTTCTCGCCTGGATTTTTATCGGCGTTCCCGCGCTCCTTCTGCGTTTACCGGTTCGTATTTTTGAAATCGGAACGCCGGAGTGGCGACCGCTCGGCTGGATCCACGCCGCCTCGGTCGCGGCGCTGACCCTCCTCTATATATGGTCGGCGGGCGGTAGGCCGTGGCTCCGCCATTTCACCTTTCCGGTCGCATTTTTTTTCGTCTCAGTGCCGTGGGTGACGCCAATCGAAGTTCCCATCATTCAGGGTTTAATGCGCGTGGTTGCGGCTGTGTCCGCGGAAACGGTCACGCTGTTTGGAATTCCTGCGCAACTGGAAGGAAACCTGATCCGGGTGAGCAGTGGATTGGTCGGCGTCAATGAAGCATGCAGCGGCGTGCGTTCGTTGCAGACCGCGCTAATGATCGGTCTGCTTTTCGGCGAACTAAAACGATTCTCGGTCTTGCGCCGAATTGTGCTTGTCGTCGGCGCAATCGCGATTGCAATCACCGCCAATTTTCTACGCGCAGTTTTTCTCGTCTGGATCGCGGCCACGAAAAATATCTCAGAAGTCAACCGCTGGCACGAGCTCGCCGGTTACACGATCGTCGGTCTTGTTTTTGTAGGTTCGGTGATCCTCGCCAAGTTGCTTGGCCGAGGAAAGGGAGAGGTCAGAAAGGAGCGGGCAGCGGGCGGCTTTCAACGACCGTCAACTCCTCAGTCTTCTTCATCCTTCGTCCTACATCCTTCATACCTTCTTTCCGCGCTTTGCTGGATCGTAGCGGTCGAGCTCGGCGCTCATTTTTGGTATCGTGTGCATGAGAGCAATCTTGTCGCCACCACTCGCTGGGACGTGCGATGGCCAGGAGACGCGCCAAGCTTTCACAAACTGAAGGTCGACAAGGAAGTGCGCCGCGTGCTCCGATTCGATGAAGGACAAGCAGCTGCCTGGACGCTGCCCGCCGCGAGTTCGCGGGGCCCATCCCATCCCTCGAATTCCAAAACGATTACTTGTTTTCTATATCTTTTCCGCTGGAAACCGGGCCGAAACAGCACGCTCCTGGCCAACTTGCACCGGCCAGACGTCTGTTTGCCCGCAGTCGGCTGGAACCAGGTCGCGGACACCGGAGTGCGCAATTATCCGATCGCCAGTTCGTTTGCGTTGCCATTTCGTCATTTCGAATTTCGTCACGGCACGCCTGATAACTCCGCGCAGCAGACGGCGCACGCGTTCTATTGCTTGTGGGAAGATCGTGCGCCCAGCCCGTCTGCCGCCGGCTCGAAACTGCCGCAAATGGCGGCTGCTTCTTCAACTTGGACGCGCGGTGAACGCATTCGTCAGGTCCTCGACGGGCGGCGACATTTGGGCCAGCAGGTAATGGAAGTCGTTTTTGTCAGCAACGGACAAATTTCGGCGGCGGACGCTGAGTCCCGTTTGCACGATTTGGTCCGCGACGTCGTTTTAGTCCAGCCCGACAAAGAATGACAGATTGGAGGGCGTCTGTGTCAGACGCCGATTCCCGCAAAAAAATCTGAAAAATATCTTGCCCTGCGAGAGAGAATTGCTAGAAGAGAGCGCAATCTTTGAGCCCAGGAGGAAATACGCGAGCATTTAAGAAAAAGTTGCGGGGCGATTACGCGACCCTGATTAGAGAGTGCAAGAGAGCAGTGCATAGCCGTCCATTTCGTTCGCTCTTCGGTGCAGTAGCGGGCGCGTTGATACTCACCGGCGGCATCGTCCCGAGGGCGAATGGGAATTTAGTGACTTATTTTAACTTTGAAGATTCGATCTTAGGCGCCGCCCCGGATCTTACTTCCGATCAGCCACCAGGAGCACAGTCTGCGACGCTCACGATCGATTTCGGGGGAACAATACCCCCACCTGTAAGCGTTGGCGGGCTAACCGGAACGAATTCAAATATGGATCCTGGTGACACGGACCCCAACCTTCTAGCGATGGGTTTCCAGTTCACCAAGGACGTCGCCCCTGCCGTAGATATTACGTTTAATGTGAACACGCTTGGTCTTACGAATCTTTCTTTGAGTTTCGCGATGGATAACACCGGCAACGGCTTCACCACTGCAACTTTTTTATACAGCTTTACCGGAACGCCAGGATCTTTCACGACTGTGGGGATGGTGACACTTCCCCCCCCACCAGGGGCAACTCAGATAGTCGCTTTCAACTACCCTATCGCGGTTGATAACCAGGCATCAGTCTACTTCCGTGTCTCCCTCACGGGGGGACAGTCGCAAGGCACAAATCTCCAGAGCGTTGTGGACAACATCCAGCTGACCGCAGTTCCCGAACCTGCGACCACTGGCGGCGGTGTGCTTGGCGTTTTCGGGCTCTGCTGGTTCCAGCGCCGCTGGCTGATTTGCTTTCTCCGTTTGCGTTGCACTTAGGGCGAGCGCGAACTTGGCCCCACGTGGTTAAGCCTCGCTACACACAGACTCTCTCGTGGCTAGCCGGCCATCACATCCTCTCGCCACAAAGCAGGATCTCGACCTGACGCCGCCGGAAGAGCTTCGAGAGCGACGGCTGAGGCTATTCTTCTTCCTAGCGATTGTGGCGATCGTGGGACTCGCCATCACGCTCTATTTTACAGCCGCGCCAGTCGGCGGAGCAATTAAAGCCTGGCAGTCTCGTCGCCTGGCCCGTCAGGCGTTCGCGCTGATCGAGCGAAAACAATGGAGCGAGGCCAACGCCAAAGCGCGCGATGCGTACCTCCTGCGTCCCACCGAACCGGAAGCTTGGCGCGCGATCGCGCGATTGCTCTCGCGCGCGGGCCAAGGAACCACAGCACTGGGATGGTGGAAAAAACTCGATGACGAACATCGCCTAACTGTGGAAGATCGCCGCGACTTTGCCGGAGCTGCTCTCAGCGCCGGCGAATTAACGACGGCCGCGACACAGATTGATGCGCTGCTTGAACAGCGGGCCAGCCTAGAACCAGTCGATATCTTGCTCGCCGGTCAACTCGCTGTTCGCCGGGGCGATCCAGTTCTCGCGGTCGATTACGCCGAGCGCGCGCTGGCGGACAATCGCGCAAAGCCTTACAACATTCTCTCCGCCGCAATTCTTGTCCTCTCGGTCACGACGCATGATTCGCAGCATTACATCAGCGCTTGGAAACGGATTGAAGATCTGGCGCGCGGTCCAAAGAATGCAGCGTCGTTTGAAGCGCTTGTTTTTCTTGCGCGTGAGCAGCCGGGCGCGCCCTCGCCTTCAACCGGCGACAAAACTCCTTTTTCGCTTGGCGGCGCTTCTGCCGCGCAACCGACACCTGCGATGGGATCAGCCGATGCTTTGTCTCTTAGCCTCAGTGCTACTCCGCAACCCGCCGTCACGATGGGACCCATCGAAGTGGCGAACGCTCTTGAAAATCATCCGGATGCACGCCCTTACCACAAGCTGCTGGCACTCGAAGTTCGTCTTCAGCACGATCCGGCGCTCGCAGATGAATATGTCGCACAAGCAGTGGAGCGTTTCGGCAGCGGAGATAACGAAACTCTCGCTGCGCTGGCCGCATGGCTCAACAGCCTCGGCCGCGCCGGCAAAGCTTTGGAAGTGTTGCCTCTGGACCGCGCGTTGCAGCACCAGGATCTCTTTCTGCAGCACATCAATGCTCTCGCAGCGCTCGAGCGTTGGAATGAGGTGAAAGACGTATTGACGAGCGAACGGTTTCCGCTCGAACCGGTTTTTCAACATATGTATCTCGCCACTGCGCGGACACACCTCGGGGAAGCAACGGCTGCAACGAATGAATGGCACCGCGCGCTGGAAGCCGCCAACACTCTGGAGAAGCTGCTCGCCTTGGCAGGTTATGCCGAGCAAAACCATGCCAACGATATCGCCGGTACCGCCTACTCCGAAGCGATCAAGCTCGCGCCCAAAAATCGTGCAGCCTATGCTGGTCGGCTTCGCGCGGCGTTGACGTCCGGGCGTACTCCTGAGGCGCAAACTGTGGCGGCGGAGATTGTCCAGCTATGGCCGGATGACGCGGTGACGCGGAATCAGGATGCTTATCTGCGATTATTGCTTGGTGCATCGGATGGCGCGGCTGAAGCGGCGGAGCGACAAGCTCAGACCCTTGTCGCTCAGGAACCATCGAACTGGGAAGCTCGGGCAACGCTCGGACTGGCGCGACTTCGTTTAGGGCGGAAGGAGGACGCCCTAACGGCATTCCGCGGCGTGCGCGCGACAGGCTCTGAGCCTCCCGGCGCGCTTGCGGTTCGCGCTGCCATATTGGCGGTAAATGGCTACGAAGACGGCGCGAAAGGCGATGCGCGCAATCTGGGAGCAGCTCAACTCTTGCCGGAAGAGCGCGCCCTTATCGCTCCGCTATTCGTCGACTAGCGCGAATGCGCGCGGCAAGCGTGATTTACATGTGCGCCGGATGTCAAAAGTCAGAGCGTCCGTTTGCGATTTGGCTTCTTTGCATCATGGTTTTCTTCGCTGGTTTTTCATTCTGGCTCGACCGGTACGGTGCACGCGTGCTCGTCACGGTTCTAAACGCTGAAGGTAAAACAACCTTCGGAAACAAAAACGAGATCGACCAGAATCCGCGCCCGTTATCGGCCGCATCGCGCTTGGCCGTTGGAGACGAGTTGAGGACCGCGCCGCATGGGAAGGTCTCACTCTGTCTTATTCCAGGAATTTTTGTTGAGGTTGCGGAGCAAACAGATCTTCGAATCGACGAATTACGCTTCGCGAAACGGGGCAACGCGATGGTTCATGCGATGAGATCGCGTCTGGCTGTCCTCCATTTGAATAAAGGAATCGTCCGCGCATCACTTTCTAATTTGGGGTCGGGCCAGTACGATCTGAAAATCAAAACAGAAGTCGGAATGGTTACGGCCGGACGAGCGTCTCTTTTTACGCTGCAAATGGATGGCGTAACCGCGCGCATCACCTGTGTTCAAGGGGAGGTGAGCTGGAAGAGCGCGCACCGCAATTCGGCAGAGCTAATTCCCGCGGGTTATTTCTGCGCGTACAGTTCGGGCGACGAAACGGCGCGGAGATTATTGCCCGCTTCGGCCGATGCCCAAGCGCAGAGTGAAGTAGTTGCCGGCCTCGAATTCGCCCGTTTTCTTAATGATCGCGCGTCGCACCTTCGCGACGGTCAGGCGCCGGTGCCAGGTCGTTAAAGTTACTGGTATTCTGGCTGAAGAACCGGGTCACGAATTCCTCGCGGTGGCGCGATGTTTTTCCGGTCCACCGTTTACACAACCAAAGCGCTAGGGGATAATCAAGCTCTGGCCGACCGCGAGTTTTCTAGGATCGCGGATCTCTTTCTTGTTCGCGTCGAGAGACTTGATTGGCGGAGGCGGCAGAGAATGTCCCGCCCTTCAAGTTCACATCGCCGCCTGCGCTGAATATCTCGCTGAGCGCGGCACGAATCTCACCGCCGGGAGCAGCCTCGTGGTCGATGTCACCGGCACAAATTATCTTTCTGTTTTATCGAGATATCCGGAGCCAAGAGCAATCCCGACCAATAGCAGCGAAGCCGCTGTCATTAAAGGCACGGGGTCGAATGGCGCCGGTGGAAGATCGACAATCCCGTTCTCGTCCGTCCGGGCGGCGCGTCGAACATAACGGCCATTTCGAGGAGCGCGGAATCGCTCGGAGAAACCCTGCATTCGCGCCGGAAGCTCAGCATCGCACATCGGAATGCCGTGTCCGCATCCAATCACGTTTGGTCGCAGATTTGTTAACTCTTGCAGCGATGATCGCGCGGCCTGCCAATCGCTCGTGAAAGGCGAACCGGCGCGCGCAAGCATTTGCTTTCCAGTGATCAGCCCGCTCCATCTATCCATATTCATCGTAGCAAACGCATCACCGCCGATGAGCACGCGATCCGATGGCCGGAAGAATGAAACATGTCCGGGCGAATGTCCCGGCGTCGCCAGCCATTGCCAACCTGTCGCACCGGGAACTTTACCGGGGTGCAACTCGCGCACGCATTTTCCCAGATCACGTGAACGCGACGGCCAAAAGCGGGAGAGAAACGCAATCGCGCCGCCAACCGTCGGATCGGCTGGAGGGTAGACTGATTTGCCTGTCAAATAAGGCGTCTCGAGACGATGTGCATAAATAGCCACGTCCCATCGCTCCGCCAATGCGAGCGCCGAACCGGCGTGATCCATATGGCCGTGCGTCAAAAGAATCGCCTCCGGGCGCGAACCGGCCCCGAAACGCGCTTCGGCTGCATCCATAATCTCGTTCGCGCGGCCCGGCATACCTGCATCGACCAGCACCCATTTTCCACCGGGCCTTCCGATAAAATAAACATTCGCAAAACTTACCGGTAGCCAGCCCACATCGGGCGCGACGCGCGTGATCAGCCTTGCCATCTTATTTGGATGTCTTTTCGTTTTTGATTGTCGATCTAACGCGAGTTGGCGCCGCCTAGGCGGTCGTTACGGAATAACCAGGTCCTGGCCAGCTCGCAACTTCTCAGGATCATCGATCTTTTTTCTATTCGCGTCGAGAATCTCTTTCCAGCGCGCCGGAGATTTGTAGAACTTTCGCGAAATCGACACGAGCGTGTCCCCGGATTGGACGACATAAGTTCGTCGGCTTGATTTGCCGCCGGCAGTTTTTTCCGGATGTGGTTCCTGCGATTGCATTTTTTCCGAAGCGCTCCGCGGTCTCGACGAACGCTCCTCCAATTGTTTCCGTAAATTAAGGTTTTCATTTCTCAACCGGGCTGCTTCCGTTCGAGTTACAACCGAGTCGCCCGACAAGCTCGTGGCCAGTACGATTTCGTCGCGCTTCATGAAATTCTTCACATCGTTCGAATGCGGTCCGTTCGGGCTAAGCGTGAGATAGCGCTTGAAATGATGGAGCGCGTTGAGTGGGTCGTTCATCTTGTCGTCGTAAAGAACCGCGAGCTTGTAATGAATTTCTGCGCATCGCGGGCTGTCATCGAGCGCGGCTTCGTAAAGATTGATCGCGCGCAGAAAATCGCCCTGGGCCGCTTTCGCCTCCGCATCTTTGACCAGTTGCGCATAACGCGTTGTCATCATTCGAGCGCAGCCGGCTGAAATGCCGGCGAGAAAAATCGACAAACAAATGCAGGCTACGGTATGCGCTTGTCTTGACAATGTCCGGCGTGGCCCGGCGGCAAGGTTCGGGAACTTGTCAGGAGCTGTCATCTGGCCAACGTGCTTACTCGTGAGGCGACGCGCACTTCAATTCTTTTTCTTCATGAGCGTCGTCTCCTTTAGTTGTGCCCCGCAACTGCGCGCAACTCTTTTTGATGGCCAAATTTACGCCCTTAATTTTGTCGATGTTGATCAGCACACGCTTTCCACCGCCGACGGTCACGTCACCGTTGTTGTTTTGGCAAGTCTCGCCGATACGGCCAGGGCACACGCGGTCGGCGATCGTGTTCCCGATTATTGCCTCGGCAATCCCACCTACCGGATGATCACGGTCCTCAATTTCAACCAGAAGCGCACCCGCGCTGGGCGCGTCATTGCGACGATATTAGTGCGCCGTCGCCTCGATGCAGAAGCAAAACTGCTTCAGCGCCGATATGATGCGAAGAAGCTGGCGGGTGATGCGCGACACGACATCTTCGCCGTGGCCGATTTTGATGGAAGGACGACGTCCCAACTCGGTGAGCAGACCGGATCATCGGATTTTCGTGTGTTCGTCTTTGGCCGAGACGGCAAGCTCTTGCGACAATGGAATGATGTGCCGAGCGCGGCGGAGTTGGCAACGGTGGTCAAATAATTCCGCAGTCGTTTAATACTTTTGCATCGTCGGATCGATCTCGTTCGCCCACGCGCCGATTCCGCCTTTGAGATTGGACGCTCGAGAAAATCCGGCGCTTTGCAGCAGCTGCACCGCGTGTGCGCTGCGTGTGCCGGTGTGGCAAATCGCCACAATCTCTTTCGTGCGGTCGAGTTCGCCCAGACGCGCGGCAAGTTGGGCCAGCGGTATCAGCTTTGAATTTTCAATATGCGCGATTTCGTACTCGAACGGCTCTCTTATATCGACAATCACAAGCGAGCTGTTACTGGCCAGCTTTTGTTGCAAATCGCGAACCGAGATTGTCGAAATCGGTTCATCCGCGCCGGCGCCGCCGGAACAAAATTGATCGTAATCGATCGGCTCGGTGATTGTCGGCGAATCGCCGCAGACCGGGCAGCTGGGATCGCGCCGCACTTTGAATTCACGGAGCATCATTTTAAGCGCGTCAAAATGCAGCAGGCGTCCGACCAGCGATTCGCCTACGCCCA
>WNGE01001401.1_pt1 | contig 41927 bp, 34 predicted proteins | sample 5400651 | NCBI WGS metagenome assembly WNGE01 (sample SAMN13153370, study PRJNA577476) | soil metagenome | isolation source: 60 cm soil or saprolite under grassland replicate 2 | place: USA:California | collected 2016-06-15 | reverse complement strand
CTTTGACTCGTCATGCGCGGGCTTGACCCGCGCATCCACGTGATTTTCCCGCTTTGGCAGCGTTCATGGGTTGCCGGGTCAAGCCCGGCAATGACGACGGAGAGGCCATACTTAGTATGAAACACCGTTTGCTTGACATATTGGCCTGCCATGGTTCACGGCTGTGCCGATCCTCCTGATTCCGAATCTCATGCCGAATCGCCAACATGCTCTGGCCCTGCTGTTCGCGCTGGCGGCGCTCGCCGGCTGCGCGCAGCCGTCCGAGCCGCCGCAGCAGCCGAGCTTTTATCGCAGCCTCGCGGCTCCCGGCGCCGAGCTCGATGCCGCCGCGGCGCAATCGATGATCTCCGGCTATCGCCGGAACAACGGTCTTTCTGCGCTCGAGCTCGATCCCGTGCTGATGCAGATGGCGCAGGAGCAGGCCCGGACCATGGCCGCGCGCGACAAGCTCGACCGCGGCGGCGGCCGCAGCTTCACCGACCGGATCAAGGCCTCGGGCTTCGATGCCAAACTCGCCGCCGAGAACGTCGGCGCCGGATATCACACGCTCGCCGAGGCGTTCTCCGGGTGGCGCGATTCACCCTCGCACCGCGTCAACATGCTGCTTCCGGGCGCAACCCGGATGGGGATTGCCGCGGTCTACACGCCGGGCTCCAAATACAAGGTGTTCTGGTCGCTGATCCTCGCCGCCCCGGACGAGAAACGCGGCTGAGCGCTCGGCCATCCGCGCCCATGCTGCCGCACATCCAGAACTACGACGAGCTCTACCGGGAATTCCGCTGGCAGGTGCCGGCGCGTTACAACATCGGCATCGATGTCTGCGATCGGTGGGCCGAGAGCGATCCGGACCGCCTTGCGCTCGTCAACGTGCTCGCCGACGGCACGAGAGAGGAGATCCGCTTCGGCTGGCTCAAAGCGCGCTCCGACCGGCTCGCCAACGCGCTCGCCGCCCACGGCGTTGAGCGCGGCGACCGCGTCGCGATCCTGCTGCCGCAGATGCCGGAAGTGATCGTGTCCCATGTCGCCGTCTACAAGCTCGGCGCCGTCGCGTTGCCGCTCGCGGTGCTGTTCGGCGTCGACGCTCTGGCCTACCGGCTGCAGAATTCCGGCGCCAAGGCGGTGGTGACCAACGCCCAGGGCGCGGCGAAGATCGCAGAAATCCGCGAACAGCTTCCCGAGCTGGCGCTCGTGCTCTCGACCGATGGACCGGGTGAGGGCGCGAGCGATTTTGCCGAGACCATCGAGCGCGCCGCCGCCGCCTTCACGCCGGTCGCGACCGGCCCGGACGATCCGGCGATGATGATCTATACATCCGGCACCACCGGCCCGCCCAAGGGCGCGCTGCACGGCCATCGCGTCCTGCTCGGGCACTTGCCGGGTGTCGAGCTGCCGCACGATTTCTTCCCGCAGCCGGGCGACCGGTTCTGGACCCCGTCCGACTGGGCCTGGGCCGGCGGCCTGCTCGACGTGCTGCTGCCGAGCTTGCATTTCGGCGTTCCGGTGGTGGCGAAGAAAATCGAGAAGTTCGATCCCGAGGAGGCGTTCCGGCTGATGGGCGCGACGGGCGTGCGCAACGCCTTCGTGGCGCCGACCGCGCTACGCATGCTGCGCACCGCGGCGAACCCGCGCGGCCGGCATGATTTGAAGCTGCGCACGCTCGGCTCCGGGGGCGAATCGCTCGGCATCGAGACCTTCGAATGGGGCAGGTCGGCGCTCGGCCTCGTCATCAACGAGTTCTACGGCCAGACCGAGTGCAACCTCGTGCTCTCGTCCTGCGCTTCGATCGGGGTCTCGCGCCCGGGCGCGATCGGCAAGCCGGTGCCGGGCCATCGTGTCGCGGTGATCCGCCCCGACGGCGCGCTCGCGCCGGCGGGCGAGCTCGGCCAGATCGCGGTCAAGCGGCCGGACCCGGTGATGTTCCTGCAATATTGGGGACGTGAGGAGGCGACGAGAGAAAAATTCGTCGGCGACTGGATGACCACGGGCGACCAGGGCATCGTCGACGAGGACGGCTATTTCCACTTCGTCGGCCGCGACGACGACGTGATCACGTCGGCCGGCTATCGCATCGGGCCCGGCGAGATCGAGGATTGCCTGATCCGGCATCCCGCGGTCGCGCTTGCGGCGGTGGTCGGCAAGCCGGACCCGGTCCGGACCGAGATCGTCAAGGCGTTCGTCGTGCTCAAGCCGGGCTACCAGGCTTCCGAGACGCTGGCCGCCGAGATCCGTAATTTCGTGCGCACCAAACTCTCCGCGCACGAATACCCGCGCGAGGTCGCCTTCATCGACGACATGCCGATGACCACGACCGGCAAGGTGATCCGGCGCCTGCTGCGCGAGCGGGCGTGAGCTTTCTCGTCAGCGAAATCCTCCGCCCCCTTCGGTGCGTCACATCCGCACCGTGCCGGCGACGATGCGGTCGTAGATGGGTTTTTCCAGCCGCACGAACGCCTGCGCCTGCGGGTCGTGGAAGAAAATCGCGTCTCCCGTCGCCGACGGATCGAAACCCTCGCGCACCAGATCGATCTTCTTCTGCTTGAACGTGCCGGTGACGTCGAGCTCGTCGCGGACGCGCAGGAACAGCGGGCGAGCATAATCCGGCAGCCGCTGAACGAGATGCTCGCGCAGCGCTTTGAGGTCGATATCGCCCTCGACCACGAGCGCCGCCATGCCGGCGCGGCCGTCCTTGCCCGGGATGCCGACGCCGTACACGGTGGCCTCGGCGATGCCGGGAAACGCGGTGATCGCCTCGGACACTTCCGACGTCGACACGTTCTCGCCCTTCCAGCGGAACGTATCGCCGATGCGATCGACGAAATAGAAATAGCCCTGCTCGTCCTTGCGCAAGAGATCGCCGGTGCGAAACCACATGTCGCCCTTCTCGAACACGTCGCGCAAAATCTTCTTCTCGGTCTCGGCCTTGACCGCGTAGCCTTCGAAGCGGTTCGCGGGCTTCGACGGATCGTTGAGGATTTTTCCGATCGCTTCGCCCGCCTCGTTCGGCGCGCATTCGACGCAGAAGCCGTGCGCATCGCGCACCGGCGCTTCCTTCTCGACGTCGAACTTGACGATTTTCGTCGGAAAGCGGTGCGCGATGAACCACGGAATGCGGCCGACCGCGCCGGGCTTGCTTTCGAAATTGAAGGTCGAGACGTTGCCCTCGGTCGCGGCATAGAACTCGAGAATCTGCGGGATGCGGAACCGGCGGGCGAAATCCGGCCACACGTCGGGGCGCAGCCCGTTGCCGCAACACAGCCGGATCCTGTGCTTCGTCTCGTTGGGGCTTACCGGGCAATTGGTCAGATAGCGGCACAGCTCGCCGATGTAGAAGAACAGCGTGCAATCCCAGGCAACGACGTCGTCCCAGAATTCGCGCGCGGAGAATTTCTCGCGGAACACCACCGATCCGCCGCGGACCAGCATCGCGCCCGGCGCTGCGACGCCGCCGTTGGTGTGATACATCGGCAGCGCGTCGTACATGCGGTCGCCGGGCTGCGTGTCCATCACGCCGGCGAAACCGTGGCTCGCCAGCATCAGCCGGTAATGATTGATGTTCGCGGGCTTGGGCAGGCCGGTGGTGCCCGAGGTGTAGATGTAGAGCGCGCGGTCCTCGATGCTGAGCGCGACGCGCTCGGAATCGGCAAGCTTTTGCCCGGAGCAATCCGCGACCGCCTGATCGATCCGCGGAAACTCGCCATCGGGTCCGTGTGCCCAGATCTTGGCGTTCGTCACCAGCTGCGCGCGCGCCGTCGCGAACGCCGGCACGAGCTCCGCGGCGACGATGACGTGCTTGGGCTCGACGATGTTGATGCAGTGCGCGAGCGAGGCCCCGATGAGATTGGTGTTGAGCAGCGCCACGACGCCCCCGGCACGGGTGATGCCGAGCCAGATCGCCATGTATTCAGGCCGGTTTGGCATCAACAGGCAAATGGTCTCGCCCTTCGCGAGGCCTTGGCCGCGGGCCCAGCGCGCGTAGCGGTTGGAGCGCTCGGCAAGCTCGCGATAGCTCAGGCGCTCGCGGGAGGAGAGCAAGGCCGGCGCGTCGCCGAATTTCTCCGCGAGCTCCTCGACCACGATGGGGAACACCCGGGTCGGGTTCTTGGCGATCGGCGTCGTCATCCTCAGCGCCCGCAAGGCGCCCTTGAGGAACGTGAAATCGCCCTTGAGCCGCTCGATCCATCCCATGGCGTTCCCCCACCAAGCTGCCGGCGCTTCTTCGGCGTGCCGTGCGCCAGCGTACTATCCAAGAGCGCTCGCAGGGTGGCAAGCGAGCTCGACTGCAGGCGATGCAGACTAGACTAGGGGGCGCCGCCGCCGCTCGGGGCGGCGCGATCAGGAGCCCGGCTTCGCCTGCGGCTTGGGGGAAGGCGCCGCAGCCGTACTCGGCTTCTTGGTCGCGAGCGGCTTGGCGGCGGCGGGCTTGGCGGCCGCGGGTTTTGCCGGCGCGGGCTTTTTGGCCGCGGGTGCTGGAGTGGCGCTGTCGCCGGAGGGCGCGTGCGCGACCACCGGCCGCGGGCGCGGCTTGTTGGCGCCGACGAACACCTCGATCGGCGGCATGGAGGACATCAACGGACCCAGCACCACCTTCTGGGCACGCAGGCTCTGGTGCATCGCCGCGTAGGCGGACGCCGCGTCGGGGTCATCGGACGTGCCGGCGGCTTCCTCCTCGGTCTCCGCGGCCGGACGCCGCCGGTGCTTGCCGCACATCGACTCGTGGAGGTCGGGCGGAGCCGCCGAGATCGGGGCGAGCGAATCGAGGGTGCCGAGCGAGGGCAGCAGCCAGGAGAGCGGATTGGTGTTGAAGCCTTTCTCGAGCAGCTGCGCGGCCTGCATCGCGCGCACGCTCGAGGAGGGCGCGCCCAGCACCACCGCGATCAGGCGTTTGTTGCCGCGCGTCGCGGTCGCGACCAGATTGAACCCGGCCGAGCAGATGAAGCCGGTCTTCATGCCGTCGGCGCCCGGATAGCGGTCGATCAGCGTGTTGTAATTGCGCATGACGCGCTTGCCGAGCTTGATCGCCGGGATGTGCCAGTAGAGATCGTATTCGGGGAATTCGTGGATCAGCGCCCGCGCCAGGATGGCGAGATCGCGCGCCGACGTGATCTGGTTCTCATTGGGCAGCCCGTTCGGGTTGACGAAGCTCGATTGCGTCATTCCGAGCTGCTGCGCCGCGCGGTTCATGTGGTTGGCGAAATTCTCGATCGAGCCGCCCACGCCTTCGGCGAGCGTCACCGCCATGTCGTTGGCGGATTTCACCATCATCATCTTGAGCGCGTTGTCGACGGTGACCTGGGTGCCGGCCCGGAATCCCATTTTGGTCGGCTGCTGGGCAACCGCATTGTCGGTGACGTTGATCAGGCTATCGAGCGCGATCCGCCCCTCCTTGACGGCGCGCAGCGTCACATAGGTGGTCATCAGCTTGGTGACCGAGGCCGGATACCAGGGATAGGTCGCGTTCTCGGCGTGCAGCACCTTGCCGGTATCGGCTTCGACCAGCAGCAGGGCTTCGGCCGATGCGGAACGCCCGGCGAGCATCGCCAAGCCGGCGGCGAACGCCGCGGCAGTCGAGGCTCGGGCCAGTCGGCGGCTACGCAACCATTGCACGGAAAGGTCCAATCGGTTCGGCCTCGACAACATCCGGGTCCGCACGCTGATTCGCAACTCGCGGATCGCGGCGGGGTTTCAGGGCTCGGAATCATCGCGCCGTCGACGGCGGGGCGATGACATTCGCGATGGACATCGCTATGTAAGCGGAGACCCGGATCGAACGCAAAGCCGCCGCGATCCGCCCGGCGCACCTGTCGCCATGGCCCAGGAAAGCGACCAAATTTCGACGAAGCCGAGGAGAGCATCATGACCGCCTGCATCGTTGGATGGGCCCACACGCCCTTCGGCAAGCTCGACGGCGAAACGGTCGAGAGCCTGATCGTGCGCGTCGCCAAGGAGGCGCTCGCCGACGCCGGGGTCGAGCCGAAAGAGATCGACGAGATCGTGCTCGGCCATTTCAACGGCGGCTTCTCGGCCCAGGATTTCACCGCGTCGCTGGTGCTCCAGGCCGCTTCCGATTTGCGCTTCAAGCGCGCGACGCGGGTCGAGAACGCCTGCGCGACCGGTTCGGCCGCGGTGCACCAGGCCATTCGGGCGATCGAGGCCAATGCCGCGCGCCTGGTGCTGGTGGTCGGCGTCGAGCAGATGACCACGACGCCCCCGGCCGAGATCGGCAAGAATCTCCTGAAGGCTTCCTACGTCCGCGAGGAGGCCAATATCGAGGGCGGCTTTGCCGGCATCTTCGGCAAGATCGCGGGAGCCTATTTCCAGAAGCACGGCGACCAGTCCGACGCGCTCGCCAGGATCGCGGCCAAGAACCACAAGAACGGGGTTTCCAATCCGTTCGCGCAGATGCGCAAGGACCTCGGCTACGAGTTCTGTCGCGCCGAGAGCGAGAAAAATCCCTACGTGGCCGGGCCGCTCAAGCGCACCGATTGCTCGCTCGTCTCCGACGGCGCCGCAGCCGTGGTGCTCGCCGACGTCGAGACCGCGCTCAGGCTCGACAAGGCCGTGGTGTTCCGCGCCGCCGAGCACGTCCAGGACTTCTTGCCGATGTCGAAGCGCGACATCCTGAAATTCGAAGGCTGCGGCGAGGCTTGGCGGCGGGCGCTGGCGCATGCCGGCGTGCAGCTCGGGGATTTGTCGCTGGTCGAGACCCACGACTGCTTCACCATCGCCGAGCTGATCGAATACGAGGCCATGGGCCTCGTTCCCGAAGGCCAGGGCGCCGCCGCGATCCGCGAGGGCCTGACCGAGAAGAACGGCAAATTGCCGATCAATCCTTCCGGCGGGCTCAAGGCCAAGGGCCACCCGATCGGCGCGACCGGGGTGTCGATGCACGCGCTCGCCGCGATGCAGCTCACCGGCACCGCGAACGCGATGCAGATCAAGGACGCGACCCTCGCCGGTACCTTCAACATGGGCGGCGCCGCGGTCGCGAACTACGTGAGCATCCTGGAGCGGCTGCGGTAACCGTTCGGCCTCGAGCGAGCGCCGGCGAGAGGACTACGAGATGCACGGTTGGTATCGAGGTTGCCGGCGCCGATAAGGACCAGCGCGCCGAGCCGAGCCGGTTCGTGCCTCGTTTCATGCTGCGGATCGCGAGGATCCGTGCTTATCACAGCACCGGGGCCTTGAGGTTCCGGAACGCGGTGGTGAAGCTGTAGTTCGAGTAGCACTGCAAGCTGATGAATGTCGGCTCCGAGGTCGAGAAGCGGCCGCGGGTGGGGTCGGTGTTGGTATATTTCGCGGTGTCGACCCCGTTCAGGTTGGCTGCGATGACATCGCCGCGTACCTCGATGATGTACTTGTTCCACGCCATCACCACCGCATCGCGCGGGTTGACGAAATCACCCGACTGCGGCGCCGGCAGCGCAGGATCCGGGCTCGGGTCGCCGGGATAATTGACGGCGTAGATCGCCCCGGTGCGATGTTTGGCGAGCCCGTCGGGCGCGCCGGTATTGTCGATTTGCACCTCAAATCCGCTCGCCGTGGCCGGCACGCCCGGGATGAATACCGCCGACCAGGCGGGATTGTAGTAGCCGGTCGATTGCGGGTTCCTGAAGCGAACGAAGACGCCGCTGTTGGTGTTGAAGGTGCGAATCATGAACTCGAATTCGAGACGATAGTTCTGCGGCATCGGGATGGTGCACCAGAGCAGGCCGAGATCGAAACTCGGCACGCTCTGCAGCGCACCGTCGATCATATGGAAGGTGCCGCGTCCGGCCATGCGCCAGCCGGCGATCGTCTGACCGTCGAACAGCGGGATCACCGTTCCGGCGGAGGGAGGCTGCGCCGGCATGGCCGGCTGGAAGAACGGCCGGACAGGACGACCGGATTTGGGGTTGGCGATGCCGTCGCCCTCCGGCGCGAGCCGTCGTGCCAGCCGGCGCCGCAGCGCGATCCCGTTCATCACCGGATTGGCTGAGCCGCAGGTCGGCAGCACCGACGCGTCCGCCGCATAGAGGTTCGTCACGTAATGAAATTTCCCGTCGGGATCGACAACCGATCGGGCGGGGTGCTCGCCCATGCGCAGCGTCCCGGATTCGTGGTACGTCGTGCCTAGCCCGTCGGGTGGAGTCGCCGCGGCCTGCGGGCCCGGGGGCGCCACGCCGAAGACCTGTTGGGCCACGGCGTCGATCATCGCATCCATCAACGTCATGGCCTCGTTATCGTGACTGCTGCGCACGATGCTCACGTTTGCGCGCGGCACCAAGTACTCGTCGAGTTCCGGCGCCGTCGGAATGCTCACCGCGTTGCTTGACAGGTTGGGCAGCATCTCGCCGACGGCACGGATCGACACGTCGAGCTGCCCGGGAGGCGTCTGCGAGAACAGCCGTACATTGTCGAGATCGGGCACGTTCTGGAACAGTAGCGAATCCGATCGCCCGCCTCCCTGCATACCAGGAGGGACCGCCGACGCCGTGATCTGCAGATGGAAATGGACCGGCGTGCCGTCGCCGAGATTGGCGCGGCAGCGCACCAGCAGGGCCGAAAGCTCCTGATCGGTGATGGCGAGCCCGGCCGGCAGGGGAACGGTGAAGCTCACGTTCTTGCGCAGGTGCACCATCAAATTGGCGCCCATCTGATTGCCGTTCGGCACGCTGGGCACGCTCACCAGCGCCAGTCGGGCACTCTCGATGGCGCCGGCCGCCAGCACCACCACCGGGCGGCGATTGCCGTTGCCGGCGATCGTGCTGCTGAGGTCGAGCGGGCCGTCGCCGGTGTCGATGCCGCTCACTTCCTGCACGGCCGCGCCGGTGGCGAGCGTGTAGCTGCGCGTGGTCAGACGCTTGACGTGACAGTTCGGTACGATCATCAGCCGCTTGGCGGCATTGTTTGGGCCGGCCTCGCTGAATGCCGCGCGCGCCGCCGTGATGCCTAGCGGCACGCTGCTGAACTTGTTGAACGGGAAAAATCCTGATCGTGTGACGGACTGCACCGTCAGGGGAGCGTCGAGCTTTAGACTTTCGATGAAATTGGCATAGGGCGGATTGGCAAGCTTCTGACGCAGCTCGGCGGTCACGTCCTCCGGAGCTTCAGTCGTGTAGTCCGGCAGTTCGGTCAAGGGCAGCGCATTGGGAAGTCCGCTATAGGCGTCGAACAGTTTCTTCCTTAGGAGGTCATGTAGTGCGCCATTGATGAAGTCGTTGGCTGCGCTGACGCCGGTTCCCCTGGCGGCTTCGAGCTGGAAACCGTTGTTCAGACTCCTTTCGAGCGTCAGGTCCTCGATCACGGCCCGCGGCCACAGCGTATCGACGCCGATCGAACCGACCGGGGTCGCGTGCATCTCGGATTCGAGATAGCGCGGCGACCAGCCACCGAAGTATAGCGAACGGCCGCCCAGGCAATACGCGAGTCCGCCGAACCGTTCGTTCGAGTTCCAAGGCAAGCCCCAGTTCTCAAGGATCGGCTGATTCTGCATTCCGCGGGCGATGAGTTCCTGGCGGGTGCCGGGCAACGGGACGGACGGGGACGGCTGGAGCCCGGGCCCGAACAATTGAAGATTCGGGAGGTCCTGCGTGTGTTCGGGCAAAGCAAATGGACCCGCCTCCAGGACGAGGATCCGGTAACCTGCTGGTCTCAGGGTGTCCTCGGGAGCGGCGCCGAGGCCCTGCCGCTGCGTACGGAAGAACAGATCCTGGGCCAGCGCGAGACCGAAGGTCCCGCCACCGATAATGATCACGTCGAAGGGACCGCTGCCCTGTGCTTCGACAAACGAGTTGCAGACAAAGTTGCCGAGGATGTCGCGCGTGAACTGCGTCTGGGGAGTCGGCGAAACCATGGATGCCTCCGTTGAAGTAGGTTCGATCCGGCTGGCCAGGGTCATCCGGCTGAAGGTGTTGCACGTACTGGTCCGCTGTCGGTACCAGATCGATGCAGGAACCTTAGCCCAACCCAAGGATGTGGATGTATGAACCGTGTCACAGGAGCAACGCGGGACTGTTCCACCCTCGTGCGGCGGAACGAGAGCCGGTCGCCATCGCCTGCGGTATCTGCGTACGTCGTGCGAAGCATGCCCACGCAGTCGTGCTCGCTCCTGGCGCGTTGGTGCTGGTCGCGTACAACGTATCCGGCGAGAGGCGTCAAGACTGCGTCGTCGTCGACGCTAGCCTGCATCGGAACGGCGACAGCACGAGCTACCTCTACGGGGATACGGGTACTCGCACGCTCGAGCAGGCGGACGACGGTACGCTCTACGTGCGCTTACCGTTGGAGCCCCAGCAGTTCGTCATTCTCGGGTGAGCGCGCACAACGCCACTTGCCCGGGTGGCTCGTAAGTCCGGCCGGCATCTTCATCGACGCATTCCCTCCCGCGCTTCGGTCGCCGGGACCGGCGCGAGGAGATTGTCGCCGGCCGCCGCCCCGCCGCGCCAGGCGATCAACAGATTGCCGACCAGAATCAGCAGCATGAAGGGCAGGATGTTCCAGCCTGCCGCTTCGGCGCCGATGAGGCCGACCCGGACGGCCGTCTCCTGCAGGATCAGCGTCGTCAGGGGCGAGAGCGAGGCGACAGCGAAAAAATTCTCCGACGTGATTCTCACGACCGAGGAGAACATCAGGTACTGCATCGTGGTGATGATGACGCAGCCCATCGTGAGCGCCAGCGCGAGGGTGGGCAGCGCAAGGAACTGATGCGCGGGCGGCACGGCGCTCAGCGGCGGGAGCGCCCCGTATTCGATCAGCATCGACAACAGCGAGATCGCTACGAGCCCGCCGATCGAGGTCGCCAGCACGACGAGACCGGTGACCCGCATCTTCTCGATCACGGTCCTGGCGCGCCGGTTCCACGGGTGGAACTCGGCCAACAGATTGCGCACAGACATGAAACCGGCCGACGCCAAGGTCACGGCGATGAAGGACGGATCCTGGGTTGCGGGAAAGAAGTAGCCGGTGACCAACAGCCCGATCAGCACGATCACCATGCCGAGCCCGCGCAACCCCGTGATCCGACGCCCGACCACGAGCCAGCCGAGAAAAATCGTCAGCAGGATGGTGACGCGCATGAACACGCTGGCGTCCGCCGGCGGCACGAACACGATCATCAGGTAATAGAAGATTTCGCCGAGGATCGTGGTGGCGCCGTAGGCCCAGGTCTGCGGCGCAAAGACGATGCGGTGCGCGTTCCCGCCGGGCTTGGCGATCAGCACCAAGGAGATCCCGCCGAACAGGAACGCCTCGAGCAGGAACGCGGTCGGATGCACGCCGAGCGCAATGCCGGCCGCATAGGTGAGGTTGAGAAGCCCGATCACCCAGACGAAGGCAAACGCCTCCCACCATCCCGTCGCAGCCATGATCCCCCTGCCCGACCGTTAGGCGCGGCCGCGCTTCGCGCGCGTCAGCTGCCGTCCTCGATGTGCGCCACTGCGGGTCGATGTCCTCGGTCAGCCGATCGAACTGGCCCCATTCCTTGCGGAATTCCGGCGAGCGATGCGCCGATTCCAGCAGCTCGCGGTTCTTCCATTGGATGTAGTTGACGATGCGTTTTCCATCGAGGCTGCGATGGAGGACGATCGACACGAACCCCGGCTGGCGTGCCATGAAATGGGCGCGGTCCCTCATCAGAGACAAGGCTTCGGCCTGCTTGCCCGGTTCGGGATCGACGATTGTGATCTGGGTGACGAGCTGATTGTCGGTTCGAAATTCTGGCATGCTGCACCCCGCGTGTGGGATCGCGGTCCGAAGCGAGGAAAATTCGCGTCGACCGCCGACTGCCCGGGAAACTCCAGGGCAGTTGCCGCAGTTCCGAATCGGCCGTGGGCAGCAGCGATCTATCGGATTTTTGCGACCACCTCGTCGTGAAATTTTCGCATGGCTGCCAGGACCGCATCCGCCGTCGGCTCGGGAAAGCTGAAGTCCGCGGCCTCGACGCCCAGCTCGCGCATGGCCCGCAGATCCCCGGCGATTTCCGCCGCGCTGCCGGAGAACAGATGTCTTTCGCCATCGTCGGCCTTGGCGGGCGCCAGCGCGCCGTGGCGATGGACCCGATAGGCGAGCGCGACGCCGGAAGGATCGCGGCCGGCGTCCTCGATCAGCTTGCGCAGGCGCGCGACCGCTGCGCGATAGCGCGCCAGCGTGTTGAGCGGATGCGTCGGATTGGTGCCGATCGGATACCAGCCGTCGCCGAGCCGCGCGGTGCGGCGCATCGCCGGGCCGCTTTCGCCGCCGATCCACAAAGCCGGGTGCGGTTTTTGCACGGGTTTGGGCGCAAACGCGATGTTGGCAAATTTGACGAAGCGGCCCTCGAACCGCGGCTCGGGCTTGGTCCACAGCTCGCGAAAGGCCTGCAGATATTCGTCGGTCACCTTGCCGCGCTCGGCGAAAGGCGGCGCGCCGAGCGCCTCGAATTCCTCTTCGAGCCAGCCCGCGCCGACGCCGACCATGATCCTGCCGCCGGACATCACGTCGATGGTGGACAGGATTTTCGCCGTGAGCACGGCGGGCCGATGCGGCACCACCATCACGGAGGTGAGAAAACGAATGCGCGAAGTCTTGGCCGCCAGATACGCCATGGCGGCGAGCTGCTCGTGGCGCTCGCCGCGCGACCCTTTGGGAAACTCGCCGGTCTCGGAATAGGGATAGCGCGCGTGGATGTCGAGCGGCTCGACGATGTGATCGCTCAGCGCGATGTAGTCGAAACCGATCGCCTCGCCCTCCACGGCGAGGCGCGTGAGCACCGGCGGCGACGCCAGGGCTCCGCTCAGGGGCAGGTTGAAGCCGATCTGCATCCGTTCCTCCGATGACGCCGCGGGGCGGGATGCGGCAGGATAGCATCGTGCGGCGGGGCAGGCGAAAACTTCAAACCGGCGCGGGTCGTGCTATCATCGATGCAGCGCGCTACGCGCACAGCCGCACGGGAGACCGCCATGGCCAAGGGTCAGCAGCGAAGCAACAAGGAAAAGAAGAAGCCGAAGGCAGAATGGAACAAGAAGAAGAAAGGCGGCGGTCCTCCGCCGTCGCCGTTTGCGGCCGGCAACGCGCCGCCGAGGCCGGCTTATAATCCATACGGCAAGAAGGGCTAGGCGCCGGTCCTCTATCCCGTCGCCCCGCGACCCGAGCATGCTGTCCGATCGCGAGCAGCGGTTCCTGGCGGCGCGAAAGGTCGGCCATCTCGCGACCGCCGACGGCGGCGCGTTCCCGCACGTGGTGCCGGTGTGCTTCGCGATCGCGAACCGCACCCTCTACATCACGATCGACGAGAAGCCGAAGCGGGCTGCCGGCGCGAAGCTCAAGCGCGTGCGGAATATCGAGCAGAACCCCAACGTCGCATTCCTCGCCGATCGCTACGACGACGACTGGACGCTGCTGGGCTGGATCCTGCTGCGCGGACGTGCCGAGATCCTGTCCGGCGGCACGGAGCATGATCAGGCGCAGGCGCTGCTTCGGTCCCGCTATTCTCAGCTGGCTGCCATGCAAATTGCCGGCCTCGCCGTCATCGCGGTTCGCATCGAGCGCGTGACCAGTTGGGGGAACCTGGCCGTGGACGCGCTTCCGAACCCGCATGAGCCGAAACGGTTGTTCGAATAGGCTCGATCCGCTACAGCAGCCGTTCGCGACATGCTCAATACCCGGAGCGGCGTTGGATCGGCGAATCTCGGCGGAAAGGCAGCGCCATGCACATCGGCCTCACCATGTTTGCGACCGACTACGCGATCCAGCCGCACGATCTGGCGCGGGAAGCGGAGGCGCGAGGCTTCGAATCGCTGTGGCTGCCGGAGCACAGCCACATTCCGACCAGCCGCAAATCGCCGTGGCCCGGCGGCGCCGAGCTGCCCAAGCATTATTACGCCAGCTACGACCCTTTCGTGTCGCTCGCCGCCGCCGCCATGATGACCAAAACCATCAAGCTCGCGACCGGCATTTGTCTCGTCATCCAGCGCGATCCGATTCACACCGCCAAAGAGGTCTCCACGGTCGATCGGCTCTCGTCGGGCCGGTTCCTGTTCGGCATCGGAGCCGGATGGAACGCCGAGGAAATGGCCCATCACGGCACCGCGTTCGAGACCCGCTTCAAGCTGATGCGCGAGCGCGTCCTCGCCATGAAGGCGATCTGGACGCAGGACAGGGCGAAATTCGCCGGGCAGTTCGTCCAATTCGACGAGATCATGCAGTGGCCGAAGCCGGTGCAGAAACCGCATCCGCCGATCCTGGTCGGCGGGGGCTTTCCGCACGCCGCCAAGCGCGCGATCGCCTATGGCGACGGCTGGATCCCGATCGGCGGCCGTCAGATCGATCCCGCGCAGACCCTGCCGGAGTTCCGCAAGATGGCAAAGGACGCCGGGCGGGACCCCGCCTCGCTGTCGTTTTCGGTGTTCGGCGCACCCAGCGACGCCGAGCTGGTCAAGCGATATCGCGATTCCGGCGTTGATCGCGTCGTGCTGCAGCTCCCCTCGAAATCACGCGAGGAGATCTTGCCTATGCTCGATCGAGGCGCCGCGCTGATGCAGGGACTCTGAACACGAGCACCGCATGCGTGCCATTCATATCATCGAGCAGGACGCGGACCGGCTGCTGGCGGAAATCGAATCCACGCCGCTGCCGCAGCTGCTCGAAGCGGCGCAAGCGCTCGGCCGCGAAGGTCACGGCAACGTCATCAGCTATTCGCGAAAGGTATTCATTCCGCTGACCCGGCTGTGCCGCGACGTATGCGGCTATTGCAGCTTCGCGGCGAGCCCTCGGCAGGTGGGCGCCGCCTATCTGAGTTCCGACGAGGTGCTGGCCATCGCCCGCGCCGGCCGGGCGGCCGGGTGCCGGGAGGCTCTGTTCACGCTCGGCGACAAGCCCGAGTTGCGCTACGAGGCGGCGCGCTCCGCGCTCGAACGCCTCGGCTACGCAAGCACGATCGAATATCTCGTGGCCATGTGCGAGCTCGTCGTCCGCGAGACCGGGCTGCTGCCGCACGTCAACGCCGGAATTGCGACCGAGGCGGAGATCGCGGCGCTGCGGCGGGTGAGTGTCTCGCAGGGCATCATGCTCGAAAACGCCTCGCCCCGCCTCGCCCAACCCGGCGGGCCGCATTTCGGCTCACCGGACAAGGACCCGGCGGTCCGCATTGCCATGATCGAAGCGGCCGGCCGCCAGCATGTGCCGTTCACCACCGGCATCCTGATCGGCATCGGCGAGACGCGGCGCGAGCGGATCCTGTCGCTTCTCATGTTGCGCGATCTGCATGCCCGCTATGGCCATCTGCAGGAGATCATCATCCAGAATTTCCGCGCCAAGCCCGGCACCCGCATGGCGGGTGCCGCCGAACCCTCGCTCGATGAGGTGCTGTGGACGGCGGCTGCGGCGCGGCTGGTGCTCGGCACAGCGATGAACATTCAGGTGCCGCCGAATCTGAGCTTCGCGGCGTTCCCGCGGCTGGCAAGCGCCGGCATCAACGACTGGGGCGGGATCTCCCCGGTGACCGCCGATCACGTCAATCCGGAGGCGCCGTGGCCGGGACTCGCGGCGCTCGAACGCGCGACCGCCGAGGCCGGATATACGCTCGCGCAGCGGCTCGCCGTCTATCCGAATTATGCATGCGCGCCGGAACGTTGGCTCGATCGTTCGCTCGTGTCGCGGGTGCTCGACGAAATCGATGCCGAGGGATTCGCGCGCGAGGATGCTTGGGTGCCGGGCGCGGTCATGCCCCCGCCGCACGCTGCGAGCCACCGGCGCAGTGCGTCAATGGCGAACCTGCTCGATCGCGCCGCCGCAGGGCACAGGCTTACGCCGGCCGAAATCGTCCGGCTGTTCGCGGCGCGCGGCCCGCAAGTCGAGGAGATCTGCGCCGCCGCCGACGCGCTGCGCACCAAGATCAGCGGCGACGTCGTCCGCTACGTGGTCAATCGCAACATCAATTACACCAACGTGTGCAGCTATGCGTGCAGCTTCTGCGCATTCTCCAAGGGAAAGCTCAGCGATGATCTGCGCGGCCGGCCTTACGACCTCGCGCTCGAGGAGATCGCCAGACGCACGGTCGAGGCCTGGGAACGCGGCGCAACCGAGGTCTGCCTGCAAGGCGGCATTCATCCCGCGTATACCGGCGATACGTATCTGACCCTGCTGCGGACCGTGAAGGAAGCGGCCCCGGCGATGCACGTCCATGCCTTCTCGCCGCTCGAAGTCGCGCACGGCGCGCAGACGCTCGGCCTGTCGTTGCGCGCCTTCCTGGAGCGGCTGCGCGCGGAAGGGCTCGGCAGTCTGCCCGGCACTGCGGCGGAGATTCTCGACGATGCGGTGCGGGCCCGCATCTGTCCGGACAAGCTCGACACGCGCGAATGGCTCGAGGTCGTCGAGACCGCGCACCGGGCAGGCTTGCGCACCACCGCCACGATCATGTTCGGGCACGTCGAGGAGCCGCAATCCTGGGCCGCGCACCTGCTTCACATTCGCGACCTCCAGGAGCGCACCGGCGGGCTGACCGAATTCGTGCCGCTGCCGTTCGTCCACATGGAAGCGCCGATGTATCTCAGGGGCGGATCGCGCAAAGGGCCGACCTGGCGCGAGACGCTGCTGATGCACGCGGCGGCGCGTCTCGTGCTGCATCCGCTGGTCACCAACATCCAGGCGTCCTGGGTCAAGCTGGGGCCGGCCGGCGTCGCCCAGGTTCTCCTTGCCGGCGCCAACGACTGCGGCGGCACTCTGATGAACGAGAGCATCTCGCGGGCCGCCGGCACGCAGCACGGCCAGGAGCTGCCGCCCGAGCGCATGGAAAACCTGATCCGGAAAGTAGGCCGCGTGCCGCGCCAGCGCACGACGCTCTATCGCGAGGTCGCCGCGGATCGTTACCGGCAAAGCTTCGACGCGCCCGCGCTTCTACCGGTCGTGCAAACGCCGCTTCGGCGCCCGGCCATGCGATCGAGCCAGCCCGCGCATTAGCCTGCGGCGCTCGCCGCCCGGCGCGTCGGCGCGATGAGGAGGCCTCGTGATTCGATTGGGCTACAAGGCGTCCGCCGAGCAATTCGGGCCGGGTGAGCTCCTGGAGTTCTCCATTCTGGCCGAAAGCCTCGGCTTCGATTCCGTGTTCGTCAGCGATCACTTCCAATCCTGGAAGCACACCGGCGCGCACTCGCCGTTTTCGCTGACTTGGCTCGGTGCGCTCGGGGCGAAGACCTCGCGGGTGCTGATGGGGACGAGCGTGCTCACGCCGACCTTCCGCTATCACCCCGCCGTCGTCGCGCAGGCGTTCGGCACGCTCGGCCGGATGTTTCCCGGCCGCATCCTTCTCGGCGCGGGCACGGGCGAGTCGCTCAACGAGGTCCCGGCGACCGGAGTGAAATGGCCCGAGTTCAAGGAGCGCTTTGCGCGCTTCCGCGAAGCCTTGAATCTGATCCGGCGACTTTGGCGGGAAGAGCGGGTGTCGTTCGAGGGCGAATATTATCGGACCGAGAACGCGACGATCTACGATCGTCCGCAAACGCCGGTCCCGATCTATGTCGCGGCGGCAGGCGCCATGGTGGCGAAATACGCCGGCCGGACCGCGGAGGGCTTCATCTGCACCAGCGGCAAGGCACCCGAGCTATACCGCGACACGCTGCTGCCGAACGTCCTCGCCGGGTTGGAGGCGGCCGGGCGCCGCGATAGCATCGATCGCATGATCGAGATGAAGGTGTCGTTCGACACCGATCTCGCGCGCGCGAGGGAGGATACCCGGCACTGGGCGGCGCTGGCGCTTGCGCCCGAGCAGAAGACCTCGGTCGAGGACCCGCTGGAGATGGAGCGGCTTGCTGGGAATCTTCCCGCGAGCGAGACCGCGAAGCGATGGATCGTGTCGACCGAGCCGGACGAGCACGTGGAACGGCTCAGCCAATATGTCGCGCTCGGATTCCGCCATCTGGTGTTCCACGCGCCGGGGCCCGATCAGGAACGCTTCCTGCGGCTTTACGCCAAGGAGATCCTGCCGCGGCTGCGCGCCCGCTTCGGCTGACGATCCGGCATTGCGCATCCGATGACAAATGCGACCCGCATCGAGCTCATCGGCGTGCCCGATCTGCCGCTGGTTCAACCGGGGGACGATCTCGCCGGCATCATCACGGGCGGCCTGGACCGCAGTGGGCTGAGGCCCTCGGCGGGCGATGTTCTGGTCGTCGCCCACAAGATCGTTTCCAAGGCCGAAGATCGTTTCGTGGATCTTGCGACCGTCGAGCCGTCGGATCGTGCACGCACGATCGCGGCCGAGACGGCCAAGGATCCGCGACTCGTCGAGGTCATCCTGTCGGAATCCACGCGCATCGTCCGCCAGCGCGCTGGCCTGCTGATCGCCGAGCACCGGCTCGGATACGTGATGGCGAATGCCGGAATCGATCAGTCGAACGTGGCGCCGGACGGCGGTCGCGTTCTGCTGCTGCCGCTGGATCCCGATCGATCCGCCGAGACGCTGCGCACGCGCTTGTCGGCATATTATGGCTGCGATCTCGCGGTCGTCATCAACGACAGCTTCGGGCGGGCCTGGCGCCGCGGCACCGTCGGCGTTGCGCTGGGGGTCGCGGGGATTCCCGCGTTGCGCGATCTGCGCGGGCAGGCCGACCTGTTCGGCCGCAAGCTGCAGGTGACCGTCGTGGGGTATGCCGACGAGATCGCGGCCGCGGCCTCCCTCGTCATGGGACAGGCCGCCGAAAAGCTGCCGGTCGTCCTCGTTCGCGGCCTTGCCTGGACCGAGGCACCGAGCCCGGCGCAGTCTCTGGTCCGGCCTGCGGCGGAGGACCTGTTCCGATGAATGCCTCCGCACCTGCATCGCACGCTCAGGACGGATTGGTGCTCGCGCTGTCGGGCGGCATCGGCGGAGCGAAACTTGCGCTCGGATTGAGCCGCATCCTGCCGCCCGGAGAGCTCGTGGTCGTGGCCAATACCGGAGATGATTTCGAGCACCTCGGGCTGTCGATCTCGCCCGACCTCGACACGCTCCTGTACACGCTCGCGGGGATCGACAATCCGGAGACCGGGTGGGGGCTGCGGTCGGAGACCTGGACCTTCATGGCCGCGCTCGGCGCGCTCGGCGGGGAGACCTGGTTCCAGCTCGGCGACGGCGATCTTGCCACCCATGTCGAACGTACCCGCCGGCTGAAAGCCGGCGAGCCCCTGTCGCGGATCACAGATGATTTTCGCCACCGCCTCGGTGTGCGGACGAAAATCCTGCCGATGACCGACGATGAGGTTCGCACCCGCGTGCGCACCGCGGAGGGCTGGCTCGAGTTCCAGGATTATTTCGTGCGCCGGGGGTGCGAACCCGCCGTGGCGGAACTGGCCTATGAGGGCGCGGCCGCGGCTCGCCCGCACGGCGAGTTCCTGGCTGCACTGGCCGATGCGCGGTTGCGTGCAATTGTCGTCTGCCCGTCCAATCCGTTCCTGAGCATCGACCCGATCCTGGCGCTGCCCGGCGTGCGCGAGGCGCTGCGCACCTGTCCGGCTCCGGTCGTGGCGGTCTCACCGATCATCGGCGGCCGCGCCGTGAAGGGGCCTACCGCCAAGATAATGGTCGAGCTCGGGCTGCCGGTCGCGGCGGCCGCGGTCGCGCGGCACTACGGCGATCTGCTCGACGGTTACCTGGTCGATCACAGCGATGCCGGCACGGTCACTTGTTCCGGCCTCGAGGTGGCAAACGCCGCGACGATGATGACGACGCTCGCCGATCGCGAAGCGTTGGCCCGTGAGGTGCTGGCATTCGCGGATTCGCTGCGCCGCTCCCGGGCCGAACCGGCCGTTGCGCCGGTGTGAACATGCGCGACATCTGGGCCGTGGTTCCGATCAAGGAGACCGCGCAAGCCAAGCAGCGCCTGAAGGACGCGGTCCCTGCGGAGCTGAAGCCGCGCCTCGCGCTCGCCATGGCGGAGGATGTGCTCTCCGCGCTCGCAGCCGCGCAAGACCTGCGCGGGATCGTGGTGGTGACGATCGATGCGGCGGCAAGCGAGCTTGCGCGCCGCTACGGCGCCCGGGTGTTCGCCGACGGCGCCCGGGACGGGCAGACCGGAGCCGTGCGCGCGGCCGCGCGCGCGCTCGGGCGCGAGGGCCGCAGCGCCATGCTGACGATACCCGGTGACGTTCCCCTCATCACGCCCGAGGAAATACGCGAGCTCATCGACGCCTACGACCGCACGCAGGACTTCGTCATCACACCGGCCCACGACGGACGCGGGTCGAACGCGGTGCTGTGCGCGCCGCCGGAGTTGGTCGCGCTGCAATTCGGGGACGACAGCTTCATGCCGCATCTCGAGGCCGCAAAACGCATCGGCGTCGAGCCGAAGATCGTCCGGCTTGCGGGCATTGCTCTCGACATCGACAATCCGCGAGATCTCGCCGCGTTCCTGAAAGTGCCCGCGCGCACCCGCACGCGCGCCCTGCTGCAGGCTGCCGGCATCGATGGGCAGTGATTCTCAAGGCGGAGACACGCGAGCCGATCGACTATTCGGCGGCGGCGGTGAAACGACGAGAAGGGGGCGGAATGGGACGGCCCAGGGCGGTTGCCTCTTCGATCCAGGCAGTCACGGCGTCCTGAACGGCAGCAAGTGCGGCCTCGGCAGTTTCGCCGTCCGACATACAGCCGGGCAGATCCGGCACCAGCGCAACAAAACCGCCGCCCTCGGCTTCGGGCAGCGGTTCAATGATTATGGGATATTCAAGCTTGGGCATCGCGCGCTTCCATCACCACGCGCACGAACCGAACTAGCCTTCGGATATAGATCGGCTTGATCGGCCGGCGTCGTGGGATTGTCAGGATATCATATTGCGTCGGATCGGACACCTTCCAGTGCGACCCGCCTCCGCGTGGTGGCGTGCAGCGGATGCCGTGCTCTCAGCACAGCGCCTCAATGTCGTCAATGGTCCAGTCGCCGGCCGGGTTGGCCGTCATGCGATCGAGGCGGGAGACGGCCATGGGTTTGCTCTTGACCGAATTTGAAATCCTGGCCGGGAGCGAGTCCCGTTGTAAAGCGGCCGGCTCGAAGTTAGCTTAATTCCGCCGGCTCGATGCGGTGACCGGGGGCCGCCAAGAGCGCACGTACCGCAGAGGCAACACGATGGCCGCAATTCCCGAAAAATATCTCGATCTGCTGCAGCAGAAGAAGGCATTCGCAAACCTGGCGACCGTGATGCCGGACGGATCGCCGCAGGTGACGCCGGTCTGGTTCGACTACAAGGACGGGCGCATTCGCGTGAATACGGCGAAGGGCCGGGTCAAGGCGCGCAACATGAAGGAAGGCTCGCCGGTGGCGTTGGCGATCATGGACCCCGATAACCCATATCGCTACCTCCAGGTCCGCGGCCGTGTCGAGCGCGTCGCCGAGGAGAGGGCGAACGCGCACATCGATACGCTCGCGAAGAAATACCTGGAGAAGGACAAATATCCCTGGACCCGGCCCGGCGAAGTGCGCGTGATGTACGAGATCGAACCAACGTCCGCGTCGGGCATGAGCTGAAGCGTTTTCGGCGAAGTGCTTGGTCGCGTTTCCGACGCGCGAAAACGCCTCGCCGCGTGGCCTAAGGCGGTGGCAATTCGACGAGTGGCGATATGCCGGGGTGCAAACGAAGATCAGCATGAGCGATCCCCTGTCCCGTCTCATCGCCCGCGCCGCGTACGGCGCAACCCAGTTGTCCCGCGTCGCCTGGTATATGGGACACGGCCTCGCCATGCGACGCCTTTCCGAGCAGGCGCGGCGGGATGGCGAGAGCACGCGCCCGCGCCCGCGCCCCCGCACCGATCGACCCGTGCCGGACCGCAGCCGATTGTTTGCGGACATGGCGGCGCTGTTCCAGCAGGACCTCGCCAATGTCGAGGCGGGCATCTATCCGCTGCCGGCGGACCATGACGGCTCGCTGGCGATGCTGCTCCGCCGCTCGCGGCTTTTCTTCGAGGATCTGCCCGATGTCCACCGGCGGCGCGAGAGCGGCGCTCGCAGCGAGGTGCTGACGGCTGCAACGCGCGGGAAGCGGCCGCGGTACTATCTCCAGAATTTTCATTTCCAATCGGGCGGCTGGATGACCGAGGAGTCGGCCCGGCGCTATGACACCCAGGTCGAGGTGCTGTTTCAGGGCACGGCGAATGCCACGCGAAGGCAGGCACTGCCGCAGCTCCATGAAATTTTCGCGGGCCGCGATCAGCGCCGGCTGCGGCTGCTCGACGTCGGCTGCGGCACCGGGCGGTTCCTCGATTTCGTCAAGCAGGTCTGGCCTCGACTTCCCGTCGCCGGGCTCGACATGTCGGAGGCCTACGTCAGGGAAGCCAAGCGGCATTTGCGGCGTTGGGCGCGCATCGACTTCATCGTCGGTAATGGCGAAACAATTCCCATGCCGGATGCGAGCCAGGACGCAGTGACAAGCATCTTTCTATTCCACGAATTGCCGCCCAAGGTGCGCCGCACGGTCTTCCATGAATTCGCCCGTGTGCTCAAGCCGGGTGGACGCCTCGTCCTGGTGGATTCGCTCCAGCGCCGCGACGAGCCGGACTACGAAGGCCTGCTCGAGCTCTTCCCCCAGAATTTTCACGAGCCGTATTACACGAGCTATCTCGAGGAGGATTTCGTCGCGATCGCCGCAGCGTGCGGTCTCGCCCATGTCCGCGACCGGAGCGCCTTCGTGTCCAAGGTGATGGTGTTCGACAAGCCGGCACGACGGGTGTCCGCCTCGGCGAAAACAGTCTGAGCTTCCCACGTCGGAGCGCCGGTCGACGGCTCGGCCGGGACCATCCCGAATTGCCACTGGCTTCGAAAACCAACGAGAAGGGCGCGGCCGCCGCCGGCATTTCGGCGCATTTCGCCGGCAAGGCGGGATTGGCGCCAATTCTCAGGATTTGCAGCGAAAAATTTTGGAATTTTTGACGGATCGGAAACGCCCGCGACCGCGTTGGAGGAAAACGACAGGTGCGGTCCGGCGCGAGCCGGGCCGCACCGCAATCGCGGCATCCGAGATGACCAATATTCCGACCGAGCTGTTGCGAACCCTGGTCACGGTCGTCGAGCTTCGCAGCTTCACCAAGGCCGCTCATTGCCTCGGCATGACCCAGCCGGCGGTGAGTGCGCAGATCAAGCGCCTGCAGGTTCTGCTCGGGGGCGAGCTGCTCGACAAGAGTGCTCCCGGCGTGGCGCTCACGCCGAAAGGCGAGGGGGTGGTCCGGCACGCACGCCAGCTGCTGTCCGTCAACGACCAGATCATCGAAATGGCGACACCCAGGTCTCCATCGGGATTGCGGATCGGCATTTCGGAGGAGGCACAGGGCGCAATGCTGGCTCCGGTGCTTTACGCGTGCGGCCGTTGCTCGCCAGGAGCCTTCGAGATCCGGGACTCGGATGATGTCTCGCGTGATCTCAGACAAGGCGAATTGGATCTGGTGATTGCACTGGGCGAGAGCGGAGCAAGCGCGGAAGCGCGCCATCGCTGGACGGAACCTGTGGCCTGGGTCTGCGCGCCGGGGCTTGCGTTCAATCGAGCCGCTCCGCTGCCGCTCGTTCTCGCCAGCGGCGCCGGGGAAATCACGCAGCTTGCGACCGCGGCAATCAACCGGAGCGGCGCGGAATGGGAAGCTGCTTGCCGCGTCCCAAGCTATCTCGGCTGTGCGGCGGCGGTCGCGGCCGGGCTGGGGATTACCGCGACCCTGCGTCGCTTCGCTCCGGCCGAGCTGGTGACCTGCGAAGATCCGCGCCTGCCGCCCCTGCCCGAGCTCACGTGCGGGATCTATTTGCGGGAGGGCGCGGGGGAACCGCGGGTCGGGCAGCTTGCGGACGCGCTTGCCGAAGCCCTGCGGCCGGCGATCGCGGCGCCTTCGGCCGTTCCGCCCGATGTCGAGGAGCCGGCGACGCAAATGCAGGAGCATTGATCCGATGTTCGAGCCGAACCGGATCCGGCACCCGGCTTCGGAATGATGCTTCGCGACTATCTGGTCAGCTTGCGGTCTGCCGCCGGGGGCAGGAAGCTCGCGTCGAACACATCCTCCAATTTCGGCTTGATCTTGAACTTATAGCCGAGCGCGATCTGATCGATCGCTCGATCGAAACGAGCAGGTTCGATGCCGCCGAAACCGCGCGCCGCCACTTCCGGCGTGAGAATGTTGTCTTTGAGCGCGATGCGCAGCCGCTCGAGCTCGATCTCCTTCCTGGCTCCCTCGCTGCGCTTGAGCACGGAGTCGACCGCTGCGGCCGGATTCCTGATAGTATCCTTCAGACCTTTGAGAAACGCGCGCAAAAATCCGCGAACCGCCTCCGGATTATCCGAGGCGAATTTCGCATTCACCAGAATCGCGCCCCCGTAAAGCTCCAGGCCATAGTCGGCCATCAGCATGACGTCGATGTCGTCGGCCGGAACCCCGCGTTCCTTGAGATTGACATAGGAGACGAACGTATTGCCGGTGATCGCGTCGACCTCGCCCGACGCGAGCATGGGCTCGCGAACCGGGACGGCGACGTTGAGCACCGTGACCTTCGCGGCATCGACGTCGTTCAATTGCGCGAACAGCGGCCATTGCGCATAAGCCGGGTCGGTTGCCGGCGCCCCGAGTTTGCGCTCCTCGAGATCCTTCGGTCGGGCGACGCCGCGACTCTTGCGGCCGATAATGGCGTAGGCCGGCCGGTTGTACACCATGAACACCGCCCTGACCGGCGCCGTGGGATTCTGGTCGCGAAGCCGGATCAGGGCGTTGATATCGCCGAAGACGATGTCATAGCCGCCAGCCGCGAGGCGGCTGACCGTGTCGAATGGACCCGCCCCAGGGTCGATGGTCATGTAAAGCCCCTCGGCGTGGTAGTAGTTCTTATCGGCTGCGACAAGAAACGGTGCGACCGCTCCTCCCAATTGCCCGTTCAGGCTGAGCTTGAGCGATGTCTGTGCGGCGAGCGGCGAGATGCCGAATGCCAAGATCAGGCTCGCCAGCGCCAGCTTGCGCGCGGCGCGGCCGAGCCGATCTCGCTCCAGCTCCCGCATGTGCTCGCGTCCCCGTGCGGCCGCTTGCGACCGGCAAGATGGTTTGCGCACTTCTCGTGCTAACGCCGTCTTGACGGTTTTATTCCGGCCGCCGCTTGCGTCATAGTCGGCAATGCCGGCGCAAAGCTCAAGCCGCAAGGTGGGACGCGGGCATTCGCGCCTGGCAGCGCGGCGGGATGCCGCATGACGAAGGCGAGCCGACGCAATGCGCTGCCGGCGGGCGTGTTGAAGGCGGCGGATTCGGAGCGGAGGCTTCGATGAGTTTACCGCAAGAACATGCGGCCGAGCGCGGCGACATCGCGCCGTTCGAGGCCGCCTATGCGCCCCCCGATGAGGCGATCGCCGAGCGCCTGCTCGCCGAGGCGCCGCGCTCGGCGGAGGCCGAGCGGCGCATCGATGCGCGGGCGGAAAGGCTCGTCAATGCCATTCGAGCACGCGCCAGCGGGCTGGGCGGGGTCGAGGATTTTCTGCGCGAATACTCGCTTTCGACCCGGGAGGGGCTTGCCCTGATGGTGCTGGCCGAGGCGCTGTTGCGGGTGCCGGACGCCGCCACGGCCGACCGGCTGATCGAGGACAAGCTCGCGGCCGCCGACTGGTCGCACCACGACGTGCAATCGACCGCCTTCTTGGTGTCCGCCTCGGCGTGGGCGCTCGGTGTCGGCGCGCGCATCATTCATCCGGGCGAAACGCCGGAGCATATTCTCACCAGCCTCGCCAAGCGGCTCGGGTTGCCGGCATTACGCGCCGCGACCCGGCAGGCGATGCGGCTCTTGGGCTCGCATTTCGTTCTCGGCGAAACGATCGAGCAAGCGCTTGCACGTGCGGCCGGGCACGGTGAGTTCCGTTATTCCTTCGACATGCTGGGCGAAGCCGCGCGAACCGCGGCGGACGCCGAGCGCTATTTCGCCGCCTACGCCGCCGCCATCGATGCCATCGCGGCACGTGCGGCAGAGCATCGATCCGCGGATCGACCCGGCATCTCGGTGAAGCTCTCCGCGCTCCATCCGCGTTTCGAGCCGATCTCGCGATCGCGGGTTCTGGCCGAACTCGGGCCGAAGCTCCTGGCGCTGGCCCGCAGGGCCAAGGCGCGCGACCTGCAGTTCACGGTCGATGCCGAGGAGGCGGATCGCCTGGAGCTCTCGCTGGAGCTGATCGGCCTGGTGCTGGCCGATGCCTCGCTCGCCGGCTGGTCGGGGTTCGGGCTCGCGGTGCAGGCCTATCAGAAACGCGCGCCTGCGGTGATCGATTGGGTGATCGGGGCGGCGCAAGCGCTGGGCCGCCGCCTGAGCGTGCGACTCGTCAAGGGCGCCTATTGGGACAGCGAGATCAAGCGCGCCCAGGAACGCGGACTTGCCGATTACCCCGTGTTCACGCGCAAGCCCGTGACCGATCTTTGCTACATGGAGTGCATGCGCAGGCTGATCGCGGCGCGCCCGCAGGTCTTTCCGCAGTTCGCCACGCACAATGCGCTCACCGTGGCGAGCGTGATCGAGGAGGCGGGCGGAGTGGATGGTTACGAGTTCCAGCGCCTGCATGGCATGGGCGAGGCGCTTTATCAAACGCTGATGGCAGAGGCGCCCGGCGCCGCCTGCCGGGTCTACGCGCCGGTCGGCAGCCATCGGGACCTGCTCGCCTATCTGGTGCGGCGGTTGTTGGAGAACGGCGCGAATTCTTCGTTCGTGTCGGTCGCGGCGGACCTTCGGGTGGCGATCGATACGATCCTGCAGCGTCCGCGATCGCGGATCGCGAATCCCGGTGCGGCCCGGCATCCGCACATTCCGCTGCCCGGCAACCTTTATGCGCCGGCGCGCCGCAATTCGCGTGGCCTCGAGCTCGGCGATCGCGCGGCGGTGCGTGCGCTGCTGGCGGAAATCGCCGCGAACGCCCCGCATACCGCCATCGCGCAGCCTCTGGTCGATGGCGCAGCGCTCGAGGGCCGAAGGCGCGCCGTCACTTCGCCGATCGACGGCGCGAGCATCGGGATCGTGGCCGAGGGCGATGAAGCCATCGCCACCGCGGCCGTGGCGGCGGCCGCCGCGGGGTTTCCCGCGTGGACGGCTACACCGCGCGAAATCCGCGCCGCGGCACTCGACCGGGCCGCCGATGTGTTGGAAGCCTCGCGGGCCGGTCTGATCGCGCTGCTGCAGCGCGAGGCCGGCAAGACCCTCGAGGATTCGATTGCGGAAGTCCGCGAGGCGGCCGATTTCTGCCGCTACTACGCTTGCGAACTCCGGCACGCGCTGGCGCCCCGATCACTGCCCGGGCCCACCGGGGAATCGAACGAGCTCGCCTATCGGGGCCGCGGCGCGTTCGTGTGCATCTCGCCGTGGAATTTTCCGCTCGCGATCTTCGTCGGCCAGGTCAGCGCCGCGCTCGCGGCCGGCAACAGCGTGGTCGCCAAGCCGGCCGAGCAGACGCCGCTCGTCGCCGCGGAGGCGGTGCGGCTGCTGCACGCGGCCGGGGTGCCGGCGAGCGCGCTGCATCTGGTCCCGGGCGACGGCCGCGTCGGCGCGCTGTTGGTCGAAAATTCCCAGACCGCCGGGGTGGCGTTCACCGGGTCGAACGAGGTCGCCGCGAATGTCAGCCGCGCGCTCGCCGCAAAGTCCGGGCCGCTGGTGCCGTTCATTGCCGAGACCGGCGGCATCAATGCCATGGTGGTCGACGCCACGGCTTTGCCGGAGCAAGTCACCGACGATGTCTTGACCTCCGCGTTCCGCTCGGCGGGTCAGCGCTGCTCGGCCTTGCGGCTGCTCTGCATCCAGGAGGACGTGGCCGATATTCTGCTGGAGATGATCGAAGGCGCCGTGTTCGAGCTGCAGGTGGGAGATCCGCGCGAAATCTCCACGCATATCGGGCCGGTGATCGATGCCGAGGCGAAAACCAATCTCGAGCGATGGATCGCGCGGATGCAAGGCCAGGGCCGCGTGCGATTCCGCTGGGACCGGCTGCCGCTGCCCTCGGCCGGGACCTACGTGGCGCCGACCATCGTCGAGCTCGACCGTGCCGGCGATCTCAAGCAGGAGGTATTCGGGCCGGTGCTTCACGTCGTGCGCTGGCGCGCCGACGAGCTCGACCGACTGCTCGAGGACATCGGTGCGAGCGGCTATGGCCTGACGCTCGGCATCCATTCCCGGATCGAGCTCACGGTCGAGCGCATCATCGCGCGGCTCGCGATCGGGAACGTCTACGTCAATCGCAACATGATCGGCGCCGTCGTCGGCACGCAACCGTTCGGCGGATCGGGGCGGTCGGGGACCGGTCCCAAGGCTGGCGGCCCGAATTATCTTCCGCGCTTCGCGATCGAGCAGACCATTGCGGTCAATACCGCGGCGATCGGCGGCAACGCGAGCCTGCTGGCCGAGCCGGAATGAGCCTGTGCGGCCCGGGCGTATTCGTTAACGTCCGGTAAATCTATGCGGCTATGCTGGTCGCATGACCGATTCGCTGGATCGACTGTACGCGGCCGTGCTGGCCGCCAAGCACGCGGATCCGCGCACGTCACGCACCGCGCGACTGCTGCGCTCGGGCCGGCCCAAAATGGCGAAAAAGCTCGCCGAAGAGGCCATCGAGGTGATCATCGACGCCATGCACGGCGGCCGCGACGCGGTGATCCGCGAGAGTGCCGACCTGCTCTATCACCTGGTCGTGCTGTGGGGGGCGGCCGGAGTGAATCCCAAGGACGTGTGGAAAGAGATGGACCGGCGCGAGCGCCTGCTCGGCATCGCCGAAAAGCTGCCGAAAGCCGCGCCGGAGTCCGATTCGGAGTCCCGTCGGCAAATTGTCGCACTCGACGGCCGACGGCTGCACAAGCGCCGCTAGCCGGATCGAGCCGCGGCGCCCGTTCGGCTGCGGGCGCGCTTTCGATGGACAGTGCCCTCCCGTACCGGTAATCAGGCGCGTCATGCTGCTTCGACGGATCTACGACTGGTGCATCGGCGCCGCGGGCAAGCCGCATGCGTCCTGGATCATGGGTGCACTGTCGTTCGGCGAGAGCTCGATTCTCCCCATTCCGCCGGACGTGATGATGATCCCGATGTCGCTCGCCCGACCGGACAAGACTTGGTACTACGCGACGCTGTGCACCGTGACGTCGGTGGCGGGCGGCCTGATCGGCTATCTGATCGGCTCGACGCTCTACGATACTGTCGGGCATTGGATCATCCAGGCCTACGGATATGGCGACAAGGTGGAGCTGTTCCGCGACGCTTACGTCCGCTACGGCGCCTGGATCATCCTGCTCAAGGGCATCACCCCGATTCCCTACAAGATAGTGACCATCACGTCGGGGTTTGCCGCTTATCCCCTTGTGCCGTTCCTGCTGCTGTCGGTGGTGGCGCGAGGAATGCGGTTCTATTTCTTTGCTTTTCTGTTGCACCGCTATGGTGTGTGGGCGCGGGTAAACATCGAAAAACGCCTGGGCTTGTGGTTCACCATCGGAGTGCTCGTCGTGCTCGTCGGAGTGATCGCGGCCACCCGGTTGTTCTAACGGGCCGATCTCCTCAATTTTGCCACGCGGTTGTCGCGGACTCAGGCCTGCGCCGGCCCCGCTCGGGGCCGGACGGAACACGCCATGATCCGAACCAGGAAGAGCGAGCGGCGGCGGCCGCGGTCGGCGCGCCACGGTGCCGCACTGGGGCTCGCCCTGGTCGCCCTGCTTTGCGTCGTCATCCCGGCGAGCGCGCAGCAGACGCCGCAAGCCGCTCCCGCAACGCAACCGGAGCAGGCCGCGCCGTCGGAGCCGGCGCCTTCCGCCGCAGCGCAGGCATCGCGGCAGGGCGGCCTGTTCGGCACGATCGGCCGCTGGATCGACCGATCGCTCGCGCGCGTGAGCACGGCCTGGAAGGGCAAGTCCGAGGCTTCGCCCGAGGATGCGCGCAAGAGCGCCGGCGTCGGCCTGCTGCCCAATGCGAAAATCGTCTCCGGACGCGAGCGTTGCGAGACCGCCGCCAACGGCGCTCCGGATTGCCGCGGCGCAATCGAAGCCTTGTGCCGCAGCAAAGGACTTGCGGCGGGCAACAGCCTCGACGTCCAATCGGTGGAAAAATGTCCGGCTCGAGTGTGGATTTCCGGGGCGCAGCCGACGACCGGCGAGTGCCGGATGGAATCCTATGTTCAGCGCGCGTTGTGCCGGTGACAGCAAGCAAGGAAATCAGCAAGCAGAAGTCAGGAAAAGTTTAGGAACGGATCTCCGTGACCGTTTGCCACCGATATCCGATTTCTGTTATCTGATTTCTGAAACCCGAGACGGAGGAAGCATTGAACCTTCACGCCAAGCTCATGGAGCGCGAAGCCGCCGGCCGGCCGGTTCGGGTCGGCCTGATCGGTGCCGGCAAGTTCGGCACGATGTTTCTGGCGCAAGTGCGCCGCACGCCGGGCATGCATCTCGTTGGCCTCGCGGATCTCAACATCGAGCGTGCCCGCAATCAGCTGCGAGGCTGCGGGTGGAGCGAACCGCAGTATTCGGCGACCAATCTGGGCGATGCGCTGCGCGGCGGGCGCACGTTCATCACTGCGGACGCCGAGGCGCTCATCGCGTTTCCCGACGTCGACGTGATGATCGAAGCGACCGGCGACCCGCGCACGGGCATCCACTTTTGCCTACGATCGATCGCGCACGGCAAGCATATCGTCATGGTCAATGTGGAGGCCGACGTGGTTGCCGGGCCGCTGCTTGCGCGCAAGGCCAGGGCCGCCGGCGTCATCTACAGCCTGGCCTGGGGCGACCAGCCGGCGCTCATCTGCGAGCATGTCGATTGGGCGCGAGCCTGCGGCTTCGAAGTGGTCACGGCCGGCAAGGGTACGCGCTATCACCCGAGTTTCCATCAATCGACGCCCGACGACGTGTGGGAGAATTTCGGCATCGCGCCCGACAAGGCCGCGCGCGGCGGCATGAACCCGAAAATGTTCAACAGCTTCATCGACGGCACCAAATCGGCAATCGAGATGACGGCGGTATGCAACGCGACCGGCCTGGTTCCGCAGCCGGACGGCCTGTCGTTCCCGCCCGCCTCGGTCTACGACCTCGCGCGGATCTGCAAGCCGCGGCACGCCGGAGGCGCGCTGGCGATCACCGGGACCACCGAAGTGGTGTCATCGTTGCATCGCGACAAGTCGCCGGTCGCCAACCATCTGCAGATGGGGACCTACGTGGTCGTCAAGGCCGGCGACGATTACGTGCGCCATTGCGCGGAGGAGTATCACATGCTCCCCGATGACGATTTCGAGCACATTGCGCTCTACCGGCCGACCCACATGATCGGGCTCGAGCTCGGCATCTCGGTCGCCTCGATTGCATTGCGCCGCGAGCCGACCGGAGCCGCCACCGGCTTCCGCTCCGACGTGGTTGCGACCGCAAAACGCAAGCTCGACCGCGGCGAGATTCTCGACGGCGAGGGCGGCTACCGCGTGTGGGGCAAGCAGTGCCCGGCCGAGCGCTCACTCGAGGCCGGATTCCTGCCGCTGGGATTGGCGCACAACGTCAAGCTCAAGCGCGAGATCGCGGCGGGGGAGCCGTTGCGCTGGGCCGATGTCGAGTACGATCGCAACGATCTCGCGGTGAAGGTCAGGCGCGAGATGGAGGCGGCGTTCGCGGCGCCGAATGCCAAGACGGCGGCGGAGTAATTCTCCGACCGTCATCGCCCGCGCATGCGGGCGACCCAGTAAGCCCTGCAATCGCGGCGGGGGCTGTTCTGAATTCGGCGGCTACTGGATGGCCCGCATGCGCGGGCCAAGACAACCGCTGTGATCAACGGCCCAAATGCTTGCCCCAGAATTCGAGCGTGCGCGACCAGGCAAGCTCCGCGGCCTGGCGCTGGTGCGCGTCGGGCCGCTGCTCGTTCATGAAGCCGTGCTTGGCATCGTAGCGATAGATCTCGGCGGATTTGCCGGCGGCTTTCAGCGCGGCTTCGAAATCATTGACCGCCTTGGGCGTGCACCAATCGTCATCGTTGGCGAAATGAGCCTGCAGGGGCACGCGGATATCGGCGGGCTTGGCGACATTGCCGGGCGGAATGCCGTAAAAGCAAACCGCCGCGGAAAGCTCCGGGATGCGGATCGCGCCCAGAACGGTCACGGCGCCGCCCATGCAGAAGCCGGTGAGCCCGACTTTGGCGCCGGTCACTTTCAAATACTGGGCGGCGCCGCGCACGATCTGATCGGTCGCGTCGAGAAAATTGAGCGAGCTCATCTCGCGGTTCGCAGCCTCGGTGTCGTGATAGGGAACGACCGTGCCGGCATAGAGATCGGGCGCGAGCGCCTCGTAGCCGGAGACGGCGAAGCGGTCGCAAATGCCCTTGATCTGATCCTGCAGGCCCCACCATTCCTGAATGACGACGACGCCCGGCGCGTTCGCGCGTCCCGCCTTGGCGAGATAACCGGCCGCATCCTTGCCGTCCGGCCGCTTGAAGGGGATCTTCGTGCCCATGCTGCCTCCGCTCGTTGTCGTCGCTGAGCCGCAATCGCGGCCAGCTTGGCGCAATCGGCCGCGGCACTCAACCTGGGCCGGGCCGGGGCGGCGACTAGGATGTGAGCGGAATGTGCAGCAGGTTCATGCCGTAGAACAACAGCTCGGATTCCAGCGCGCGGCGAATGTGCTCGGACTGCCGGAACCCGTGCTTCTCGCCCTGGAATACCAGCAGGCAAGTCGGAATGTCTCGGGCGCGCAGCGCCGCGAACATCATCTGGGCCTGATTGAGTGGCACCACCGGATCGTCCTCGCCGTGCAGGAAGATGACCGGCGCCGACAGCCGCTCGGCGAAATGGATCGGCGAGCGTTCGTGATAGAGCGCGCTGCCCGGCCGGTACGGCTCGATCAGCCAGTCGAGGTAGTGCGATTCGAACTTGTGGGTGTCGGTGGCGAGCGCGACCAGATCGCTCACGCCGTAATAGCTCGCGCCGGCTGCAAACTCGCGGTGGAACGTGAGCGCACACAATGTGGTGTAGCCGCCGGCGCTGCCGCCGGTCACGATCAGTTTCCCCGCATCGGCGTCGCCGCGCCCCGCCAGGAATTTGGCCCCGGCGATTGAATCGGCGACATCGGCCACTCCCCATTGACCATAGAGCTTCTCCCGGTATTTGCGGCCGAAACCGCTGCTGCCGCGGTAGTTCACGTCGAGCACCGCAAAGCCTCGGCTGGTCCAGAACTGCAGCGCAAGGTCGAGCCCGGCCGCGGTCGCCGCCGTCGGCCCGCCGTGGCTTTTGACGATCAGCGGCGGCTTCTCGGAGGCCGCCGCTTGCCAGTCCGGATTGTGCGGCGCGTAGAAAAATCCATGCGCAGTCTCGCCGCCGTCGGTCGGAAATCGGATCGATTGCGGTACGGAGAAATATGGCTTGAATTGTTCATAGCTGGCCGGCGGAATGGAATATTGGATCGGCTTTACGTCGCCGCGCTCGATGTCGAGTGTGGCGATCGCCGGCGGCGAACTCGCCGTCGAGCAGCGCATCACCACGATCTTGCCGGCGGCGCGAAGCCCGGCGATCGAGGCGAACTCGCTAGCGTAATCGGAAGCGGTGAGCGTCGGCAGATCGAGCCGCCCCAGGAACCACATCCCGTTCCGCGTGAACGAGTAGATCATGGTCTCGGCCGAAACGAACGCATAGGTCGAGGCCCCGAATTGCCATTGCGGCGCGCCGAACTCGGCCTCGCGCGGAAGCACGGCTTCGGCAGAAGAGCCGTTGCAGCGATAGAGATTCCAGAAGTCGGTCGCGTCGGAGAGAAAGAACAGCCTGCCGTCGGGCGACCATTGCGGTTGCACGATCGAGACCTTCTCGCCCCCCGCGATGGTATTGCGGTTGCTGCTCAGAGCCCCTGTCGCATCGAAATCCGCCACGTGCAGATACGTCGAGATCCACGGCATGTACGGATGGCGCCAGCTCAGCCAGGCGAGCCTATTCCCGTCCGGGCTGAGCGCGGGAGAGGAATAGAAATCCCATCCGGAATCGAGCGTCGTCTCCGTGCCGGTTGCAAGATCCACCGCGACCAGGGTGTTGATCGCGTTGACGACGTCGCCGTCGGGACGCTCTTCCCGCACCGCGATCAAGCGATTGCGTTCGGCATCGATGCAGATATCTGCGAACAGGCATGCCGGGCTCGACGTCAGCTTCGCCGGCGGCCGGTTCGGCGCCTGGCGGTAGAGCTGATTGTCGCGGAAATGCACGAAATACACCGTGCCGTCGCGCACCGCATAGGCGCCGCCGCCGTAGCTGTGCACCTGCGAGCGCGCATCGAACGGCGCGGGGGTGACGTCCGCGATGTCGCCGTGCGCCGCGCGGACCACGACGTTGCGGCCTTTCTCCCGGGGCCTGCCCTCGATCCAATAAATCGCGTCGCCGTCGAGGCGCGGCTCGACGAGCGACACCGCTTCCCGGACGACGGCGTCCGCCGTGATCGGCGAGTTCCACGATCCGAAGGCGCCGTTCCGCCCGCTGGTCATCATCCCTCCATACCATGGCCGTGTCGGCTGGATGCGGGGCTTGTGCTCCATTCGCGGGCAACGAGAGGCGATCACGGTCGAGCGATGAAACTATCCTGCGCGTTGCGCCGTTGCGGCGCAATCGAACAGTTGATCGAGACGCCACGGTCTGTGCCTAAAATCAAGCTTCAAAAAATCGCAGGAACGGCTGGTCTCGCCTGGAGCGGGGCAGAACCGAAATGTCTCCCGCCCTTGAGCATCGCATGGCGCGCCACTAAGCTCGCCGCCCGAACGGCGGCCGGATCCTGGGCCCGCGGAGGGACGGCGGGGCATGCTGGACTTCATTCAGCAGCTCGTGGGGGGCGTTGCGCTCGGCTGCGTCTACGGCCTGATCGCGCTCGGCTTCGTCCTCATCTATAAGGCCACCGAAGTCGTCAATTTCGCCCAGGGCGACCTCATGATGCTGGGCGGCTTCTTCGCCTTCACCTTCATCACCCAGCTCGGAATGGACTACTGGGTCGGCTTGCCGGTGACCGTGCTGGCGATGGCCGCCTTCGGAGCGCTCGTCGAGCGGGTCGTCGTGCGGCCGATCCTCGGCTATCCGCAATTCTCGATCGTGATGGTGACGATCGGCCTGGGGTTCCTGCTGCGCTCGGTCGCCGGCATGATCTGGGGCACCGACGATCTTCAGATCGCAACTCCGTTCAGCGGCGGGGTCGCGCGGTTCGGCCCCCTGGTGCTGGGCGAGGACAAGCTTTCGGTCATCGTCGCCACGATCCTGCTGTGCTTGGCGCTGTGGATCTATTTCAACAAGACCCGCATGGGGGTCGCCATGCAGGCGACGTCGCAGAACATGCTCGGCGCCTACTACATGGGCATTCCGGTCAAGCACGTGTTCTCCCTGATCTGGGCGATCAGCGCCGCGGTCGCGGGCTTCGCCGGCGTGCTGCTGGCGCCGATCGCCTTCATCCACACCAACGTCGGATTTCTGGGGCTCAAGGCCTTCCCGGCCGCCGTGCTCGGCGGGTTCGGCAGCATCCCGGGAGCGCTCGCGGGCGGCATCGTCATCGGCGTCGTCGAGACGCTGTCGGGTTTCTATCTGCCGGAGGGATTCAAGGACGTTGCCGCCTACATCCTGCTGCTCGTCGTGCTGATGGTCAGGCCCGAGGGCCTGTTCGGCCTCCATCTGCGCAAGAAGGTCTAAAGCCGCCATGCGTGCGATCTTCAAGACCGATTACGACCAGGACATTCGCCTGTTCAAGCACAGCGGCTATGCGTGGTCCTACGGTGCGCTCGCCGTTGCCGTCTTCCTGGCGCCGCTCCTGGTCGGATCGTATCTGCAGAGCCAGCTCGTATTCGTGTTCATCTACGCCATCGTCGGCGTCGGCCTGCTGATCCTCACCGGCTTCACCGGCCAGGTCTCGCTCGGCCATGCGGCGTTCCTGGCGATCGGCGCCTATACGACCGCGTATCTGCAGCGGCTCGGCGTGCCGTTCGTGGTGTATCTGCCGCTCTCGGCGCTGATCGCCGGCGCGGTCGGGGCGCTGGTCGGGTTCCCGGCGCTGCGGCTCTCCGGCATCTATCTGGTCATCGCCACGATCGCCTTCGGCTTCATCGTCGAGGAGATCGCCGCGCGCTGGGAGAGCGTCACCAATGGCAACGAGGGGATGCGGATCAAGGCGCTGGATCTGTTCGGCTTCACCCTGGGCCGCGACGGCTACGGCTTCTACGTGGTGTGCCTCGTCCTGCTGATCGCGGTGATGCTCGGCGCGCTGAACCTGCTGCGCTCCCCGACCGGGCGGGCCTTTCTCGCCATCCGGGACAGCGAGACGGCGGCAAGAAGCATGGGGGTCAATCTCGCGGTCTACAAAGTGATGGCGTTCTCGATCAGTGCGGCGATCACCGGGCTCGCCGGCTGTCTCTATGCGCACAAGCTGTCGTTCGTCAGCCCGGAAATGTTCACGCTGCTGCTGTCGCTCGAATTCATCATCGTGATCATCATCGGCGGGGTAGGCAGCCTGCACGGGGCGGTGCTGGGATCGATCTTCGTGGTGATGGTCGATCCGTTCCTCACCTTGTTGAAGGACGACCTCCCGGGCGCGATCGGCCGCTTCGCCGCCGCCCTCGGCGCCTCGCCGGGCGGCGCCTCGGGAATCGAAGACACGCTGGCGCGCATCGGCGGCGCGCCGGGCCTCAAGGGCGCGATCTACGGCATCATCATCGTCGTGTTCATCCTGTTCGAGCCGACCGGGCTCTACGGCCGGTGGGTCAAGCTGAAGCTGTATTTCCAGCTGTTCCCGCTCTACAAGAAGGCTACGTTCCGGCGGCAGAAGACCTACGTGAAATCGGAGCGCAACCGATGAGCTGTCTCGCCGTCGAGAACCTCACGCTGCGGTTCGGCGGGCTGACCGCGATCGACGACGTGAGCTTCGAGGTGCGCCCCGGCGAGGTGTTCACCCTGATCGGCCCCAACGGTGCCGGCAAGACCTCGATCTTCAACGTCATCTCCCGGTTCTACACCCCGAGCGCGGGCCGGCTCGCGTTCGAAGACAGCGATATCACCGCAGTGCCGGCGCACGAGGTGGCGCGGCTCGGGATCGCGCGCACGTTCCAGAATATCGAGCTGTTCGACAATGCGACCGTGCTCGACAACCTGCTGGTCGGGCGTCACCGGCACCGCACCACCCGATCCTGGGAAGAGCTGCTGTTCCTACCCAAGGTGCGCCGCGCCGAATATGACCATCGCCGGCGCGTGGAGGAGATCATCGACTTCCTCGAACTGCAGCGATACCGCGATCAGCGGATCGGCGCTTTGCCGTACGGAGCCCGCAAGATCTGCGAACTCGCGCGGGCGCTGTGCACCGAGCCCAAGCTGCTGCTGCTCGACGAACCCTCGTCCGGGCTCAATGTCGAGGAGACCGACGACATGGCGTTCTGGATCCAGGATATCCGCAAAGAGCTCGGCATCACCGTGCTGATGGTCGAGCACGACATGACCCTGGTGAGCCGCGTCTCGGACCGGGTGCTCGCACTCAATTACGGCCGCGTCCTCGCGCTCGGGAGCCCGCACGAGATCCAACGCAATCCCGACGTCGCCGCCGCGTATCTCGGCGCCTGAGCGAGGCCACATGAGCGCCGATGATCCGATCCTCAGGGTCAGCAATATCGAGACCTATTACGGGCGGATCATGGCCGTGCGCGGGGTCAGCCTCGAAGTGCCTCGCGGAGAGATCGTCGCAGTGCTGGGCGCCAACGGCGCCGGCAAGACCACGATCCTCAAGACCATTTCCGGCGTGCTCGATCCCTTGAAGGGAAGCGTGGAATTCGATCGCGTGCGGATCGACCGCCTCGACCCGGACCGCATCGTGCGGATGGGCCTCGGACACGTGCCCGAGGGCCGCGAAATCTTTCCGTTTCTCACGGTCAAGGAAAACCTGATGATGGGCGGCTTCACGCGCAGCGATCGAGATGCGGTCGCCGCCGACCTCGAACGCATCTACGGCTATTTCCCCGTGCTGAAAGCCCGGCTGCATCAGCTCGCCGGCCTCTTGTCCGGCGGCGAACAGCAGATGCTGGCGATCAGCCGCGCCTTCATGGGCCGGCCCAAGCTCTTGTTGCTCGATGAACCCTCGCTCGGGCTCTCGCCGCTGCTGGTCCGGGAGATCTTTTCGATCATCCGGCGGCTCAATGCCGAGGAGGGCATCTCCATGCTGCTGGTCGAGCAGAACGCCAAGATGGCGCTGGAGACCGCGCAATACGGCTACGTGCTCGAGGTCGGCAGGATCGTGATGGCGGATTCGTGCGAGCGGCTGATGCAGAGCCAGGACATCCAGGAGTTCTATCTGGGCGCCAAGGAAGCCGGCGCGCGCGGCGAGCGCCGTTGGAAGAAGCGCAAGGTATGGCGATGAGCTGTGGAACGTCGTCCCGGCCAGACGACCCCGGACTTGATCCGGGGGAGCAGGAGCCCGGAGCCATGACCACCGATTTGTGTGATATGAAAGGCCGGTGTTCATAGGTTCCGGGCTCGCCGCGGAGCCTGCCCCGGACTTGATCCGGGGCGGCGCCCCGGAACGACGCGCAGTCGATGGGGTATGATGCCCAAACCGGCGACGCTGACCGTTGCGGAGACCGTGCCGAAGAGCTTTCTGCTCGCGGTCGAGACGCGCGGCGAGAAACCGGCGCTGCGGGAAAAATATCTCGGCATCTGGCAGAGCATCAGCTGGAACGACTGGCTCGCGCGGGCGCGCGAGATCGCCTATGCGCTGCATGCGTCGGGCTTTCGGCCCGGCGACGTCGCCTCGGTGCTCTCCAACACCGTGCCGGAATGGGCCTATGCCGACATGGGCATCCTGTGCGCCGGCGGCGTCTCCTCGGGAATCTATCCGACCGACTCAGTCAAGCAGGTCGAATATCTGGTCAACGATTCGCGGACCCGCGTACTGTTCGTCGAGGACGACGAGCAGCTCGACAAGGCGCTCGAGGCGCGCGGGCGCTGCCCGACGCTGGACAAGATCGTGATCTTCGACATGGAGGGGCTCGGCGATTTCCGCGATGCGATGTGCGTCTCGTTCTCCGACTTCCTCGCTGCCGGGCGCGCCTACATCGAGGGGCGCGAGGGCCTGTGGCGGGAGATGATCGAATCGCGCGGCCCGCACGATCTCGCGATCCTGGTCTACACTTCCGGCACCACCGGTCCGGCCAAGGGCGCGATGCTCTCGCACCACAACATCGTCACCCAGATGCGCCACTGCATGGACGTGCTGTCGTGGTGCGAGGGCGACGAGCGCCTCGCCTTCCTGCCGGCGTGCCACGTCGCCGAGCGGGTCGCCGGCATGTATTACGCCATCGCCACCGGCGTGGTGTCGAATTATGCCGAGCGTCCCGAGACCGTGCCGGAGGACATCCGCGAGGTGCAGCCGACGCTGTTCGGCGCGGTGCCGCGGGTGTGGGAGCGCTTCTACTCGGCGGTGATGATCGCGCTCAAGGACGCCACGCCGCTCGAGCGCTCCGCCTATCGGCTGGCGATGCTCGCCGGCAACCGCGTGGCCGAGGCGCGGCTCGAGCACCGCGAACCGGGGCTGCTCGACCGCGCCGGCTTCGCGCTCGCGTATTTTTTCGTGCTGCGCAACATCCGCAGGATGATCGGCATCGACCGCTGCCGCTGGCTGTTCACCGGCGCGGCGCCGATCGCGCCCGAGCTGATCCGCTGGTATCTCGCGCTTGGCATGCGGATGTACGAGGTCTACGGCCAGACCGAGAATGCCGGGCTCGCGACCGTGATGCCGATGCACGCCATCAAGCTCGGCACCGTGGGCAAGGCCGTGCCTTACGGCGAGGTGACTTTGGCCCCGGACGGCGAGATCCTGATCCGCGGTGAATTCGTGTTCATGGGCTATCTCAATCAGCCCGAGAAGACCGCCGAGACCGTCGACCGCGACGGCTGGCTGCATACCGGCGACGTCGGGCTGATCGACAACCAGGGCTACGTGCGCATCACCGACCGCATGAAGGACATCATCATCACCGCCGGCGGCAAGAACATCACCCCCTCCGAGATCGAGAACCAGCTGAAATTCTCGCCCTACATCAGCGACGCGGTCGTGATCGGCGACCGCCGGCCGTATCTGACCTGCCTCATCATGATCGACCACGAGAACGTCGAGAAATTCGCGCAGGACCGCGGCGTGCCGTTCACGAATTACGCCAGCCTGTGCCGCACGCGGGAAGTCCGCGACCTGATCTGGGGCGAGATCGAGAAGGTCAACGCCCAGTTCGCCCGGGTCGAGACCATCAAGAAATTTCACTTGATCGAGCAGCAGCTCACCCCGGAAGACGACGAGCTGACCCCGACCATGAAGCTCAAGCGCAAATTCGTGAACGAAAAATACCGCCGCGAGATCGAGGCGCTGTATTAACCAGAGCATGGATGACAGAGCGGCGATCTCCCCATCCGCGCCGCGTGCTCTGTCCTCCCTCCTCCGGTTGCGCTAGGATCGGCCGCAGCAGACGGGCAACAACAGCTCGAACCGATGTTCCCGCTCCCCGTCGGCAGCAAACACGAGGAAACCCCATGAGGCTCGACCATTGCCGGGCGGCGTTGATCGGCGCCGCGATCGCGCTCACCGCCGGTTCCGCGGCGGCGCAGACCAAGGTGACGAACCAGGGCATCACCGACGGCGAGATCGCCATCGGCACCCATCAGGACCTGAGCGGACCCATCAAGGGCTGGGGCGTGGCGGTCGCCAACGGCATGAAGATGGCGGCCGAAGAGATCAATGCCGCCGGCGGCGTCCAGGGGCGCAAGCTCAAGCTCATCGTCGAGGACAGCGGCTACGATCCCAAGCGCGCGGTGCTGGCGACGCAGAAGCTGATCGAGAAGGATCAGGTGTTTTCCATGGTCGGGCCCATGGGCTCGCCGACGGTGCTCGCCGCCCAGGACATCGTGCTCGACGCCGGCGTGCCCCAGCTGTTCCCGCTCACCGCGGCGCAGTTCACCTTCAAATTCGACCCGGCGAAGCCGCAGGAGCGGCTCAAGTTCAACAACCTGCTGCCTTACGTCGAGTCGACGCGCGCGGCGCTCAAATACATGATCGATCTCAAGCATTCGAAGCGGCCATGCATTATGCACCAGGACGACGAGTACGGGAAAAACGTGCTCGACGGTTTTGCCGCGCAGCTCGCCGCCATGAAGATCGAGCCCGGGACCGTCACCACCTACAAACGCGGCGCGTCGGATTTCAGCGCCCAGATCGCCCGGATGAAATCCGACGGCTGCGACCTCGTGGTGCTCGGCACGGTGATCCGCGAGACCATCGGGGCCATGGGCGAGGCCAAGAAGCTCGGATGGAACGCGGATTTCCTCGGCGCCACTCCGACCAACGTCATGGAGGTGCCGGCGCTCGGCAAGGACGTCGTCGAGGGGCTCTACGCCGCATCCGGTTTCGAGATCCCCTATGAGGACACCGCGAAGGGCAAGGTCAAGGAATGGCTGGTGAACTACAAGAAGATGTTCGGCACCGACGCCAACACCCAGGCGATCATCGGCTATAACGCGGTCCAGACCTTCGCGTTCTACATCAATCTCGCCGGCAAGGAGCTGACCGGGCAGAAATTCCTGGATGCGCTGGAATCCGGCAAGGAGTACCAGGACATTTTCGGTTCGCCTCCGGTGAAATTCTCCAAGACCAATCACCTCGCGACCGAAGTGACCCAGGTCCAGCAGGTCAAGAACGGCCGCTGGGTGCTGCTGAAGGAAGGCTTGCTGTTCTGAGCCGAGCCGCGATCGCGCCCGGGCGGGCATCCCGCCCGGGTCGTGGCGCCGTAGCCCGGATGGAGCGCGCGCGGAGCGGGCGCAAAATCCGGGATCGTCGGCCCCGCATTACGCTGCGCTCCATGCGGGCTACGGGCTGACATCCCGCGCAGCGCCAAACAGGAGGAAAGAGATGCCGGAAGTCTACGTCTATGCCGTCGAGGGACGCACGCTGGATCAGAAGCGGGCCCTGATCAAAGACATCACCGACGCGGTGGTGCGGAACTTCAAGGTCGATCCCGAGGTGGTGATGGTGCAGATCATGGAATCGC
>WNGE01000933.1_pt1 | contig 41927 bp, 41 predicted proteins | sample 5400651 | NCBI WGS metagenome assembly WNGE01 (sample SAMN13153370, study PRJNA577476) | soil metagenome | isolation source: 60 cm soil or saprolite under grassland replicate 2 | place: USA:California | collected 2016-06-15 | reverse complement strand
CCCTGCCCCGGACCAGGCCGAAGCCGTCCTGCTCCGCGCCGTCCTCGGCCTCGACGCCACCACCGCAGGACACATCCTGGGCAAACGCGCCGGAGCCATCCGCACCGCCGCCCACCGCGGCCTCAAAACCCTGCACAAGCGACTCGAGGACGACCCCGGCGTCACAGGTGATAGGCGTACTCGCGGAATTCCCAGTCGGTGACGTAGCGCTCGAAGCGCTCGATCTCGTTGCGCTTGTAGGCCAGGCACCCGCACCATGGCGCTGCGATTATCCAGGCCCCAGTCGATCAGCCACGGCGCCAGCGTGTCGGGGCCGAACCGCTTGTAGGAGTTGACCGTGGGATTGAGCAGCGCGCTCAGCGCCCGCGCGTGCGCGAGCACCCCGCCGATCGCGTGCCGGCCCGCCGCGGACAGGCCGTCGGGTCCGCCGGATCGCCGAACACGTTCCGCCCGGTCTCGTCGTTCACCGAGACTTGCACGTGGAACCCTGACCCGCCCTCGTCGTTGAACGGCTTGGCCATGAACGTGGCCATCAGGTCGCGCTGCCGGGCGATCTCCTGCACCGCGAACTTGAGCCGGAACGACCGGTCGGCCGCGTCGACCAGACCGGAATGCGCCAGGTTGATCTCGAACTGGCCGGGCGAGAACTCGTGGTTGGCCGCGGTCACCTGCAGCCCGGCGTCGCGTAGCTGCCTGAGCATGTGCAGCAGCAGGCCCTGCGGGTCGCCCTTGCGGCCGACCACGTAGACGTTGCCCGGGTCGTCGGCGTAGCGCCGCCAGCAGCCGTCCGGCGCCTGCTGGCACAGGTAGAACTCGAGCTCGGGACCGTAGGCCAGCTCATAGCCGAGAGCCGAGAGCCGGTCCGCCACCCGCCGGACCACGGTGCGCGGCGCCTCGGCCGCGGGCGCGCCGTCCGGCGCGAACGCCTCGCCGATGCACCAGGCCGCGTGCGGCTCCCAGGGCAGCGCGGGTGCACGTCGAGCAGCACGTCACGGCCGCGGTCCACGCCGATCAGGTCCGGGTAGGACGGTGGTGACGCTGGCCGGGCAGGCCCCGGCGGCCTCCGGCCAGGAGCTGAGGCCCGGTGCCCGCCTTTCCGGCCGTACCATCGACCCCATGCCCCGCCGCTTCGCGATTGGTAGCGCCCAGGACCTGGTCCAGGCCGAGCGCGACATCCGGGCGCGCGTCGGCGACTCCGAGCTCGACTTCGCCGCGATGGCGGCGATCTCGAACATCTACCGCGCGGCCAACGCGATCCGCAACCACATGGAGCAGAAGGTGCTCGCCGAGGAGGACCTGTCCTGGGCCGCGTTCACCGTGCTGTTCGTGCTGTGGATCTGGGGCGACCAGCAGACCAGGCACCTGGCGGCCGAGGCCGGGGTGACCAAGGGCACGCTGACCGGGGTGCTGAAGACGCTGGAAAAGCGCGGCCTGGCCCGCCGCCGCGGCCACGAGGCGGACGGCCGGCTGGTGCTGGTGTCCCTGGAACCCAAGGGCCAGGACGTCATCGAGCGCCTGTTCCCCGCGTTCAACCGGGGCGAGGCCCAGGTCAGCACCGGCCTCACCCGACGCGAGAAGGACCAGCTCGCCTCCCTGCTCCGGACGATCATCCGGACGGTGGAGGAAGAAGACTAGGCAAGCAGTCAAATCGCGCTCAGTGTCCCACCTCCAGACACACGCTGATCACTGGTCTGCCTGGAAGTGCGACACGGCGGCCTCGTCCCATTCCAGGCCGTTGCCGGGGACGGCGGGCAGGTGCAGGTGGCCGTCCCGGACCTCGAAGGGGCGGGCCAGCACGGGATGGGCCCAGTCCTGCCATTCGAGCCACTGCCCGGTCGGGGTGACCCGGAGCAGGTGCCCGGAGACCTCGGGATACAGGTGCGAGGACATCGGCAGGCCGGTCACGTCGGCGATCGCGGCCGCCCGCAGCCACCCGGTCACCCCGCCGATCCGCATCAGGTCCGGCATCACCAGGTCGCAGGCCCGGGCGCGGATGGCCTCGTACATGGCCAGCGGGCCGTAGAAGTTCTCCCCGAGCATGACCGGGGTGGCCAGGTCCGCGGCCAGCCTTGTGTGGCCGTCCAGGTCGTCGTAGCGCAGCGGCTCCTCGATCCAGCTCAGGCCCTCCGCGTCCAGCGCCCGGCAGCGCGCCAGCGCCTCGCCCAGGCTGAGGCCCTGGTTGTAGTCCGCGACCAGCGTCACGTCGTCGCCCACCGCGGTCCTGACCCGGCGGACGGCGGCGAGATCATCGGCCGTTCGGTCCCTGCCGACCCGGACCTTCAGCGCGGTGAACCCGCCCTCGGCGAGCAGTTCCAGCGCTTCGGCGGCCACCCGCTCCGGCGGGATGAGGCCCAGCCCGTTGCTGTTGTACGCGGGGACCGGGGCCAGCGTCCCGCCCAGCAGCACGGCCAGCGGCAGCCCGGCCGCCTGGGCCAGCGCGTCCCACAGCGCGATGTCGAGCCCGGCCACCGCGGCCAGCGCCAGCCCCTGGTATCCGGCCAGGCCGAGCCAGCCGCGGGCACTGGCGTACGCGGCGGCGGGCGAGACCGGCTGGCCGCGCAGCGCGGTACCCATGTCCTCGAGCACCGTCCGCAGGGCCCTGGCGGCGCGGCTCAGGTAGGGCGCCAGGTAGCCGCGCCCGGTGAGACCCTGCTCGGTGGTCACGTCGATGAGCAGCAGCGGCCACCGGGAGAAGTCCCCCACCTTGGTCGCCAGCGGCCGCCGCAGCGGCACCACCACCGATCGCACCGTCACGTCCCGCACAGTCAGTTCGGTCACGTCAGCCTCCCGAAGACCACGTCTAGCTCGTGAAACCCGGCGCCGGCGTCTCAGTTGGCGTCATGATGTACGGTGCGCGTGGGGAAGGTGAGGAGGCGTGCCGGTGGCGGACACACCAGTTTCTCGCGGGCTGTGCGGCTTCGACGCCCGGGTGGCTCACCCGGCCCGGGTCTACGACTACTGGCTCGGCGGGAAGGATAACTTCGAGGCCGACCGGATCGCCGGCGAGGAGACCATCGCCGCCTACCCCGCCATCCGGGCTTCCGCCCGGGCCAACCGGGCCTTCCTCGCCCGCACCGTGAGCTACCTGGCCGCCGGCGCGGGCATCCGGCAGTTCCTCGACCTCGGCACCGGGCTGCCCACGGCCAGCAACACCCACGAGGTGGCACAGTCCGTCGCGCCGGAGAGCCGCGTCGTCTACGTTGACAACGACCCGCTGGTGCTGTCGCACGCCCGCGCGCTGCTGACCAGCAGCCCGGAGGGCGTCACCGCGTACCTCGACGCCGACCTGCGGGACACGGACCAGATCCTCGAGCAGGCGGCCCGTACCCTGGACTTCGGCCGGCCGGTCGCCATCATGCTCCTGGCCATCCTGCACTACATCCCCGACCTGGACGAGGCGCGCCGGATCGTGGCCCGCCTGGTCGACGCCGTCCCGTCCGGCAGCTACCTGACCATCTCCCACGCGGCCAGCGACATCTCGCCCGAGGCGATGGCCGAGATGATCAGGCGGATGAACGAGCACCTGGCCGAGGGCAACCACGTGGGGCGCACCCGCGAGGTGGTCGCCAGCTTCTTCGACGGCCTGGACCTGCTCGACCCGGGCGTGGTGAAGGTCACCGAGTGGCGCCCGAAGTCGGCGGTCGAGGCCGAGAGCCCGACCAGCCTGTGGGGCGGCGTCGCCCGCAAGCCGTAGCGCACGCGAAAACAAGTTGAACGACGTCGTGCTGTGACGGCATGGTGGCGTCATCCCCAACCAATGGGGGACGGTACTGACGGGGCAGGTGGGACCGAAGCGCAGCCCGGGGTTTTACGCGTTTCTGCGAGGCGTTTCCGCGGAAACGTCCGCGCCGGTCTCGTCGCCCGTCCATCCGGGGTGATGTACGACATGAGCCGGCAGTACCACGCGGAGCGGACCATGAGCGCGGCCGAGCGGCGGCGGGCCGACGAGCAGCTCGGCCGGATGGCCGCCCGCGTGTCGCGGTTCTGGCGGCGGGCCACCCGCCCGGCCAGGAAGCCGTACGGCGTCCCCGGGTATGCCCGGTGACACAATCGGCGGGTGACGGAAACCACCGAGGCGATGCTGGCCCGGGTGCGGGCCAGCTTCGACCGCCAGGAGATGATGAGCACGCTCGGCGTCGAGGTGACCTCGGTCGAGCCGGGCAAGGTCGAGATGTCGCTGCCTCATGACGACCGGTTCACCCAGCAGCACGGGTTCCTGCACGCCGGCGCGGTGGCCTCGGTGCTCGACACCGCGTGCGGGTTTGCGGCGTTCAGCATGATGCCGCCGGACGCCGCCGTGCTGACCGCGAGCTACACGATCAACCTGCTCGCGCCCGCGGCCGGGGAGCGGTTCACGATCACCGGCGAGGTAGTGCGGGCGGGCCGCACCCTGGTCGTCTGCCGCGGCGAGGCGTTCGCCGACGGTGACAAGCGCCCGTTCGCGGTCATGCAGGCCACCATGACCGCCGTGTTCGGCCGTCCCGGCCTCAATGGCTGATGACGATGCCTCCGTTGCGTTAAATGAGGTTTCTGATGTGTTCTGCCGGAAGGCCAGGACCGGATCCTTCATCTGGGCCATTGACCTGGCTGGCCTGTACCGGAAACGGGCTTTCGTCACTCTCGCCACGCCAGTACCGGACCCGTACATCATGAATGGCGCACCATGCTGCTGCAACGAAATGCCGTTCAGCTTATGTTGATCATGACGATCGGTCCGCTGCCGGACGCACTGGAACCGGGCTTTCACTGCGTTACTACGCACTGGATCCGGGGTTCCATGGCGTTCCGCCGTCCTGAGCAGGCAAACGTCCGAGTTCCGCGGGGCCGAACGCGGCCAGCTGCTCGTCCAGGCCGCGGGCCCGGGCCGAGCCGAGATAGGCCGGCTGGGACAGTCCGGCCCGGAGCACGGACAGCCGCTGGCCCTGGACCGCCGTGCGCTCGCCCGGCGGCAGGGCCAGCACGGGCTCCAGGGCCGCGATCGCGGCGTCCAGCGCACCCGCCCGCAGCCGGGCGATGGCCAGGTCGGTGTGCGCGAGCATCCGGCACCGGCGGCTGTGCTGCTCGCCCGGGCCCGGGCCGGCCGCGTACATGCTGGTGGCAACCTCCAGTTCGGCGGCGGCGGCCTTGACCGCGCCCGCCTCGGCCAGGACGAAGCCCGCGTAGTAGGACTGGGTCGCCCGGGAAAAGCCGAACTCGCCGCCGATCTCGAGCAACTCGTCGTGGTGCTCGCGGTCCCGGGCGTCGCGGGCGGCCGCGATGGCCTGGCGCGCGCGGGCGGCGTCACCGCGGCGGGCCGCGGCCAGCCCGCCGAGCAGGTGCAGCTGCGCCGCGCCCTGGCCGTCGGCGATGAAGCCGAGCCCGCTGCGGGCCAGGTCGGCGCACTCCTGCGGGTGCCCGCTCCAGTAAGCGGCGTAAGCCGCGCACAGCCGCAGCCGGGCCATCAGCGGGCGGTGGTCGATGCCCGTGGCGTAGGCCCAGCCGGCCCGGGTCAGCTCGCTGGCCGCCTGCGGGTAGCCGAGGTTGACGGCGGCCGCGGCCATTAACGCGGACAGGCAGCCCGCTAGCAGGTAGAGCTCGGCGGCGTCGCGCGGCCACTGCCGGCGGCCGAGCGCCTCGGTAATCCGGTTCCTGACCCGGCGCATCTCAGTGAACAGGCCGAACGTCTCACCGGTCAGGTACTGGACGGCCAAGCTAGCAGCGTCGGCGCGGAACTGCTCCAAGGTGGCCTCGCCGATGCCGCGCTGCTCCACGCCCTCGGCGTGCGCGCTGCCTTCGTGCGCGGCCATCAGCACCTCTCGCCTGATCGCGGACCCTCCCCTTTCGGGAGGCGTCCCACCGTAGGCAGAGGCGGCGGGGACCGCCGGGCCAGCGTCGACCATGCCCGGCGGCAACGCGGTGCCGAACTGGCTGAACGGGATGCCGAACGCGCTGCAGTACAGCAGCTTGTAGCGCTCGGCTGGGGTTACCGCGCCGCGCTCCCAGCGGTAGATGTTGTGGCTGATGTTGTCGGTGCCGGGCAGCGACGTGTCGCCCCGGGCCCGGGCCGCCCTGATGAGCTGGCGAGCCAGTTCGGTTCTCGTCCAGCCGCGATCCTCGCGCTGCCGGCGCAGCCAGGCAGCGAGTTCGGATGACATAGGCCGTTATGGTAACGGCCGGGAGTCCCGCCGGGACACGCTGTGTCCGGCGATGTCGCGGAGTGTCTAGCTGTCCCGGATGGCCAGCGCGGTGGCGACCAGCCGGTCCGCCCGGGCCCGCGCGGCCGGCTCCTCCCGGATCGTGTCGGCCAGGAACTGGTCGGCGTCGATCCCGAGCTGCCTGGTCTCGGTGTCGGTATGCGCGTCCAGCCAGCGCTTGAGCTGCGGCCCGTCGACCTCGGGGTGGAACTGGACGGCCAGGTGACGGCCGATCCTGAACGCCTGCACGGCCGCGTCGTTGCGGGCCAGCGCCACGGCGCCGGCGGGCAGCAGGCAGCGGTCGTTGTGGAACTCCAGCCAGGGGCCGGCCGGGACCGCGTCCTCGTCGGCCGACTCGACCGTGAACCAGCCGACCTCCTTGCCCGCCATGGCCTCGACCCGGCCGCCCAGCGCGGCGCACAGCGCCTGCGCGCCGAAGCAGATGCCGAGCACCGGCAGGCCGGCCGCGTCGGCCGCGCGCAGCCAGGCCAGCTCCTCGGCGATCCAGGGATCCGGGTCGTTGACCGAGCTGACCGCGCCCATCACGATCACGTGGTCCACGCCGTCCAGCGCGGGCAGCGAGCCCTCATCGGGGAAGAGGTGCACGGCCAGCGAGGCACCGCGCGCCTCGAACGCCTCGGCGATGAAGCCGGCCGAATCAATGTCGTGGTGCCTGATAACGACCACTCGCATCATGATCAGCCTCCGCGGGCCGTTGCAGGCCTGCTCGTTTGGTGCCAAACTATCTGATTATGCTCGCTGCTGTCGATCTAACCGATCTTGACATGTGGGCCCGCGCAGTGCCATACGGGGAGTTCGGACGGCTGCGGCGGGAGGCACCCGTCGCGTGGTCTGCGGACGAGGGCTCCGGCTTCTGGTCGGTGAGCGGGTACGCGGACATCGTCGCGGCCTGCCGCGACGTGGCCACGTTCTCCTCCTCCCGCGGGGTCTCCTTCGAGGATCCGACCGACGAGGACATGGCGGACCGCCGCAGCAAACACCGAGCTGGGCGGGGCGCGGATCCGGGCCGGGGACAAAGTGGTGCTCTGGTACGTGTCCGGGAACCGGGACGAGGCCGAGTTCGCCGACCCCGACGCGTTTGACGTGGGCCGCAGCCCGAACCGGCACCTGTCCTTCGGCCGCGGCGGCCCGCACCTATGCCTGGGCGTGCACCTGGCCGGCTGGAGGTCAAGGTTGTGCTGGCCGCGCTGGCCGCCGGGTGAGCCGGTTCGAGCTGGCAGGCGAGCAGCGCCGGATCCGGTCCAACTTCCCAACGGGCTCAAGGCGCTCCCGGTCCGGGTCACGCCGTGACCCGGATACGGCTCGTCCTTATCCTGACCGAGAACTGGACCGTGCGGCCGGTACCGGACGTGGCCGACCTGGTCCTGTTCGCGATTGAGGCCGAACGGGCCGGGCTGGACGCGGTCATGGTCAGCGAGCACGTCGTGCTCGGCCCGCCGGCGGACGCGGCCGGGTCGCTGTACGACTACGTGACCCGCGGGCTCGGCGAGCAGCGAGCTGAGCGACCTGACCACGAGCACCGCGTAACGGTGTTGGGGTGAGGGGTGGGACCTGGGGCGGGTGGGTTAGGAGGGGGTGTAGCCGGCCGCGGTGAGCATGTGGCGGAGGTCGACGACCATCTGGGCGTCGACGTCCTTGCCGACCGGATGGTCGAAGATCTGGCGCTCGGCGCCAACCGTGATGGTGACCTTGCCGCCGTGGACGGTGACCGTGCCGATCGCGTCGAACAGCGAGGTCACCGCGTGCCATTCGATGTTGTGGCTCACGGGGTGCTCGAAGATCTGGCGCAGCGTGTTCCGGTGATGGTTGTCGAGGTGCGGTGACTCCGGCGAGGATGACATCGTGCTCCCTTCCGGTTCGACCCTACCCGGGCACGTGCTGGTCGTGGGGGTGGACGGGGTGCGGTTCGACTTCCTGGGGCCGGACAGCGCGCCGTCCGTCTGGGCGCTCGGGCAGGCCGGCTTCCTGGCTCAGGTTCCGGTGGACGAGGCCACGCCGACCTGGTCCGGGCCGTGCTGGGCGACGATCGCGACCGGCACCGGGGTAGCCGGACACGGCATCACCGGCAACGACCTAACCGGCCACCGGCTGGCCGAGCACCCCGACTTCGTGACCCGGGCCACCCGGGCCGGGCTGCCTACGCTGCTCGCGGTCAGCGGGTGGCCGCCGCTGGCCCTGGCCGCGGACGGCGGCCCGCTGTTCGCCGAGGCCAGCACGCGCGAGTTCACCGCCGTGCCGCGGACCGGCCTGGCCTGGGACGCCGCCCGGGAAGCCAGCCAGGAGGACGGCCTGGCCGCCTGGGACGCCGCCGACGAGGCCATCAGCGCGCGCGCCGCGGCGATCCTGGCCGGGCAGGCTCCCCGGGTCTCGTTCGTCTACCTCGGCGCCGTCGACTTCGCCGGCCACGCCACCGGCTCGGGAGCCACCTACCGGGCGGCCCTGCTGGCCGCTGATCAGCGGGTCGGGCGGCTGGTGGCGGCGGTGCGCTCCCGGCCGTCCGGTCCGGAGGAGGACTGGACGATCGTGGTGGTCACCGACCACGGGCACCTGGACGAGGGCGGGCACGGCGGGCGCGAACCCGAGGTCACGACCGCGTGGGCGGCCGCAGCCGGACCTGGGATCCGGCCGGGCGCTCCGCCGCTGGTCGCGCGGCAGGAGGAGGTGGCGCCGCTGGTTCTGGCCGCAGCAGGCTGCCCAGAGCATCGAGGGTGAGCGCGCAGGCCAGGACGACGCCGACACCGACCGCGGCACCGCCCACGGCGTCGCTGAACGTGTGCGCGCCGATGGCCACCATGGCGGCCGCGACGGCCGTTGCCATCAGGACCGCAAGGAGCACGAGCAGCAGCCGCAGGCCGGCCGGCATCCGGAGCGGCGGGTTGGCGAGCAGCACGGCGAAGCTGGCCGCCAGCGCGAAACTGCTGGTGGCGTGCCCGCTGGGGAAGGCCGCCCCGATGGCCTCGCCGACGGTCGGCTTGAGCACGTAGTCGGTAAGGCCGATCGCGATGGGCACGGCCAGGGCCGTCAGCACGGCTCCCCGCCACCGGCGGGTAAACGCGCACGCCAGCAGCAGCGCGAACGTCATGACCGTCACCGCTTTCAGCTCGCCGAGGTGAGGCAGCCAGTCCAGCAGCACGGGAAACCGGCCCTGCTGCGCCTGGAACCGCGGGTCGAACGTCGCGTCGAGCCAGCCCGGCAGCCGGTAGCCGGCGAAACGTACCCCGGTCACCGCGATCGCCGCCACGCAGGCCGCCAGCAGCACCATGGCTGGACGGCGAAGCGATCCGGGCACGAGCGGCATCAACTCATGGTATGCGGGCGGACAGGGGGATGAACCGCCTGGCCTTGCTGGTCATGGGGTCGCGGTCCAGCGCGCCGACCCGGCAGAAGCCGACCTGCGGAGAGGTCACGCCCGCCTGGCGCAGGCTCCGGGTGACCGCGGCGACTATCGCGGACGGGTCGAAGTCGCCGTCGATCACCGCGGCGATGTCGGCACCCCGTTCGGTCTGCCGGATCTGGAATTCCCGCACCGCCGGGGCGTGCAGCAGCGGGGCACCGATGACGAACGGGTGCACGCTGGACCCGGCGTACCGGAACAGGTCGTCGGACCGCCCCTCCACGCCGGCGCGCAGCGCGCCGCCTTCGCTCGTCCCGGCCGGCGTGAAGCGGTCGGTCAGCTCGTACCTGATCATCGGCTGGGTCAGGTTGTGCAAGTTCGTGACCAGCACCTTGGACGAGGCCACGCCGTCCGGGACGGGCTGCCCGTCGTCGTCGGCGCACTCCGCGAGACAGGTGTCGCCGGCGAAGGTGAGCACCGTGCCGCCCGGCTCGCTGTGGCCGACCAGGCCCTCGGTGGAGGCGAACGTGTCGATCACCGGCACGCCGAAGGCCTCGGTGACGGCGATCCGTTCGGGCATGCTGATGGCCTCCGCAAACGAGGCGACCGAGCGCAGGTTCAGCCTCAGGCGGCCGTCCCGCTGCTCCCGGGCCAGCTCGGCCAGCTTGGCCGCGTAGGCGAGCAGGTTCGGCGGCTGGGCGGCGTTCAGCCGCCGGACGATCTCGGCGACCGGCAGGCTGGCCGGCGCGGACACCAGGCGGACCGGCGGCCGGGTCGCGGTCACGCAGCCCAGGCCGCTGGAATGAACCGGCGATCCCGCGCCGACCATCCCGATGACCAGGCCCTCCGGCGGCAGACCCCCTGCGGCCGCCACGGTGGCCGCCATGGCCCGGCGGGTGACCGAGGCAACGAACTCGGCGTACTCGTCCACGGCCTGGACGAACAGGCCGCGCTGTCCGGAGCTGCCGCCCGACACCAGGACCACGTACTCGCCGAACAGCAGAGACGGATCAGTGACCGACCTGGCCAGGTGCCGCTCCACCAGGTCCCGGGTTAGCCGCCGGTCGGTGGTGGCGGCGTCGAAGTTCTCCATCATGTCGGCCTTGGTCATCACCGGCAGCCGGGCCAGGTCGGCGAGCTCGAACCGGTCCGGGTCGACGCCGCGGAGCCGTCCGGCATGGAAGGACGAGCCCGCGATGGCGCGGGCCAGCAGCGCCCGCAGCCGGTCCCGCTGCCACGCGGCGAGCCGCCCGGCGTCCCAGCCGAGGCGCGTGATGTGCTCGGGCATGCGGCTGCCGATGGCACCCGATACGCGGGTCCGCAGCAGCTCGACGTCGGTGATCGTGGCGCTGGTCATCTTTCCTCCTGGGCGGGCATCTGCTGCCCCGCGAAATAATCCGCCAGCCGGTGCAGGTCAAGGCCGTCAAGGGCGTGCGGGTCGGCGATCTGTTCCAGGGCGCGGCCGGTATCGATGGCGAGCCACAGCTCGGCCAGCTGCCGGGGCGGAAACGGGAGACCCCCGGCGTTCTCCTTGCTGATCTCGGCGAACATCTGCGCGACCCCGTCGCGTGTCCGTGCGTGCAAGGCCGCGTACCTGCGGTTGAGCTCGGGATCGCGCGCGGCGTGGAGCCGGAACTCGGTGACCAGCAGCCGCCAGCCCGGCGTGCCGCGCTCGTCCGCCTGGGCCTGTTCGAGCAACGCGGCGAAGTTCCCGGTGCCAGCCAGCTCCCCGGCCAGCTGCGCGTTCCGCGCGGCCCGCTCGGCGATCCGGCCCTCGAGCAGGGCCAGGAACATGTCGGCCTTGCTGGCGAAGCGCGAGTACACCGCGCCCTTGGAGAAACCCGCCTCGTCGGCGATCTGGTCCAGGGTCGCGGCGTAGTAGCCCCGCTCCAGGAACACCCGGCGGGCCGCGGCCAGCAGCAGGGCGCGGTTGCGATCGTTCTGTTCGGCGCGGGACAGACGAGGACTCATACCAGTGATATTTAAATACCATCGGTATCGATGTCAAGGGCTAGCGCGGAGAACTTGGAAGAGGCGGGACAGGAGTGGCGGGTCAGGCGCGGGGAGTGCGGCGGCTGGGGTGGGCGGGCGGCCGGGTCGTTCGGTGGCTAAAGGACGGTCAGGACCTGGGGGCCGTCGTCGGTGACGGCCACCGTGTGCTCGGCGTGCGCGGCCCGGCTGCCGTCGCCGCTGCGGATCGTCCAGCCGTCGCGGTCGATCCGGTACATGTCCCGGCCGCCGGCCAGGAACCAGGGCTCGATCGCGATGACCAGCCCGGGGACGAGCCTGCGGCCGCGGCCCGGGGCGCCCTCGTTGGGGACGGACGGGTCCTCGTGCATGGTCCGGCCGACGCCGTGACCGCCGAAGTCGGTGCAGATCCCGTAGCCTCCCGCGCGGCCGACCGCGCCGATGGCGGCGGAGATGTCACCGATCCTGGCGCCGGGAACGGCCGCGGCGATGCCCGCGCGCAGGGCGTCCCTGGTCACGTCGATCAGCCGCTTGTCGGCCGGCCGCGCGGTCCCGATGGTGAACGAGACCGCGGCGTCACCCGTCCAGCCGTCCAGCACGGCGCCGCAGTCCACGCTGAGCAGGTCGCCGTCGGCCAGCTTGTACCGGCCGGGGATGCCGTGCAGGGCGGCGTCGTTCACCGACGTGCAGATGGTCGCCGGGAACGGCACCGGGGCGAAGCCCGGCTGGTAGCTCAGGAACGGCGAGTAGGCGCCGTTCCTGGCCAGCACGTCGCGGGCGATCTCGTCCAGTTCGGCCGTGCGCATCCCGGCCTTGGCCTGGTCCTGGACGGCGGCCAGGATCTGCGCGACCACCCGCCCGGGGCCGCGCATCGCCTCGACCTCCGCGGGTGTCTTGATCTCGACCACCGACTCCGCCCTTTCCTCCGGGCATCTCCCGTTGCGGGATAACTATACCGGTATTACTATCACGGTATGGTCCGACCGCCACTGAGCCGCCTGGAACACGAGCGGGGGCAACGGCTCGGCATGCTGCTGCGCGAGGCGCGCGGGCCGCGCAGCATGGCCGAGATCGCCGCCGTCTCCGGCGTTCCCGCGGAAACGCTGCGCAAGATCGAGACCGGCCGCATCGCCACCCCCGCCTTCTTCACCGTGGCCGCGCTGGCCGGGGCGCTCGGCCTGGCGCTGGAGGAGATCGTGCAGGCCTGCGCCGAACCCGCCGAGGCGCTCACCGCCTGACGGTGCCCTGAGCCGGGCCGGTAGCCGGGGCCGCGGGCTGCAGGACGTCCCCGATCGGCCGGGAGGTCCTCGCGCCCGGCTCGGCGTACCACTCTCGGCCGGCGACCAGCCCGAACACCGGAACGGGCAGCCTGACCGCCAGCCGGAACAGCCGGGCGGCCCGGCCCCGGCCGTAGACCGGGGTGCGGTGGGCGGCCAGTGCCGCCTGCTTCTGCGCCGCGAACCGGCGCACGTCGATGCGGTGCGTGATCGCGGCCCTGGGGGTGAACCCGGCGCGCATCGCCGCCAGGTCATGCCGGGCCACCAGGCCCAGCGCCCGCACCGGGGTGAACAGCAAGGCGACCGTCTCCCGCGGCGCCGTGCCCTCGAGCACCCGGACCGGCCCGGCGAGGGCGGCGGCCCTGGCGCCGACCCGGTGCACCATGACATGGTCCCGGTGACCGTACTGGCCTTGCGGGTCGTAGCTGAGCAGCAGGTCGGCGCCTTCCTCGCGGAGCAGGGCGGCCAGCTTGGCCGCGGCCTCGTCCGGGTCCGCGCGGGCGAACCGGACCTGGCCGGGCGGATCGGGGTAGAGCACCGGGCCGTGCCCGCTGTCGGCGTAGCCCAGGTGCACGACCCGGGCTACGCCGAGCCGGGCCGCGCTGGCCCGCAGTTCGGCCAGCCTGGTTTCCGGGTCGGCGAGAACGCCCCGGCTTTGAGGGGCCAGCCCGCCGCAGCAGGCCACGACCACGACCGTGCGATGTCCCTCGGCGGCCAGCCGGGCGAGCGTGCCGCCGGTCAGCAGCACCTCGTCATCCGGGTGGGCGTGGAACGCGACGACGGTGGCCATCCCGGTCATCCTGGCAGATGTCGATCCGGGCCGGACGCGTTCGTGTAGGGAATGAAGGTCCCTACGCAGAAGTACGTGGTCGCTGCGGCGGCGCGCCCTGGTCGCGCGCTACCAGACCCGCTGATTACTCAATGTGTCTGCATTTTTACGCAGAAAATATCAGCCATGCGGCTGATGCCTGCCGAGGTGGCATGGTGCACAATCGAGATGTCCGGGTTTACGGGGAATCCGGAGTTACGCCTCACGGGGGTGAAGCGACATGACGAGCATCTCGCTGGCCACGTTGGCTAGGCGAGCCGCTGACCTGGGCAATCCGCTACCCTGCAGCGACGATACGCAGTTGTGGTTCTCCGAGCATCCGGCCGATCTCGAGCTAGCCAAGGCGATGTGCGAGACCTGCCCGCTGCGGCGGCCGTGCCTGGCGGGGGCGATCGACCGGGCCGAACCGTTCGGCGTCTGGGGCGGCGAGATCTTCGAGAAGGGCAGGATCATCGCCTACAAGCGGCCGCGCGGCCACCCGGGCCGCCGGGCCCGGGCCAGCTGACACAGGTCTGTCAGAAACGGACCGCCCGTTCATACTGCATGGTTGCCGCGCTCATGCAGCTCCAGCGATATGGCTGCGTCAGCCATGTCGTAAGACTCCGGCACGGGTGGTGCCGCTGACGCTTTACCGGGACTCCTTCTCCGGCAGGTTGCGGTAGCCGGGGTGGATCCCGGGCACCAGGCCGTGCGCGGCGGCCAGCTTGCCCAGGAGCTTGCTCAGCTGGGCGCGTTCGGCCGGGGTGAGCGGCGCGGCGATAGCCTGCTCGTGTTCCAAGCCGACCTGGCTCAAGTCGGTCATGGCCTGCTCCCCCGCGGCGGTAAGGTGCAGCGCGTAGTTGCGCCGGTCGCCGGGGTTACGGCGCCGTTCGATCAGGCCGCGCTGCTCCAGGCCGTCCACCAGCGCGACCAGCCGGCTCGGCGGGGTGCCGAGCCGGCGGGCGACCGCCTGCTGGCTCTGCCCGGGTTCCCGGCTGATCAGCCGGAGCAGGCCCGCCTGCGGGCGGGTGAAGTCGAGCGCGGCGGCCCGCTCGCCGAACCCCTCGGCGGCGTAGGCGCCAAGCTGCGCGACCAGGAACGCGATATCCGTCCGCTTGCGCCCTGCCTCCTGGGATCGGGCCTCCTGGGATCGGGCCTGCTGGGATCGGGCCTCCTGGGACTGCGCCTGTTCGGACTGGGCCTGCTGGCCGGGCGGCCGCGCCGCCGGTGTCTCTGTCGTCGCCACGGCACCATAATACACAGTTGACAATCATTCTAGAGTGTAACTATTCTCCTAGAGCATCATTACGTTGAGTTTGGCACCTAGGAGGAAGCCATGTCCGCACCGAACGCCCGGCGGGGTCCGCAAGGCGGCCCGCCCCTGCTCGCGCCCGCCCTCGCCTACGGCGCCCTGCTGATCGCGTCCGTCGCGGTCTGGATCGGCGCGCCCCAGGCCGGGGCCTCGGCCGCCAGCACGCTGAGCTACGCCCAGGCGCACACCGGCCAGATGCACGCCGAGGCGGTGCTCGTGTTCGGTGCCGCGCTGCCGCTGGCCATCTGGACGGCCACCGTCTACCGGCGGCTGCGCACGCTGGGCGTGACCGCCCCGGGCGCCGTGATCGGGCTGGCCGGCGGCATCCTCGCGGCCGCCTCACTAGCCATGTCCGGCCTGGTCACCTGGGTCGCGGCCGACACCGCGCACATCGTCAGCCCTGCGCTGGCCAAGGTCCTGTCCGACCTGTCCTTCGCGGCCGGCGCCGCCGGCTTCGTGGTGCCGTTCGCCCTGCTGATCGCCGGCGTGGCCGTGCCGTCGCTGATCCTGCGGCTCACTCCGAGGTCGCTGGCCTGGTTCGGCCTGGTGGTCGCGGCGATCGGCATGGTATCCACGCTGACCCTGCTCACCTCGGCGCTCAACTTCACCCTGCCCATCGGCCGGTTCGGCGGCCTGATCTTCATCGTCGCCGCCAGCGTCTTGCTGCCGGCCTCCCGGCACCGACTGACCGCCGCCCAGCCGATCGCGGCCTGAGATCACGGGGCACTCACGTGAGCTCTAGACACAAGAGTCCCGCCAGCCTCGTCCCTGGCCCCTCGGGCAGGTCTGGGCAACCACGACGATGTGACATTGCCGTGGTCAGGACAACGGCAATGTGACATTGCCGTGGTTCCCTGGACGGCGGGCAAGGGCCCCCGCCTGGGCCACCGGTGCCGGCCGGGAGGCGGCGGGGGGCGGCGGGGGGTGCTAGCGGTCGGGGTCGGGGGCGGCGCACATTCGGTCGCGTATCTCGATCGCCTGGTCCACGCCGAGCAGGCTGAGCGCCCGGGCCACCACCGGCTGCGGGTACGCCAGGGCCAGGCCGCCGCCGCGCTGCTTCAGCGTCCGGTCGGCCAGCACCAGCGCCCGGATCACGGCCGAGTCGGCGAACCGCAGCCGGGACAGGTCCACGGTCAGGTGCCGCGCACCGACGGCCAGCTGGGCGGCGAGCGCCTCGGTCAGTTCGGTTACGGTGGTGAGATCCGCCTCCCCGGACAGCGCCAGCACCGGTCCGGCCTCGCCGGCGGCTACCGAGATCTCGAGCAGGCCCACACCGTGGTGATTACCACACGAAGCGTGGGCGTCACAACCACCGGTCTGGCCAGCCGGGCACCAATCGGCCGCCGGGCGAATGGCACGGCGTCCGGCGGGTAGGAAGCGTGCGCCGCCTGGCCGTGGTTGATGGGGTGATCGGCATGAGCGTGACAGGCCCGGCCGCGGACACGCCTGTGATCGCGGTGTGGCAGGTGCCGGGCCCGCGCTACCGTTTGGACCGGAGCGCGGACCACGGCCGCGCCTGGATGCGCGGGTGGCGCACTGGTAGAGGTGGCGCGGTGACGGTCGGCGCGGACTCTCAGATCACGGATCTGACCGTGAACGATCACGCGTGCCTGACGTTCGGCGAGCCGGAGGCGTTCATCGACGGTTCGTGCGCCCGGATGATCGTGGACGCGGCCGTGGCCTGGCCGCGTCCCGGACGGTGGCGCTGCACTGCCACCCCGGCATCGAGGCCACGTTCGTGCTGCTCGGCGCCGGCGACGTGGCGGGCGTCAGCCTGGTGAGCGGATGACCGATAGCGCCCCGAACCAGACGGGGAGCGCGGCGGCCAGGAACGGCGAGCCCCCGGCGCTGGAGCAGGCCTTCGACGGTGATTCGCTCTACGCGCTGCGGGCGACGGTGGCGGCGCATGGCTCGCGGGCCGGGCTGTCCGACGGCCGCACCAGGGACCTCGTCCTGGCCGTGCACGAACTGGCCGCCAACGCGGTGCGGCACGGTGCCGGGCAGGGCCGGCTGCGGATGTGGGCCACCGCCGAGGGAGTGCGCTGCGAGGTCACCGACGAGGGCGCGGATGGCACCGGCGAGGAGCCCGCGGAGGCGCCGGCGTGGCACGTCGAGCCGGGCCACGGGCTGTGGCTGATCCGGCGGATCGCCGACGGGGCCAGCGTCCGGTCGGACCCGTCCGGGACCGTCGCCGCGGTGAACTTCCGGCTGGGCACGCCCGGCTCGCCGGCGCCGTTCCGGCTGGACCGGCGGGCCGAGGGCGGCTGCACCATCCTGGCCGTCACCGGCCGGCTGGACCGGGGATCCTCGGGCGAGTTCGGCGGCGCGGTCGGCGACCTGATCGCGGCCACGCCCGGCCTGCGCCTGATCCTGGACTGTACCGAATTGGCCTGGTGGGACTCGTCCGGCCTGACCGCGCTGGTCACCGCGCAGCAGCGGATCAGCCGCGACCGTTCGGCCCGAATGGTCGTGGCCAGCCTGCCCGGGCCGCTGGCCGGGCGGCTGGACGAGGCCGGCCTGGCCGGCCTGTTCACCCTGGCCGACAGCACCGTCGCGGCGGTGGCCGCGCTCACCTCGCCGCAGTGATGACCCCGGAGGAGTGGATGCGGGCGGCGCTGCCGCCGAAGTCCGCCTTGGACAGCCGCGCGACAAACGAGATGGTGCCGCCGCCGGGCACCGGCCGCCCGGTCCCGGCGAACTCGACCGGGTCGAGGCGGGCTCGCTTGAACCGGCCGGACGAGGACAGCGTCACCCGGAGGATCGCGCTCATGGTCATGGTGCCGTGGATGGAGAAGTTGCCGAAGCCGGCGAAGTTTCCCAGGCTGTAGGCGATCAGCCGGCCATGGTAGAACTGCAGGCCGCGCAGGACGTGCGGGCCGCTCGCGATCACCAGGCTGGCGCCGGCGTCGACCGCCATGTGCGCGAAGGCCTCCGGGTTGCCCCGGTCCTCGCCCAGGTAGATCTCCTCCCGGCCGGTCACGTGATCGGCGTCGGCCCCTTCCGCGCCGGCGTGCATATACACCACGACGATCCGCGCGGTCCGGGCGGCCTGCCGGATCAGCGCGCGGGCGGCGGGCAGGTCGAGCAGGCTCGCGGTATAGGCGTACGGCGCGAACGCCACGAACGCGACCGGGACCCCCTTGACGGTAACGCGGGTGATCTGGCCGGGCAGGCCGGTCTGGACCAGGCCGGCCGCATGAATGGACCGAACGGTCTGGGCCTCGCCCGCGGCACCGAAGTCGTGGAAGTGGTTGTTGGCGTCGTTCAGCACGGTGAAGCCCGCCCGCCTGAAGTACCGCGCGTACGACGGCGGGGTCCGGAAGGCGAAGCAGCTCGAGCCCGGCTTGCTCCCGCACTTGCCGGCCGTGGCCGTGGTGAGCGTGCCTTCCAGGTTGCCGAAGACGATCTGGGCGCCGTTCCTGAGCTCCCGCCGCACCGCCCGGAAGTACGTGCCCGGATCCGGCGGGAGATCCGGCGTGTTGCCGAGCATCATGTCGCCGACGGCGGTGAGGGTCACCGAGGCGCCGGCCGTCGACTTCCGCGGCAGCGCGGCCGCCCGCTGCGTCGCGGCGGCCCGCTGCGTCGCGGCGGTCGCCAGGGTGGCGGCCGGGCGGGCGGAGCCGGACGAGCCGGCCGAGTCGGCAGCGGGCGAGACCACCGTGCCGCCGGGCGGACTCCCGAAGGAGCAGGCGGAAACGACCAGCGCGACGGCCAGGCCGGTAAACGCCAGGAGCCCGCTGCGCCGCATGCGACCTAACTTAGCCCGGGACGGGGCTACCTGCGGGGACGTTGACCGGGATGGCGGCTGACAGGATGTCACCTTATGGTGGCATCCATCGACACGGAAGCGCTGCGGCGCAAGTACGCCGCGGAACGGGACAAGCGGCTCCGCCCGGACGGCAACGACCAGTACCTCCGGCTTACCGGTGAGCTCGCGCACTACCTGGACGATCCGTACACACCATGGACCGAACGGGCGGCCATGACCGATCACCGGACCGTGGTCTGCGTCGGCGGGGGGTTCGCCGGCCTGGTCACCGCGGCCCGGCTGCGGGAAGCAGGCGTCGACGTCAGGATCATCGAGAAGGGCGGCGGCTTCGGCGGGACCTGGTACTGGAACCGGTACCCGGGCGCGCAGTGCGACACGGCGTCCATGGTGTATATGCCGCTGCTGGAAGAGACCGGGCACATGCCGACCGAGAAGTACGTGCACGGCCCGGAGATCCTGGCTCACTGCCAGCGCATCGGCAGGCAGTTCGGCCTGTACGACGACGTGCTGTTCCACACCGAGGTGACGGCGCTGAGCTGGGACGAGGCCGGGGCGCGCTGGGTCATCGAGACCAGCCGGGGCGACCGGCTGACGGCCCGGTTCGTGGTGCTCGGCACCGGCCCGCTCAGCGTGCCGAAGCTGCCCGGGATCCCGGGGATCGGCACGTTCGGCGGTCACTCGTTCCACACCAGCCGGTGGGATTACGCCTACACCGGCGGTGACTGCTCCGGTGCGCCGATGGACAAGCTCGCGGACCAGCGGGTGGGCCTGATCGGGACCGGGGCCACCGCGGTCCAGTGCGTGCCGCACCTGGCCACCCAGGCCCGGGAGCTGTACGTCTTCCAGCGCACGCCGTCCTCGGTCGACACGCGGGGCAACCACCCGATCGACGCGGCCTGGTTCGCCGAGATCGCCACCCCGGGCTGGCAGCAGCGCTGGCTGGAGAACTTCACCGCCAACCAGGCCGGCGGCGCCGCGGACGAGGACCTGGTGCAAGACGGCTGGACCGACATCGCCCGCCGGATCCGCGCCCGGATCGCCGCGCTGCCGCCGGAGTCGCTCAGCCCGGCGGCGATGCTCGCCGCCTACGAGGAGTCCGACTTCGAGAAGATGGAGGAGATCCGCGCCCGCGCCGATGCCATCGTGCGGGATCCGGTCACCGCGACCCGGTTGAAGGCCTGGTACCGCCAGCTGTGCAAGCGGCCCTGCTTCCACGACGAGTATCTGCAGGCCTTCAACCACCCGAACACCCACCTGGTCGACACGGACGGCAAGGGCGTCGCGCGGATCACCGCGGCCGGGGTGATCGTGGCCGGCCGGGAGTACGAGCTCGACTGCATCATCTACGGTTCCGGCTTCGAGGTCGGCACCCCGTACGCGCGGCGGGCCGGCTTCGAGGTGACCGGCCGGGACGGTTTCACCTTGTCGGAGCGCTGGGCTGACGGCATGCGCACGCTGCACGGCATCCACGTCCGCGGCTTCCCGAACCTGCTGTTCGTGCAGCCCGCGCAGGGCGCGAACCTGATCTCCAACGTGCCGCACAACATCGTCGACTCGGCCCGGACCATCGCGACCGTCGTCCGGCACGCAGCCGACGGCGGGTTCGGCACGGTCGAGCCGTCGGCCGACGCCGAGGCGGCGTGGGTCGAGTTGCTGCTGACGGGGCCGGGCAGCATGATCGGCGGACCGGACTGCACGCCGGGCTACTACAACAACGAGGGCCAGGACCCCGGCCAGTTCCTCGGCTACGGCTACCCCTACGGCCCCGGCGCCTACTTCGCCTACATCGACAAGTGGCGCGCCTCCGGCACCTTCGACGGCCTCGAGTTCCAGTAACGACGTGGGCCGCTGGCGGCCGCGGAAGGTGCCGAGCTGGCGGGCGGGATTGTTGGTTTGCGGGGGAAGTTGCTGGTTTGAGGTGTCTGGTTCTGGGCAGTGGGTATCGCGGCACCGGTTGCGCATCGGTGTCGGGGCGTGTCCAGATCCGTGATGGCCAGACCGGGCTGGCCAGATCCGACATGGGAGTGGCGCCATGCGGCGGTTCCTGTTCCTGGTGACGATCGTTGCCGTCGTTTGCGCTACCGGGGCGACATCAGCCGGTGCCGCGCCCGGGGCCCGGGCAGTGCCGGTGCTGCCCGGGTCGCGGACGGCGGCCGGGCCCACGCTGTCGGTGAGCTCGCAGCTCGACGCGCGGCGGTACGCCGCGTCCGGGGACCGGGCCTACGAGCTCGGCACCGAGGACGGCCGGTATCCGGCCATGGGCTTCCACACCCGCGGTGAGATGGGCGGCATCTGGACGCCGCCGGTCAAGCTGCTCGACGGCATCTGGTTCGGCGTCAACGGCCAGTGGATCGGCCCGGCCGCGACGTTCACCTCGGGCTTCGGCTACGTGCACATGGCGCTGCCGTCGGCCGGCGGGGTCCAGCTGAGCCGCACGGACTTCGCGCCCGACGGCCGCCGGGCGGTGGAGATCGGGCTGACCCTGACGGCCGGGTCGCAGGCCGCGAACGTGAGCCTGAACGTCGACGCCCACTCCGAGCTGATGAGCGCCTACCCGTGGGGCTTCACCAAGCCCGACCAGACCACGTTCAACCTGCCCGACAAGGCGGCGTTTAACTCCAAGCAGCTCGTCTTCACCGACACCGGGACCCCGCCGGGCGCCAACGCGCCGACGCAGGACTACGCCGCGATCGTCGGCGCCACCGGCTTGACCCCGGCGGCGGGAAAGACCGGCCCGGACTTCCGCGGCCCGCAGGACCCGCCGGTGATCTGCCCGGTCGGCTCGGAGCCGGACAAGTTCCGCTGCGACGACACCGCGTACGGCCAGGGCGCGGGCGGCGAGCTGACCTACCCGGTCAGCGTGCCCGCGGGCGGCAGCCGGACGATCTGGTTCACCGTGGCAGGCTCTGACCAGGGCATGTCCGACGCCCAGGCGCAGTTCCAGGCGGCCAGCGCGGACCCGGCGGCCGAACTCGCCGCGAAGGTCGCCACCCGGCAGCGGCTGAACGGCCAGACGCGGGTGTCGCTGCCCGGCGACCCGGCCCTGGCTCAGTCGGTCACGTGGAGCAAGCAGGACCTGGCCGACCTGACCCAGCAGGCGGACAACCTGAAGATCCGCGACACCGAAGAGGGCACCCTCTACCCCGCGGCGCTGGCGACGGTGCCGAGCATCAGGTTCGAGGGCGCGGGCTTCCCCGACTACCCGTGGATGTTCGCCACCGACCAGGAGTACACGATGTTCGCGCTGCTCGCGGCCGGGCAGTTCGGCACGGCCGAGGACGGGCTGCGCTCGCTGGCCCGGGTGAGCGTCATCGCCAACCACGATTCGGGCAAGGTGGTGCACGAGACCGTCACCGACGGCTCGGTGTACTTCGGGCTGAACGACGAGCCCGGCGACGTGGACGAGACGGCCAAGTTCCCCGACGCCGTGGCCATGGTCTGGCGCTGGACCGGCGACAACGCCACCCGGGACCAGATGTACGCGTTCACCAAGAAGAACATGCAGTACATGCTCGGCTTGATCAAGGGCGACGACCCGTGGCCGGCCGGGGCGGCCAACGTCGAGTCCAGCGTGCTCGGCCCGGACGCGGTCGACGCGGCGGTGTACACCATCCGCGGCTTCTATGACCTGGCCGACATGGCGGCGAGCAAGGGCGACACCGCGACGAAGCAGTGGGCCGACAGCCACGCCGCGGCCCTGGTGAAGAAGTTCTCGGCCGCCTGGTGGATGCCCGGCATCCCGCAGTTCGCCGACTCGCTCTCCGACGCGGGGAAGACCCAGCTGATGCAGCGCTGGTGGACCGGCGTCACCCCGATGGAGGCCCAGCTATACCCCGACGGGGTATCCCAGCCGGGCCTGGTCCCGCCGTCCGAGGCGCTGCCCGCGCTCAAGCTGCGCGAGACGTCGTGCTACTCGGGCACCTACGGCCTGTACGTGGAGGGCGGCCCCGGCTGCGACCCGGGCACCTACACCGGTCACACCCAGCAGGCCTATACGCTCAACACCGGCGTCATGGCGGTCGGCCTGGGCAACTACGGCCTGCTCGGCCCGGGCCAGCAGCAGCGCTACACCGACGACCTGGCCACGCTGCAGCTCGCTAGCGTGGCCGAGCAGCCGGGCGCGATGCCGGAGATCGGCCCGTCGCCCGACTTCGCCGCCAACGTCAGCCAGCCGTTCAACGAGCGGTCCTCGCTGAACCAGGCCTGGGGCACCTACGGCGTGCTCTGGCCGGTGGTGAACCAGCAGCTCGGCGTGGACCCGCAGCTCGGCGACGGCCTGCTCGAGGTGCTGCCGGACGTGCCGTCCGGCCAGTCGTCGGTGAGCGGGACCAACATCAGGGTCGGCGCCGGCTCCGTCGACGTGGCCGCCACGCACCACGGCAGCTCGTACACGACCACCGTCACCGCAGGCCTGGCGTGCACGCTGCACGTCGGCGCCACCCTGCCGGCCGGCGCGACGGTGCACCAGGTCACGCTGAACGGATCGGCGGCGCACTACACGGTCCGGGACACCAACGCGGGCCGCGAGGTCCTCGTGTCCACGCCGTGCCGGGGCCAGACCTGGCGGGTGCACGTGGTGGCCGGCTGAGCAGTCACCCGGACCGTTCGGGATCAATGTTTTCGACCGTGCCGTTCAGCCGCGCTCGTTCGGCGGCGAAGACGGCGAGGTGGCTGGCCAGCGACTCGCGCGGCCCGGAGGAGATCAGCGCGCGGTTCCCGGTGGCGACGGCGGCGGTGAACGCGTCCATCAGGCCCGCGTCGCCGCCGCCGTGCCCGCCGGCGGCGCTCATCCCGCCCGCGGCCGCCGGGGTGACCGTCCGCTCGGCGCGGGTGAGGAAGTCGTAGACGCGGATGGTCTCGCCGTCGCCGGCCAGTTCGGCCCGGGTGCCGAACAGCCGGGTGCGGCGGTGGCCGGCCTCGGTGAACGCGGTCATGGTGAAGGTGCCCGTGGTGATGGCGCCCGTGGTCGCGCCGGGAAACTCCAGCGCGACGACCTGGTGGTCGACGACGTCGTTGTCGCAGGCGTAGACGCACCGGCCGTACGGCCCGGCGACCAGGGCCTCGTCCAGGGCTTCGGGAGAGAAGTCGTCGATGACGACGCTCAGCGGCCAGCCGCGCGCGCCCCGGTCGAGCAGGCCGTGGTAGAGCCGCGGCGCCGAATAGGGGCAGTCCGGTTCGACCGAGCAGGCCACGCACTGGTCCGCGGCGCCGGGCGGCCGGTTCGCGGCGGTGAAATGGGTCAGGCTGCCGAAGCTCGAGACCCGCAGCGGCGCCCGGCCCAGGATGTACTGCAGCCAGTCCAGGTCGTGGCAGGACTTGGCCATCAACATGGAGGTGGCCAGGTCGCTGCGCCGCCAGTTGCCGCGGACGTAGGAATGGGCCTGGTGCCAGAAGCCGACCGGCTCCAGGTGCTGGACGCTCATGATGTCGCCGAGCTGGCCGGAGTCGGCGATCTGCTTGACCGCACGCGTGTACGGCGTGTAGCGCATCACGTGGCCGACGGCGAGCATGACGCCGGCCTTCTCCACGGCGGCCACGATCCGCCGGCACCCCGCCTCGTCCGGCGCCATCGGCTTTTCCAGCAAGATGTGGTAGCCGAGCGCGGCGAACGCCTCGGCCGGGTCGGCGTGCATCCGGTCCTGCGTGCAGATCAGCACCGCGTCGGCCAGCCTGGCGCGGCCAGCCAGCTCGGTCCAGTCGGTGACCGCGTTCGCGGGTGTTATGCCGTGCTCGGCGGCGAGACGGGCGCGGCGGACCGGACTGGGTTCGGCGACCGCGACGACGGTGGAGCGTTCGGGGTGGCGCCGGGCCCACCGGGCGTACCCGGTGCCGCGCTGGCCTGCCCCGACGACGATCAGAGAAGCCGGTGCCATAGGGATGATCTTCCCGTACGGACCGGTGGCCAAGTACCTCGCTTTTGTGTTCTAATGGTTGACACGGGTCGAACACGTGATCTAGGTCACTGACCACCGCCGGGTCGGGGCCAGTCCGGAGTACCCGGGTCAGGCCACGTGTCAGGGGTGATCACGACGAAGAATGAATTCGAAAACTTTATCGATAACGATGATGAATGGTTCTCGGGCATAGAACTCAAGGTCCTGGACCTGGAGAAAGAGCTTACCGAGTGGCGGGAGTCGCGGACCCGCGAGTTCACCGAGGCTCCGCCGCGCCGGGACCGGGAGATGCTGCGCGCCAGGGGAAACGCCGGGCACACCCGGCCCGGCCCGGCGAGAAAGCCGCGCAAGCCCTCCGACCGGGCCCAGGTGCTCATCGAACGGGGGCGGCGCCCGGCCCGGCGGCCCCGTTCGGGCCGCCGCCGCACGATCGCCATCGGGGTGGCGGCCGGCCTCGTGATGCTCGTCATCGGCGCGACGATCGTGCTCAGGAAGGGCCCGTCGTGGCCGCCCAGCGTGGCCACCGTGACCAGCCAGATCACCACCGCGTGCCGGAACCCGAACGTCATGTCCGAGCCGGGCCAGGTCAACTTCGCCTGTGACACCGACACGAGCCAGATCCTCTGGGTGTTCGCGTTGCTGACGAGCAACAACGATCCCGGCTATGCCGACGCCAAGACCGGCAGGAAGGGGCTCGAGCCGATCACCGCGGCCCAGGGGGGCCAGATCGCGTGGTCGCTGAACCTGCATCATCCCTACAACCCGCTCAACCCGGCCGACAGCCTGGCCGTGGCGGCGCGCGCCATCAACAACATCATCGGCGGGGCCACGCTGACCGGCGCCAACGGCAAGCCGGTGGTCCAGCCGGGCCTGGAGAGCAAGCCGGAGAACTGCGCCAGGTACACCGGGTCGCCGGCCATCGTCTCGCGGGCCGGGTTCCCCAGCCTGTGCGCCAGCCCGGTGACCACCCGGGAGGGGCAGGCGGCGCTCGTCGCCGATGTGTACCGGCAGTGGATGCCCGGCGCCAGCCCGGTCGCCGCGCAGAACGCGAGCGTGCTGTTCCAGGACTCAGGTAACCCCGGCGACCCGCAGGTGCAGGCCATCCTCAAGACCCTGCCGGACCACGGGGGGTAACGACGAAGCCGACGTGGCAGCGGGCGACCGCGCTGGTGAGCCTGTCCACCTGCGGGACGGTCACCGGCTTCACCGTCGCGCACGGCACGGTCGCCGACATGACGTCACCGGCCGGCATGCCGGCCCACCTGCTGGCCCTGGACCAGCCGGCCGCATCATCCTCCTCCGGGGACAGCGCGCTGCGATCGGCGATCGTCAGCGTGGCCAGGCACTACCTGCAGCTGGCCCGGACCAGGACGCCGGCCGAGATGGAGTCGCTGATCTGGCAGGTCAGCAGCCTAGACGGGGCCGATCACGGGCAGTCGTGCGCGGCCTTCGCCAGCCTCACGCTGGCACTCGGCGCCCAGGCGGCGGGCCAGCAGAGCTGGGTGACCGGGGGCGGCTCCTATCCGTGGCCGCTGCACCGGTGGGCCGACGTCCGGGTCCAGCCCAACCCGGCGTCGCCGGACGTGGAGTCGATGCTCGCCGATGCGCAGGCGCATCACCGCTGGCACCCGCTGGGCGACGGCTACCGGCCGCAGCCGGGAGACTGGGTGCTGTTCGACGGGCACGTCGAGGTGGTCACCAGGTCGGCCGGCGCCGCCCTGTACACCGTGGGCGGCGACTCGCTGCCGGACCTGACCGTGAACGCGCACAGGTTCCCGGCTCCGTTCGGCGCCGTGGGGGTGCTCGGCTTCGTCAACAACGGCGACCTGGGGCGCCTGGCGGACCGGCCCGCTGAGGCCGGTACGCAGGTTGGGGCCGATACGCGGGCCGGTTCGCAGGCTGGCGGGAACGCGGCGATCCCGGGAGTGCTCGCGGACACGCCGCACGACGCGGCCGCCAGGCCGCACGACGCGGCCGCCGGGCCGCACGATCCGGCTTACCGCAGGCACGATCAGCAGCCGGCGGACGTGCCGGAGACAGCGGCCCAGCAGGCGTTCATCAGCCTGGTGGCGCCGGGGGCGATCGCGGCGCAGCAGCGGTACGGCATCCCGGCCGCGGTGACGATCGCGCAGGCCATCGACGAATCGGGCTGGGGACGCAGCGTGCTCGCGACGGCGGACCACAACCTGTTCGGAATCAAGGGGGCGGGGCCGGCCGGCCGTGACATGCTGCCGACGCGGGAGCACGAGAACGGCGTGTGGGTCACCCGCACCGCCCCGTTCCGGGTGTACCGCAACATCGCGGAGAGCATCGAGGATCACGGCCGGCTGCTGGCCACGGACCCGGCCTACCGGCCCGCCATGGCCAGCCGCGGGCGGCCGGACGCGTTCGCGACGGCCCTGACCGGCGTTTACGCCACCGATCCCGGCTACGGCTCCAGCCTGATCGCACTGATGCGGCTGTACAACCTCTACCGCTACGACACCGCGACGGCGCCTGCCGCCCCGCCGGGGGGCACGTCCGCCGCCCCGCCGACGGGCGCGTCCGCCGGGCCTCGGGTCGCGGGCCGGCAGGCCGTGGTGCCGGGTATCCCCGACACGGCGGGATCGGCCGGCCGGGACGGCATTCCGGGGGTGGCCGGCGCACTGGCGGTCGGCGCGGTGCGGGCGCGCCCGGGCCGAAGCGGGCGGCAGGGAGAGCGGCCGGCCCGAAGCGGGAAGCGCGGGGAGCCGCCGGGAATTGGGGAGCGGCTGGCCCGAAGCGGGGAGCGGCCGGGGGCGCGGATCGCGCCGCGGGGTCCGGTGCCGACGACGCGCCGCTACGTCGCGCGGATTCCGTACCCGGTCGCAGCTGACTTCGCGGCGACGGCCAAGGGACCGTTGAACCGGGCACAGCCGCTGTACCAGGACGTGGCCGACCGGACCGGGATCGGATGGGAACTGCTGGCGGCGTGCGACTGGATGCAGTGCCAGGCGCGGTCGCGCTACTCACCGGTGCACGGCGAGAAGCTGGGCACGGTCAATCCCGACGGTACCGTGTTCCGGACCAGGTCAGCGGCCTTGGCGCAGTGCGCCAGCGAGCTGGTCGAACTGGCCGGCGCCGTCTACCAGATCGGCCTGCCAGCCGGGCGGGCCCTCTCGGTGCGGGAGCTGGCCAACGTGTTCGCCGCGTTCCGGTGGGGCGGGCTGCTCCGCTCGCACGGGATTTCGGCCATGGAGTTCCCGTACTCGGTGGCGGGCCTGACCGCCCAGCACCTGAAGATGCGCTGGCCCGACATTGACGAACCGTATGCGCCGGACAGACCAGGCACACGGTTCCGGATGCCCTTCGGTGCGGTTCCCGTCGTGCTCAGCCTCGGTTACCGCGCCGTGGCCTAGGCCAGGGCAGGGTTGACCTGGCCGGCGGCCAGCAGCGGGGCACCGTGGCCCAGTCCGGGCAGCTCGGTGTGGCGGCAGCCGGGAATGCGCCTGGCGGCCTCACGCACGGCCCGCGGCGGGAACCAGCAGTCGTGCTCGAACGCCATGGGCAGGCAGTGGGACGTGATCTGGCTGAGCCGGTCCAGCTGGCCGTCCTCTAGCCAGGCGAGATCGGCCTGGTACTGGCCGAGCCGCCCGGGGTTGGTCCATGGTTCGGCGGCCTGGCGGCGTGGGCTCGCCACCCGGTTCATACTGCATGGATGTCGTACTGCATGGATGTCCCAGCCATGCACCTGGGGCGCGTAAGAAAATAACCCCATGCCGTTTCGGCCATGGGGCCCCGCATCAGGTGCCCCAACCGTCACGGCGCCCATGATCGGGTGTCAGAAAACCCCTGATGGGGGGTGTTTTGACCCCCAATGACACGATCCGGGTGCCGCGGCCCCGCAGATCAGGTCGACGGATTATTGGGCGACGCGTTCCTGGAACAGCTACGCGGCATCCATGTCGTATCAGCGGTCCAGCGCGCACGTACCACACGTCACGCAGCTTTCTAGGAACGCGGCGGCATCAGAAGTAACGGGACGGGCAGGCGCCGCCTCCCACGATCTGCTCAAGCTACGTGGAATGGGTCAGGGACTCGATGATGTGGCCTGCGATGGGTCAGGGACTCCCACCGGATCCGGGTGCTGCGGGATCAAGGTACGGGTCAAGGTATGGCGCGGGCGGCAACGGGCGTCTTACGCTTAGTCGCCTACCAGGCTGAAAGGGCTGACGGCAGTGACGGATGACATGCGGGCCTTCCCGGCCTTGCCGGGGAGCTTGCCGAAGATCGACACCAGCCTGGCGAACGTGGCGCGAGCCTGGAACTACATGGTGGGCGGCAAGGACAACTTCGAGGCCGACCGCGAGGCGGCGCGGCAGCTCATGGAGGTGGCGCCGGTAATCCGCATCGCCGCTCCGGCCTCGCGCGCCTTCCTTGGCCGTGCCGTGCGATACCTCGCGGCCGAGGCCGGGATCCGGCAGTTCCTCGATATCGGCACCGGGCTGCCGACGGCGGGCAACACGCACGAGATCGCGCAGGCCGTCGCCCCGGAGTGCCGCGTCGTCTACGTGGACAACGACCCGGTCGTGCTGGTGCACGCCCGGGCGCTGCTGACCTCCGACCCGGCGGGCGCCACCAGCTACATTGACGCGGACGCCAGGGACCCGGACACGATCGTCAGCCAGGCGGGGGCGACGTTAGATTTCGCCGAGCCGGTCGCGATCATGATGGTGGACCTGCTGAACTTCATCGACGACGAGGCGGCCGCCGCGATCCTGCCAAGGCTGACCGCCGCCGTGGTGCCCGGCAGTTACCTGGCGATCATGCACCCGGCCAGCGACCTGGACCCGGCCCTGCTCGAAGCCGGGCGGCGCTGGAATCAGCTCGCCGCCCAGCCGGTCAGGCTGCGCTCCCGCGCGGACATGACCGGCTTCCTGGCCGGTCTTGAGCTGGTGGAGCCGGGCCTGGTGACGGTGCCCGAGTGGCGGCCGGAGGCGGGCGCGCCACGGGCGGCGCAGGTGATCCCGCTCTACGCTGTGGTGGCCAGGAAGCCGTGACCAGGGGGCCACGTCCGGTCAGGCGCGTCCGTCAGCCGCGTCCGGTCAGGCGCGTCCGGTCAGCGGGAGGCTGCGTTCAGCAGCGCGGTGCGGATCGCCGTGACGGCGTCCTGCAGGCCGGCCTGAGTGCTGATGGACTGCGTCCAGCCCCGCTGGAGAATCTCCTCGCGGGGTACGCGGCCCTGGTCGAGGGACTCCTTCCTGGCCACGCGTTCCCCTTCTCCTGCCGAAGCTCACACGGTATGCCGCGCGGCCGCGAGTCCTGATCTCGCGGCTGCGAGGCGGCACCTCGCGCCCACCGGTTAGCGGCCGGGACCAGCCCGGCCGGGCAGCAGGAGGCACGACATGAGCACGATGCAGCAGGCGCCGCCGGCCGAGCCGGGTGCCGTCCCGGACGCGCAGGACATGAGCGCGGCGGTCGAGGAGCAGATGGGCAAGATCGTGACCGAGCTGGGGGCGGCGCTAGGGGTGCTGCTCACCTCGCTCGGGACCCGGAGCGGACTGTGGGCCGCGCTGGCCGGGGCCGGGCCGCTGACCACCGCCGAGGTGGCCGCGAAGGTGAGCGTGGAGCCGTCGCTGGTGCGGGAGTGGCTGCGCGCCCAGGCGGCCGGCGGGTACCTGGACTACGACCCGGCGACTGGAACGTTCACCCTGCCCGACGCGGTCGCCGCCGCCATCTGCCACGGCCCCGGCGGCGCGCTCGTCGACGCGGCGGCCACGATGTTCTCCTCGATGGGCGAGGGCTTCGCCGCGTTCAGCGAGGCGTTCAGCACCGGGCAGGGATTCGGCTGGCACCAGCGCACCGCCGCCCACTGGCACGGTACCGACGCCTTTACCAGGGTCGCCCTGCCCGCTGGGCTGATCGCGGCCGCGATCGGCGAGATGGCCGGCGTGGCGGCGGCCCTCGCCGCCGGCGGCTCGGTCGCGGACGTCGGCTGCGGGTACGGCACGCCGACGATGGCCATCGCCGATATGTTCCCCGCGGCACGGGTCCTCGGCATCGACTATCACGACGCCTCGATCGCCCACTGTCGCGCCGAGGCCGCCCGCCGCGGCGCCGGCACCGTGCGGTTCGAGGTCGCGCCCGCGGCCGGCCTGCCCGGCCAGGGCTACGACCTGATCACCTTCTTCGACTCCCTGCACGACATCGGCGACCCGCTCGGTGCGCTGACCCGGGCCCGGGAGGCGCTGGCCCCGGCCGGAGCGGTGCTCCTGGTCGAGCCGATGGGAGCCGACGACGTCGAGGACAACCTCAACCCGGCCGGGCGCATGTTCTACGCCGTATCGACCCTGGCCTGCACGCCGAACGCGGTGTCCCAGAAAACCGCCGCGTCATCCGAGCCGCTCGGCCTGGCCGGTCAGCAGCGGCTGCGGGCCGTGGCGGCCGGCGCCGGGTTCGGCCGCGTCCGCACGCTCGATGTCCCGGCCCCGATGAACCTGGTGTTGGAACTGCGACCCTGACCAGCCATGATGAAGCCATGAGTCGAGCCAGCCGGCTCATCGGCCGGGAGTCCGCACTGGCCGCCGCCAGTTCGGTAGTCGACGATGCCCGCCGCGGCGCCGGGCAGTTCCTGATGATCAGCGGCGAGGCCGGCATCGGCAAGACGGCGATGCTGGCCGCGCTGATCGGCCAGGCCGGGCCGACTCCCCTCGTCCTGCGCGGGTTCTGCTGGGAGGGCGACGGTGCGCCACCGTACTGGCCCTGGTCACAGGTGCTGCGGGCCAGCGGCCTGCCGGCGGCCGAGCTCGGCGAGGCGGGCTGGCTGCTGCAGTCCGGCCCCGGCGCGGCGGAGCCGGCTCGCGCCGCCGCGGGGCCGGCGAGCGCCGCCGCGGCGGCCGACGCCCAGTTCCGCTTGTTCGAGGCGGTGTCGCGGTGCCTGGGCCGCCTGGCCGCGGGGCGGCCCGTGCTCGTCGTCCTCGACGACCTGCACTGGGCCGACGAGCCGTCGCTGCGGCTGCTGAGGTTCCTGGCCCGCGCCCTGACGGCGCGAGCCGTGCTGCTGCTTGGCGCGTACCGCGACACCGAGGCGTCCGGACTGCTGCGCGAGGTCGCCGGCCAGGCCCAGCAGCTCGTCCTCACCGGCCTCACGCCGGACGACGTCGGGGCGCTGGCCGAGGCGCTGGCCGGGACGAGCCTTCCGGCCGAGGTCACCGCCGGGCTGTGGCAGCGCAGCGGCGGCAACCCGTTCTTCGTCAGGGAGCTGACCCGGTTGCTGGCCGCCCAGGGCTCGTGGCACCAGCCCGCCCAGATCCCGGCCAGCGTCGCGGAGACGCTGCGGCGCAGGCTGGCCCGGCTGTCCACGGAATGCGTCCGGCTGCTGGAGCGGGCGGCCGTGGCCGGCCACGACATAGACGTCAGCCTGCTGGTACACGGCGTCGCACCCGGCCAGGAGCTCGCGGTGCCGGTCCTACTCGACGAGGCCCGTCAGGCTGGCGTCATCACGGGCACCGCACCGCCGGCATTTACCCACGACCTGTACCGCGAGGCCATCCTCGCCGGGCTGAACAGCACGGCCAGGGCCGGGATCAACCTGTCCGTCGCCCGGGCGCTGCAGGCGCGGCCGGAGCCTGCCGCGCGGATCGCGGCGCATCTGCTGGCGGCGGGCCCGCAGGCCCGGCCGGACGCGCTGGAGTACTCGCTGCTGGCGGCGCGGGAGGCCACCGCGCGCCTCGGACACGAGGACGCCTGCGCGCACTACCTGCGGGCGCTGGACATCTACTCCGCGCCCGGCGCCGCCAGCGCCGAACGGGTGGGCATCCTGCTCGAGCTCGCCGCGTCACACGAGCGCGCCGGGCAGCCCGATCAGGCCGCGCGGCGCTTCCGTCAGGCGGCGGACGCCAGCCGGGCGGCCGGGGACCCGGTCGGGCTGGCGCGGGCGGCGCTGGGCATCCAGGCCCTCGGGCACAGGTCGGGGGCGCAGAACACCGAACTGCTCAACCTGCTCCGCGAGGCCTCGCGGCGGCTGGAAGCGGCGGGCGGCCCGCTGGCCCTGCAGTCCCGGGTTCTCGCGGCACAGGCCCGCGCACTCCGGCACGGACCGGACGCGGTACCCGGCGCCGAGGTCGGCCAGGCCGCCGACCGCGCCGTACGGCTGGCGGCCGCCGCGAACGACGCGAGCGCCCTGGCCACCGCCAAGCTGGCGGTGCACGACGCGATGTGGGTCCCGGGGACCGCGGCCCGCAGGCTGACCGTCATCGCCGGGATGCTCGATGCGGCCCGGGCGAGCGGCGACGACGATCTCGTGGCCGAGGCGCACCTGCTGCGCGCCGCGGCGCTGCTGGAACTCGGCGACCCGGAAGGCCGGGACGCGCTGCTCAGCTACATCACCCTGGCCGGCAACCTGGGGCACGCCAGGGGGCGCTGGGCCGCGCTGACCCGGCAGGCCACGTTCGCTCAGCTGGCCGGCCGGGCCGCGGAGTCGGCGCGGCTGAGTGAGCAGGCGCTGGAGCTCGGCCTGGCCATCGGCGAGCCGGACGCCGTCGGCTGCTTCTGCACCTCCCGCACGGCGCTGACCGCCCTGGGGGTGGACGGGCCGTCGATCGAGATGGACGCGGCCGACCCGCTGTGGCCGATGTTCCCGGTCTTCCGGGCCTGGCCCTTCGCCGCCCGTGGCGAGGCCGCCGCGGCGGCCGCGGCGCTCGGCGACTTCAGCGTGCTCGACATCACCACGTGGACGGGCCTGGAATCGCTCGCCGCGGCGGCCGTCGTGTTCGCGGCCGCGGGCTCGGACGCCCAGCGGCGGTGGGTATACGAACGGCTGCGCCCGCACGCCGGAACCCACGTGGTCGTGGGTGGCTGCGCGTCCTACCACGCCGCCGTCGACCACCACCTCGGCGCGCTCGCGGCCTCGCTCGGCGACATCGCCGCCGCCGAGGCGCACTTCCGGGCCGCCCTGGCCATGCACGAAAGGCTGGGAGCCGCCGGGTGGGCCCGCCTGTCGGAGCAGGCCCTGGCCGGGCTCCAGGTCGCGGCGCCGGATCGGGCGGCGAACGAGCTGCGGCTGGAGCACGGCGTGCGGCTGCTCTGCTTCGGGGGAAGGCAGGTCAGGCTGCCCGACTCCAAGGGCCTGGCCGACATCGCGGCCCTGGTCCGGGCCGGCGGCGCCGACGTGCACGTCCTCACCCTGGTCGGGCACCACCTCGCCCGGATGGGCGCCGACCCGGTGCTCGATCGGCAGGCCAAGGCGGCGTACAAGGCGCGGCTGGCCGGCCTGGCCGCGGATATCGAGGACGCCGAGGCCGCGGGTAGCGACGGGCGAGCCGAGGCGCTGCGCTCCGAACGTGACGCGCTGATCCACGAGCTGGCCGCGGCCGCCGGGCTGGGCCACCGGGACCGCAAGCTCGGCGACGAGGCCGAACGGGCGCGCAAGACCGTCAGCGCCCGCGTGCGGGACGCCCTGGCCAAGATCGGGCAGGTCCACCCCGAACTGGCCGGGCACCTGCGCGGATCGCTGCGGATGGGAACCCGGTGTTCCTACTCGCCCGCCGAACCCACCCGGTGGACGGTGAGCTGAGCTGGAGCGTGAAAGAGCCGACCGCGTGGTGCTCTTGAGCAGGCTCCGTCGGCTCCGGCTGTGGCCCGAACGTAAGCTGGCTAATCCGGGAGGCCTCATGTCTTTTGACACGCTCATCGCCAGCACCCGCAAGGCCATCACCGACGACGCCGCGAAGGCGCGCGTGGTGTTCACCGCGCAAGGGACGCTGGTCGGGGTCACCGAGGTGGATATCAGGACGGGCGCGCACAGCTTCAAGGCGGACGAGCCCCGCTCGATGGGCGGCGCCGGCGCCGCCGCGAACCCGGTGCAGTACGCGCTGGCGTCGCTCGGATCCTGCCAGGCGATTACGTACCGGCTCTGGGCCGCGCAGCTCGGCGTCACACTGGACTCGATTACCGTGCGGGTCGAAGGCGACCTGGACCTGCGCGGCTTCTTCGGTGTCGACGACGGGGTACGGCCGGGCCTTTCGGCGGTTCGCGTCGAGGTGACCGTGGCCGGCCCGGAAAGCGAGGAGCGCTACGCCGAACTGGCCGCCGCCGTGGACGCGCACTGCCCGGTCCTTGACCTGTTCCAGAACCCGGTCCCGGTGTCCCGCGCGCTCCACCTCGCCGACCCCACCGGGAACCCGGCGTAATACTGGTCATGACGAGCAGGACCAGCGTGCCCTGACGAGGCCCGGCGTCTGGCGCTCCCCCGGAGGGAGGTAAGGCCCATGAGCGTCCCTGCGGTGCATGAGTATGGTCCGTACACTCTCTACGATCTTGACGCGCTGCCGGAGGACGGCAAGCGCTACGAGCTCGCCGATGGGTGGTTGACCGAACTGTCCCCGGGCCCCTGGCACGATCATGCAGCCGACCGGCTCAAGGACATCTTCAAGGACGCGGCCCGAAGCCAAGATCACCATCCTCACGCTCCGCGGCGAGGAGTACGCCCTCGAGGTCGAGATACGGGCCGGGCACACGCTGGCAGTCAGCCAGCCGTTCGCCCTCAGACTCGACCCGGTCTCCCTCACCGAGTTCGGGTAAGGCGGCCGCTCACAGGCCCTCAGCGGCGCCTGCTCGGGTCAGCCAGCAGGAGCAGGCCGCGCAGGCAGGCGTCCAGGGCCAGCCCGAGGATCGCGATCATGATGATGCCTGAGAACACCAGGGCTGTGTTCAGGTAGTCGCCCGCTTGCATGATCAGGTAGCCGAGCCCGCTCGTCGCCGCGATCAGTTCGGCGGCGACGATGCTGGTCCAGGCGCCCGCCATGGAGATCCGCATCCCGGTGAGGATGCCGGGCAGCGCGGACCGGATCTGCACCCGCACCATGGTGTAGCGGGGCGACGCGCCCAGCGTCCGCGCGCACAGCCGCAGGTCCTCCGGCACCTCGTCGAGCGCGGCGACCGTGGTGACCGCCATGATCGGGACCACCCCGATCAAGATGAGGACTTCTTTAGGCATCTCGCCGATGCCGAGCCAGATGATGAACAGCGGGATGAACGCGAGCGGCGGCAGCGGCCTGAGCACCTCGATGACCGGGTCGATCGCGTGCCGGATGACCCGGCTGGCGGACATGCCCGCGCCCAGCGCGACCCCGATCACGTTGCCGGCGGCGAAGCCGATCAGGATCCGGCGCAGGCTGGTCAGCGCGTCGTACCACAGCGGCTTGCCCTGAGCCGGGTAGGGCCGGCCGAAGTAGTGTGCGAAGCTGGCCGCGGTCTGGGACACCGACGGCAGGAAGACCGGGTCGTTGATCAGCATGGCGATCAGCTGCCAGAGCAGCACCAGGACGGCCAGGCCCAGCGCGCCGGTACCCAGACGCCGGGTCCGGGCCTGGCGCCGGGCCCGCCGGTAGGCGGCCAGGTCGGCACGCTCGTCGGCGTCCGCGGCGAGAGCGAGGCCGGCCTCGTCCGCGGGCTCGGTCAGCAGCTGCTCCTCGGCTGGCAGAGTGCTCCACAGGGACATAAATCAGCTCCTCAGCGCGACGCGGATCCGGCGCTTGACGGCCAGGAACGCCTCGGTGTCGGTGTCGAGGGCGTGCCGGGGCCGGCCCAGCGGGATATCGATGATCTCGCCGATGCCGGGCGGCCGGCCGCCCATCACGGCCACCCGGTCGCCGAGCAGGATGGCCTCCTCGATGTCGTGGGTGACGAAGATGATCGTGATCCGGTGCTGCTCCCAGATGTCCAGCAGGAACTCGTGCATCCGCTCCCGGGTGATGGCGTCCAGGGCGCCGAACGGCTCGTCCATCAGCAGCAGCGACGGCCGGGAGGCCAGCGCGCGGGCGAATGCCGCCCGGTGCCGCATGCCGCCCGACAGCTCGTGCGGGAACGCGTCGCCGAACCCGCCCAGGCCGACCCGTTCCAGCAGCGCAGCGGCCTCCTCGTCGAGTTCGGGGTCGTCGCGCTCGTGCTGCCCGGCGGCCCGCTGCGCCCGCGGGCCGAACAGGATGTTGTCCCTGGTGGTGAGCCAGCCGAACAGCATCGGCGTCTGGAACAGCATGCCCCGGTCGGGGGATGGCCCGGTGACCGGCCGTTCCCCCACCGTGACGGTTCCCTCGTCGGCGGCCAGCGCGCCGGCGACGATCCGCAGCAGCGTCGACTTGCCGCAGCCGGACGGCCCGAGCAGGCAGGCCAGCTCGCCCGGCCGGACCCGCAGGCTGGCCCGGGACAGCGCCACCGTCCGCCGCCCGCCCCGGCGGAAGGTCTTGCCGACCGAGTCGACCACGACCTCGGCGCCGGGGGCGCTCGTCAGGTGCAGCGCCCCCGCCGTGTCAGCGGCCGTCCCTTTAGCTGGAGCAGCCACCGGCCAGCGCCTTCTTGATGAACGTGATGTCGACGTGCCGGGCGATCTGCGCCGCCGACGGCGCCGAGCTCAGCCGTCCCTGGTCGACGAGGAACTTGCCCGTCTGCACGTAGGCCCGCACGATGCGGCTGCCGGGATCGTGCAGCGCGGAGCCGAGCCAGTACAGCTGGTCGCCGGGCAGGATGAACGGGTAGTCCCTGGTGGCCGCGACGATCTGGTCGCCGGGCACCCCCTGCACCGCCGAGCTCGCCGCCAGGTACTTCGCCGCCTGCGGCCCGGTCATGTCGCGGCTGCCCTGCAGCTCGGCGCACACGTAGGCCTGTACCAGCGCCGGGTTGGTCTTGACCAGGCTGGACGCGACCGCGATCACGTTGAGGCCGGGGACGCCGAGCTTGGCGATCTGCTGGGCGCTGACCAGCGAGTGGTAGCCCTTGGCCAGGAGCTTGGTCGCCGGGCTGCCGTAGACGTAGGCGGCGTCGACCGCCCCGGACAGCGCGGCCGCGCCCGCCGCAGTCTCGTCGGAGAACGGCACGACCTTCACCTTGCCGGTCAGGTGCTGCAACGCGAGGTAGCCCAGCAGCTCGTAGTCCTCGGAGGAGCCGACCAGCACGGCGACCGACTTGCCGGCCAGCTGCGCGGGCGACGTCACCGAGGCGGGCACGAGCAGCTGATCGTCGTCGAAGCCCCAGCCCATGACCACGGTCACGCCGGTGCCGTTGCCGATGGCCTCGGTGGCGGGAGGATTGCCGACCCCGCTGATGGCCTGGACCGCGCCGCTCTTCATCTCGGCGATCGCGGTCACGCCCGCCTCGAACGGCACGTAGTGCAGGTGCGCGGGGATCAGCTTGGCCAGCGAGGGCTGGCTCTCGATGATGCTGTCCGGGCTGGCCACCGAGCCCTGGCTGACCGAGATGGTGAAACCGGGCAGCGTAGCCGATCCTGAGCTGCCGCCGGTAGTGGCCCAGACGACCACTCCGACGATCACGGCCAGGACCAGCGCGGCCGCCCCGTAGATCCGCCGGCGCCTGCGCCGGTAGACCGGAAGACCCTTCCTGGCCGGGGTGCTGGTTTGCGCTGAGGTGCTCATGATGTCCCGCCCTTCAGTGATCCGCGCCGCCGGCGTAGTAGGCCGAGGCGTCGCCCTTGACCGCGACGCTGGGGCGGCCGTCCACCCCGACCGGCACCGGCCCGGCCACGGTGACGCGCTCGCCGCGCCGGTGCGCCGCGCCGTAGTCCGCGATCGCGTAGTGCTGGGTGGCGCGGTTGTCCCAGATGGCCAGGTCGCCCTCGCGCCAGCGCCAGCGGACCGTGTTCTCGGGCCGGGTGATGTAGTCCTGCAGCAGCCGGATCAGGTCCCGCGACGCCGGCGGGGTGAACCCGAGCACGGTGCGGGCGAAGCCGCCGAGCACGAGCGACCGTTCGCTGGTCTCCGGGTGCACCCGCACCAGCGGGTGCTCGGTCTCGTAGACGGTGGAGACGAACTCCTCGTGCGCCGCCGCCAGGGCCGGGTCGACCCGCTCGCCCCGGTTGAAGGTGCGGGCGTAGTCGAAGTCGTTGGTATGCAGGACCCGGAGCCGGTCGGCCAGGTCACGCAGTTCCGGCGGCAGGCTCTGGTACGCGGAGACGGTGCTGGCCCACAGCGTGTCGCCGCCGACCGGCGGGATCACCATGGCGTGCAGCAGGGTGAACGCGGGCGGCCGGTCGACGAAGGTGACGTCGGTGTGCCAGTAGTTGACCTTGCCGCCCTTGAGCGAGTCGATCTCCTCCAGCAGCGGCTGACCAGGCGGCGAGGCCAGCGTGGGGTGGCCCAGGGTCAGCGGGCCGAGCCGCTCGGCGAACGCGACCTGCCTGCGGTAGTTAAGGCTCTGACCGCGCAGGAACACCACCTTGTGGTCCAGGAGGGCCTGGCGGATCTTGGCGATCGCCTCGTCGCTCAGCGGCGTGCCGGCGTCTGCGCCGGTGATCTCGGCACCGATCCGGCCGGCCAGCCTGGTGACTGCGACGTGCGTGGTCGCGGTGAGGGTTTCGGGCATGACGAAAGTGCCTTTCAGCTCTTGGAACTGGGACGTGAATAAGGATCAGAGCGCATATCCGGGCGGGTTCGCCGGTGCGGGAAGGGCGTCCGGAGGGTCAGCGGGCGCGACAGCCCGAGCTGATGATCGTGAGGAAGTCGACGTGGCGTCGCCGGGTGCCCAGGTAGCTCGCCATATCCCCGAGCATCGCAACAGACGCCTCGCTAGTCAAGTTTTCCAACCTAAAAAGTAGGAATCTCATCCGTTGCGGCACCTCGGATCGCGGTGACACAGCCGCCCGATGGCGAGGCGTGAAAAACGGACCGTTCGGTAGAAGACCTTGACTCCCGAACGGCCTGGGTATCAGCGGCCCTGAGCCACGTCCATCTCGTCTCCATCGCCGCTGCGCCGTAGTTGCACGTGTCACGGCGATGGTGAGAACGAAGCCAGCCGCCGAGACAAAGGAAGACCAGCACCATGACCGATACGGTCAGCGGCAGTTACTTCGCTTCCCTGGCGAAGGCCAGGTACCTGCGGCTCACCACGTTCAAGCGGAAGGGAGCCCCGGTGTCCGCCCCCGTGCCGGGGATCGTCGACGGCGACCGGGCCTACTTCGGTGCCTCGAGCCGGTCGGGCACGGTCAGGCGTCTGCAGCACACCGACGGGGTGCAGGTAGCGCCGTGCCGCCGGGCAACTGGCCCGCACGTACCCGGTCCGGCGCCGTTCCCTGGCCGGGTTGCTCCAGCGGGCGCGGCGCCGGCGGCTGGTGTACTACGAACTGCTCGGCGGTTAGTCGAGGTAGTCCCGGAGCAACTTGGACCGGGACGGGTGGCGCAGCTTCGACATGGTGTTGGACTCGATCTGCCGGATGCGCTCCCGGGTGACCCCGTAGACCTTGCCGATCTCGTCCAGCGTCTTGGGCTGCCCGTCGGTCAGCCCGAACCGCATCGACACGACGCCGGCCTCGCGCTCCGACAGCGTGCCGAGCACCGAGTGCAGCTGCTCCTGCAGCAGCGTGAAGCTGACCGCCTCCCCGGGCTGGATCGCCTCGGAGTCCTCGATCAGGTCGCCGAACTCGCTGTCGCCGTCCTCACCCAGCGGGAGGTGCAGCGAGATCGGCTCCCGGCCGTACCTCTGCACCTCGACGAGCCGCTCCGGGGTCATGTCCAGCTCGGCCGCGAGCTCATCGGGGGTGGGGTCCCGGCCCAGGTCCTGCAGCATCTGCCGCTGCACCCGGGCCAGCCTGCCGATGGCCTCGACGATGTGCACCGGAAGACGGATCGTGCGCGCCTGGTCGGCCATGGCCCGGGTGATCGCCTGCCGGATCCACCAGGTGGCGTACGTGGAGAACTTGTAGCCCCTGGTGTAGTCGAACTTCTCCACGCCGCGGATCAGGCCCAGGTTCCCCTCCTGGATCAGGTCCAGGAACAGCATGCCCCGGCCGGTGTACCGCCTGGCCAGCGACACCACCAGCCGCAGGTTGGCCTCCACCAGGTGGTCCTTGGCCCTCCGGCCGTCTTCGGCGACCAGCTCGAGATCGAGGCTCTGGTCGGCCCGCAGCACCCCGCTGCCCTCGGCGAGCTTCTCCTCGGCGAACAGCCCGGCCTCGATCCGCTTGGCCAGCTCGACCTCCTGCCTGGCGTTGAGCAGGGGCACCTTGCCGATCTGCTTGAGGTAGTCCTTAACCGGGTCGGCAGAAGCGCCGACGGCTGCCCCCCGGACGGCGGCGGGACGGTCCTCGTCGTCATCGCCGGAAACCGCCGGCTCGTCCTCGCCGGTGCCTGTCTCCCGCTCGCCGGCCGCCTCCGGCGGAGCGTCGGCGCCTGCCATCGCGATCACTTCCCCGATCGCCGGAGCGTACCGCGCCGGGCCGGGCTCGGTGCCGGGCTGGGCGGGCTCGCTCGCGAGGCTGGCCGGGCTGGCTCGCGACACGGGCATCCTCTCCTGAACATGCAGGGCAACACCGGTGAAAACCCTTGCTGCCTGCCAGCTGCCGGAAGACAGTACTGAAATCAGAGCGGCTGCCTTGTCCCCCACACTACGCGGATTCAGGGGCGCCCCGGACGCTGTCCCGCTTCGCCTGCGGCCACGGCCGGACGCACTGGATCCCGGGTTTCACGGCGTCAGAGCGCACTGGATCCGGGGTTTCATTGCGTTCCAGCGGGGTGCTGGCCGGCTGGCGGTCTGAGACGATGCTGCTGTGAGCCAGAGCCCGGATCCTGCGTCAGGCGTGGCCGAGAGCCAGGTCGGGGCGGGGTTCCAGGCCATGGCGACGGGGACTGGCGCGGTGCGCGCGATGCTTTCTCCGCTGTTCTCGCGGTGGCCGAAGTGCCCGAGGCGTTGTTCGGCCTGGCGAACGCGCTGTTCTGGCTGGGCGACCTGGCGGGCACGATCGCCAATTGCGAGAAGGCCTATGCGGGCTTCCGCCGCCGCGGCGACCCGATGTTCGCCGCCGGCGCCGCGCTCTCGCTGGTGGGCTACAACAAGGGGTATCTCGGCAACACGGCGGCCGCCCGCGGATGGCTGTCACGTGCGGCCCGGATCATCGAGAACGAGGCCCCGGAACTGCGCGGGGAACTCCTGGGGGCCACCGCGTACGTTACCGAGGACCCGGTCGAAAGCGAGGCGCTGGCGCGGCAGGCGGCCGAGATCGGGCGGGCGAACGGCCACTCCGACCTGGAGCTGATGGCGATGCATGCCGTCGGGCAGGCCCGCTTCTCGTCGAGGCGATCTCGATGTCGCAGGGCGTCTTCGAGGCACCGCACGCGTTCGCGTCCGGCACGCTGGCCGAACTCAGGCTCGCGCAGGGAAGGGTCGAGGACGCGGCCAGGGTGCTGCGCGGCGTCGAGGGGCGCACCGAGGCCGCCGCGGCGGTCGCATCGAGTTCTTCGAGCGCCTTGATCATTGAGGTGAAAGGCACGGCCCTGTGCGACATCGGCGTCGCTCAGGGGCGGCCGGGGAGGATGTTGTGGGTGCGACGGAACACGTTGCCGGGGTCATAGCGCCGCTTGACCGCCGCCAGGCGCCGGTAGGTGTCCGGCGGGTAGGCCGCCGCGACGTC
>WNGE01000783.1_pt1 | contig 41963 bp, 33 predicted proteins | sample 5400651 | NCBI WGS metagenome assembly WNGE01 (sample SAMN13153370, study PRJNA577476) | soil metagenome | isolation source: 60 cm soil or saprolite under grassland replicate 2 | place: USA:California | collected 2016-06-15 | reverse complement strand
TGGCCTTCCGACATCTCGATGCTCGAGAAGAATCTGCCGCCGGTCATATACTCGCTGATCTTGTGTTCCAACTCGGGTACGCTACCCAAGACGTACTCCGCTTGATCATCAAGTCTCCGGCTCCAGAAGGGCAGCCAACCACAACCGCTCTCCAGGATGCCGAAGCGCAGCGATTTGTAGCGCTCCATGATGCCGGCTCCGATGAACGATCCGATTGCGCGCATCGCGCCCCATGGGTGAGCCGCCGAGCGCCCGAGAAAAGCGTTTGCCCACAAATCGAGATAACCGGGGAAGTAAGGCGGTCCGGCGTAATGGCTGTGATAAACAACGGCGATTCCCATGTCCGCGCAGGCCTTCCAAACCGGCTCCATTACAGGATGATCCAAAGGAATGTCGTTACGTGACTGCGGCAGAATGCCGACCATCCACGGCTCTTTGCCCCAGCGTCTGATTTCTTCGACGCACTCCTCGACCGCGTCGAGTGCCACCGGCGGCGCCGCCTTCAGACGATGCGGCGCCTTGCCGCAAAAATCGTGCAGATACCGATTGTAGGCTCGCATGAAGCCGACATCCAGTTCATGGTCCTTAAGCGGTCCGCTGTTTGCCGCTCCGCCGATGAGGAACTGAACGTCGACACCTTCTTCATCCATGTCACGCAGACGCGCGCCGGCATCGTCATCGATCGCCCCCTTGGTCGCATGACGTGTCCCCATGTACTTTGACCTTGGCGCGAAGTGCCCGGGCTCTGGCTCGGCTTTGCCCAGCAAGCGAGAGTATGCGACGCGCTCTCCGAGCGAATAGGAATGGCGGCCGACGACCATGCCTTCGACGTCGCGCCGGTTCTCCCTTTTATACGGCTCGAGCTCAGGCAAGCGCGCACGCACGCTTGCATCATAGTACGGTTCGAGCGTTTCTAGTGAGGGGCGAACATGCGTGTCGGTATCAAAAATTTTAAAGCCATTTTTCATGCAGCGGTCTCCAATCAAAATCCGAAATCCGAAGCTCTAAATCCGAAACAAACTCAAAGTCAAATAAATCTAAAATCTGAGAAATTTCAAAACCCCGATCCGAATCGAACTTGTTTGGAACTTTGTGAATTTTGATCATTTGGATTTGTTTCGAATTTCGGATTTCGAGTTTCGAGCTTTTTCCTAACTCGGCGTATGGGTTTTGAGAAAGTTTTTTATGCGCGCCACGGCCGGCGGAACGAGCTCCGGCGGATGCCGCCATTCCGGTATGAGTTCTGAGTTCGGCGCCAGCGCCGCAATCTCGTTGCCGATGATACGCGGGTGATCCAGATTGTTACCCGGCATGACAATCATAGGTGTCCGGCAACTCTTGACGAACTCTCTCGTGACGCTGAAGACAAAATCGCCGGTGAACATGTGCTTGCCGAACGCTTCCACTTTTTCCCGTTCAAGTTCCGGCCGCTGCTTGGGAAGTGCCTCGGCCCATCGTCCGTAGAGGTTCTTGGCCAGGACATTGCGATTCTCGTCCGAGACGCCGATCGGCTGCTCGATCACCGCGGCGATCACCCGCTCGGGCGCGCGCTGTATTAACCTCAGCGCGTACGAGCAGCCGATGCAGCAACCCAGAACATGGAATCGCTCGATGCCCAAATGATTCATCAACCCGAGTTGGTCTTCCGCGTAGCTACCCCACGGATCGTTCAAGTCGAGCGGGCCCTTCGATCTACCGGCGTTGCGTTGGTCCATGGCGATGACCCAGTATTCCCGGGAGAAGATTTCGATCGGGTTAAACGCCGCTCGGTTCCAGAAGCCAATCACCGAGTTCATGCCCCCGGGGGCGATGAGCAACAGCGGAAACCCCGAACCATGGGTTTCGTAATAAATCGAAAGCTCACCACGTTCCCAGACTGACATTGCTAGTCCCTCCCCTCGCGCACTCGTCGCCCCCTCACCTTAAGTCTCTCCCCCGTCGCGGGAGCGAGAAAGGGTGAGAGGAGTCGGTTCACGGATTACGCGCGGTCGCACCACCGTTCAGCATTATCGTTCGCGCGTCACTCAGCAGATAACACAGATTTCAAAGCGCAAAAGGCCGCGTCTCGAACTAAAAAAAGAAATATCGACTAATGGCATCACATGTCAAATAGAGAAACCTCGCCCGTTAACGTTTGGGGCACTGGGTTCAGTTTGGGTACACCAGGGAATCCCCACGCCGAGAAAGACTCCTCGCGGAGTTTATCCTGAGTCCTCCGAAGGACTCGGAATGACAGCAAAGTAAGTGGTCTGTCATCTCGAACCCTTCGATAAAACACCTCAGGATAAACTGCGTGAGAGATCTTGAGCTAACTGAAACACTACCCAAACCTTTGACTTGTGGAGCAACATTCAATAAACCATCGTTACAACCTTGCCCCGCGGACTTGCACGTCTTGAGCCGACGTCAGAGCCGAAAATGAAAACAAAGATCGCTTTCATCGCACTGGTTCTTTTTCAAGTTTTCAATCATAGCGTCGACGCTCAGCCCTTAAAGAAAATCATGTTCTCGGCAAAGGGCGCGGGGGAGTCGATGCTTCCCTTTGTAATATCCGAGCGCCTGGGCTTTTATCGTGAAGAAGGCGTCAAGGCTGAAGTCGTTGTGACCCGAGGAACCATCGCGAGCCAAGCGCTCATCGGCGGCAGCGTCGGCTATACGAATGCCAATGTTCTGCCCGCGATTCTCAACGGCGCGCGCCTGAAGACTATACTCAATAACGCCGACAAGCCGGCGCAGTACCTGGTTAGCTCTCCGAAAATCTCCAGTCTCAAGCAACTGCCTGGTAAAACGGTTGCCATCTCAGATTTCTCGGGCAATGCGTTTCTCATCATGAAAGACCTTCTGGCTAGGACGGGAGTGCCAATCGCTGACGTCAAACTAAGAGTTTTTGGCGAGGCCAATCTCCGGCTCAACGCATTGCTGACCGACTCGGTCGACGCCACGATGCTGTCCTATGAACAAGTCAAGCGCGCACAAGCGAAAGGCTACCGCATGCTGGCCTACAGCGGAGATTTTATCTCTTCACTGAGCCCCGGTTTGGGCACCACCGACGCGAGAATCAAGGAGTTGCCCGACGAGGTCTACCGCGTCGTCAGAGCGACCCTCAAGGGGCAATTGTTCTGGTACCGCAATCCCGAAACGATAAAGTTCCTGATGGAAGCCTTGGCGCTATCGGATGAGGCTGAGGTCAAAGAAATTTGGGAAGAGCGGGTTAGGAGAGCATCAGAGATCGCGCAGGTAGGCAGAGCCACCGAAGAGGCGATGGCGACGAATCTCGAAAGGGTCAAGGAGCAAATGCGCATGGCCGGCGCGCAACCGAAAGGTAAGGATATAACAGTGGACCAGGCTTACGACTTTACTTTTGTGAAACGGGCCTACGACGAACTGGTGGCGCAAAAATGGGATCCATTGAAATACCGCTATGTCAAAAAAAATTCTTAACTAACGAGGAGGTTTCTTATGGTTATGACTGAGCGCTACGGTGTGCCTGCAACCAAAATCATCGCTCTGATGAAGTATCTGCAGACCCCGCTGCAACAGATTCAACCGGGTGACAAGGTACTGGTGATGACGGATGACAGCATGGATCCGCTGGTTTGGCAGGCATTCATGGCCGTCGTGAAAGAGAAGGGCGGCTCGCCGGCTTTGTGTTTGTTTCCCAAGCTTCCCTACCATTGCTGCGATCCCCATCCGGCCGCCATCGAAGCGGCCAAGGCCTGCAACGGCGTGGCGGCTCTGACAACCACATGCATGAATAGTGGAACGCCCGGCCTGCGTTCCATTCGCAAGGCAGGCCGGATTCCGATCTGGCTGATGGAAGAAAACACTGTGGAGATTCTCACTGAAGGCGGTGGCACTGCCACGTGGGACGATCTCAAAGAAATGGTGGAGCTGCACAAAAGAATCGGCGCGATTTACGACTGCGGCAAAAAAATCCGTTTGCTCTCCGAGTACGGCACCGATTTTACCGCGGATATTTCCGGCTACCCCAAAGATTTTCATTTCAACAGGGCTGCCAAGCTGCCGTTTCAAAGGGATGGCCAGCATCTTGGAGGAGGAACATGGCCCTATGGAGAAATCCACGTTGAGCCGCTTCCGGGCAGCGCCAACGGCACTGTGGTTTGGGATACGACCGCGCATTATCCCGCCGGGATTTGGAAGGATCCCGTTAAACTCACGATCAAGGACGGTCGGGTCGTCGATATCACCGGCGGCCTCGAAGCCCAGCAAGTCAAAGGCTATTTACAAAAATACGGCGATGCAGATTCCTATTCCGTAGGCGGCGAGATGGGATTAGGGACGAATAAAAAATGTCCGCCACGCGCCGGCATTATGAGAAGCGACAAGAAACGCTACGGCTCAATGCACTTTGGCATCGGCACCGGTCCGGATCGTTATACCTTTACCGACGATCCGAGCAAGCGAGTGTTCAGCACGCTTAGATTGGAAGGGATCATTGCGCGCGTGACAGTGATTGTGGACGACAATATCGTCGTTTGTGAGAACGGTGAAATAAAGGTCTGAAAGTGATTACTTTTGACGTTCGCTCTCTTTTCAGTCATTCCGGCGAAGGCCGGAATCCAGTCTTTTGCTTTTGACTGAAGGAACCTGGATGCCGGCGTCCGCCGGCATGACGAACTCGCAGATTGCCTGAAGATAAGCGAGCACCGTCGAAGTGGTTTCTTCGCTCCGTGAGAAGAAAATAGGAGGAGACACCATGCTATCAATTAATCCGAATATGAAACAGCTGGTGCAGCGCCAGCTCGAAGAGCGAGGGACTAGGACCGCGGGACAGCCCGTTCGGCCGGTTACGACTGTCAAATCCAAAGCGCTCCACGATCTGCAATTTCGCGCCAGCGTCGAGGGCCATGTTTTCATCTCCGACGAACGCGAATCGGCCGGCGGCACGGATGCCGGGCCGGCGCCGCTGCGCTACTTCCTTGCGGGTATCATGATGTGCCACCAAGTCTGGTGCGTGAAAAGCGCCGCGCTCGCCGACGTCCGGCTCGAGAACCTCGAAGGTGAGATATCCGGTTACGTGGCGCAAGGCGACTCGCCGCGTAAAGGTGGCTTTGAACGTGCGACTTTCACGGTGACGATCGACAGCCCAAATTCGCCGGAGGAAGTGAAAAAAATCGTCGGCCGTGCAAGCGAACACTGCACCTCCTTCGTCACGTTTGCGCGCGCCGCGCGCATCGAGGTAACCCTCGTTCACAACGGCCAGAAAATCGACGAGCGGACGTATGGGTAAGCCGGAGCACTCAGCCGGAAAATTTGCGCGAGCCGCGGGACGTTTTAGAAATGGTCATAAATAATCGGTCTTCCGGGTTTACTGTGAGGAGTATCCACCACGAAGGACACAGCGCAGCATAGCCGCAACCAATGTAAACATGCTACCGCTGGGTACCCTTCTTACCTCCTCTCCCTCTGGGAGAGGATAGAGGTGAGGGCCCTCACCCTAGCCCTCTCCCAAAGGGAGAGGGAACTACGAGTCAGGGCCGCGAAAACTTTCAACCATAGTAGTACGAAGCGCACGAAGTTTAAGAGTTGGATATTAGAAACCTTCGTGTCCTTCGTCCTCTTCGTGGTGAACAATTACTTTTGCATAATGCCAGAATATTCACAGAGCAGCCTGAAGAACCTAAATAATCGGAGGTGCGCGATGACGTCAAAGGCAATTATTATAGCTGCTTCGCTCGCTGTCTTTTTCTCAGCTGCTCAGGTTCATGCGACGCAAGCGCCGCTTTCGGCGAAGCAGCAAGCGCTGATCGACGCAGCCAAGAAAGACGGTGTCATTGATATCATCGCGACCTGGCGGCCCAGTGAAGCCAAAGGGGTATTCGGCGCTTTCAAGGAGGCTTACCCATTCATAGAGGTCAAACAAACGATGATGGCCGGCGCCGTTGGTTTTGAGAGACTCAGAGCGGAGTTTGCCTCCGGCCGCCGGACGACGGATCTTATAAACACTTCTATTGTCGATCTGGAAAAGGCCGGGATGGTCCAGGCCTGGCGGGACTGGTTCGAGGTTTTTCCCAAGACCAAGAAAAAAACCGTTCACTCGTCGTTGATGGCAGCTCTAGAGCCTGGTGGCACCTACGCGCTCGTGTATCGTCCGGATCTAGTTCCGAAAAACTTGCAACCTTTGACCTACGCCAAATTGTCCGATCCTCGCCTGCGCGGCAAGATCGGCGTCAACATACGTCAGTATTATTTCTGGGATGCCTTGTACCCGAAGTGGAGCGAGGAAGAAATCATGCGCTATGTCAAAACGGTCATCGTTCCGCAGAAACCGCGGCTGTACAACGGCTCCGGCGACGGCTGGGAAATGTTGGTCCGCGGTGAGATCTGGGCCAATCCGGTTTCCAACACGCACCAGTATTTCTCCCGGTACCAGCCGAAGGGGGTCAAGAATATCGCGGTCGCCCCGGACTTGGCCGGCGTAGAATCCGGCAAACCGATCGCGCTGCTGAAAGATGCGCCGCACCCGAACGCGTCGAAGCTGTTTCTCCACTGGATCACCTCGGACAATGGCCAGGAAGCTCTACACCAGCATCGAGGTCGTGCTAATCCTTATGATGAAACGAACGTCGTCGGACGCTGGTTCAAGCAGCATGGCGCCAAGCTCTACGAGTATCCCGATGAAGAGCGCGAAGCCAAAGCCAGGGAGAATGGCGCGCAGATCCTGCAACTATTCGGCGTGCCGGTACCGGAAAGATAATCTATGCAGCTGGTGGAGGCGGAAAGAGGAGTATACGCCAGCAAGATCCTGCCGCGTTTCAGCACCACCAACGTCATCCTGGTCGGGACCGTCGCGATCATCGCCTATCTCGTAGTCGCTCCGATCATTTTTCTGTTGTGGAGCAGCTTTCGGACCGCGTTACCCACGCCGGCCAATCCGGGGCTTTTCACGCTAAAAAACTACATCTTCGTATACAGCAACGCCGCCACGTATACATTGTTTCTCAACACAGCAATCTTCGTCTTGGTGTGTACCTCGTTAGCGCTTTTGTTAGCCGTTGGTTTCGCGTGGCTGATCGAACGGACCGATATATCGGCCAAGGGTACGCTTTTCGTTTTGATTTTGCTGCCATCGGCCGTCCCATCTTTGCTGATGGGAATATCGTATATCATTCTTGCCGGGCCTGAAGCCGGACTTTTGAATCGACTCACCGATGAATTGTTCGGCGTTAAACCTTTCAACATTTTTTCGCTCCCGGCCATGTTCATCTTGCAGGCCCTCAGCAGCGTGCCGGCGTCTTTTTTGATCGTGCTCTCGGCGCTTAGAAGCATGGACCCGGCGCTCGAGGAGGCCGCTTCCGTTTCAGGGGTGGGTTGGCCGAGTACGATCCGGAGGGTCACCTTGCCGATGATGGTTCCGGCCATCCTGTCAGCAGCGATCTACACGGGAATGAGTATCGCGGAGACCTTCGAAATTCCGGCGCTGATCGGCGTGCCGATTGGATTTCATGTCCTTTCCTCCCAGGTGTACCTCTCTTTGCGTGTGTGGGGGAACCATACCGTTGCCAGCGCGTATTCCGTCATATTTCTCATCATGCTCATAGGGTTAGTTTATCTCTACCAGAAAACGACGCGCCACGGCTTTCGCTACGCCACCATTTCCGGCAAGGGATACCGGCCCAAACTCATTAAAATCGGTCGCTGGAAGTATGTTGCGTTAATTCTGATCGCCTTTTATCTCTTCGTCACGATCGCCTTGCCCTTCTTTGTTTTTATCTGGTCCAGCCTCTATCCAACCTGGCAACCGCCGTCTTTGGCGATGTTGTCTCAGGTAAACCTGGAAAGCTACCGTGAAGTATTCGGCAACGCTAATTTTCTTGAGAGTGTAAAAAACACTTTGATTCTAATGCTGGTGACTCCGGTGATCACGGTCGCGTTGATCAGCGTCGCCTCGTGGTTAATCGTCCGCTCCAATCTAAGTCTAAAAAGCAAATCGCTCCTCGATACGTTGACATTTTGGCCCCATGCCTATCCGGGAATTGTCCTGGGGGTCGCGCTGTTGTGGTTTTTCATCATCGTCAACTTTCCGCCGGTTTGGGGAACCCTCTGGCCGATCATATTGGGGCTGACGATTTCTTACATGCCTTTTAGCGTGCGAACCTTGAACGCGGCCTTTATCCAGGTGCATCAAGAGCTCGAACAGGCGGCTTATGTCAGCGGCGCGAGCTGGCTAACCACTTTCCTGCGCATCACCCTGCCGCTGGTGCTACCTGCGCTCGCGTCCGTGGCGCTGTGGATCGCCATTCACGCGATGCGGTCGCTCACGGTGCCTATGTTCTTGACCACTCAGGGTAATGAAGTGTTAGCGATGCTTCTGTGGACCTATTGGGATAACGATATGGTCGAGGCGGTCTCCGTGATAGGCCTCTTGTACCTCGTGGTGTGCGTGGTGTTGTCTTTGGTGTGGCGCCGTTACGGGTTCAGAAATTGGTGATCGAAAGATTCATGGTGCAAACACATGCGATCATTGACAGGGGGCTAATATGAGAATGGGAGCGCTTGTAACCATTTGGCTTTTCAGCGCCGCTTCTTACCTAGGATTCGACGGGCATGTTTATGCGCAGTCTTCGTATTACCAAGGCAAGACCATCAGACTTGTACAGGGACGCGAGCCGGGCGGTTCGGGAGACACCAGAGCAAAATTGGTCATGCCCTATTTAAAGAAATACCTTCCAGGAAATCCCAATATCGTAAATGAGTTCATGCCAGGCGGCGGAGGTCGCAAAGCCGCCAACTACCTTTTCAGCGCGCGCCCGGACGGTCTGACCATCGGCCATGTCAGCAGTGGCGTGGTGACGAGTTCTGTCTTGGGGGAAAGCGGCGTCCAATATGAGCTCGACAAATTTCATTGGCTCGGATCGACCGATAGCGCCTTCCACTATGCTTTTGCGATCCGCAAAGAGTTAGGGCTGACTAACGTAGAAAAGCTGCAAGCCTATTCGGGGCTTAAAATTGGTGCAACATCCATAGGCCACACCACTTACACGTTCGGACGCAGTTTTGCCTGGCTGCTCGGTGTTAAAGATCCCAGATTTGTCTTGGGCTATGCCTCTCTCGAGCTTGATCTGGCCGTGGAACGGGGCGAGGCGGATGCGCGTAGTAACAACACCAGCGAGGTGCTCCGGCGCTATCCCGATGCGCTTAAGAAAGGTCCGTTCAATTATGTCGCCATCTTCAAAATTCCTCGAGATGACAAGGATCCGGAGTTCGATCATCTTCCCGAAATCGACAACTTCTCGAAAGCGGAGAGGGAGCGGCGCTTGCTGACCTTGATCCGCGCCACGAGAGTTGTCGGAACTCCCTACTTGATTCCTCCGGGCACGCCCAAAGAACTGGTGCAAATCGTGCGGGAGGGAATGAGTAAAACCTTTCGCGATCCTGAGTTCAAAAAAGAATACAGGAAGATCACCGGCGACGATGTCAGTCCGATAACACCGGAACGTCAAGAAGAAACCGTCAGGTCGGTGCCGCGTGACGTGGAAACCATCGAACTCTTTAAATTGATTAACGGCAACCAGCCTCTCCCAGCTCGTTAGGTTCGTTCATGCAATAATGGGTCGGCCAGAATGACAACTCGATTCTCTTTGTTCATACTTTTTTTGCTCGCCGCATCCAGCGCACTGGCTGCATCGGCGGGTCCGGCGTTGCAAAAGAGCAAACAAGAGGCGGAAGCCAAGGGACATGTCTTCCATTCGAGCCACGACGACATCGTCAAGATGGCAAAGCAGGAAGCGAAGGTTGACGGAATAGTCTCTCTTGATCCGGAAACCTTTGGCCCTCTGACGAAAGCTTTCAAAAGTAGATATCCCTTTCTTGATCTAAAACTCCTGGAAGTTACGGGGACAGAAGCGACACAGCGATTTCTGTTGGAAGTTCAGAGTGGCACGGCGCAGGCGGACTTCACCTACATCAGCGAAGATTTTTATAAAGGATTTATTTCTCGCGGCAAGAAGTTCGACATGCTAGGGATGGCCGAGCAGGGTGTTCTATCGATCCCGGTCAAGATGATCGATCCTTTGTCGCGCAAGGCGATTGCGGCGGCGACGATTTTTGCTGCCGTCGCCTTCAATAAGTGCCTTCTCGAACCGGCCAAGGTGCCAGACCGTTGGGAGGATTTTTTAAAGCCGGAGCTGAAAGGCAAAAAATTTTTGGTGGATATCCGGCCTTTTCATTATCAATCGTTCGCCGCTGGAGCGGGCGAAGAATGGATGCTCGATTACGCTCAGAAGATCGCCGCCCAGGATCCTGTGTGGATCAGAGGAGCCAGCCGGATTCTTACCTCGATCGCAGTGGGTGAGTACCAGTTGCACTCGGGAATTAATTATCACAGCACGCTGAGGGCCAAGGAGAAGGACAAAACCGGCTGTTTGGAGCTCAAAATCATCGAACCGGTTCCCGTGCGCCTCTCTGAACCACAAATGGTCGTCGAGACGGCGAAGCATCCGAACGCGGCTCTGCTGTGGCTCGAATTCCTCGCGGGCGCCGAAGCCCAGGCGATTATCGATAAGTACGAGCCGCTAAAATCTTCCATTTACACACCGGGATCGGCCGTGGAAAAAATCATTCGCGGGAAAAAGATCTGGCTCAAGGACTGGAAGCATTATGAAAAAGGGCCGGACTGGATGGGTATGGCGGTAAAGGCATTTGGCTTTCCCAAGGCGGGAAGCTAATCAAGGTTGTTCCGCGGTCTGATCTCGATCAGGACTGGAGTCACTCATGGAAACGCACAGGTTGTCAGGAAAATACGCGATCGCCGGGTTGGGAATGGTCGTCGGCGTTCCCGAAAAGGAATTGGCAAAACGTAAGGCCGACCTGCCGGATCATCCGATGTTGGAACACGCCATCGCGTCCCCCGTGCTCGACCTCTCGGCCAAGGACCTCGAAGCCGAAGCCGCGCGCCGTTCGATCGAAGACGCCGGCTTGAGTAACCAGGATATCGATGGCGCTGTCCATGTTCATGGCGGTCCCAGAAGCGGACGCGGAGTCGTCGAGCACATGGACGCTTTTCCGCGCATGTTAGGTCTGCCCGTCAACTTCTACTATCACTGCGGCAGAGGTGGCGGCTGGGGAACGATCGGGATCATAACTGCATTGTCCTTCCTGGAGTTGGGACTCGCAAAATACGTCGTCATCGCCGGATCGAGAGAAGATTGGACGAGAAGCCATAGAAAGGATGTTCGTGAGCAGGGAGTTCGCGGCCAGGTTAATCTCGCGAGCGTTGCCGGGATGTGGGGTCCGACTTTTGGCCGAACCGCCGCGGCGCACGATCACAGTATGTTCGCGACGCGGCATCGGCATGAATACGGCACAACCGAAGAGCAGTTTGGCGCCGGGGCCATTCAGGTGCGCGCCTGGGCCTGCAAGAATCCCCTGGCACTTATGTACGGCCGTCCGGCGACGATGGAGGACTACCTCGCGTCGCCGATGTACATCGCTCCCTATCACCTGATGGACATGGCGGTCACCACGGATGGCGCCGTCGCATTCGTCCTGACTTCGATAGAGCGCGCGCACGACTGTCCGAAGCCGCCTGTTGCTGTTCTCGGCATCGGCTACGGCGACGCGCAGGGAGGGCAATGGTGGGAGGGCGCCGCGCACTACACACGGCTTCCGGTGGCCAAGGCTAAAGAAGCCGCATTCGGTCAGGCCGGAATCGCCATTCAAGATATCGATGTAGCGCAGTTCTATGATTGCTTTACGGCGGAGCTAATACTTCAGTTGGAAGATTACGGCTGGTGCGCAAAAGGCGAAGGCGGCGCCTACGTCGAGGCGGGTCACATCGGCCCCGGAGGCGCCACACCGGCGAATACCAGCGGCGGTCTTCTCTCGGCCTATCATTTGGCCGATATGACCGGACTCTCCGAGGCAATTTTTCAACTGCGCGGCGAGGCGGCAGAAAGACAGGTGCCGAACGCGCGTATTTCTTTAGTGACGGGACACGGCGGCGAAGTATTCGCGCCCGGCATGTGTTCGATCCATACCAGTCTTGTGTTGGGGAGGCCATGATGGCTTGGATTAAACCGATCCCTGTTGTTGAAAAAGTGATGAAGCCATTTTGGGAAGGACTCAAGAATCACCGTTTTCTATTGATGAAATGCAACGAATGCGGCGCCTGGTATTGGCCGGCTACCTATTGCCGGAACCATCGGAACAAGCCATTTTTCGGTAGCCTGTCGTGGACCGACGCCAGCGGCCAGGGAAAAATCATTTCTTTCAACGTCACGCGGGTTGCCATGCGGCCGGCTTTCAAGGATGAAACGCCCTATGTGTATGCGTTGATTCAACTCAGTGAAGGACCCATCATCTCGAGCAATATTATTAATTGCCCGGCGGAGTCGGTCCATATCGACATGCCGGTTCGGGTGGTCTATCGCGATGTCGCCGAAATCAACCTGACGATTCCTTATTTTGAGCCTCTCTGATACGGCTCCGTTCGAAGGCCACCGGCGTAAAGCAGCTCGCAGATGAAAGAGCGGAGACCATGACAGCGACATGAATGATGAGTGGAAAGCGGACCTGCAAACTCTGTTCAACCCACGCTCTATCGCTCTGATAGGGGCCTCGGAGTCCTCGTCCAGATCACGGGCAATTATTAGCAACCTGCGCGAATTCGGCTATCGGGGAAAAATATTCCCGGTTCATCCCAAGCGCGATGAAGCCTTCGGCCTCAGGTGTTATCCGAGGGTCACCGACATTCCGGAGGTCGTTGACGCCTTCATCATTGCGATCCCGCGCGATCAAGTCATCGTCGCCTTGGAAGAATGTGCAGAAAAGAGTATCCCCGCGGGCGTCATCATATCCGCCGGCTTTGCCGAGGCCTCGCCGGAAGGAAAGGTTCTGCAAGACCGGCTCACGCAAATTGCCGAAGCGGCAAAGATCAGGATTTGCGGCCCCAATTGTTACGGCGTTGCCAACATAAACGAGCGCGTCGCCTTGCTCCTCGGTACGGATGTCCGACATGTGCAGCCGGGAAAGATCGGCCTCGTGTTCCAGAGTGGCGGGCTCTTGAACTTAACCTTGCTTGCGGCCTGGGACAGAGGATGGGGCGTCAGCCATGCGATTTCATCCGGTAATGAAGCGGTAATTCACGTCGCGCACTATGCCGAGTATCTGGTCAGAGATAGTCGAACCCAAGTCGTCGGCATTCTTACAGAGGGGATAAAAGATCCCGAGAAGTTTCTCGCCGTCGCACGGTCGGCCGCTGAGCTCGAAAAACCGCTGATTGTCTTGAAGATCGGCAAATCGGAAAAAGGCGTCAAAGCAGCTCAGGCGCACACGGGAACTCTGGTGGGTTCGGATGCGGTTTACGATGCTGTGTTCAAGCAGCACGGAGTCGTGCGGGTTCATGACCTCGATGATTTTATCGAAACCGTCGAGCTCTTCTCTAAACGCAAAAAATTAACGGGAGGCCGATTGGGATTCATCGCGCCGTCTGGCGCGGAGTGTGGGCTCATCGCGGACATTGCGACAGACATCGGAATTGATTTGCCGGAGTTACCCGCAAAGACCGTTGACAGGCTCAAAAAGGTACAGTCCCCATTTCTCTCTATCCGCAATCCGCTGAACGCGCCGGAGCAGTATACGCGCAAGGCAGAGATCTTTAACCAATGCATCGCCGCTTTGCTTGACGCTGACAACCTCGACATTGTCGGGCTCAGACTGCCATTGCCGAGGATGAGAGAAGACAGAGACGTTGTGAATCGTTTTGTCGATCTGGTCCAGGCAGGGGAAAAAACGGAAAAGCTCTTGATCGTGTTTTCGCGAGCGTCGGTCAGTTTACCTGAATACTGGCGTCAACTGTTGCGTGAGCATGAAATTCCGTTTCTCTTGGAATACCGAAAAGGATTCAAGGCGCTAAAATCTTTACTGAGCTATTACCGCTTCATTGATAGAGACAGAGCGTCCTGCGACGCGGGAGTACGAGTAGACGTAAACCTCGGCAAAGTAAAAGGCTTGCTCCAATCTTTCGGGCGAACATTGACAGAGCGGCAGAGTAAACAGATTCTTGCCGAGTATGGAATTCCGATTGCGCGGCAAACTCTCGCGACAAGCGCCGAAGAGGCCGTCGAGATAGCGCGACGGATAGGTTATCCGGTGGTGCTGAAGATCGAGTCGCCTGAAATCGCTCATAAGACCGAGGCACGCGCGGTCGAGATCGGCATAAGCAACGACGCGGAAGTCCATGCTGCCTATGATCGAATTATGGAAAATGCTCGAGCACACAACCCCGCTGCGCAGATCAACGGCGTTCTGGTTCAGGAAATGGTTCGTGGCGGGAGAGAAGTCATCATCGGCATGACTCAGGACTCTCAATGGGGACCGACGATCATCTTTGGTCTAGGCGGCATTTTGGTCGAGGTCTTGAAAGATATCGCCACTCGGGTAGCGCCTTTAACGAGGTTCGATGTCGAGGAGATGATGCATGAGCTGAAGGGCGCAAAAATCCTCAAGGGATTCAGAGGACAGCCACCGGCGGATATCACTGCGGTGATTGATATTGTTCTACGGTTCTCCCAGCTTTGTCGTGATCTTAAAGACGACATCGCCGAGATCGATATCAATCCACTGATGGTTTGCGAAAACGGCAAAGGCGCCAAGGTCGTCGACTGTCTGATGACGCGCCTGCTACTAGAACCGCGGCACAATATCGGACCTTGACGCAACAGTAGCTGGGGTAGTGGTGCATTTTCAATCCACGATGAGTCTTAAAATCGAGAAAGATTCCTCGCTTTGCTCGGAATGACAACTACATAAGCCATGTGTCATCTCGAACAAAGTGAGAGATCTTTCCCAAACTGAACCACTACCGTAGCTGGAATTACTTTGACAGCGATTCACTATTCTCATATTCTGCGCAGAAGATATTCCACTTAGATAACAAACGTCCGCCAATTTCCGTTTGCCAATTTCCGACTCACAGATCGCGTCGCAGAGGAGCTTGGAAAATATGTTACCTACCCTCTCCACAACTGTCACCGTGTTGTTCTTTCTGGGCTCGTCGCTATTCGCTGCGCCGGCATTCGCTGCCTCGGTAACCGCTGCTACTCTCCAAAAGGCGAAGCAAGCGGCTGATGCCAAGGGTTATGCCTTCATCGCCAGCCATGACGAAATCCTTGCCAACGCCAAGAAAGAGGGCAAACTCCGCGTCCAAAGCTCATTGGACCCGAACACGTTCAAGCCCCTCATGAATTCTTTCAAAAAGAAATACCCCTTCGCGGATATTGAAATCCAGGAGATGACAGGGACAGACACGGCCCAACGCTTTCTCTTGGAGCTCAAGGCTGGAACGGTCAAGGAATGGGATACGTTACATCTCCCGGAAGATTTTTATACCGACTACGCGCCGTATGCGAAGAAATTGGATGTCTTAGGTATGGCGGAGCACGGAGTCTTGAAGATTAACCCCAAAATGGTCGATCCCGAATACCGCAGCGTGGTGAGCATCGGCTCCGGCATCTGCTCCATCGCGTACAACAAGAAACAGCTTGCCGCCGACAAGGTCCCGAATAAGTGGGAAGACTTCTTAAAGCCGGAGTTTAAGGGACGAAAGATGCTTGTCGATATCCGGCCCTACTGCGTCGCCGCTCTCGTGCCTGCCATGGGTGAAGAGTGGGTCAAAAACTACGCCCGCAAGATCAAGGAACAGGAACCCATCTGGGTTCGAGGCCAGACACGCGCCATGAGCGGGATCATTGCCGGCGAATACGATCTCCATCAAATGACGCAATACCATTCCTGCATGCGCGCCGCCGCAAAGGACGTCACCAAATCCCTCGGTTGCAAGATCATTGAACCCGTACCGGCAAAAGTCCAGGACGTTGAGGGAGTTCTGCAATCCGCCCCAAACCCCTCTCGCGCGCTACTGTTTATCGAGCACTCGGCCAGTCCTGAGGCGCAAAAAATGATCGATGAATTCAACCCCCTCAAGTCAAATGTCTTTGCCGACGGCGAGATCGCCAAATTGCTAAAGGGAAAAAAAGTTTCGCTGAACGATTTTCGCACCTACCACAAGTCACCGGAATGGATAAAGATGATCGTGGAAGCATACGGCTTTCCCAAGGCCGACGTCAGGTAGCGGCAACTGTCATCGACATAGGCGTTCAAATGGTTCCAGTCGTTCCAAACGTTCAAGACGTTCCGGTCGTTCAACATTAGTGAGCGGCTGAGACATGTTGAGCACGCAGGTTTAAGGTTATCGGCAGCCCCGGCGAATCATCAATAAAAGATTGACCTCCTTACGGTTTTTCAAACCTCGCGTTGATTCTGAAGACACGATCACGCCCCACGAACACGGCCGTTGAACTGCCGCTTGCCGGCAGACGTTTTGAACCGAGCGAAGCGCTTGAACGTCTTGAACGCTTTGAACCTCCGATATTCGTTGGCGATCGTTTACCTTGAACTTTGAACCTTGAACTTTTGAACTGCCGCCGCCTGCTGGCGGCGGGCAAACTCCGCTGCGTTTTTCCCCGCGATCTCGCCGAAGACCGCGTAGCGCGTGAGCGATGAGCCCCCAGGATAGTTATTATAAAAAAAGCCCCCGGTGACCTCGCCGGCCGCGTACACGCCGGGAATGACAGCCGCCGTTTTACTCAAGACCTCTGCGTTGGCGGTGATCTTGATCCCGCCGAAAGTAAAGGTCATGCCGCCGGTGACGGCGTAGGCATAAAAAGGCGCCCGGTCGATCGGTTGAGCAAAATTGGTTTTCGGGGGAGTCAATTGCGCGTGGGTTCCGTCATCAACGGCGCGATTAAATTCTTCGATGGTTTCGCGCAATTGGGCTGGAGCGATGGATAGTTTTCTCGCCAACTCCTCGATGCTCATCGCTTCGACTGGTCCTTTCTCCGGTCCTTCATACATCGGATCCACGTGATCCTTCACCCTGGAATCGAAGATCAGGTACGCGATGCCCCTCGGTTGTGTGAGCGCGATTATTCTGCCGAACTTCGCGTAGGTCTTATCCGCGGTGTCCTCGCCTTCGTCCACGAACCGCTTGCCCAGTCGGTTGACAAGAATTCCCGGCTCATATTTCTTGACGCTGCGCATGCCCTTTTCTTCACCGACCTGGGGAAATTTCTTGTAGCCGTAATGGATAATACCACCGTGGTAGCCTTCCATGCCAATGAGAAGAGCGCCCAGCTTCGTTGCCATTCTGTGTCCGTCACCGGTGCTTTGTTTGTATCCTCTGAGCACGAGCCGATGGGCGCCTTTGCCGATGTGCTCGGTCACCAGTTTGCGATTCGCCTGAAATCCTCCGGTTGCGATCACGACCGCCTTGCACGGAATCGTTTTTGTGCCGGTTCTTGTCTGTACTCTTACGCCGACCACCGAACCCTTGGAGAAGGAAATGTCGTTGACCGTGGTCTCGTAGCGAATGGGTACCCTGGCTTTTCTGACCGCCTTACGAAGCGCGGGCGCCAAGCTTGCTCCTTTGCCGACGACGCTATCGGCCCTACCCGGGTTGGAGGTGGGCAACGTCCAGCGAATCCCCAGACGGCTCAAGTTGGCTTTGGCTCGTCTCGAATTACGGATGGTAATCTTCGTTAGCTCTTGGTCGGCTTCTCCTTGCGATACCTTCATAATGTCCGCGAAATACTTTTCTGCCGGATATTCTTTGGACACTCGCCTCAGAGCCCCGCCGCAAAAGGCCGTGTTGCCGTGGGGCAAGTTAGGTTGCGACTTCTCGACGATGATGACGTCGGCGCGCCGCTTGCGAGCAGCAAGCGCAGCGAGGCAACCCGCGATACCATCGCCGATGACGACCACATCAACTATTTTCTTCAGTTTCGCCATGCTCCTAGGGTCTCATGATACCGCCAAATGATCGAATTCAATATCACGCGCGAATCTGTTGGGTAAATGGAAAAATTGTTCAAGGTTCCAAGTTCAATGTTCAAGGTTGGAATCCGGAGAGGCGGAGCACTAGGAAATCGAAAAAGGTCTTCGTGTTTCGTTTAGCTGGCAAAGTCTGGGACGTTACCGATCCGGTTGGACAACTGGAACGGAGCGAAGCGTTGGAACGACTGGAACTATTGGAACGCTCAGTAACGTTACACGATTTGAACGATCAATGCTTCGACTGTTGCCTGTTGCCAGCAGCTTGTCCTGCGCAAGGTCTATTTGCTTGAACCGCCGCTTGCCGGTGGAACACAAGTAACTATCTCTTCCACACTTCATTGATAAGCTTTAAAACGGGATCATCACTTGCGTGTTCGGGTGCATCCATGTCGAAAAACTTAGTTTTCTCCCCTCGGCGATAACCCCGAGGAATCATGTCCTTGGAAATATCCAGCCTAAGCGAGTCAACACCCTCTTCTTGTTTAGCAGCGATGGTTTGTACCATCAGCTGGCCATCGCGAGAAAGAAACCAGTTAATAAAGAGTTTCGCTGCATTGGGATGAGGGGTCCGGTTGACCACTGCAATGTGATGCGGCCCACCACTTATACCCACTGCCTCTTTAAAGTGTCCGGGAGTAAACCAATTGACAGGTAGTCCTTGGGCCTTTGCCTCATCCAAAGTTGACGCATCCGGCGCGGTCCGCAGCGCTATGGCGAATTTTCCCTTAGCCAACCAGTCGGTCATCTGGCGACGGTCGCGGCTGGCAGTAAGTTCCATTTCACCAAAGAGCCGCCTCAAGTAGTGAGGTCCTAGCTCTGGATTATAATAAAAGTAGCTCATTAAGCGTGAGCCGCTGGCGCCTGGGTCGTAAGTCACAATCTTTCCTTTCCATTTTGCATCGAGAATATCCCAATAAGACTTTATGTTATCTGGATTCACAAGTTTGGTATTGTATGAAATGTCCACGCCGGGGTTTAAGGCATACTTGAAAAGGTACTTCCTGTCCTTGTCGGCGAAATAGTGTCTCCCTTCAAACCATTTCGACTGATCCAAAACTTCGGGGAGAATCATATAGGGTTCAAGAGGATCAAGGGCCCCTGCACTGGCCAACCTGGAACCCGACCCCGCTCCTAGATGCACAATATCCGCCACGTAAACCCCGGCCCTTCGTTCGGCCATTAAACGTTGCTCTGCCGCGCTTCCTCCCTGCGTCAACGTTCGAGTGACCTTTATCGCTGGAAACTTTTTCTGAAATTCTTGGAAATAAGGTTCGGCAGAATTTCCGGAGTGGTGAACAAGCTTCCCCTCATTTTTGGCTGCCTGGATCGTCCTCTGCCATTCTTTTTCCCAATCCCCGCTTTGCTCTTGGGTTTGGGCGGGTGAGCTGATGACCAGGAATGAAATGAAAATTACCGTGAAGAAGATCGAGCCAGTTCGGTTAAAAAATTTCTTCATAAACAGACCCTCCCTTCCCTATGGTCTGATGCGCCATGTCCTAAAAAGGCCATGTGCTTCCATGGGGTTCATGGGTTTTGTTCCATGAATGTTCTGGCGTTTTTTTTCTTTTTGGCTTATATCGCGTTCAGCCGAAAAATCACAATCGTAAGGTTGAAAGAAGGAAAGAAAGATCATGAATGCGAAGATCAGACACTGTGCCATTTGGAGCGATGGGTGCGAGAGGTCGGCTAGATTCTATGAGACGATCTTCGGAATGCGATTCTTTACTACTCAGGGAGCCGCCGAGCGTGATCCGTCAAACCGGTCTCGGGGTCAACTCAGCGATGGAATCATAGGGTTGGCATTGAATCCCAGGCCTCCGGGATACCGTTCAGGACTAGACCACTTCGGATTTCAGCTACAAGACCTGGATAAAGTCAGAGAGAGGATAAAACAAGACTATCCCGATACCATATTCACAAAGGGTCTTGAGGGAGTCGCTTTTGCAGGTTTGAGAATCACCGATCCCGTGGGTACTCACATTGATATCGCCCAAGAGGGGGGCGCCAACCTCAGAGGTGGCTATGGCCGGGACGAGGGTTGGGAACAGCCGCGGCACTTGCACCACATTGCGATTCGGGCGGCGAAACCTGCTCTGTTGGCTGAGTTCTATCAAAAAGTCTTTGAACTCACGGAGGCCAAGAGCCTTTCCGGCGAGGGAGGAGTTTGTCTCACCGATGGAAAGTCCTACGTTCTTATACGCCCGTGCGAGAACTATTCTTACAGGTCCATGACCCAGGGACTGGATCATGTCGGCTTCAAGGTCGAAGACCTAGAAGCAGTGAAAAGGGAATTGGATGACCTCGGAAGATCATTCCCCGCGTCCGCTGCGCGGAAAATATTTGTCGGCAGAAACGGGCCGCTCCTTCAGAGGGATATAGACTCTTGCAGCTTAGGACAGTACGCGATTGCCGATCCTGACGGCGTCTTAATAGATCTTACGACATGAAGAAATATCCGATTGTTTATCGAGCGGAAAAATGATTTTCATGGCGGGCTCCGGAGGGAAGACCTAAGCAGTAGAAGAAAATGTCCTTTCTCGCGGGTTACAATTCCCAAACGATCTATAGTAAGGAGGTCAGGAGATGGATAAGTTTACCCGGGGTAGACGTCAAAGAACGTTTTTGTAAGAAGATTTATGATTTTCTCTCGCATGATTAGGTACACGTCACTCACGGCTAGTTTTTGAGGAGAGACGGACGCTTGGATACTCACTTACCATCCAATATCGTCTTCCAAGGCGTCAAGTTCGGAGTCGGATGGGCCGGTTCGTACAGAATGACCCAGGTGTTCGCGCGCAGCGTTGGAGGCGCTACTCCGGTCGCGATTATCGCTCCCGCCCTCAACCGCCCGGATTGGGTGTGCGGTGGCGAACTGGACTTGGGCTGGGTGTTCCCGGCGGTTCGCGCGACATGGGCGCTCGAAGGAAAGCGTTCCTGGGCGGGAAAACCGTTGACCAATCTCCGTTCCGTCGCGCGGTTTCCCAGACTGGATCGACAGTTGTTTGCTTTCGCTCCCTGGTGCCCGGTCAAGGACCTTGGGCAGATCGGCCGGGAGAAGCGTGCGATCCGATTGGGCGTCCGCGCGGATGAATTGTTCGAGCATGAGAACGCGATCTTGCGGCAGTACGGCTACTCGCTCGCCGACATCGAAGCCTGGGGGGGCCGATGGTGGCACGTGGGCGTAGGCCTGACGGCGCTCGATGAAGAGATCAGAAAGCGAGACGTGGATGTCGTCATCGGGCATGCCTCTCACGAAGGAGTCTGGCAAACCGTCGCTGCCAATGGATTTCGATTCATCGGGCTCGAGGAGCACGTGATGGCAGGCCTAGAGAACGAGGGTTATTCGCGCAACATCATTCCCGCAGGGTTCCTTCCGGCTATCCAAGAACCGCTGCTAACGATTGATCTGTCCGATAACCTGCTGGTCACCCGCGCCGAAGTAGACGACGGCATCATTTATACGATAGCTAAGAGCATTGACCGGAACAGAAAACGCATCGAGGAAGCCTCGGTCACCGTGAGCTACACTTACAACCAACTATTGCCCATACCTTTTCTTACGTACTCGTCGACGCTGACACAGGCCATCACAAGGCAATGGGAGACGAATATTCCACTCCATCCCGGCGCTGCGCGCTATTATCGAGAGGCGGGCCACCTGACTTGAAATGGGCGATGAGGCGTTTCAATAAAGAGGACCGAAGGACGAGACGATGGCGCAGCTGATCAAGGAGCCGTTCAGCGGCTACTACCATAGAGAGGTCCCGGAGCATGAAAAGGAACTGACCGAAGTGGGGCCCGGAACGCCCTGCGGTGAATATCTGCGCCGCTTCTGGCATCCGGTGGGGATGACCGCGGAACTAAAAGACCTGCCGAAGCGCATCCGGATCATGTGTGAGGACCTCGTACTATTTCGCGACGGTCGCGGAAAAATCGGACTTCTCGAGCTTCACTGCAGCCACCGCGGCACGTCGCTGGAATTCGGCCTGGTCGAGCGCTGCGGCATTCGCTGCTGCTATCACGGTTGGCTCTACGATGCGGACGGCCGCGTGCTGGAGACACCGGGGGAGCCTCCCGAGAGCACTTTCAAGGACCGATTTTTCCATGGGGCCTACCCGACCATCGAATACAAGGGGCTGATCTTCGCCTACATGGGGCCGCCGGAGCACCGTCCCGAGTTTCCCATCTACGATTCATTCGAACTGCCGGGCTACCGAATGGTGCCTGGCGGAGAAACGGATCAGAAATACATCTATGACTGCAACTGGTTGCAGCTGGCGGAGAATAACGCAGACCAGGTCCACTTCGTATTTCTCCACGATCCGGAGGAGGCGCGCACAAAGCTGGATCGTTACCGTCCGAGCGTGACCGGGGGCTCTTTAGAGGATTACTTCAACGTCGGGCTCAAAGAATTTGACGCTGACCTCACGGCGATTCGGGAGAACTTTCAGTCAAGGGTGCTCGAGTGGGAGGAAAGCCCGCTCGGCGTGATCGGTATCCACACCCGGCGAGTGGGTGATCTAATTTGGGTGCGGCTAGGCGACTACATTATGCCCAACGTCGACCAGTTTGCGCCGAGCCGCTTTCGGCCCACAGGAGAGCTGGATTTCGGGCCACTGTACATGACCGCCTGGACGGTTCCGGTTGATGACACCCACACGGTTGCGTACCAATTCCGCTATGCTCCGGAGAACACAGAGCAGCGTTCCAGCGCGCGCCCCTTGAGAAGCTCGCAATCCGTCAATCGAACCTATGAAGACCGTCAACGCCAGCCGGGAGACTACGAGGCGCAAGAAAGCCAGCGCCCCATCGCCGTCCATGCACTGGAACACTTGGGAGCCACGGATCGAGGGGTGACCCTCGTTCGGAAGCTGTTGCGGGAGGGAATTCGCGCGTTGCAAAGAGGTGAAGACCCAAAGCGAGCCGTCTCGTCCGCGGCGAATGCGATTTCGACTTACTGCAGAAACACGGTGCTTCGGATTCCGCCGGCGGAAACGCCCGAGGCCGACAGAGAATTGCTCCGGAACACAGGCCGGAAGGTTGCGGCTGCTGTCCTCTCGGGGCAACCTGTCTCTACCGCGAAATAGCTTCAGAGCGGAGGAGTATGAGACTCTACAAGCGGCGAGTCAGGGTCACAAACAGCAAAGGAGGCATGAAATGAGCGAACGCCGTATGACTCCTTCCCAAACCCAAGAGCCCGCGCCGAAGGAAACAGATTACGACCAAGTCGTTCGCGCTAAAGAAGTCCGCAACAAGCGGATGGCGGAAGGGACAGTAATCGTCAATGGTGAGGACTTGCCGTGGGAGCTTAACCGCCAGGGACGGATCAAGTATTTTCTCACAGATCGATCGGAAGATGTTGCGGCCCCCGGCTGGCTTGTTTTCCAACAGGAGATTCAAAAGCACTCGGGCATGCACCGGCATCAAGGCGGGACTTTTATCTTCGTCTTGGGCGGCAAGGGATATAGCATCGTAAACGGCGTGCGCCACGATTGGGAGGCTGGCGATTTAGCCATTTTGCCTATGGTGGCCGGAGGCGTTGCGCATCAACACTTCAATCTCGACCCCGGTGTTCCCGCTCTCTGGATGAGGGTGGCTTATACCCCGAACAAGAGACTCGTTGTTGCCAATTGGATTGAGCAACTCGAGGTCAATCCAGAGTGGGCGGATACGAAAGGATTACAGGATCGGAAAGTGGCTGCGGTAGTAAGCCATGCGCGTACCACAAACCGAGATGACTCTCCGCGCGGGAATACCCTTTTCGACGCCCTGCTTCGGATCCGCGACGAGCAACGGGATCAGATGAAGCACGCTCGAATGGTCGTTCAGGGAAAGTCGTTACCGTTGGAGGTCAATCCAATGGGTTTGTTCCGCTGGTATGTCCATCCGGACATGAAAGATGTGGGATGTCGCGCCCAAATGTTCTACGTGCAGGAGATTCCGGGTGGCAGTCGTTCCGGCAAACAGCTTCATCAAGGTGGCAGGTTTCACTATGTCCTCGAGGGAAAAGGCAGCACCATCATAGACGGGGTCCGCCACGATTGGAAAGAAAACGAAATCATTTTGCTTCCTCTTAAATCTCATGGCGTTGTCCATCAGCATTACAATTCAGACCCGAATAAACCCGCCAGGTTGCTCGTGTCCGAACCCAACTGGGTTCACGTCTGGGGAGTGGACCTCGGTTCGGGATTAGAGATGTTAAAGCCGGCCCCGGAGTACAAAGGGTAGAGGTTGGACCGTGAAAAATAGTCCAGACGCATCAACAGGCTTTTTCTTAGTTTCTTTGCTTCTCTTTGACTCGCACCTCATGCCTATTTCTTGAACGCTTTCAACGGAGCGAAGCGGTTGAACGTTTTGAACTGGCTAAATATTTTAGCGATCTTTTACCTTGAACTTTGAACCGCCGCATGCCGGCGTGGAGGAGACCTCATGTTAGACGGCAAATTGAGAATTGCACCGACCTGTTACCACGTGCTGCATCTACTGCCTGTGATGGCGGCGCACGAGATGAATTTTTTCTACGACGCAGGGCTCAAGACCAGTGACGGATCGCTCGGGTATCAGATCCTGCGCGACGCCATGGTGCCCTTCGGTCTGGAGAAACTGGGCATCTCACAGGCGATGAAAGAAAAGTCCATTGATATCGCTTTGGATGTCCAGTCCCGCACCGTCTTCTTTCAACGATCGCGGGGCGCGGATGTTTATATCATCGCCGGCTGGAGAAACCAGCACACCGTTGCGTGGGTCGGCCCGCCGCATATCAAGTCATTGCAGGATCTGAAGGGCAAGCGCGTCAGCATCAGCGATTTCAACAGCCTTCGTCACTGGGGGATACAGATCCAATTGCGCAAGGCTGGGTTGGATATCGAGCGGGACGTGGAATGGGTGAGAACCGGCGTCTCGGAACATCTTCACGAGGAGGCCCTCAAGAACGGCAAAGTAGAATGCGCCCCGGTGTCCGTGCGGACGGCGCAGTCGCTCAAGAAGGAAGGCTGCAATGTCCTCGTCGTGCCGAGGGATCAGTACCCGAATGGCTTCCCGCAGCGGATCATCGCGGCTACGGGGCGTATCCTCGAGGAGCGCCCGGATTTGGTCAAGAACTTTCTCAAAGGACTGATTCGCTCCTACTGGTTCGTGCGCGATATGCCGAAGAATTTCGAGTTTCTCTATAATCTCGACAAGCGGCTTCGGCTGGAAACCGCGGACCCTGAAGAACGGATACACAACCCTCGCCGCTATACAATACACTTCTTGGAGTCGCAGCCGTTTCCGCTCGACGGACTGGCGACGGGATTCGAGGATATGCTGCGGGAGGAAAAACTCATCGGCGGATTGGAGTACGACGTGCCTGCCGTTGCCAGCGTGTGCGCTCAGGATCTTGTCGCTGAGGCCTACAAGGAGCTCAGAGCACAGAACGAATTGCAGCCGGAGTACCAGCGCGTTCATGCTATCGCGGAGCGTTACGGCTACTGAGCAAGCTGGGTGAAATCAGCGCGTCGCGAACGATTTTTCAATCTGCCTGATAAGGCGCGGATCGTCGGGCCACTAATCGTTCAGGGTTCCAAGTTCAACGTTCAAGGTTGGAATACGCGACGCGGAGCACTAGTAGGGTGCTGAAAATGCCGTTCATCCTTCGACAAAGCTCAGGACGAACGGAGGATGGATTGAAATCATTGGAGAATTTCCGTTCGTGCTGAGGCTTGCGAAGCACGAGGTGGCTTTCTCAGCAACCTGCTAGGAAATCGAAAAAGGTCTTCGTGTTTCATTTAGACGCAAAGTTTCAGCGTTATCGACGTGTTGAACGATGGAACGGAACGCAGCGGTGGAACGTCTGGAACGGGGCCGCGGTATTAAGTGAGCGAAGCGATGGAACGACTGGAACTATTGGAACGCCTCTGTAACGTTAAACGATTTGAACACGTTCGCCCATTTAGTCCGAGGTAGGCGATGAAATCTTTCCTGGCTATTTTTCTCAGCGTTATGTTGGAGTGTGAGGTTTTGCCGATAGGCGCGGCCGAAGCGCCATTATCGACGAAAGCCAAACCCGCGACGCAGGCGAAAGGTTACGTGTCCTTTAGCAACCACAACGACTTGGAAGAGAAAGCCAAGAAAGAGGGAAAGTTGCGCATCCTGGTCAACATGGATCCGGCCACGCTAAAAGTTGCCGGTAAGGCCTTCAATCAGAGGTACCCTTTTATCAGCTTGCATACTCAGGAAATTACTGGAACCGACATGGTCCAGCGCAACGTATTGGAGATTAAAAGCGGACAGGCTCGAGAGTGGGATATCATTTACGCGAGCAGAGACTTGTATAGCGAGTATCTGCCTTATCTATGGAAGATCGATCTTCTTCACATGGCCGAGCGCGGCGTCGTACAAATCCCCCCGGCGATGATAGATCCGAAGAACCGCAATATTATCGCGCCTTATACCCGGATCATTGCCTCGGCCTTTAATAAGGATTCATTAAGCGCGGAACAACTTCCCAAATCGTGGGAAGACTTCCTCAAGCGTGAATTCAAGGGAAGGAAGTTTGCGGTGGATATCGGACCACGGCCAATCGCCTGCCTTGTCCCAGCATGGGGATTGGAAAAAACCCTGGATTTCGCGCGCAAACTGGCGACGCAAGATCCGATCTGGGTTCGTGGAGTGAGTCGAACGTTACCTTCGATCGTGACCGGTGAAGTACCCATGATGATGGGCACCCTGCTTCACAGTGTAAAGCGAGCACAGCTTAAAGATCGCACCGGGGTCCTGCAACATCTAATCCTGGAACCGGTCCCGGTTTACCTCACTTCGGAACAGGCGATTCTTGCCACGTCCCAGAACCGACACGCGGCAATTCTCTGGTTGGAGTGGATGGCCAGTTCCGAGTCGCAAAAGATTGCCGACGATCACGAACCCATGGGATCGTCCCACCTTTTCCGCGGCGGTGGCGTCGAGCAGGAACTGCGCGGGAAAAAGCTCTCATGGGTGAACTGGGAGCAGCACGTAAACATGGAATCGTGGATGGCCAAACTGTTCCAGGCATATGGTTTTCCCAACGCTCAGCGTTGAGTCAAATCCGTTGACGACTGGGAGTTCAAAACGTTCAAGACGTTCCAGTCGTTCAAACCGTCTGACGGCTTAGTTCTCGGCGTTTTCAACCTTGAACATTAAACTTTGAGCCGCCGCTTGCGGCGACCTTGAACTTTGAACGTTCGAACGGCCGGTTCCCGGCTAACGTCTTGAACGATTTGAACGGAGCAACGCGGTTGAACGGCTTGAACGTGCCGCGGTGTTGAACGCCGCTACCGGAATTACTTACCGAAGATCTCTTGAGCCTGGCGTGCGTAGAACTCCATGTTATCACCCTGAGAGGGATCGAGAGGGATTAACTTGACATCTTTCATGGCACCCTGCTCCTGAGCGAGATCGGCGCGGGCGGAGTTTCGATCGGACGCCAGAACTACTCGTTGTCCTTCTCTCGAAAGAACAAAGTCGATAAATAGTTTCGCCGCATTGGGATGAGGGGCGCGAACCGACACCCCGTGCCCTACTGGAACCACGAGAGTTGGACCCAAGGTTGTCCAGCTGACCGGGGCGCCATTTCTTATCAATGGGGTCAGGACGCTATAAGTCGAATCGACGTCGAGGTCGGACTCGCCGGCGGTGACGAGTTGGGCCCTCATGGCGGTGGTTTCGCGGCGTATCGCGATGTTTTGCTTCGCAAGCGCGCGCATATAATTGAGCCCGTTCTCTTTACCCATGATCTGTAGGACCCAAGCGAACCATTGTTCCCTGGGGCTGACCAGCATTCTCCCCTTCCAGGCGGGGTTCAGAAGGTCCTCCCACTTCTTCGGTAGCTTGTCCCGGGCAATAGCTCTCGTGTTGTAGCCGATGACGTGAACGTTGGTGCTGCTCGTGATCCAGTAGCCGTGGTCTTTGAAATCGTTGGAGTAGAAGCGATCTTCGGATGACACGTAGTGAGCCAGAAACTTTCCTCGTTTCAAGAAATACATCCCAAGAGTGTTGTTCTGCAGCACGTCGCTCAAGAATTTACCCGAACGCGTCTCCGCAATCACCCTGGGGTACATGTTATCGCTAGTCAAACGATTCAATTTGACGTCGATAAAAGGATACTTCTGGCGAAATTTCTCGTTGAGAATGGTTGCCTGTCTCAGGTCGGTCGTTCCATAGATTACCAGCTCTCCTTCCGTCTTTGCTCCTTCGATAAGCGTTGCTGAGTTAATTGGCTGGGCCAATGCCCGATCAGCACAGTGAAGTGCCATGCTCGCAAGAACAATCAGCGCTAGGAGCGCGCACAGGATTGGATGATTCATAGGACCCCACCGTCTTTTGTTTCTTCTGCAAGGGTTGTAGATGAAAGCGCGTTGCACCATCAGAGCGACTCGTGGCTGGGTGAAATCAGCGCGCCGCGAGCGATTTTTCAATCCGCCTGGTAACGCGCGGATCGTCCGCTCCACGGCGCGTTCGAATACCGGTAAATGAAAAAAATTGTTCAATGTTCAAAGTTCAAGGTTGAAATCCGAAAACGCGGAAAATAAAGAACGAGACACGATCACGCCCCACGAACACGGACGGCAAACGATTTGAACGAAGCGAAGCGATTGCACGTCTAAAGCGTTTTGAACCAGGCGGCAGTTCAAAAGTTCAAGGTTCAAAGCGCGCCGCCTTCCATCGCTTGGGCCACCAACTGTTTCATGCCTTGGATTTCCGCCGGTTTCGCGGGACGGTCAGCTGCTTCCTGGCCCATGACAAAATGACATAGCGGTATGTGGCCCACCAAGCCGCCTACGTTTATGCCCAAACGGCCTTCCAAACTATCAAGGTAATCACGGTAGGAATGCCAGCCCCACGGAATGCCTTTCTCTAACGCATGACGAGGCATCGCCTCGAATCGAACAAAACTGGTTACCAGTTCGTGTTCGTCTCCACTCTTCACAGGAGCAAGGGCTAACGCGTCGTTGCCCATGACAATCGAGGTGATGCCATGCTCGGGCTCGGGAGTGCCGTAAGGATCCCATTGGATCTGGGCATCCATATGCGTGTGATGATCAATAAAGCCCGGGCAAACGACCAGCGCGTGGACATCGATTGTTCTACCTCCGTTTCCGCGCACCCTCCCGATCTCAACGATCTTTCCATCTTTGATTGCGACATCAGCCAGGTAGGACGGTAAACCGGAACCATCTACTACGCGACCACCACGAAGCACCAAGTCATAGCCCATCTTCAGTTCCTCTCGATGGAAAGCTGTCTTATTCCTCAATTCGTTACATTAGCTGCCCGCCGGGCCGAAGATGTCGGCAAAAAGTTTTTGATAGTAGCCTATCTTCTCGCCGATCTCGGGGTTGTTGACGTAAAGCTTAATCCCCTTGGGCACCCAAGCCGGATCCATTCCGGTCCGCGCAGGCTCAAGGCTCTCGGAGAGATAGGTCCTTTGCCCTTCCTCAGAGAGCAGATAATCCATGAAGAGCTTGGCGGCGTTAGGGTGGGGCGCGTTCTTGCTGATACCGCCGGTAATCGTGTGCACGATCGCGGGTTCGACGACATGAAAGTCTATCGGCGCGCCACTTTTCTTCGCGCGGTCGACCGTATAGGCGTAGATGTCGATCACGAGGGGAATCTCCCCGGCCACCACCAAGTTGGTCAGTAGCGTGGTGCCCGAGCGGAGGCTCACGTTCTGGCGCGCGAGCTTCTTCATAAATTCGATTCCCTGGCTCTCCCCTTTGATCTTCAGCAAATTGACGAACCACACATAGGCGGCGTCCTCAAGCCCCAACTGTCCTTTCCATTTAGGGTCCAGCAGGCCGTCATAGGAACGGGGAAGATCCTGCTTGCGCACCATCCTGGTGTTGTAGGCGATGGCATGAAGTTGCTTATAGAGAGCTGTGTAGTAGCCGTCACGGTCTTTAAGCTCGTTGATGAAGGCTTTTCTTTCAGGTGATTCATACTTCATCAAGAGACCCTTTTGCTTAAAGATGTCGATGTACCAATCGGTCGTGCGTACGATATCGGCAATATGCTTTCCCGCTTTGCTTTCGGCCTCAAAACGGACGAGCAGCCGCTGGCTCTGGATGCGAGTCTTTTTTACCTGGAGAAACGGGAATTTTTTCGAAAAATTCTTGGCGTGAATTTCATCAATCTCGCCTGAGCCGCCGCCGTACCAGACGACCTCTCCATCTTTCTTTGCCCCTTCAATAACTTCGGGGCTGGCGGCTAATACTGGCACCGCCCAAAAAGCCAACGCCCCTAACAGAGCGATAACAAATCGCTGCATGTTGTCCTCCTTAACGACTGGAACGTTTTGACCACATTCGCCCATTTAAACATTCACGGAAAAAATATTTCTTTTAGCTTCTTGGCAAACTCCGGTTCTCGTTTGATGCCTTCTTCAGTTTGCAGCACGGCGAGTTTCGCTCCCTGCAATGCGTCGGGCCCGAGAACCGACGGCACGCCTTTGCGCAGCGGTAGATAGCCGGTGTCGGCGACGGTCTTTGGGCCGGCTTCGGATAACACAAAATCGATATAGAGCTTGGTGGCATTGGGGTGCGGTGCATTCTTCACCAAGCCGAGCCCGATGCGGGTGTAAAACGCGCCGTCACGCGGCTTGAGAAATTTCACCGGCGCCGAGCGCGGCGCTTCCGTGGTGGCACGCTCCTCGGTGCCGGCGATGTGGACGAAATATTCGCCGCGAGCGAGCAGACTATGAACGAGATCGTTGGTGCGGCCGAAAAAGATTTTTTGCTGGACCATTTTTCTTAGATAATTTTCACCCAGATTCGCGTCCGTCAGCATCTGAACGAACCAGCTAAAGCCACCGCCGCCGGGGCGCGGATCTTGAATCGCCAGCTTACCTTTCCACTTGGGATCGGCGAGTTCGCTCCACGAGCGCGGTGATTCTTCGGCGCCGACCCAGCGCGTATTGATGACCAAGCCGTAGATGTGCGCCGAATGGGAAAGCGTCAAACCACTCTTGTCGACCGTCGCCGGATCGAAGTAGTTCTGTTGCGGCGACTGATATTTTTCTAAATAACCTTCGAGGCCGAATTGGTATAGCCCGTTCCAGCCACAGGAATGAACATCCGTCATGGGCCGGCCGGCGCGCGCTTCGCTGCGGATTTTTTCTTGCAGCTGCGAGCCTTTGCCGTAGCTCACTTGCACTTTGATGCCGGGGTGCTGGCGCTCGAATTCCTTCACCACCGGTTCGACATTTTCCCGCCCGGGATAGCTATAGAGCACGACCCGGCCTTCGGCGCGCGCCTTGGCACCAGCCTCGGCGCTGATTGCCGAAGCTGAAAAAATCGAAAAAATCACGCAGACCCAAAGCAGGATGAATAGAAGCGCAGCGAACCATTTTCCGTTCATGGCGAGTCCCTTCAGGGTGTGAGTCCGAAATCCTTCGACTCAAGCATAAGACGCCTTTGTTCCTCAACTACCTCACCCGTTGGTAAGCGTCAACGCTGATCATGGACGCCCGTGGCTCCCATGAGACGTGCCGCGCCGAGGGCGATCAAAAAGATCGCCAGCAAGACTATCGAGAGCGCACACACTGTGCCCGGTTCGCCTCTCTGCCAAAGGTGAAATATGGTTATCGAAAGCAATTCCGTGCCGTGGCCGTAAAGGAGAATCACCGGACCGAGGGCGCGCATGAAAGTGACGAAAAGAATCAGCGTGCCGGCGAAAAATACCGGCGCCATCAGCTTGAGCGTGATCGTGCGAAAGGCGCAAATCCAAGTCGCGCCATGCACCCACGCACTTTCTTCCAACTCATCGCTGATCTGCGCGAGACCTCCGTTCGCCAGTCTGACGCCGAGCGGAATGCCGTTGGTGATGAATGCGATGAGGAGTATCCAGAGTGTGCCGTAAATCTCAAAAGGATAAGCGAGACGAATATGCGCCCATAGCATCCCCAAGCTCAGAACGAGTCCGGGGACCGTCCAGGGGACCCAGGAAATCAGATCGAGTGTCTTCCGGAGTGCGAAGCTGGTCTTGGTGACGACGTAGGCGACGCCGAACGAAAGCAACATGGTGAGCAGCGCAGCCGCGCTGGCGAGCAAAAAGGAGTTCTTGATGCTTTGCCAAACCTGCGGGTCGTGAAAAATTGTCCGAAAGTGATGCAGCGTCAGCGCCTGCCAGTCATAGATTCCGAAGACTTCAAAGAACGATCCCAAGACAAGTTGCGACAGGGGCAAAACCGTCGCTATTAGAAATAAACCGCGCAGATAGCCATAACATATCTCCACCGTCCCAGACTGATGGTCATCGGGCGGTAGCCTTTGCCGCTTATGATGGCAAAGGATCTTTCGCGCAAGATTCTACGCTGAACAAAAATCATCATCGCCGTCATCAGGAAAAGTGTGACGGCAAGCGCGGTGGCCAATCCATACCTCGGTGGAAAGCCAAACTCGAGGACCTCGTAGATTTTGTTGGTAAAGACAAAGATCCCTGCCGGCAAACCTAAAATAACCGGCAACTCGAAGGACTCCATCCCCCGCACGAACGTGAGCAAGCTGGCGGCCAAAATCGCCGGCGCGAGCAGCGGCAGAGTGATACGGGCAAACGCGCCGGCGTGGCTGCTGCCGGAGGTGAGCGCGGCTTCTTCGAGAGAACTATCCATCGCCCGAAAGGCGCCGACGATGAGAAGAAACTTCGTCGGCGCCGAAGTAATCGTCCAAGTCCAGATTAATCCGCCGAGCGAATAAATATTGAAGGGCGGCTCTTGCAAGTCCAACAGCCAGCTTAAAAATACATTGATCAAACCCGTCCTAGGGCTCAGTAGCAAAGCCCAGGCAAAAACTTCCAAGATCGACGGGATGAAAAAAGGCACGATCATGAAGAGGGTAATCACGCCGCGGTAAGGAGTGTCGGTGCGCGTTACGACCCAGGCAAAGAAAATCGCCACCACCGCGGAGAGCAGCGTTACGGCGCCCACGATAAAAAAAGTGTTCAGAAAAAGACGGTATGTCTCCCGGTCGCCGTAAGCGTCGAAATAGTTTTGCAGTGTGAAGAAGCCCGCGTCTCCTGGCGCCGAGCTTCTCACGCTGCCGTACAGCAGCATCAAGACGGGATAAAGGACAATGATGGCAACGACCAGGAAAAGGCCGCTAACCAAAAATTTAGTTAAGCGAGTTGGAATCAATCGATTTGACGAGTGAGAACTTCGGAATGGTTAAAGCACTCTCGCGGAGCGTCGGGCCACTAATCGTTCAAGGTTCCATGTTCAAGATTTAAATCCGAAAGCACGGAAAATAAAAAGCGAGACACGAACACGCCTCACGAACACGACCGTTGCACCGCCGCTTGCCGGCTGACGGTCGACTTGCCAATGATCTTTTTCCGCGCAAAAGCTTGTCAGTTCTGAAACAGGCGCGCACGCGTATTCTAGTCGCTGCGCGCGAGCGTTACAATTCGAGCGCCTAACGATTTGAACGAAGCGAAGCGATTGACCGGCTGGAACGTTTTGAACCACTGATATCCGTTAGCGATCCTTTACCTTGAACTTTGAACCTTGAACCGCCGCCAGGCCTGGAACGAAGCGAAGCAGTGAAACATCTGGAACGTCTGGAACGGCCCGCGTTATTAAGTGAGCGCAGCGGTTGAACGTCTTGAACGGGCCGCGGTATTTTACTAGCATCGCTTCGTCAGTTCGAGTACAACGCTAATTCATTTGAAAGTGAGGGGCCATGCTCACATCAGAAGAAAACGAATTGCTCACGCGTATCGGTCCCGGAACACCGGGCGGCGAATTGTTGCGACGCTACTGGCACGTTGTCGCGGCGGCGTCCGAGATCACTGAAGAAAAACCAAAAAAAAGAGTCAGGGTCCTCGGCGAAGATCTGGTGCTGTATCGAGACCGCAGCGGCAAGTATGGACTTATCGCCGAGCACTGCGCCCACCGCGGCGTGTCTCTTTACTACGGATTTGTCGAGGAGGACGGCATCCGCTGCGCCTATCACGGCTGGAAGTACGACGCCTGCGGCAAGTGTCTGGAACAGCCTTTCGAAAACCCCGAGGCCGGGTTCAAAGATAAAATCTCGCAGCCGGCGTACCCCGTGGAGAAACTGGCTGGGCTCTTGTTCGCCTACTTGGGCCCGCTGGAAAAAAAACCTCTCCTGCCCAGATGGGACATGCTCACGCGCCGCGATGGCGAGAGAAAGCTGGAGATTTATCAGACCTTGCGCTGCAACTGGCTGCAGACGATGGAGAACTCGGTCGATCCGGTCCATACCTACTATCTTCATGCCCATACCCTGAGAATGCGCGGCAACAATCAAGGAGCGTATTACTATCGGCCGCTGAACAAGCTCGATTTCGAGCTGGTGGTGCATCCTGCCTGGGCGGGGATTCAGAAACAACGGGTCTTTGCCGACGACGCCAGCCACGTCGAAGCTCCCCACCCGCTCATCTTTCCTAATATGCTCATGGTCCCCGCCACCAACGGTTACAACATGCATTTTCGCACGCCGGTCGACGATCAGAATACCCAGATCTTCCACGTGCGGTTCAATCCAACCAGAGACGGCAGCATCGTCGAGCGGCTCGAAGATCCGCCGGCGCAGTTCGTCAGCACCAAGAATGAGGCGGGCGAATTTCACATGGAAAGTTTTCCCAGTCAGGACCAAATGGCCTGGGAGACACAGGGGCCGGTCGCCAATCGTCCCGACGAGCACCTCGGCGAGTCCGACCGCGGCATCATTTTGTTCCGCAAATTGCTGCACGATCAGATCCGGGCGGTGCAAAATGGCGAGGATCCCGTCGGCGTCAATCGTGACCCGAAGCATGACGAGATGATTTGTCTCATTCCCGAGGGCTACACGGCGTTTTCAGTGGCGCAAAGCGGCTGACGCGAGACTCGTGGTCGTGCGTGTGGAGCACCGCATGCAATGATACAAGACCATGCGACTGACAATTTGCCTTTGTGTTCTTCTGTTGAGCGGCACCGCGGGTTTCGCGGCGGAAGTTAAGCCTGCCTGGCAGGTCGAATGGGAAAAAACCGTGGCGGCGGCGGAGAAAGAGGGCCAAGTCACTCCATACATTTTCGATCAGGGTCCGGTCACCGTCGAAGTCGTGCACGCTTTCGAGCGCGCCTTTCCGAAAATCAAGGTCAACCAGCTCAGGGCGCGGGGCAGCGATCTCGGCCCGCGCATCATCGCGGAGCGCAGGGCGGGAAAATATCTGGTGGATGTATTCAGCGGTGGCAAAGGAACGGCACACGCCACGCTTTACATCGGCAAAACTTTGGAGCCGATAAAGCCGCTTTTGCTCTTGCCCGACGTTGTCGACGAGAGCAAATGGTGGCAGGGACGGCACAAGTACGTCGATCCCGAAGGCAAATACATATTTGTCTTCGTCGGCAACGGCGGCGGCGTCAACATCAACTACAACAAGAATCTGGTCAATCCCAAGGAATTTACTTCGTACTGGGATCTGCTCCAGCTCAAGTGGAAAGGCAAGATCGTCGCCACCGATCCCAGGACGCGCGGCATGGACACGCCGGTGCTGTTTTTTTACTACAACTCCAAGCTCGGGCCCGAATTCATGCGGCGCCTTTACGGCGAAATGGATGTGACGACGGCGCGCGATTATCGCCAACCGGTGGACTGGCTGGCGACGGGAAAATTCTCCCTGTGCATTCCCTGCGTCAGCGACGAGATGGACAGCGCCATGCGGCAGGGACTGCCGGTGGCGCAAATCTCGACTTTGAAGGAAGGCGGCACGCTGACTTCTTCGGGCGGCACCTTGAGCTTTATGAATCAGGCGCCGCATCCCAACGCGGCCAAGGTTTTTATCAATTGGTTGCTCTCACGCGCGGGACAAGCGCAAGTTCAGAAAGGCCGCAAGGACCGGCCCGGCACCGGCTCCAACTCGCTCAGGATCGACATTCCTAAAAACGACGTGCCGGAAGAAAATCTGCGGACAGACGGCGTGGAATATTTCGACGGCGACGACGACCGATTTTCCGACCGCAGACCAGCGGACAAACTGCTCGACGAAATATTCGGCAAGCCCGGCAAATAGGTTTCGTTACATTCGGCAAAATGAAAAACCATTCCGCCGCAGTCGTTTTTGCAGTTTTACTCCTGTTACCTTGCTACGCTCCCGCCGCGGAGACGCCGGGCCGTGGCGATTGGGGAAATATTGTCGCGGCGGCCGAAAGAGAAGGGCAGCTCGTCATCTACACAGGCGGCGCGGCGTCGCAGACCAAGATAGAAGAGGCCTTCCAGAACGCCTACCCAAAGATCAAGGTAACCTCAGTCGCGGGGCGCGGCTCCCAATTCGGACCAAAAATCATCGCCGAAAGACGCGCGGGAAAATATCTAGTGGACTTCTTCGTCGGCGGCAAGGGCACTGCTCATGCAACCCTTTATCCCGCCAAGGTCCTCGCTCCGATTCAGCCGCTCCTCGCGCTGCCCGAAGTTTTGGACCAGTCGAAATGGTGGCAGGGCAAACACCGATACGTTGACGCCGAAGGAAAGTACATCTTTGCCTTTGTCGGCAACGGCACCATCGTCGAGCTACGCTACAATACCAACCTCGTGAGCCCGAAGGAGTTCACGACCTATTGGGACCTGCTCAATCCCAAGTGGAAGGGGAAAATCGTCGCCACCGATCCGCGCATGAACGGTATGGACACTCCCGTACTCTTTTTTTACTACCATCCCAAGCTCGGCCCTGAGTTCATGCGACGGCTCTATGGCGAGATGGACGTGACCATCGCCCGCGACTACCGCCAGCCGATCGATTGGCTGGCCGCCGGCAAGTTCGCCGTCTGCATCCCCTGCAATACCCGGGAAACCGAAAAAGCGATCAAGCAGGGGCTTCCTCTGGGAGAAACTCTCGAGCTGAAGGAAGGCGGCACGTTGAGCGCAGGCGGCGGCACCATCAGCTTCATCGATAAAGCGCCGCATCCCAATGCCGCCAAGCTCTTCGTGAACTGGCTCCTCTCCCGTGAAGGCCAGATCGAGTTTCAAAAGCGCGACGGCTCGGACTCTTTCCGGATCGATATTCCGAAGCACAATGTGTCTCCGGAAAACCGCCGCATCAAGAGCATGGACTATTTTGAAGGCGATGACCCGAGATTTTCGGACCGCCGTCCGGCGGACAAATTGCTTAACGAGATATTCGTCAAAACCGGCAAATAACTCTTTCGAGATCAGCGAACGTTGTTGACAGGCTGCAATTGCTATTTTAACGCCTATCGGTTCTGAATGTTCTGAAAGGGAAGTAATTCAATACAGTCGACAAGCCTTCCCGGGATAGCCGCATGACCTCAGTAAGCGTTCAAATTGTTCAAGACGTTCAAGTCGTTCAAACCGTATGACCCGTGTCTAGCAGAATAAACCGGATCGGTGACGGACCGCGCTTGCCGGCGAACGATTTGAACGGCGTGAAGCGATTGACCGGCAAGAATGACGCTAAACGACTGAAACGATTTGGAATCGTAGCCGTTCAGCGGCTGATGGCGAGCAGCAACGCGCGCGTCCTAACCAGGGTTACGAAGGCGGCAGCGGGTCCGTACCGGCAATTCTATTGAAAAGCTTTACGGTCTCGGGATCGCGCGGGATTTCCCGAACGGCCTGCGCCTGCTCGTCCGGCATCAGCGGAGCGGCTTCGGCGCCGGTCATCTGATGAAATTTTTTTAAGAACTCGGCGTCATTGAACGCCTTGCGTAAAGCATCTTTTATCATCTCGGTGCGCTCCTTGGGCGTTGCGGGCGGGAGCACAAAAGGCGAACCGGTCAGCCGGAAGTTGCGGTACATCGCTAGGACCCTTCTCTGCACATCGGTTCGGGTGCGGCTTTCAAACGAGGGCAGCGATTCAAACAGCGGATGTTTGTCTCTGAATCCTCTAGGGATCTCGAATATGGCGTGAAAGTGGACCAGGCCTTTTTCGATCCACTCCGGCGTTCGCGCAATGATCGAGTGCCCACCCTGTGACCGGGCATCCAGCTCGTCCCGTAAGAGCGCCAGGTCCACTTCGGGTCCAGAGTAGCCCGTGACGAATCTCGGATCCTTGAGCCCACCGATCCAGGCGAAGATCCGCCGACGATGTAATGATGATGGCCTACGGAATCTGCTCCAATCCGTACCCCAGAAACGGTCCGAAGCTTCTCCAGACTGTCTAGCCCTGCATCCCTGCGCGTGACGAAGACCGCACTAAACCGGCTGAATCCGGAACCCAGATAGATGAATCGGTCGATGTCGTACATCACCCCCGCTTCGCCAGCGACGGCGTTGGAGACGAAGCCGCCACCAAGGCCGCCGATGGTAAGCCCATCGGGCCGAGCCGTGTTGTATAAATAGTTAGCTGCCTTGCGATCTCTCCCGCCCGGCATGTATTCCACAACGAAAGTAGGGTTTCCCGGTATGTACTTTTCCAGAAACGGCAGGATGGCTCGAATGCGCATGTCGGAGGTTCCACCGGCCTGAGTCGCGGCCACCAGCTTGATCGTCTTGCCCTTGTAGAAATCGCCCTGCGCGCTGACTTCCTGTGCCATCAGCAGAAAACTCACAACCAGCCCTTCACCAGACAGAAATTTGCGGCAACAATTGCTAACTTTCATTTGTCACCTCCCGGGCTTGGCCCGGTAAGCGATCTGGGTCTTCATGAGCGAACGCCTGCTATCCTCTGTCGCCGAGCTGTAAATAGTTTCCCTCGGAATCGAAAAAGTAAAGCGTTCGCCCGCCTCGGTAGCCAATGGGCCCCAGATGGAGCCGCACACCCCATTCCTTCATCTTCTCCAGCGCCAGATCGAAATCTTCTTTGCTGGTCGAGAATGCGGTGTGGCAGAAGCTGTCCTCTTTCCAATCTCGCTCGATCGGCTTTGGACGCTCGAACAAGACCACCTCCATATCTCCTTTGGCCGTCTCCAGCCGCAGGTTTTCCGGCCAATAACCGAGAAGCTCAAAAAATGGCCTGTTCGATTCCCTTTCTCCGGCCCCCCTACCTTTGACTTTCATTCCCAGGACGTCCACATAAAATTTCTCCGCCCGCTCAATGTCGTTTACCGGTATGCCAATATGATAGGTCCTTGTCACGGTTATCTTTCCCATCGGCGTTCCCCTTTTTCTTCTACATAACTTTAAGTGGCAGCGTTAAGGCGCGGCGACCCGCCAGGAAATTGTTTGTTGCCAATCTCATTATCAACTTTAAACGCATCGATTGAATCTTGAACTTTGAACCGCCGCTCGCCGGCGAACGATTTGAACGCTCATAAGGCAGACATCCTGGATGTCACTCCGCGCTTTCGGCACTCCTCCTCGAACAAAACCCGGATTTCCGGCTGCTCATCCTTGTACTCGATCTGCGGCCTGCGCCATCGCTCCGGATTCTTACCCGCCGGCATTTGCCCTTCGCGCAGGCCGAAGCGATTATTGCCATAGCGCAGCACGAGGTATCGCGCGGCTTCATTGCTGGGGTTGAAATGCTGATGGCCCGCCTGCCCGTTCGTCATCAGCGCGCCCCTTTTGAAGTTGAACCGCTCGAATGGCACTCCCGGCCCCGGCATTACTCCCGGCTTCCACTGGAGGTCGTAGCCTTCGCCGCTGAGAAAGAGATAGCTGTTCTCGTTGGTGAGACCGGTTCTGTTGCGACCGCCGGTTGCCTGTCCGTCCACGAAGCCGTGTCCCTTCTTGTAGGACGCCGGCGGAAACTCCGATACATGGCAAACGAAGCGGCCGCCGGCCATCAGGACATGCATATTGGTGCCTGGCCCGCGGTATGCCCAATTGTCGAGGGCCAACTTTGTCACGCTGGGGACGAAGTTCGACTGCAATAGCCGATCCTCAAGCTTCGTCGCCTTGCGGCTGAAAAACGTTTCGTCGTTGGGGTCGAACCGGTCGTTGAAGGTGTTGGCGCAGTTGAAGACGAATTCCGGGCTGCCGTAGAGATTGAAGGGCGTCGGCATGTTGCTAGCCGCGTAGAGCCGAACGGACTCCGATCCGCTTCCATTGTGGATCTCGTGCCACGTATTCAAGGGTATGGCAAAGACGGCGTCCTCCTCCCATTCCAAGGTGAGTTTTGGGGTTCCTTCGTTCCAGACAACGGTGGCGCCGCGCCCCTTCACGACGTAGAAGATCTCCTCATACATGTGCTTTTCGGGTTTGAAGGTACCTCCCGGCGGTATCTCGACAATATAACGAGTAGTCCCCTGGTTGTTGATCATGGCCTTCTCCGAGGGGTCGTGGGTCATATCCAGCAGCGCGCCCAAGCAGCCGGTCCGCTTCCAGGGTTCCAGCTCTACGGTTAAAACGTCGGGGACCGTGTGGGTCGTAATTACTTTCAGGCCTTCGGCCTGCACCCAAGTTTCAAAAGGCGTGGGTCTCACGTGAGCAAAACGGGTGAAGTCCATGATTCCTCCATACTAAATTTTGGTTCGCGGTTTTTGCAGCTAAAAAGATGGATTTGGCATCAAATAATACGCCGCGATGCGTATGCCGGTCTGACGATGGGCTTCAGCGAGAATTTTTTTTAAACACTGAAACAATCGGAGGGCTTCTCGAATAACTCCAACCGACCCACACGTCGATTCAGTACATGATGGGCTATCCCACCAGTTGCAAGGCGAGGTCGACGTGGCATTTAATCATCGCATGTATCGCATTACCATCTCGCTCGTCAAGAAAAGACTCCCAACCGCTCCCAACCCCCTTTTCCTCCGTCCAATAAATTTTCGCTGGCGAGATGCGGAAGGCGAGTTAGTCAATCCTCAGGCCTGATCTCAGGCTGCCTTGACCTAATCGGTCATAGCATCCCTCCAGACTTGAGTTTGGTCAAAGGACGTTTCCTACTTCAAAGTTTCATCGAGAAACTGCAGCACGGGTTTCGGATCTCTGAAACCGATCACGCGGTAGTGACGCCCGGCGACGCGCCTGGCATCAGCAAGCACGTCGTCTTTGGCAATATCGATTCTCATCGAGTCGGAACCTTCCAGGACGACTTTGTTCATCACTCGTTGCCAGACGATTTGTCCCTGGCGCGAGAGAAACCAGTTGACGAAAACTTTTGCGGCGTTGGGATGCGGCGCCTTGTCCAAAAAAGCCAGAACGCTGCTGCTCCCGCCGCCGATCTCGCCGGCGGCTTCCTTCAACGTCGAGGGATCGACTTCTCCGACGGGCAATCCCTGCTGAATCGCGCGCTCGATATCTCGACAGGCAAAACAGACCTGATATTTGCCGGAGGAAAGCCAGTCCGTCCCGTGGCGGCGGTTGCCGGAAATTGCCACGAACTCTTTGGTGAAGCTCTTTCTCTTTCGCTACTCGCTCTTTCATCAGCAAATAGGCCGAGCTCACCGATGAGGGTTTCCCTAGTCCCACCGTTTTGCCGATCTCTTCGTGCTTGTGCCCGCCCAATTGCCGGCTGAGATAAATCGCTACCATGCGCGCCTCGTTCTCCCCGCCTCTCTTTCGCCGCTTCAGCTCTTCGACCGCCTTCCCATACCCCTGTGCCGTTGCCTCCACGATCTCGTCGAGAGACGGGCTAAAGAGCCGCCTCGATTCCGGTTTCTCTTCTTCCACGCGGGCCTTGTCCCCGAGCCTTTGTTTGACCCTTCCTATGAATTCCTTGCTCCCCAATACCGGCTTCTGGTACGGGCCGTGGTAAAATTCCTCGATCTCTTCTTCGATCTCTTCATGCATGAATCTCTGATATTCTTTAAATCCACCGAACCGTGACATGACCGACCGCGTATCAAGCCAGTCCGGGCATTGCTTTTTGTTCAAATACCCCCAATGGCTGCTCCAACGGTACCGGTCTATGTTCGATACCACGCCAGCGCCCAGAGGGTTTTTATGAATATAGCGAACCACCGATAGAAAATACTCTTCCGCATCAATGAGGATCGCTTTATACCGACCGCGAAACAGCGGTCCGTCACGATGATGGACCCGGTTAAACTTCTGCGTATAGATCCCATTGAGATGGCGCATCGGCCGCGACAAAACTCCCGTCGGGATCGACAGCAGGAGATGGTAGTGGTTATCCATCAAGCAATAGGAATAGATCTCAACCTTCCACAGCCGGGCCATGTCGGCGAGCAGGTCGAGAAAAGTCTGGCGTCCTTTGTCTTCGATGAAGATATTACGGCGGGATTGGCCACGGTTCAT
>WNGE01000966.1_pt1 | contig 42001 bp, 34 predicted proteins | sample 5400651 | NCBI WGS metagenome assembly WNGE01 (sample SAMN13153370, study PRJNA577476) | soil metagenome | isolation source: 60 cm soil or saprolite under grassland replicate 2 | place: USA:California | collected 2016-06-15 | reverse complement strand
CGCCCTTGACGATGAACGCCATCGCCGGACCGGAGCCGAGCGCGATGTCGAGGCTGTCGGATGCCATCGCCTGCTGCATCCTCGCGTCGCCGGTAAAGGCGATCGACTCGATGTCGAGCCCTTGCTTCGCGAAGAAGCCCTTGCGCATGCCGATGTCGAGCGGGACGAACGAGAACGCCTCGGCGACGGCCTTGCCCACGCGCAGCGTCTCGGCAGCAGCCGGCGCGCGGGGCAAGCCGCTCATCGCGAGCAGAAGCAACGCGCCAATCAAGCAGCGAAACGGCGCATTCGTGGGCATCGCGCGTCTCCGCGTTTTCAGGAGAGCATTTCGCTCGACTTGATACACAACACTCCGCTCATCCTCGCGCAAGCGGGAATCCACGACGCGGTGACTGGCCCTGGGTCCCCGCTTTCGCGGGGACGAGCGGACACAGGCTGCGATTCAACCTCACCGAAATCCGTACTAGCGCAACTTGCGCTTGAGCAGCCGCTCGGCATTGCCGGCGAAGATCTTGCGCCGGTCGGCGTCGGCGATGTCGAGGCGCTTGATGACGTCGATCGTCGGCGCGATCGGGCCGAGCGGCGTGTCGGTCGCGAACACCACGTGCTCCGCCCCGAAGAAATCGAGCCCGCAACGCACCGCGTGGATGCCGCCGCCGAACAGCGCGGTGTCGCCGTAGAAATCGTGCATGTAATCGAGATGCGGCCGCTTGAGCGACGGCAGGATCTTCGAATAGTCCTCGTCGCTGGTGCGGCTGCCCAGCACTTCGAGGCCGGCGCCGACGCGGCCGTCGTAATAGGGGATCATCCCGCCGAGATGGTGGGTGATGATCTTGAGCCGCGGATAACGGTCGAACAGGCCGCAAAACACCATGCGAACCATCGCCACCGAAGTGTCGTAGGGCCAGCCGAAGCACCACCACATTTCGAAGCGCGACTTCTGCTCTTTCGAGTAATCCGACATGCTCGCCGTGCGCGCGGGATGCAGCCAGATCGGAAGATCGAGCTCCGCCATGGTGGCGAAGATCGGCTCGAACTCTTTCTCGTCGAGCGGCCGGCCCGCGATATTGGTGAAGATCTGCACGCCGCCCGCGCCGAGCTCGTTGACCGCGCGGCGTGCTTCCTGCACCGAGCCCTCGACGTCCGTCATCGACAGCGCCGCGACGAAGGTCGGGAAGCGCGTAGGATGGCGCGCGCACAACTCCGCCATGGCGTCGTTGCCAATGCGTGCGAGGTTAAGGCCGACCTCGCCCGCGGCAAGGTCTTCGACCGGCGGATTGGGCAGCGAGATGATCTCCCGGTAGTCGCCGAACTGGTCCATCTCGCGGAAGCGCTCGTCGAGATCGAACAGCTTTTTCACCCCCCGCAGCCGCGCCCCGATGTTGCCGAGCCGCGGCGCGATGCGGTTCATCTCCTGGAAGAACTTGTCCGGGAAGATGTGACAGTAGATGTCGACGATCGTGTCACTGGCCATTACAGTTACCTTGCTTCAGTGAAGATACATCGGCGTGTCCCGGGCGCAGCGCAGCAACGCAGATAAGTTTACGCAATCTGCGTACACTTGATTGCGTTTGTGGTGCGCTGCAGACCCGGGACCGTTCCGGACTGTGGCGGTCCCGGATCAGCGGTGCACCGCTACGCTGCGCTTCGCGCTGCACCGCATCCGGGACACAACAAAGTCATCGACTGTTTACAATGCTCAAAACTTCGTTCGATCCGCGCCCTTGAGCGCGAGTATCTCACGCGCCTCTTTCGGCGTCGCGACCTGGTAGCCGAGCTCCTCGATCAAGCGGCGCGCCTTCGCGACCTGCTCGGCGTTGCTTTGGGCGAGCTTGCCGCGGCCGATATACAGGCTGTCCTCGAGACCCACGCGCACATTACCGCCCATCATCACCGCTTGGGTGGCGAACGGCATCTGGTGTCGCCCGGCCCCGAGCACCGACCATGAATAGTCGTCACCGAACAGCTTGTCGGCGGTGCGCTTCATGAAGCTGAGATTTTCCATGTCGGCGCCGATGCCGCCGAGAATGCCGAAGATCAGCTGCAGGAAGATCGGCGGCTTGAACCAGCCGCGGTCGACGCCGTGAGCGAGATTGTAGAGATGGCCGACGTCATAGCATTCGTGCTCGAACTTGGTGCCATGCCCCTCCCCCATCAGCTTAGAGATCTTCTCGATGTCGGCGAAGGTGTTGCGGAAGATCGTCTCCCTGGTCCCGAGCAGATACGGCTCCTCCCAATCGTGCTTCCAAGTCTTGTAACGGGCGACCATCGGATAGAGGCCGAAATTCATCGAGCCCATGTTGAGCGAGCACATCTCCGGCGACAATTTCATCACGCCCGCGAGCCGCTCCTCAACCGCCATGGTCGGCGATCCGCCGGTCGTAATGTTGATCACGGCGTCCGTGGATTGCTTGATGCGCGGAAGGAACTGCATGAACATTGCGGGGTCGCCGGTCGGACGACCGTCCTGGGGATTGCGCGCATGCAGATGCAGGATGGCGGCGCCGGCCTCGGCGGCGCCGATCGCCTGCTCGGCGATTTGGTCGGGCGTGATCGGGAGCGCATCCGACATGGTGGGGGTGTGGATCGCGCCGGTGATGGCGCAGGTGATGATGACCTTGTCGGAGTTCGCAGCCATTGTTCTCTCCCGGGGGACTGACGGATGCACTTTCAGGATCAGGTTGTGCGGGCATCCGCGCCAAAGCGCAAGCGCCGCTCCAGCGGCAGGAGTTGCCAGCCGAAGCGCTCGGCGAGAAAGCCCCAGATGCCCTTCGGCGCCAACAGCATCACGGCGATGGCGACGGCGCCGAGCATGAGAAGATAGAGGCTGCCGAGATCGGCAAGCGTCTGCCGCAACACGAAAAATATGATGGTGCCGATGATCGGCCCCTCCACCCGGCCGATGCCGCCGATCACCGTGATGAAGATGACGAATGCGGTCCAGTCGTTGACGCTGAAGGCGGTATCGGGGGAAATCCGCAGCTTCTGCAGAAAGATCAACACGCCGACCATCGCCGTGCCGAAGGCGGTCAGCACGTAGACGACGAGCTTGGTGCGCGTGACGTCGACCCCGTTCGATCGCGCCGCCAGCTCGTTGTCGCGGATGGCGGTGAGGGCGAGGCCGTAACGCGAGCGCAGCAACAGCACGATCGCGGCGAGCACGAGAACCACGAGCGCGAGCGCCACCCAATACATCAGGAACTCCCGCAGCTGCCGGCTCGGCGCCATCGCCGTCACGATAGACGCCGGCAAGCTGATGCCGGAGCCGCCGCCCAGCGCGGAGATCTGCGAGGCGATGAGGCGAAACACTTCGGCCACCACCCAGGTGCCGATGGCGAAGTAGTGGCCGCGCAAGCGAAACATCAAGCCCGCAACGGGCAACGCGACCACGGCGGCAACCGCGCCCGCGAGCGGTACGGCAAGCAGCGGATGAACGCCGGCCAGAATGGTCGACGCGAACAGCACGTAGCCGCCGAGCCCGACGTAGGCCTGCTGGCCCACCGAGACGAGCCCGGCATAGCCGGCGAGTAGGTTCCACAGGCTTGCCAGCGCCACATAGGCGTAGATTTCCGAGAGCAGCCGCAGGTCGTCGCGTCCGCCCCAGGCCGGCGCCGCGGCGAGCAGCACGAAGGCCAAACCGAACGCTGCGACCCCGATGCGGCTCGAGCGCGTTGCGTGCTCGACCTTGAACGACGCGATCATCCCTTCACCTTCGGAAACAGACCCTCGGGCCGCAGCGCCAAAATGAACAGAAAGGCGAGATGCCCGGCCAACAACTGCCAGCCCGGATTAATCTGCGCGCCGATTGCCTGCGCCACGCCGAGGATGATGCCGCCCGCGAGCGTGCCCCACATGCTGCCGAGGCCGCCGATGATGACGGCCTCGAAGCCGAAGATCAGCCGCGCGGGGCCGATCGCGGGATCGAAATTGGTGCGAATTGCGATGAACACGCCGGCGACGGCGATGACCGCGAGCGACAGCGCCATGGCGAGCGCGAAGACATGACGGTTGTCGAGGCCCATCAGTTGGGCAACGGACTGATCGTCCGAAGTTGCCCGAAATGCGCGGCCGAAGGCGGTGCGGTAGAACAGGAGCTGCAGCACACCGATGACCGCGACGGCGACGATGAATTGCAGCAGGGGAAGCACGCCGATCCACACGCCCTCCACCAGGGGAAAGCTTGCGACCTCGATCGCGCCGGCCCGCAGGCGGCGGCTGTCGGCGGTAAAGAGTTCGAGCAGCGCGTTCTGAATGATGACGGAAAGCCCGAAGGTCACCAACAGTGGCGGCAGGAGATCGTCGCCGAGCGTGCGGTTGAGCAGGGCGCGCTGAAGGCCATAGCCGATCGCGGCCATGATGGGCGCCACGATGACGATCGCGAGCAGCGGGTTGATGCCGAGCATGTCGGTGGTCATCAGCGCGATATAGGCGGCGAGCACGATCAGGTCGCCGTGGGCGATGTTGACGAGGCGCATCACCCCGAAGATCAAAGCGAGCCCCGCGGCGAACATGGCGTAAAGCCCGCCGATCAGCACGCCCTGGATGACGATGTTGACCCAATCCATCGCGGCACCGGTTTCGATCAGTTCAATAGAGCGCCATACGTCCCCGCGAACTCACGCGCCATGAGGAGAAGCCTCGGGTTGGACATCAGCGCGCGTCCGATCGCGACCATCTGCTGCTCGCCGCCGGAGAGCGAGGTGCTCGGCTGATGGCGCCGCGCCGCCAGCGCCGGGAACAGCTCGTAGATGCGAGGCAAACTCCACGGCCCCGGCCGCCGGAGCTGGCCGCCGATGAGGAGGTTCTCCTCGACCGAGAGCGAGGAGAAGAGCCGGCGCCCTTCCGGCACGAGGGCGATGCCGCGCGCGACGACCGTATGCGCGGGCGCATCGCCGATCGGCTCGCCGTCGAACAGGATCGCATCGTGGCCTGACGCAATGACGCCGGCAATGCATTTCAGCACTGTCGATTTTCCGGCGCCGTTCGCGCCGATCACCGCAACCACCTCGCCTGCCGCGACGCGCAGCGAGACGCCGAACAGCGCCTGGAAGTCGCCGTAGAAGGCATCGAGCGCGCGCACCTCGAGGAGCGGCTCAGGCATCGGCGGGAATTCCCATGTAGATTTCCCGCACCGCCGGCGACGCGATCACCGCCTGCGGCGCGCCCTCGCCGATGAAGCCGCCGCCGTAGAGCACGAGCAGACGGTCGACCACCGCGATCAGCGCATGCACGATATGCTCGATCCAGATGATCGAGATGCCGATGCGCCGAATGTTGCGGATCAAGTCGACCAGCGCCGCGCATTCGTGCTCGGTCAGGCCGCCGGCCACCTCGTCGAGGAGCAACACCCGCGGCTGCGTGGCCAGCGCGCGCGCCAATTCGAGGCGCTTGCGGTCGAGCAGCGTGAGACTGCCGGCGAGTCTGTTCGCTTTCGCCGCGAGGCCACATTGGTCGAGCAGCTCGACGCAGCGCGGATAGACCTCGCGCTCGCGATGGCCGCCGCCGAACGCCGCCGCCACCACGAGGTTCTCGAACACGGTCATGCCGTTGAACGGCTGCGGAATCTGAAACGACCGGCCGATCCCCATGCGGCAGCGACGTTCCGGCGCGAGATGCGTGATATCTGTGCCGGCGAAGACGACGCGACCGGCGTCGGGCGCAACCGTGCCGGTGGCGATACCGAACAGCGTGGTCTTGCCGGCGCCGTTCGGCCCGATGATGCCGAGCGCCTCGCCCTCGGCGAGCGCGAGGTCGAGAGCATCCGCCACGACCACGGCGCCGAAGCGCTTGGAGATTTTTTCGAAGGCGAGGATCGGCGGCATGCGCGTGTCACTCACACCGCCTCGCTTGGCCCGTCATCCTGAGGTGCGAGAGGCAAAATCGCACGTCGTCCCCGCGAAAGCGGGGACCCATAACCTCCGACTCTGGAATATGGGTCCCCGCCTTCGCGGGGACGACAGCACAGCAAAGCATTCGCATCCGACCATGCACCGAGCGATTCGGGACGCCAAACTCACGACAACAGCTGCAGCTGGCCGCCGACCGGAATCTCGGGCGCGGTCTTGTTGGTGGTGATGACCAGGTCGAAGCGGTCGCCCTTGCGCTGCCACTGTCCGGCAACCAGCGGAGTCTTGGTGACGTTCTTCACGGGCTGGCCGGTCCACTTCACCGGCCCGACCATCGATTTGTAGTCGGTGGCGACCAAGGCATCGAGGATCCCCTTCGGCTCCAGCGTTTTCGTGCGCTTGAGCACGTCGATCGCCACCTCGAACAGCGCATGCTGGAAACCGATCGGCTGCGTCCAGGGCCGCCTCGTGGCGTTCACGTAGGCGTCGGTCAGCTCTTTCGCGCTCTGCCCAGTGAGACCGGATTTGAACGGGTGGTTCGGCGTCCACCAGATTTCGGTGGTCAGGCCGTTGCCACGCGCGCCGAGCGACTCGATCACCGACGGGAACAGCAGCGCCTTGCCGATAGTAACGATCTTCGGGCGGAAGCCCTGTTGCGCCGCCTGCGACCAGAAGGTGGCGAAGTCCGGCGGGATCATGTTGCCGGTGACGATCTCGGCATTGACCGCCTTGAACGCCGAAATCTGCGAGGTGAAGTCGTTGTTCATGAGCTGATAGCGACCGGGGTCGGTCAGCTTGTAGCCGGCCTTCGCGAGCGCCGGCGGTAAGCCGCGTTGCGCATCGCCCCAGGCATTGCCGTCGGCGTCGTTGGGGAAAAGGCCGCCCACAACCTTGTTGGTGGGCACCGAGTCCCACAACGCGAGAAATGCGCCGATGACGTCTTCGAGTCCCCAGAAGAAATGGTAGGTCCAGGTGAAGCCTTTGGCCGGATCGCCCTTGCGGCCGAAGAAATACGGCTGCCAGGGACAATTGGTGGTGATGCAGGGGACCTCGTTGACCTCGGCCTGATCGGCGACCGGATTGGTGGTGTCCGGCGTCGCCGAGGCGAGGATGAGATCGACCTTATCGCCAAGGATCAGCTCGGAAGCGACCTCGGCGGCGCGGCTGCCGCTCGACTGGCTGTCCTTGCTGATGATCTGCACCTGGTAGGTGCGCCCACCGCTCTGCAAGCCTTGGGAGAGGATGCCGCGGACCTGTTCGAGGATAAAACTGTCAGCCTCGCCGAAGCCGGCGAGCGGACCGGTCTTGGGGCTGACGTGGCCGATCTTGATGACTCGGCTCTGGGCATCGGCTGGAATGATCCGCAGTACGGCCGGTGCCGCGACGGCGCCGAGGCCGGCGCGGACGAGCGTTCGGCGCGAAATGCCAGAGCGAAGATCGTGCGACGCTTCCTTGCGCATATCAGTCTCCCTGTCGCGTTCAGTCTCGCGGTTTCTGGACATGCCCGGCGAGCGGTCAAGCATCGGCGGTGCGAGCCTTCTTGAGATGGTGCAGCACCTTGGCCCGCAGTGCGGCCTGCGCGTCGGTACTCCAGGAGCGAAAGCCTTCGCCCGATTTGAAGCCGAGTTTACCGTTGTTCACCAGCCCCTCGAGGTACGGGGATGGATGCGGTCGGTTGTCGATATCGGGCAGCACCGTTTTGTGGATGGCCAGCGTCAAATCGGTGCCGACGAGATCGGCGTTCTCGAGCGGACCCAAGACCGCGAGCCGCCGGCCGAAGCTCGCCTTGATGACGGTATCCACGGTCTCTGCATCGCAAACCCCGCGCTCGACCAGGGCGATCGCCTCCCGCCACAAGGCGTGCTGCAGGCGGTTGCCGACGAAGCCGGGCACGTCCTTTTTGACATGCACCGGCATTTTGCCCGCCGCTTTATGCAGCGCCATGGTCCAGTCGATCGCCTGCTGCGACGTCCATTCTGTGCCGATCACCTCCACCAGCGGCACGAGATAGGGTGGATTCCACCAGTGGGTGCCGAGCGCGCGCGAGCGGTCGCGCAAGCCTTCCATGATCTTCGTGATCGGAATGACGGAAGTGTTGCTGGCGAGAATCGTGTGCGGGCGTACGTTCTCTTCGATCTCGACGAACAGCTTCTGCTTCAGCGGCAAATCTTCGAGCACGGCCTCGACCACGTAATCGGCCTCGCGCACAGCTTCGGCGAGGTCGGCCGTCGGCCGCACGCGCTCGACCGCGGATAGGTCGTCACCGAGATCCCTGAGATTGGCGAGGATACGCGCCTTGGCGCTGTCGAGGTTCGCGGCAACCGAATCTTGGATCGAGACGTCGTGACCGGCGAGCGCGAACACTTGGGCGATGCCGTGACCCATGAGGCCGGCGCCGATGACGGCGATGCGCGCCTTCGCCATCATCACCCCGCGGTGTAGCCGCCGTCAGCGTAAAGGATGTGGCCGGTGTAAAAATCCGACGCCTTGGACGCGAGGAACAACAGCGGCCCCGCGAGGTCGGACGGCTCGCCGAGCCGGCCTTTCGGAACGCGGGTGAGGAAGCCCTTGCGCACCTCCCGCGACCGATCGGTGTCCTCGAACATCCATTGCGTCAGCGGCGAGCGAAACACGGTCGGCCCGAGCGCATTGACGGTGATGCCGGTCTCGCCCCATTCGCAGCCGAGCGCCTTGGTGATGCCGTCCACCGCCGACTTCGACGCGCAATAGGCGGTGTATCCGGCGGGATGACCCAAGAGCCCGCGCGCCGACGACATCAAGATCACCTTGCCGCCTTGGCCCTGCTTGAGCATCTGCCGCCCGGCGGCGCGCGCAATGAGCCAGCTTTGCGTCACGTTGGCGTCCATGACATCGAGAAAATCTTCCGGTTTCTGGTCGACGATCTTCGATACCTTGTTCTGTCCGGACGCGACCACGAGGATGTCCACGCGGCCGAATTTTTTCACCGCGGCGTCGACGATCGCATCGCAATTTGCTTCCGAGCTTGGCCGCTTCGCGACCGTTTCGACCTTGCCGCCGAGCTTCTCGCATTCGCCCGCGACTTTTTTCAATTCGGCGGCGTTGTTGGCGCAAAGCACGACGTTGGCGCCGGCGCCGGCGAGCACTTTCGCGGCGAGCGCACCGAACGCCCCGGTGGCGCCGGTGACGATCGCGGTCTTACCGCGGATGTCGAACAGGGAGAGTGGATTTTTCAAGAAGTCCTCGGACATGACCCACGCCTTGCTTACTCGGATCCACCTCTCTCCGCTTGTGGCCCTTGTGGGAAGAGGGAGTGGACGGCACCGTACTTGCGTTACTTCTGGAGCGTCGACACCGCGACCAGCATGGTCACGACCTCGTTGCCACGATTGACGATCTCGCGGCTTTCGTTCGGACCGATGAAGCAGGAGTCGTTGGCCTTGAGCACGGTCTGCTTCCCGCCGGCGATCAGGGTGAGCTCGCCCGCCAGCACGTAATAGACCTTCTCCGTGGGCGAGGCGTCGGGGCCGGCGCCGCCGCCGGGCAAGAAATGCGAAACGCCGACGGTGAATTGCTTCGGTCCGCCGGCGTCGAGCCCGAACAGACGCAGCGAGCAATAGCCGCGATGGTTGGGCGCCTCGTACGGCTTCGCATCACCGAGATGTTTGATTTCCATTTTAGAATTTCTCCCCCTTCTCGATCCGGTACGAGCCCTTGGGATCGATGATGGCGACGAGCCGAATGATGCAGCCGTCGCCGCGTTCCCAATTCCACGGGAACAGCGCGAAGGTGCTGCGCCTGCCGGTGACTTTGTCGATGTCGCCCCCGACATTCTCGATGCCCAGGATGCCGTTCTTGAACAGGATGCGATGGACCGGCTCCCAGTGCGGAAAATCCTCCTTCCAGTCGCGTCCGCCCGACCATTGCTTGTATTCCTCGGCGAGATGCGGATGCAGCGGGCCGTTGCGGTGCGGGCCGATGGCGGTCGCGAGCGGATGGTCGTTGGCTTGCGTGTCGTGGCCGACCACCTTGACTTGTTTCTCGACGAACCACTCTCCGGCCGACGGTACAAAGCCGGGTGCGCGGCAGAAATAATCTTCGTTGTCCTCGTAGAGTTTGTGCCAGCCGGTGTTGATGATGACGACGTCGCGCGGTCGCACCGCCGCACCCGCGGCCTTTTCCAGATCGTCGTAGGTGATCGATTCCCATTTCTTCTTCGGGATCGAGACCACGATGCCCGAACCGAAGAAATGCGGGAGCGGTACCTCGTCGATGAACGGCGTGCCCTGCACCACATGCGCCGGCGCATCGATATGCGTCGTGTTGTGCATGCTCGTGGTGATGCGTTGCGACAGGACGCCGGACTTGGCGTGATAATGGATGCGCTCGATCTTGACGTCTTCGAAGTAGGGCCAGTTGGGGGATTGGTAGCCGAAACGATGCGACAGATTATAGAACTCCAGCCCCATACTGTTCGAAAGGTTCTCCTCGAATGCCACGCCGCGAATCTTTTTTGCCACGACACCTCCTCCCCTTACGCCACACGACGTCTGTCGAGCTTGCGCGCGATTAAGCCTTGCCTATTGATGCGCTTCAACGAGAATACGGTAGCCAAAGCAGCGGCGAGGAACAACCGGCATGGTCAAGAAGATCGCGGTTGAGGAGCACTGCATGTGCCCCGGCTTGGAGGACTATTGGGCGCCGACCGTCGCAGATCTCCCGGCGAATAAGCGGCAAGAGTTTCTCGCCCGCCTCACCGATTTCGGTGAGATGCGGCTCGCTGCGATGGATAAAGCCGGCATCGAACGCGCTGTGCTCGCCGTGGCTGGACCTGGCGTGCAGGCCGAACGCGACACCAAGACTGCGTGTCGCAGGGCGCGCGAGGCAAACGATTTCCTGGCGGGCGAAATCGACAAGCGGCCGGACCGCTATTCCGGATTCGCCCATCTTGCCATGCAAGATGCCGTCGCCGCCGCGGACGAGCTCGAGCGCTCAATGCGCGAGCTCAAATTCTGCGGCGCCATGATCAATGGCCACACCAATGGCAAATATCTCGATGATCGCTCGCTCGACCCGTTCTGGGAATGCGCGCAGGCCTTGGATGCGCTCATCTATCTGCACCCGGCAGACCCGGTCACGCCCGCTCCGGTATTGGACGGCTACAAGGGGCTGCGGCGGGCGACCTGGGAATGGACGTTCGAGACCGGCTCGCACGCTTTGCGCATCGTGTTCGGCGGCGTGTTCGATCGCTTCCCCCGCGCGCGGCTCGGGCTCGGCCATTTGGGCGAAACCTTGCCGTTCCTGCTCTGGCGCTTCGACAGCCGCACCGGACCCGACTTTTATGCGGTCAAGCTCGCCAAGCGCCCGTCACAATACGTCAAGGAGAATATCATCGTGGCGACGTCGGGCATGTGCTCCGCCGAGCCGCTGAACTGCACGATCAATGCGCTCGGCCACGACCGCGTGGTGTTCGCCACCGACTACCCGTTCGAAATGGTCGAAGAAGCCGGGCACTTCATCGATAGCGTGCCGCTCGAGAACGGCGTGCGAAACGCCATCTGCTTCGACACCGCGGCGAAGCTTCTGAAATTGCCGCACGGCACCTACAAGCAGAGGGAAGGTTGAAGACGCCGATTAACCCACGTGTCCCGGATGCGGCGCAGCGCGAAACGAAGTAGAGCGGTGCGCCGCTGATCCGGGACCGCCACAGACCGGGGCGATCCCGGGTCTGCAGCGCACCACTCCGTGCTGCGCTGCGCCCGGGAGACGCTCCCTAAAGTAAGCCGGGGGAGGAAAGCATGGATGCCGCGGGCACTCGCTCGTCGGTCGATGACATTGTCGCGCGGCTGGAGCGCCTGCCCACCTCGTGGTGGCAGGTCAAGGCGCGGATCATCGTCGGCGTCGCCACCTTCTTCGATGCCTTCGACGCGCTGGCGATCGCATCGGTCCTGCCGGTCATCGTTCCGCTCTGGAAGCTCACGCCGCCGCAGATCGGGTTGATGATCTCGGCCGGGTTCCTCGGGCAATTGCTGGGCGCGCTGTTGTTCGGCTGGATCGCCGAGCGTTATGGGCGGATGACCGCGATGGTCTGGTCGATCGCGCTGTTCGCGGTGATGAGCCTCGCCTGCGCCTTCGCGTGGGACTACGACTCGCTGCTGGTGCTGCGCACCATCCAAGGCATCGGGCTCGGCGGCGAGGTGCCGGTCGCCGCCGTCTTCATCAGCGAGCTGGCCAAGGCGCAGGGCCGCGGCCGTTTCGTTCTCTTATACGAGCTGGTGTTCCCGATCGGACTGGTCGCAGCAAGCCTCACCGGCTTGTGGGTCGTGCCGCATCTCGGCTGGCAATACATGTTCGTCATCGGCGCGCTGCCGGCGTTGCTTGCGCTCGTGCTGCGCAGCCTGTTGCCGGAATCCCCACGTTGGCTTGCGGTGCACGGCCGCCACGGCGAGGCCGAGGCGGCGATGTCGCTGATCGAGACGCAAACGCAGAAGGCAATTGGACAGCCGCTGCCGCCGGTGAAGCCGGTCGTGTCCACCTCGGACAAGGGCGCCTCCTGGGCCGATCTCTTCGGCTCGTTCTACCTGCGCCGCACGCTGGTCGTGTGGGTGATCTGGTTCGCGGCGTACTTCGTGAACTACGGGCTCTCGATTTGGTTGCCCACCGTTTATCGAACCGTGTTCAAACTGCCGCTCGACGTTTCGCTGCGATATGGATTGATCACGCAGTCCGTCGGTCTTCTCGGCACCCTGATCTGCGCCTTGGCCATCGACCATGTCGGCCGTCGGCCGTGGTTCGCATTCTCTTTCGCGGCGGCGACGTTGGCTTTGGCCGCGCTCGCGCTCGTGCCTGCTCCTACCGCCGAGCAGGTGCTGACCTCCATGACCATCGCTTATTTCTTCATCAGTACGATCAATATCGGTGTCTACCTCTACACGCCCGAACTCTACCCCACGCGCGTGCGCGCGCTCGTCGTCGGCGCCGCCACGGCTTGGCTGCGGTTTGCGTCCATCATCGGACCCACCGTGGTCGGAATGATGCTCGCCGGCGGTCTGCCATCGGTCTTTGCCACGTTCGCCGTCGTCGCCGCCATCGCCGCCGTGATCACCGCCCTGTTTGCGGTTGAAACCAGGGGACGCGTGTTGGAGGAGGCCTCGCCCTAAGCAGGACTGACCATTGCGCGCGTGCGCCAATTCGGCGCTTGCCAAGGCCGCCGCCGCTCTGCAACGTGGCCCCAACATCGGCCGAAGGCCGCGCAGTCCGCCAGCAGGAGGAAACCATGCGCCTATCGAAATTCATATTTGCGAGCGTCGCCGCCGCGGCGCTGTTCGGCACGAGCACGGCGCAGAGCGCCGACCCCGTGAAGATCCGCATCTCCTGGGTCGCCCCGGTCACCAACTGGGCCTCGATCATGCTGGAGAAAAAGGACCTGGCGCGGCATCTCGGCAAGTCCTACACGCTCGAGCCGGTGCGCTTCGCCGGCACTCCGCCCATGGTGACGGCGCTCGCCAACGGCGAGCTCGAAATCGCCAACCTTGCCTATTCCACGCTCGCGATTGCGATCCAGAACGCCGGCATGGACGATCTGCGCATCATCGCCGACGAGTTCCGCGACGGGGTCGAAGGCTATTACTCGCAGGAATACATGGTTCTCGCCGACGGCCCGATCAAGAAAGTCGACGATCTCAAGGGCAAAGTGGTGATGACCAATGCAGCCGGCAGCGCGGTTGACGTCGCCATGCGCGCGATGCTGCGCAAGTTCGGTCTCGAGGACAAGCGCGACTATACGGTGGTCGAATCCCCCTTCCCCACCATGCGCGCCATGCTGTCGGAAAAGAAGGTGGACATGATTCCCGCCGTCGTTCCGTTCGCCTACGACCCGGAGCTGCGCAAGATCGGCCGCACGCTGTTCATCCAGCGCGATGCGATCGGCGTGACCGACATGATCGTGTGGACCGCGCGCAAGCCGTTCCTCGACAAGAACCGTGCCGCCATGGTCGATTTCATGGAGGACACGCTGCGCATCACGCGTTGGTTCCTCGATCCGAACAACCATAAGGAGGCGATGGAGATCGCGGGCCGCGTCACCAAGCAGCCGCCCGAGCGCTACGATTGGCTGTTCACCAAGCGCGACGCCTATCACGACCCCAACATGCTGCCCGATCTCGCGGCGTTGCAGAAGAACGTCGACATGACGCGCGACCTCGGCTTCGTCAAAACGGCGCCCGACGTCAAGAAGCACACCGATCTGAGCATCGTCGAAGAAGCGGGGAAGCGAGTGAAATAAGCTCGGGAGCGGCGATGACCGATTACTGGGTGAGCAAGCTGTTCTTCGATCTGCAGCACGATCCCAAGCTGGCGGCGGAGTATCGCGCCAATATGCCCGCCGTGCTCGAGCGCTACGCGATCAAGCCGGACATCCGCAAGGCGCTCATCGAAGACGACGTGGGCAAGATCGCGCCGCTGGTCAACGCCTATCTCCTGCGCTTCTACTTCCAGATCCGGGGCATGCCGGAAGGCGAGTTCATCGCCCGGCTACATGCGCTCAAGGCAGGGAAGGGGAAGGTCGATGGCTAATCTCGTCGGTGCGTTCGCGGCCAGCCATGGACCGATCATCGCCCGGGATTGGGAGACGATGGCGAAAGACCATCGCAACCGGCTGGCGGCCGGCTTCGACGAAATCGGGCGGCGGCTCAAGGCGTGCCGGCCGGATCTGCTCGTCGTCATCTCGCCCGATCACTGGGTCAATTTTTTCATCAGCAACCTGCCCGCTGTCTGCATCGGCATCGGCGAGGAGCACGACGGCCCGCCGGAGCCGTTCATGCAAAAGGTGTTTCCCCGCGAGCGGTTCAAGGGCCACACGGCGTTCGGCCGTCACCTGCTGCAGAGCGCGCTCGACCGCGATTTCGAACCCGCGCTGTCGCACCGCCTCAAGCTCGACCACGGCACCTGCATCCCGCTCTGGCGCATCGGCGTCGATGCCGATCTGCCGATCGTGCCCATTATCGTCAACGACCTCGAGGAGCCGATGCCGAGCATCCGCCGCTGCCTCGCCTGGGGCCGGCTGCTGCGACAAGCCATCGAGAGCTACCCTGAGCCGTTGCGGGTCGTGGTGCTCGGCACCGGCGGCTTGAGCCACTCGATCGGCGAGCCGACGATGGGATGGATCGACGAGGAGTTCGATCACGCCTGCATCCAGCACTTCGCCGATGGCGAGGATGCGCGGCTTGCCGCGTTCCTCACCGAGGCGCTTCCGCGTACCGGCAACGGTGCACACGAAATCCGCGACTGGGTCGTCGCCCACGCCGCGGCCGGCAGCAAAGGCTTCGAGTTGATCGACTATTTCCCAAGCCCGCAGACGCTCGTCGGCGCCGGTTTCGCGTCGTGGCGGGTGGCCGGCGTGGCCTGAGGCTATAGGCCGATCGCCTGCCGCACAGTCCCCTTTTGATTCCGAAGTTCACACGAAAGTGTGCCGCAAGAGCTTGCGAACTGCGGAATCGGGACACTAGCGTGCCTCCCCACAGCGATGACGCCGAAGAAGCTCGAAAGCGAGGCCGAGATGGTCGCAAGCGCGCCCCATCCCGCAGAACCGCTACACGATTCTCCCACAGCACCCGGCCGCGTGGCCGCTTGGAGCGAGAGAGTCAGCGAATACTTTGCGAGCAGGCTTTCCATCACCATCGTGCTCGTGCTGCTCGTCTTGGCCGGATTGCCGGTCGCGGTCTGGCTTGACCTGCGCAACTTGTCCGAAGATGTGCTGACCGAGCAGGTCAACGAGCTATCATCGACGATCGACAGCATCCGGAACTATTACGCAAGCAACGTGGTCGGCCGCGTGCTCGCTCACGGCGAAAAGACGCAGGTGCTGCCCAATTATACCGAGGTCCCCGGCGCCATTCCGATCCCGGCCACGCTCTCGCTCGAGCTCGGCGACTTGATCAACCGAAGCAGCGGCAACACGCAATTCCGTTTTTTCTCAGACTATCCCTTCAAAAATCGCGCGCCGCATGCCTTTGATGCTTTCGAACAACAGGCGCTGGAGCGCCTGCGCCAAGACGCGAGTGCGCGCGTATACGAGGTTTCGGGCTTTATCTTCGACCGCCGGGTCCGGCTCGCCACGCCAATCCTCATGGCGGCCGCCTGCGTCAGCTGCCACAATTCACACCCTGACAGTCCGAAGCGCGACTGGAAAGTCGGCGACGTGCGCGGCATCGAGGAGTTCACCATCAATCAGCCGATCGCGGCCCATATCTTCGCGTTCAAATATCTGCTGCTTTACTTCGCCTTCGTCGCCGTCACGGGGCTCGCCTTCATCGGGCTACAACTTCACCAATCCACGCTTATCGCGCGCTTCAACAAGGAGTTGGCACGAACCAATGAGTTCCTCTCGGGCCTGGCGAAAAAAATTGCAAAATATTTGCCGCCGCAGCTCTACAGCGGCATTTTTGCCGGCAAGGATGTACAGGTCGCAACCGAACGCAAGAAGCTGACGGTCTTCTTCTCGGACGTGGTCGACTTCACGTCCACCGCCGAGCGGATGCAGCCGGAAGAGCTCACGGCCCTGCTCAACGAATATCTGACTGAAATGTCGTCGATCGCGGCCGCGCACGGCGGCACCGTCAACAAATTCATTGGCGACGCGATCCTCGTGTTCTTCGGCGATCCCGAAACGGGCGGCGCAGTCGAGGACGCGAGGGCATGTCTGGCGATGGCCTTGGACATGCAACGCCGCCTCGCCGAGCTCAACGTGCGATGGCGAAAGCGCGGCATCGCCGAGCCCTTCCGCGCGCGCATGGGCATTAATACCGGCTTTTGCAACGTCGGCAATTTCGGCAGCGACGACCGGATGGATTACACGATCATTGGCGCCGAGGCCAATCTTGCGGCGCGTCTGCAGTCGGTTGCCGATCCGGGCGGCATCGTGCTGAGCTACGAGACCTTCATGCTCGTGCGCGATATGGTGCGCGCACGCCCGCTTGAACCGATCACCTTGAAGGGTATTGCGTATCCGGTCGTACCCTACGCCGTGGAAGGTCTCACCGGTGCGCGCCGAGGCGCCGAGGTCATCAGCGAGCATGATACGGGGCTCGACCTCTTCATCGATACCAGCGCGATCGACGCGGCCTCGGCAGAGCGCGTGCGTCGCACGCTCGAAAACGTCGTCGCCGAGTTGAAGCTGCGCAGCGCAAACAGCATTTCGTGAGATTATGCCGAGACTATCAAGCGACTCCATAGGCATCATCGTGGTTATGCTCCCTCGTAGCGACAATGTACTTGCAATCGAGTACCCTGCGAGAGAGATACATAACCTGCCGACTTCGCCAAAATTTATGCGGCCGAGGACGGCCGGAATGACACGCAAGCGTCAACAGCCAGCACAGAATATTTTGGCCGAACCGATGCGCGTGTTCCCAAGGTGAAAGCGTAACCGGATCGCGAATGACCTCGAATCCGTGTCGTGCGGCGATACGCTGAAGCGGGGCGAGGTTTGTATTCGCGCGGATGATGTTTATGTCCGAGAGTTGCGGCTTACTCATTAGAAATTGAGCTAATCCGCGCAGGGATTTTTCGATCCTCCGGTTGAAGCGGCATCCCCATGCCAAGGAATAGCCCGCTATCGGTCTTACAGGGATCTGCTCATTCCAGAGGTGAAGGTCAATCACTCGGTCACAGGGGCGGCCAAACGTTCCATCGGAAAGTAGCACATCACTGGACAGTCGGCTGAGCTGGACCCGAAGCATGCAGTCCGGCTTGTGGCAGTACTCGAACACCCCCTCCCGCCCTCTCAACCAACTATCGAGGGCAAAAATGAACTCCACCCAAAGTGGCCGCGTGTGGTGATTTGCTCCAGGTAGATTCTCAATGCGACGCATGGAACACACCCGAGGTGTCCTCGTGTGGCCCCACCATTTGAAAATTGTCAGATGGCACCCGGAGAAAATTGTCATACCGCCTTTTGAAGTTGGTCATCACTGTCCGTGTGTACGGAAGCAACACAGCTGCGCTTGAGCATTCCGCCCTTTTTGGAGAACGGCTTCCACTCAATGCGGTCAGATCGACGCGACCAAGCCTGCAATGGGCTTCACATCGGCGCTGCCGGGGAACACATCGGCCGCGAGCGCGTGGTCATTCGCCCGAAGATGATCCTTCAGCAATCCTTTGAGCACGCCGCGCACATCGATGGTCGGCTTGAGATCGCGGTTCTCCAACAAGTCCGCCGCCTTCAGCCCTGGCCAATCGGCGATCACGCGACCGCCTTTGAGCGCGCCGCCGACGAGTAGCATGACAGTGGCGGTGCCGTGGTCAGTGCCGTCAGTACCGTTGATACGCGCGGTGCGGCCGAACTCGGTGACGAGCGCCACCACGGTCTCGCGCCACGCCGGTCCCATATTATCTTGGACCGCGACGAGAGCCCCATCGAGTGCGCCCAGCAGTTGCGCCAACCAGCCGGTTGCGATGCCTTCGTTATAATGCGTGTCCCAACCGTCGAGCGAGAGCGCGCCGACGCGCGGACCGTCGGGCTGCGCCAGGAATTTTGCGGCGGTGCCAACGGCCTCGGAGAAATAGGCACGCAATTGAGGGAGGTCGGGAGCGGAAATCTGGCCAATCGGCTTCTGCTCCATGCTGCCGGGCGGCGCAATTGCCGTGAGCTTCGCGCGGCTTTCAAGGACGCGTGCGAAGTTGACGTCGGTGTGCCGATAGAGATCCAGCAATCGCATGATCGTGTCGTCGCTCGCCGGCAGAGCTCGCCGCGGCGACCATGACAGCACCGGCGCTGGTCCACGCACGACCAACGGCGTCACCGGTCCGACCGCGAAGGCCCTTCCGCCGTTCGAACTGACCCGATCTCCGGGCGCAAGGCCCACGAGCAAACGGTTGAGCCACCCGGTGTAGGTCACGCCCGGCTTTTCGACCCCGCTCTCGAGCACGTCCTGGCCGTCGAAATGCGAGCGCTCGCGATAGGGCGTGGCAGCGGCGTGGACGACAATCGCCTCGTTCGCTTTGAACATACGGTGCAGATTCGGCATCGCTGGATTGAGCGCGAAGAAATCGTCGAGCTTGAGTGCTGATGTCTTGCCGTCGAGCGTCAGCGCACTATCGCCGCGCAGTGAAACCCAATCCGGATCTCCCACCGGAGCCACTGTCGCGAGGCCGTCGAGCGCACCGCGCAGCACGATCGTAAGAAAGCGGGGGTCGCGCCCTTCGGCGCGCGCGAGCTTCGGGACATATGCCCAGGCGAACAGAGCCCCCGAGGCGAGCAGCAATTCTCGCCGCGACGGTGCGTGGAGTTTCGTCATGATTTACCTCCGCAGGAACTCTGGCGCCATCAGCAGCAGGGCGAGCGCCTGTGCGCGGCTTTCCGCGCGGGCGACCGTGTTGCGCGTCTCGGCCGACGCCAGCGGGCCGAGCCCCACCTCGACAAGCGCTACTGGATCCAGCCGCTCCGCCACGCGGCCGGCGAAATTGTTCGCTGTATCGACGCGTTGCGATAGGCCATCGATCCATGCCGACTCGTAATCGGCGAAGCCGTTTGGAGCCGGCGGACGCCACAGCGGCTCGCCGAGCAAGGCCTGCCCCGCCATCACACCGCCGACGACCCATGGCGCACCCGTGAGACGCAGCGCGGATATGAGCCATTCGAATGGACGCTTGAGCTTCGTGCGCTTGGGCGTCCATGATTCCTCGGCCGCGAGGAGCGTCTTAGCCAGCTCCTTCAGATCGCCGTCACTGTCGTTAAAACTCTTCGTTAGCTTGTCGACCAGCGACGGCGGGGGCTCGTCGGCCACGAAATGCCGCGCGAACTTATGCGCGATATGCGCTGCCGTCGCCGGATGCCGCGCCAGATCTGCGAGCACCGCACGGCCCTGATCTATCCCGGTGTCGGGATACGTCTTGCCCATCACCGTCTGTTCGCCCGGCTCGTGCATACGCTTGACGAAAACGAACTCCCCGCCGCGATTGGGCTCGCCGAGCCCTATCCAGGTCCACCCGGTGAGCACTTTGGCGAAGTGTGTGACGTCGTCCTGCGAATAGCCGGTGCGGACGCCGAGCGTGTGCAGCTCTAGAATTTCACGAGCAAGGTTTTCGTTTAAGCTCTTGTCGCGGTTAATGCCGGCGACCGAATTCGGGCCCATGGATCCCAAGTTGTCGAGATAGAACAACATGGCCGGATGGCTTTCGACCGCGGTCAGCATGTCGACGAAGCGGCCGAGGACGTGCGGGCGTATCGCCTCACGCTCATAGGCGCCGGCCATTGAAACGATCTTGTTGGCCGAAACACAGAAGTGATTCGACCAAAACCAAACAAGGTGCTCGACGAAGCCGATCTCAGCGGCGACGGCGGCTTCGATGCGGACTTTGGCCTCGTTTTGAACAAGCTGAACCGGCAGGGGCGGTTGCTGGTTCTGCTGAGTCTGAGCCGCTTCCGGCTTGGGAGCCTGCGCATCCCCGTTCGGGTTCATCGCATCGCTGTCGGCCGTGCCAACAACCATGCCCTTCGACTCTGTCTGCTTCTTGGCGCGCTGCGCGAGCCTTTCCTTCGCCTGCCGTTCGGCGCGGAACTCGAAGAAGGCACGCGCCGCCTGCCCGCTGTTGGGCAGATTCGCCGCCGCAACGCGTCCGGCGCCGGGCCGTTCGAGGTCGGCCAGCAACGCGCCGCGCGGATCGTCTGCGATCGCGGCGATTGAACCGACGACCGGTCCGAAACCGAACCGATGCAATGCGAGTGCTGCTTCAAGTCTCGGATTGCTCATCATGGTATTGTCTCGAGCCGGTTAATTGGTCCTACCTACGTGCAGCGATGAAACGTTTGCTGTCGTTTCATCGGCGTTCTCCATTCGGCCTGGTAAGAGACGCGTCCAGGCCAGTTGCGGCCGCGATGAGGTTGCCGTAGCTCGTTTGGGTCGACGCATGGTATGCCTCGCGGCGGGCGCGCCAGCGCTGGATCAGTTTCGAGCGCCGACCAGCGTTACAGGTGAGCGACAATGGCATAGCCATGGTCAACGCGACGTCATTCCCTCGTCAAAGGGAACCTTTCGATGGATGAGGTAGTTAAGGGATGCGCGAGGTCTGACACGGATTAAGAGTGATAACATTGTGGGGCGTCGATCGATGTCCAAGTTGAGCCACGTCACATTGCGTGTGCTCGGGACGTTCGCGATCGAAGCGAACGTGGGTCGGCCCATTGCGATTTCGATCCGGTCCAGAAAGGCTCGAGCGCTGCTCGCCTATCTGGCGATGAAGCCGGACTATCGGGCAAGGCGTGAAGAACTCGCGACCCTGTTCTGGGGTGACAATCCTGATTCGCTGGCGCGCCACAGTCTGCGGCAATGCCTCATTTCGCTACGCCAAGATTTGTGCCTGGCATCGGAAATCCTCTTAGTGGATCGAGAAGCGATCGGGCTACGCGCTCAATTCGTCTCCGTGGACGCGCGTGCGTTTATGTCACTCGCTCGATCGGCCGGGCCGGACGGATTCGCCCAGGCCGCGGAGCTTTGGCGCGGAGCGTTTTTGCCGGACCTCGCGTTGGACATCGAAGAATTCGATAGCTGGCATCGTCAGGAGGCTGATCGGCTTGCAGCGGTTGCGGCGGGGGTATTCGAGGCCCTTTGCCGGAACGCCGACGCGAATGGCGATGACGATCGCGCCATTGCGGCGGCCGAACGGTTGGTTGCGCTGGAGCCGACGCGCGAGGATCGTCAGCGTACCGCGCTGGAGCTGCTTGCGCGCCACAGAGGACGCGAGGCTGCACTGAGTCGGGCAAAGCTGTTCACGGATTTGCTACGCAACGAACTTGGGGTTTCCCCCGAACCCGCAACGCGCGCCTTGATCGACGCGATCAAACGAGGCGATTTTGAGCAGGCGCATGCGCGTCATCGTGCGAAGCCTGCGGCGCAGCGCGTCGTGAAACCGATCAGCTTGCCGGACCCGGCACCGCACTTGCTGCCAGTGCGCGAGAAGACGTCTCCAGTTCCCGCACCGGCCGTGCTTACCGTCGCACAAGCGCCGCACAATACAGCGCCGGCCATCCCGCCGTTTTGGCGTCGCCAGCCGCTTGCCGCTACATGGGTGATCATGGCCTTTCTCGCGATCGGCACGATCGTCGCGCTGGGACTCGCAAACGGACCGAAATTATCGCTGCCGCAGGCGCAGCTGCAGCGGAGCCAGGCACTGGTGGTTTTGCCCTTTGCCGCCGACAGCCCCGGGCAGCCAGACGATCCTGCGTTCGCCCGGGCCCTCACCCATAACCTGATCGGGTACCTCAGCCGCTTCGGCAAATTGCGGGTGATCTCGGAGCAGACATCGGACTTCTATCGCGATCGTCAGATGGACGTGGCACACCTCATGACAGACCTGGGTGTGCAATACGCGATGGTCGGTCGCGTTCAAGGCAGTGACAGCGCTCTGAGAATAGATTTTCAACTGGTGGACACGGCGACCCGAACGAATGTCTGGTCCGACCATGTGCAGCGGGAGCGCAGCGACCCGACGCTCGTTGCGGACGAAGCGGCACGTGGGATCGCCCGGGTGCTTGCGATCGAGATTGACCGTCTCGGCGCGCTACGTGTGCGGGCCAAACCGAGTTCGGAACTCACGCTCGGTGAATTGGTTGGGCGTGGCTATTTGGCTTTGCATAGGGGTAGCACACGGGAAAACCTATCCGACGCCATGACATCGTTCGATGAGGCGTTGCGGCGCGACCCGCACTATCAGCCCGCTCTGTTGGCTGTTGGCTGCCGCACGGGTGCACATCATCGCGGCGATGAATTTTGTCGACCTTGATTTTTCACCCGATCTCGGCAAGGCCGAGCAGCTGTTGAACGCGTCATTGGCCAAGTCTCCGAATTCGATTTCCGCACTCTACAGTCTGGCGCTGTTGCAGAAGTACCGCCGTCAATACCAGGCGAGCATGCGGTCTCTGCAACGCTGCCTCGAACTCAACCCAAGCTTCCTTCCGGCGCAGGGTCAGATCGCAAATGTCCTCACGAGAATCGGACAACCGCAGAAGGGGTTGGAACAAATCCTTCAAACCATCCGCGTCGCAACCCCCAATGATCCGACAATAGGCATCTGGTATCTTTTCGCCGCCGAGGCAGAGCTCGAGCTTGGCCACGATCGGGCCGCGTTGGACTGGGCGTTGCGCGCCAACGCGGTCACCCCCGGGTCTCCCCTCGTCCAGGCGTGGCTGGCGTCCATTTACGCCACTGTTGGCGATAAGCCGAACGCTGCGAAGCACGTTGCGGCTTTGACGAAAATAGCGCCGGGTCGCACGCAGTTGTTCATGAAACGACCGATCGAAAATACCGATGTCGTCAGTGGTCGACGCGGACTGCGGATCTTTGATGGCCTGCGTCTGGCGCTCGGTGCGTCGCTGGGCTGAGTCCATACATCGCTGACCAACCAGGACGAGTGAGTGATCGCAGTCCCCCGGCTGCCAATTCGATCACTTTGCCGTGCCCACCGACCGTCAATCGGCGTGAGACTAACGCGAGACTTCCTCATTCATCCAAGAACCAGCTGCTTGAAATTACACGGTACTTGGCGCCAGCGCCTCCTGGTGCCACAGCAACAAGCGCCGGCGCACGAGCATCATGCCCTTGACCAGCGCGTAGCCGATCACCGCGATCTCGACGATTCCGGCAAAGACGCCGCGCGAATCGGCAAACCGCGATGCGGTGTTCATCGCACCGCCGAGTCCATAGCCGCCCATGAACATCTCGGTCACGATGGCGACGATGAGCGCGATGGGAAGCGCCACCTGCAGCCCGGTGATGATCTGCGGGAGCGCCGCCGGCAGGGCGATCTGCCAGAGCAGCTCGCGCTCTCCGGCGCCCATGTTGCGCGCCGACCACAACAGCTCGCGTTCGACGCCGCGGATGCCCACGACCGTCGCCGTGACCACCGGGAAGACCACCTCCACCGCGATCATCGTGATCTTGGAGATGTCATAGACGCCGAGCCAGAGGATGACCACCGGCAGGAAGGCGATCTTCGGCATGGGAAAGCCGACCGAAATGATCGGATCGAAGAACCAGTTGACGAGGCGATTGCGGGAAATTCCCATCCCCAGCGCGACGCCGGCAACGGCCCCGATCAGAAATCCGGCGAGCGCGCGATAGAGCGTCACGCCCGTGTTGAGCAGGAGGTCGCCGGTCAAGAGGTCGGTCCAGATCCGCTCCAACACGGCGCTCAGCGCCGGCAACATGTAGGGCGTGAACGCGCCCGAGCGCGCCGCAAGCTCCCAGGCGAGCGCGAGCGCCAGCACGGAGAACACGCGGGCAAAGCCCCAGCCGGCCGTGCGCAGCCAGCGATAGGCCGCTGGCGCGCGCGCGAGTTCGCCCAATGGGCCGCCGGGCGCCTCTATTCCTGCCACCGCAGCATCCTTTGCATGAGGACGAGATAAGCCCGATCGGCAACGAACCCGAGCAACGCAACGGTGAGAACGACGGCGAACATCGCGTCATAGGTGCCGCTCGCGCCGAGGAAGCCGATGAGGTAGCCCAAGCCTTCGCGTGCCGCGATCAGTTCGGAGCTGACCAGGAGAATGAAGGAGAGCGCGAGCGCGGTGCGGATGCCGTTGAGCAGCTCGGGCATCGCGCTCGGCACCACCACATCCCACAACATGCGCAACCGATTCGCGCCCATGCTGCGCGCGGACCAGACCAGCACCTGCTCGCTCGAACGCGCGCCGTTAAATGCGCCGATGGTGACCGGCAGCATGCAGCCGAGAAAGATCAGCAGAATCTTCGAGCCGTTGCCGAATCCCAGCCACAGCACCGTGACCGGGATCAACGCCGATTTCGGCATCGGATAGAACATTTCGACCAGCGGACTGAGCAACACGTTCACCGGCCGCCACCAGGCCATGACGATGCCGAGCGCGGCGCCGATCACGATGGCCAAAAACAGTCCCGCGCCGGCGCGCCACAGCGACGCCGCGCCGTTGCTGATGAGCTCGCCGTCTCTGACGAGCTCGATCCAGGCGGCCCCCACGGCGCTCAGTGGCGGCAACGCGAGCGTCGAGATGAGGCCGCTCCGCGCGCCGACCTCCCATGCCAGCGCGAGCAAGAGGAGCGGAAGATACCGCAGCAGCGCTGCCGTGGGGCCTGCACCGCGGTCACTCACGGCGGCCGCCCTGCGCTTTGATCGCCTCGATACGCACCAGATTCCAGATCTCATCGACCTTGTCGATGAAGCCCTGGTTCTTGAAGATCGCGGGATCGCTCTTGTCGAACCTGGTGTCGACGATCGCCTTGATGCGGCCCGGCCGCGCCGACATCACCGCCACGCGGTCGGCGAGATAGACCGCCTCCTGCACGTCATGGGTCACGAAGATCACGGTCTTCGGCGTGCGCTGCCAGATGCTCAAGAGTTCCGATTGCATGAGGCCCCGGGTCTGAGCATCGAGCGCGCCGAACGGCTCATCCATCAGCAGGATCTTCGGGTCGAAGGCGAGCGTGCGCGCAATCGCGGTGCGCTGGCGCATGCCGCCCGAAAGCTGCGACGGATAGCTGTCCTCGAAGCCGGTGAGCCCGACCAGGTCGATGAAGGATTGCGCCCGCCTCTCGCGGTCCTCGCGCGCAAGTCCCATGCGTTCCAATCCGTAGAGAACATTGCCGCGCACCGTCTTCCACGGAAACAGCGCGAAATGCTGGAACACGATGCCGCGATCGGGCCCCGGCGCGCCGATCGACTTGCCCTCGATCAGAATCCGGCCGGTCTCCGTGGGGAGAAAGCCGCCGATGAGGTAGAGCAGCGTCGACTTGCCGCAGCCGGAGGGGCCGAGCAGCGCGACGAATTCGCGTCCGCGCACGTCGAGCGAGACGTCCTCGAGCGCGAGCACCGGCCGCCCGGTCGGCGGCCGATAGCAATGGCTCACGCCCTCGATGACGATTTGCGCCTGCGCCATGGCCCGCGGCCCGTGCCCGCCGTCTTTCGACGGGGCGGCAAGCTAGCGCAGTTTCACCATCGTTGGGAAATCGATCCAGCGAGAGCCGGAGAGGATGGAAAAGCCCACGACAAACGCGACGAGAACTTATTCGGCGGCGACGCCAAGCGCGCTCGGGGATAGTGCATTCTCGACGTGAGCCGTACCCAGCTTCGGCGCGACACGCGAATGGGACGGATCCGCCCACGCAGGATCGTCGTGGAAATGCTTCGCCAGCACGTCGATGAAGCTGCGAACCTTCGCCGAAAGATGGTGGCGATGGGGATATATGGCGTTGATGGCATGCTCCGTCTGCAAAAACTCGGTCAAGACCGGAACGAGACGGCCCGCTTTGATTTCGTCGATGAGCAGAAAGCTCGGCGCCAGCGCGAGACCTTGGCCGTGCACGACGGCCAGCCGCAGTGCGTTGTCGCTGTTGGCCTGCAAATTGCCCGCAACCGTGATCGATTGCTCGCCATCCGGTCCCACGAAACGCCATTCGTTGCCCCAGGCCGACTGGGAATAAATCAGACAATTGTGCTGCACGAGATCGGCCGGCTGTCCCGGCGTTCCGCGCGCGGCGAGATAACTCGGCGCGCCGCACACAACAAAACGGTAGGTGGCGACCCGGCGCACGATCAGGCTCGAGTCCGGCACGGACATGTTGCGGACGGCGAGATCGAATCCTTCCTCGACCAGATCGATCATGCGATCCGTCATCGTCAAATTGACCGACACCTCGGGATAGAGCGCCACGAACTCGGCGACCACCGGCGCGAGCAGGGGCGGGATTGCGATCGAGGTGTTGAGCCGCAGCGTGCCGCGCGGCGTCGACTGCAACGACTCGGCAATCTGGTCGGCGTCCTCCACGTCCGCCAGGATCTGCAAGCAACGTTCGTAATAGGCGTGACCGACCTCGGTCAGGCTCACGCGGCGCGTGCTGCGGTTGAGAAGCCGAACGCCGAGCCGCTCCTCGAGCGATTGCACGTGGGCGGTCACCATGCTCGGTGACATGCTCAGCGCCCGCGCCGCCGCGGAAAAGCCGCCGCTCTCGACCACCTTCACGAAGGTGGCCATGCTGGTCATACGGTCCATGTCGTCACCTGATCACCGCGTCAGGTCACAGACATGCTGCGCTGTTGTCGGCCTATCAAGCTGCGCGCGATCACGTTTGCTCACATTTCCGCCAGACGCAAAGCGCGCGGAGGCCCCGGCGGGGCCAGCACGCGCCGGATCGAAGCTGAACCGCGGTCAACGAGGTATCAGAAGACAGTCATCAAGCCGCCGCCACCGCCACCCATGGCACCCTGTTCCCCGGGCCAGCACTTCGACGGCCCGAGCGAATGTTGCGGCATGCTCACCGTGTGCAGCGTCGAAGCGGTGCCGGCCTCGGTGGCATAGCGCATCGTGCCGCTGTCGAAACTCACGCACTCGATGATGATCGAGCCATCATCGGTGGGATCCGCCTTATCGACGCTCGAGCCTTCGTCAGCACCCATCGCGCCTTGATAACCGGTGCCGATGCGGTGACCGTTGAGATAGGCTTGTGCTTCCACGCTGAGCGGCATGGCAGCCACAAGCGCGAGCGCAGCGACGATCGCCGGTCGTGACCAAGCTTGCTTGTCCATGATCTGCTCCTGTTCGATACATCGAACGCGCGGCCGACGGCCGGAGACCTCGACCGCGCAGCGAGGCAGATAGGACCGGCAACTCCCGTGATAACCGAGAGGGTGGCAAACGGTCTTTTCGCTATTTTCGAATAATGGGCTTCTGCGCGCCCAGTCCGCGCAGGGGCTACGGCACCGGCGTGAGCAACGGCCGTCCGGCGAAGTGCGCGCTGAGATTGTCGATCATCAGCCGGCCGATTGCGGTGCGGGTCTCGACCGTGGCGCTGCCGTGGTGCGGCTGCACGATGACATTGGGCAGCTTCAGAAGCTCGGGCGACGGATTGGGCGCGCTCTCGAACACGTCGAGGGCGGCATGGCCGAGCCGGCCCTCGGCCAGCGCCGCAATGAGCGCGCGCTCGTCGACCACGCTGCCGCGCGCGACGTTGACGAGCGTGCCGTTAGGGCCGAGCGCGTCGATGACTGCGGCCGAGACGAGGTGCTGCGTCTCCGGCCCGCCTTTGCAGGCGACGAACAGATAATCGCTCCGCCGCGCCAGCTCGACCGGGTCCGCAATATATTCGTAAGGCGCATCGGGCTTGCGGCGCGGTCCGCTGTAGATCACGCGCATGCGGAAGGCGGCGCCGCGATCGGCAATGGCGCGGCCGATGCCGCCGAGCCCGAGCACGCCCATGGTCTTGCCGCTGACGCTGCGCCCGAGCGGGATCGGACCTTTGCTCGCCCAGCTGCCGTCGCGCACGTAGCGATCGGCGAACAGGATTTGCCGCGCGGAAGCGAGCATCAGGCCGATGGCCAGGTCGGCGACCTCATCCGTCAAGACGCCTGGCGTATTGGTCACCGGTATGTTGCGCTCGCGCGCGGCGGCGAGATCGATGCCATCGGTCCCGACGCCGAACACGGCGATCACTTCGAGTTTCGGAAGCGCTGATATCAGCGCGCGATCGGCGCCGCGGTTGGCCTCCGTCGCGATGCCTCGGATGCGGTTCTTGAGATCCGCGGAGAGCGCATCCGGCGCCGGCCGCTGCAAGTAGCGAGTGACCGCGAAGCGCTTGGCGAGTTCGGCATTGGTCGCCTCGGGAAACGCGCCGATGCTCAACACGTCGATGTTCATCAAACCTCGAAGACCTGCTTCGGGGTTTTGTGCAGGCAGTCGCCGGGGCCGCCGGACTCGATGAGATAATTGTCGCAGATCACGGCGAAGATCGACGGCGTCTCGTAACCCGGATGCACCGCCAAATTCATATGCTGCTCGACCATCATCGTCTCATCGCAGCGGATCAGGGGCCGTTCCACGAGATCGTAGCCCTGGCCGTGGCTATAGAGCCGCAGCTCCGGCGGCAAATTGCGGCTGCGCATGTAATCGTCGTGGCTCTGCGCGATGTCGGCGCAAGACGCCCCCGGCTTGAGCAGGCGTAAGGTGTGGGCCTGTGCCTCCTTCATCGATTCGAAGCCGTCGATCAGCTCGTTCGATGCCTTGCCCAGCACGATGGTGCGCGCAATCTCGGTATAGAAACCGCCGGGCCCGTTGTTTTCGATCAACAGCGTGAAGTGCTCGCCGGGCTTGAGCGTGCGCGCCTGCAGATGCCGATCGAGGAAGCGCGAAGCCTGACCGAGGGGCGCGGAGGAGCCGAGGAAGAGTCCCTGCTCACTGCCAAGCCGCCGGCCTTCGTACTGCACCAGCGCGGTGATGTCGTTGTCGGTCATGCCAGGACGGATTTTCTCGAGCAGGCGGTTGAAAATCTCGTCCTGCATCGCCGCCGCCTTGCGGATGAGATCCCTCTCCTCCTCGCTCTTGATCGCCTTGAGGCGATCGAGGAATTCGGTCGCATCCACGAAGGAGGCCTTGCCGGCGAGCTCGCGCTCAATACGCGTGACGAATCGGTGCGGCATGGCGCCAGCGCCAACCCAGCCGATGGTGCGGTAGCCGCAATGCTTGAGTTCTTGGGCGACGAGCTCCGCCTGGTATTCGTCGGTATAGGCGACGCTGGTAAACGCCGGCGTAAAGATGATCTCTCCGATGCCGCGGTTGCTCGCATCGCCGCCGTTGATCTTGCGACGCCCGCCGCGCGAGCCCATGTCGACCACCGTCATCAGATCGCACGCGGGAAAGATGACGCTGCGCGGATAGCCGTTGCTCAGGGGCGTGTCCGTGAACCACCGGACATAGCCGCCGAGCCAGTCGTTGTTGTTCTGCATCACCAACGTATCGATCTTGCGCTCCGCCATGGCTTTGCGCACCGCGCCCCAGCGACGTTCGAGCTCGCGGGTCGAAATCGGATTGAGGAGCCGTTCATCCATTGCCTTCATCCCGCTGAAGCCGACCCTGTAAGTTGAGGATTTGCCATGCCGAGCAGCGCCGCCGCGTTGCTTCTCACGATTTGCTCTTTCTGTATCGCTGACAGCGCGTTCGTGTCGGCGACGAATTCGACCGGCCTGGCTTCGCCGACAGGATAATCGGAGCCGAGCAGCACCCGCTCCGCGCCGACCTTGTCGACCAGATGTTGCAGTACCGAGCGGTCGTAGACGCAACTGTCGAAGTAGAGCATACGCAGATAGTCGATCGGCGGCTTGCTCATGTTGATGCGCGTATTGGCCTTCTCGATGTAATTGCGATCGATGCGGCCCATATAGTACGGCATGTAGCCGCCGCCATGCGACACGCAGATTTTGAGCCGCGGGAAAGTTTCCAGCACGCCGTCATACATCAATGACGAGATCGCCATCGCTTCCTCGAACGCCTGCCCGACGCTGTTCCAGAGATGATACCGTTTGAAGCGGCGGTCGCGATTGCCGCCGGGATGGATGAAGACGAGCGCGCCGAGCTCTTCCGCCTTGTCCCAAAACGGCCGCAGCTCAGGATCGCCCAGCTCCATCGGCCCGGCCATGGTCGAGATCGCCGCGCCCTTGAGCCCCAATTCACGCACGCAGCGCTCGAGCTCGGTCACCGCGAGCGCGGGCACGTGCAGCGGCAGCGTGCCGAGACCGAGCAATCGCGTCGGATGCGAAGCCACCGCCTTCGCAATCCAGTCGTTGGTCGCGCACGCCAGCTGAAGACTCGTCTGCGCGTCGGCCCATTCGAGGCCCTGATGGACGAGGCTTGCGCTGAGCACCTGGATGTCGACGCCCATCGCATCCATATTGCCGATGCGCTCGGCGACGTCAGTCATGCGCGCGAGCACCGTGGCGGCCCGGCCCTTGATGCTGCGTCGCATCTCGTCGGTGACGCCGGGATCGGTGGGCAACTCGAAAAAGATGTTGTGCTCAGCCGCCACCGCGTAGACCTCCGGCACGATGACGTGGGCGTGGAAGTCGATAGCGCGCGGCCGCGTGCGGCCTGATGACGTCACGTTCTTCGCTCCTGCTTTTACGAACCTGTCTCGTATCGTATCATGAGCGTATATGGGCAGAGAGAGTCTGCCGACGTGATCCTGACCGCATATGTGACCGGGCTGCGGAGACAGAAATGGCCAAGTGCAAGCCGACCCGCAGCGTGCGGCGCGACCAGCGGGCACCGCGGCGAGCCGCGCCCGAGACCCCCTCGTCGCCAGCCTCCGAAGATCAGATTTCCTATAGCAGCCTTTCGCTCCACGCCCTGTTCGAGCAACAGGCGCGCCAGCTCATCGACCGCGCCGACCTCGACGAAGAGCAAAAGCAAAACATACTCCTCGCAATGAGCTGCCCGTGTTGCGGCGCCGGCGCGATGTCATTCACCGCCAAGCTCAAACGATGAATCAAGCGTAGGGTGGGCAACGGCTGCTTCGCCGTTGCCCACGCGTGGAGGAAAGCGACCGACGCCGCGTCCGCTGACATATTCTCGCGAGCAGCAGCGCTTGGCTTTGCCCCCTGCATCGCTAGGCCAATTTCGCCCCTGCTGCGGCACGATCACCTGATCGCCGCGCCGCACGCAATTTTGCGGTTGCAGCCGCATCGACCTCGAAGCTTTGCGGATCGAGCACCACGCCGTAAAGCTCCGCCGCAGACTTGACCGTCACGTAGCCCTGCCGGACATCCTCGCGAACCTGCTCCACCGGTCGCTCCAGCGGGCTTCCGTAGCCGCCGCCCCCACCGGAGCGGATTTTGAAGGCGTCGCCCGGCTTGAGTTGGGCCACCAAAACCTTGGCATTGGGAAAGTCGCTCTTCCATTGCCCGCCGATGCGCAGCTCCACTGCGTTCCCGGTGCCATCGAGACCGCCGGCGAGTCCCCAGGGGAGGCAGTGGGCGCGCTCGCTCTGATTGTTGACCATCATGTTGCTGCGCGCACGCACCACGCGCTCGACGCCAAGCCCGCCGCGGCGGCGGCCGGCACCGCCGGAATCGGGCACCAGCGCATAGCGTTCGACGACGATGGGAAACTTGAACTCGGCCTGCTCGTTCGGGCTGTTGTGGGTATCACCGTCGTTGATGCAAACGGTGGCGGAGACGCCATCCTCGGTCATCTTGGCGCCCCAGCCGCCGCCCAGCGGCCCGAAGCTGCCGATGAAGAATTCCGAAGTGCGCTCGTTGATGCCGTGAAACGACGAGGCCAAAAGGTCGGCGTGATGGCCGGCGATGACGCGGTCGGGTATCGCGGGAGCCAATGCCTTGAAGATCGTGTCGACGATGGTCATCGGATACGTCATCCACCAGCGCATGGGCGCCGGCCGCACGGCACTGATCACACGGCCCGGCGGCACCACGGTCTTGAGGCTGCGAAACGAGCCGTCGTTGATGGGATAGTCCGTGGGCGAGGTCAGGCACTTGTAGGCGACCTGCGCGCAGGCATAGCCGGTGGTGATGCCGGAATTGTAGAAGCCGCGCACCTGTTTCGACACCTCGCTCAAGTCGACGGTCATCTCGTCGTCCTCGACCACGACGCGCACGCGGATCGGCACTCTGCGGCCGATGTCGATGCCGTCGTCGTCCATGTACGATTCCGCCTCGTAGACGCCGTCGGGAATGGTGCGCGTGCGCGAACGCGCCATCGCCTCGGCGTGATCCATGATCGCCGCGATCGAGCCGAGCACGGCGTCGCGCCCATAGCGCTCGATCAGCTCGAGGAAGCGCCGTTCGCCGGTTTTGACCGCAGTGACCTGCGCGCGCAAATCGCCCATCGCCCGGCTCGGCAGACGCACATTTTGCCGGATGATGTCCACCACGGTCGCATTGACGCGGCCGCGGTCCTGATACTTGAGAATCGGGATCTGCAGTCCTTCCGAAAAAATATCGGTGCTCATGCCGCCGAGAATGCCGCCGATGTCGAGCCAGTGCGCCATGCAGCAGGAGAACGCGACGAGCCTACCCTTGTGGAAGATCGGAAGCGTCAAAGTGACGTGATTGAGATGGCTGCCGGTGAGGTAGGAATCATTGGTGATGTAGATATCGCCGGGATGCATGTCGGCGACGCCGAAATGCCCGATCTTGGCCTTTACCGTCTCCGCCATCCCGCGGATGAACATCGGCAAGCCGATGCCAATCGAGATGGTCTCGCCCTGTGGCGTGAACAGACCGGTGGTGAAGTCGAGCGCCTCGTAGATGATGATGTTGTAGGCGGTGCGCATGAGGTTGGTTTTCATTTCCTCGGTCACCGCGATGACGCCGTTGCGCACGATCTCCGTGATCACCGGATCGCTCTCGCGCTTGTTTCTCTGTTTGCGCGCAGCGCTCTTGATTCTCTGTGCTGCCATGGCGCCTAGCGTCCTCCCGCCACGTTGATGATCAGATGTCCGCCGGCATCGACTTCGAGCCGGTCGCCGGGCAGCAGCAGCGTGGTCGCCGCGTGTTCCTCGATCAGCGCGGGTCCGCTGATGCGGTTGCCGGCGGTGAGCGCGGCGCGGGCGTAGGTCGGCGTTGGGCGGAACTTGCCCTGCAAATAGACCGGCCGCCTGCCCGTAAACGCGGAGCTGTTAGGCGCGCTCTTGCCGCGCGCGATCCGCTCCTGCGGCGGCTTGCGCATGATTCCGGTGATGGTGCTGCGCAGGCTCACGATCTCGGCGGGCTCCTCCGGCGCCGCGGTGCCGTAGCGCAATTCGTGCATGGCGTCGAAGCGGCGCTTGATCGCGCGACGGTCTTGCCGTTCGAACACCTTGAGCGGCAAGTCCACGGTGACCGCGTGCTCCTGGCCCACATAGCGCATATCGGCCGCGCGCCTCAGCCTAATCTTCTGCGGCTTGATCGACGCGCCGGCGATCGCGGCGCGCCCCTGGCGCTCGAGATCGCGATAGACACGTTCGATCGCCGCGAAAGGAGCCTCGTCGAGGCGCACGAACGAGGTGCGCACGAAATCGTAGCGCAAATCCGAGAACAGCATGCCAAAGGCCGAGAAGACACCCGGCGCAGTCGGCACGATGACGCTCCTGATGCCGATCTCGCGTGCGACCTCGACCGCATGTAGCGGCCCGGCGCCGCCATAGGCCACCAGCGCGAAATCGCCGGCATCGAGACCACGCTCCGTGGTGACTCCTTTCACCGCATACGACATCGCGGTCGCAGCAATGCGCAAGGTTCCGTCGGCCGCTGCCGTCAAATCCATACCAAGAGGCTTTGCCACGCGCTCGGCGAGCGCGCGTTTGGCAGCCTCGACGTCAAGCCGCATCTCGCCGCCGAGGAACCGGTCGGCGGCAAGCCGACCGAGAACGAGATTCGCATCCGTCACCGTCGGCCAGTTGCCCCCGAGGCCGTAGCAGGCCGGGCCGGGTACGGCGCCTGCGCTTTGCGGCCCGACCCGCAGCGCGCCCTCCTCCACCCGCGCCATCGAGCCGCCACCGGTGCCGACTTCGAAAATATCCATCATCGCGATCTGCACCGGCAGCGCCTGGTCGTAGCCGCCGATCAAAGCGGCACCGGTGGTGAGCGCTTCGCCATTATGGATGACCCCGGCCTTCGCCGTGGTGCCACCCATATCGAAGGCGATGGCATTTTTCAGCCCGAGCGTCTGACAAAGCGCTTGCGTGCCGATGACGCCGGCCGACGGCCCCGATTCCAGCATGTGCACGCAGTGGCTCTTGGCCTGCTCCGCTTGGTAGAGACCGCCGGTCGACTGCACGATCAGGAAGGAGCCGGAAAATCCGTCGCTGCGAATGTGGCCCTCGATCTCGCCGAGGTAGCGGCGAACGATCGGCCCGATATACGCGTTGGCGACGACCGTCGAGCAGCGCTCGAACTCACGATATTCTTCGGATAGTTCATGCGAGGCGGAGACGAACATCCGCGGGTGGTTGCGCTCGAGGATCGCCTTGGCGCGCGCCTCATGGTCATGCCTGGCAAAGCAGTTGAGAAACAGGATCGCGATCGCCTCCACGCCGAGCCGTTCCAGCGTGCGGCCGAACGCCTCGATCTCCTTCTCGTCGAGGGGCACCTCGATTTCGCCGTCGGAAAGCACGCGCTCCTTCACCTCGAAACGCAGCGCCCGCTCGACGAGCGGCTCGTGCTTGCGGAAAAACAGGTTGTAGGCGTCCGGCCGATTGATGCGACCGATCTCGTAGATGTCGCGGAAGCCTTCAGTGATGAGGAGCGCGGTCTTGGCGCCCTTGCGCTCCAGGATGGTGTTGATGGCGATGGTGGAGCCGTGCAGGAACAGCCCGGCGGATTTGTAGGCACTGTCCGCCTTCGCCACTCCGGCATTGATGCCCTCGACCAGGCGCTGCGGCGTCGATAGCGCCTTTCCGAAGGTCAGTTTCCCGGTCCGTTCGTCGAAGGCTGCGATATCCGTGAAGGTGCCGCCGATGTCTGCCGCGAGCCGCAGGCGGTTAGTTCTTGATCGAATGCGTCGCGTCATGGTCCGTGTGCGGTCCTTCGCTCATGGTGTTTACCCTTATAAGGGCCGGCGCCACCGCTTTGGGCGCTCGAGGAGGGTAATCTCCCCCGCCCTTAGCGCGGGGCGCAATGCGTCGTGCGCCCGGAGCGGCGGCCCAGGCGACCCTGGACGGCTCCGCGATAATGGGCTCCTCCCTAGGTAACATATTGAATCTAAATACATTTAAGCTCTCGAAAAAAATCTGGTTTGGAACGGAACCATTGGATCGCTTTGGCGTTGGGCGCGTCAGGTGGTGCTCCGACCTGGGATGCACCGAGGGGTATAAGCACATGGCCGGAACCAGCCGGTCGGAGGGTTCATCTGCAAAGGTCCGTGGGTGTTCCGCGCCAGAAGCTTCGGCGCGGGGCCTGATGCGCACGCCGGGCACCGAGGGACCTCCCGGCCCATTTCCCTCTCCCCCTTCCCATTCGCCGTGTTTCGGCTTACGCGTCCAAAGATCGCTGCAGGATGGCCCGATGGCCATGAGAACACCGCTGCGCCCGTAACATCGTGCGAGTTCATCCGCGCCTGGAGGAAACCATGCCACGGAACCCCGAGCCGGTCGGCGAACTCAAGACCAACCGCCCGTCTCCAAGCGCGGTGGCCGCGCAAATGCCCGGTCGCCCGATCGATGGCGGCGCATCGCCCGAGCTCTACGATCTTTTGAATGCGCTGCAGTCCATGCGCGTGGGGGACTTCTCGGTACGCATGGCCGGCGGTCAGGTCGGCTTGTTGGGCAAGATCGCCGACACCTTCAACGAGATCGTCGCCGCCAACCAGCGCATGGCGCAGCAGCTCGAACGTGTCGGCCAGGTCGTGGGCCGCGAAGGAAAGACACGCCAGCGCGTGAAGTTCGGCCTCTCCCACGGCGCCTGGGGCGAGATGGAAAGCTCGGTCAACACCCTCATCGATGATCTGCTTTGGCCGACGACGGAAGTGACTCGCGCGATCTCCGCCGTCGCCAAGGGCGATCTGCTGCAAACGGTGCGCCTCGACGTCGACGGCCGGCCGCTGCAGGGCGAATTCCTGCGCTCGGCGAACATCGTCAATACCATGATCAAGCAGCTCAGCGTGTTCACCTCGGAGGTGACGCGCGTGGCGCGCGAGGTCGGCACCGAAGGCAAACTCGGCGGTCAGGCGCAAGTGCGCGAGGTGACCGGCGTCTGGAAGGACCTGACCGAGAGCGTGAACTCGATGGCCTCCAACCTCACCGCGCAGGTCCGCAACATCGCCGACGTCACCATCGCGGTCGCCATGGGCGACCTTTCGAAGAAGATCACGGTCGACGTGCGCGGCGAGATTCTGCAACTCAAGGAAGCCATCAACACGATGGTCGATCAGTTGCGCTCGTTCGCCTCGGAAGTGACGCGCGTGGCGCGCGAGGTCGGCACCGAAGGCAAGCTCGGCGGCCAGGCCATCGTGCCGGGCGTTGCCGGCACTTGGAAGGATTTGACCGACTCGGTGAACGCCATGTGCGGCAACCTCACCGACCAGGTGCGCAACATCGCCCAGGTGACGACGGCGGTCGCGCGCGGCGACCTGTCGCGCAAGATCACGGTGGACGTGCGCGGCGAGATTCTCGAGCTCAAGGACACCATCAACACGATGGTGGACCAGTTGAACTCGTTTGCCTCGGAAGTGACGCGCGTGGCGCGCGAGGTCGGCACCGAAGGCAAGCTCGGCGGTCAGGCGGTGGTGCCGGGCGTCGCCGGCACGTGGAAGGATTTGACCGACAGCGTCAACTCGATGGCCTCGAACCTGACCGCGCAGGTCCGCAACATCGCCGACGTCGCCACCGCCATCGCCGGCGGCGATCTCTCGAAGAAGATCACCGTGAACGTGAGCGGCGAAATCCTGCAGCTCAAGGAAACCATCAACACGATGGTCGATCAGCTCAACGCGTTTGCCGGCGAGGTGACGCGCGTGGCGCGCGAGGTCGGTACCGAAGGTCGGCTGGGCGGCCAGGCCAACGTGCTCGGCGTCGCCGGCACCTGGAAAGACTTGACCGACAGCGTCAACTCCATGGCCTCGAACCTGACCGCGCAGGTCCGCAACATCGCCGAAGTCGCAACCGCCATCGCCAGCGGCGACCTTTCCAAAAAGATCACCGTCGACGTGCGCGGCGAAATTCTCGAGCTCAAGGACACCATCAATACCATGGTGGACCAGCTCAACGCGTTCGCCGGCGAGGTGACGCGCGTCGCCCGCGAGGTCGGTACCGAAGGCAAGCTGGGCGGTCAGGCCCTGGTGCGCGGCGTCGCCGGCACCTGGAAGGACTTGACCGACAGCGTCAACTTCATGGCGTCGAACCTCACCGCGCAGGTCCGCAACATCGCCGAAGTCGCAACCGCGGTGGCGCAGGGCGACCTGTCGAAAAAGATCACCGTCAATGTGAGCGGCGAAATCCTGCAGCTCAAGGAAACGCTCAACACGATGGTGGACCAGCTCAACGCCTTCGCAGCGGAAGTGACGCGCGTCGCGCGCGAGGTCGGCACCGAAGGCAAGCTGGGTGGTCAGGCGCAAGTGCCGGGCGTAGCGGGCACGTGGAAGGACTTGACGGACAGCGTCAACTCCATGGCCGGCAATCTGACCGACCAGGTGCGCAACATCGCCGAGGTGGCCACCGCCATTGCCGGCGGCGACCTCTCGCGCAAGATCACGGTCGACGTGCGCGGCGAGATCCTTCAGCTGAAGGAGACGCTCAACACGATGGTCGACCAGCTCAACCGCTTCGCCGGCGAGGTCACCCGCGTCGCGCGCGAGGTGGGCACCGAGGGGCGGCTCGGCGGGCAGGCGAACGTGCCCGGCGTGGCAGGCACCTGGAAAGACTTGACCGACAGCGTGAACTCGATGGCGGGCAACCTCACGGCCCAGGTCCGCAACATCGCCGAAGTGACCACGGCGGTCGCGCGCGGCGACCTCTCGCGCAAGATCACGGTGGACGTGAAGGGGGAAATTCTCGAGCTCAAGAACACCATCAACACCATGGTGGATCAGCTCAACGCCTTTGCGTCGGAAGTCACCCGCGTGGCGCGCGAGGTCGGCACCGAGGGCAAGCTCGGCGGCCAGGCGCAAGTGCCGGGCGTCGCCGGGACGTGGAAGGACTTGACCGACAACGTCAATTTCATGGCCTCGAACCTCACCGCGCAGGTGCGCAATATCGCCGAAGTGGCGACCGCGATTGCCAGCGGCGATCTCTCCAAGAAGATCACCGTGGACGTGCGCGGCGAGATCCTTCTGCTGAAGGAAACGCTGAACACGATGGTCGAGCAGCTGCGCTCGTTCGCCGCCGAGGTGACGCGCGTGGCGCGCGAGGTCGGCACCGAAGGCAAGCTCGGCGGCCAGGCCGTGGTGCCGGGCGTCGCCGGAACCTGGAAAGACTTGACCGACAACGTCAACTTGCTCGCCGCCAACCTCACTACGCAGGTCCGCAACATCGCCGAAGTGACCACCGCGGTGGCGCGCGGCGACCTTTCCCGCAAGATCACCGTCGACGTGAAAGGCGAGATTCTCGAGCTCAAGAACACCATCAACACGATGGTGGATCAGCTCAACGCGTTTGCCTCGGAGGTGACGCGCGTGGCGCGCGAAGTCGGCACCGAGGGCAAGCTCGGCGGCCAGGCCGTGGTGCCCGGCGTCGCCGGAACCTGGAAGGACCTGACCGACACCGTCAACGTGATGGCGGCCAATCTGACCGAACAGGTGCGCGGCATCGTCAAGGTGGTGACTGCCGTCGCCAATGGCGACCTGAAGCAAAACCTGACCGTGAAATCGAAGGGCGAGGTGGCGGCGCTGGCGGAAACGATCAACAACATGACCAACACGCTGGCGACCTTCGCCGACCAGGTCACGACCGTCGCCCGCGAAGTCGGCGTGGAAGGCCGCCTCGGCGGTCAGGCCAACGTGCCGGGCGCCGCCGGCACCTGGAAGGATCTCACCGGCAACGTCAACTTGTTGGCCGCGAACCTGACCACGCAGGTGCGCGCGATCGCCGAGGTCGCGACCGCGGTGACCAAGGGCGATCTGACCCGCTCGATTCAGGTCGACGCGCGCGGCGAGGTGGCCACCCTCAAGGACAACATCAACACGATGATCAACAACTTGCGGCTGACCACAGACCGCAACACCGAGCAGGATTGGTTGAAGACCAACCTCGCCAGGTTCACCAACATGCTGCAGGGCCAACGCGACCTGGTCACCGTCGGCCGGCTGCTGTTGTCGGAGCTCACGCCGCTGGTCAACGCGCAACTCGGCGTCATCTACCAGGCGACGAGCGAGGAGGCGCCCAGCCTGCACCTGCTCGCTACCTATGCCGACGATTTCACGAATGGACATCCCCAGGAGCTTATGCTCGGCGAGGGATTGATCGGCCAATGCGCCGCCGACAAGCGGCGAATGCTGATCAGCGAAGTGCCCCAAGGCGCCGTTCCGATCGGATCGGCGCTGTTCAAGACGGTTCCGCGCAACATCGTGGTGCTGCCGGTGCTGTTCGAAAATCAGGTCAAGGCGGTGATCGAGCTGGCCTCGGTCAGCGAGTTCACCGAACTGCAGCTCACGTTCCTCGATCAGCTTACGACCAACATCGGCATCGTGCTCAACAGCATCGAGGCGACGATGCAGACGGAAGGATTGCTCAAGCAATCCCAGCAGCTCGCCGGGGAACTGCAGGCACAGCAACGAGAACTGCAACAGACCAACGAGCAGCTGGAGCAAAAAGCCGAACAGCTCGCGGAGCGCAACGTCGAGGTGGAGCGCAAGAACCGCGAGATCGAGCAGGCACGCCGCGAGTTGGAGGAGAAGGCGACCGAGCTGGCGCTGACCTCCAGGTACAAATCGGAATTCCTTGCCAATATGTCGCACGAGCTGCGCACGCCGCTTAACAGCATCCTCATTCTGGGCCAGCAGCTCGCGGATAACCCCGAGGGTAACCTTCTGCCCAAGCAGGTCGAATTCGCGCGCACCATTCACGGCGCCGGCACCGATCTCCTCAACCTGATCAGCGACATTCTCGATCTGTCCAAGATCGAATCCGGAACCGTGACGGTGGAGGCCGAGGAAATCGCCTTCGCCAATCTTCTCGACATGGTGGCACGTCCGTTCCGGCACGAGGCGGAAACGCGCCAACTCTCGTTCGAGGTCAGCGTCGATCCCAATCTCGGACGCAGCATCACCACCGACTCCAAGCGCCTGCAGCAGATTTTGAAAAACCTGCTTTCGAACGCGTTCAAGTTCACCTCGCAAGGCGGCGTGCGGCTGCGCGTGGCCGAGGTCCAGAGCGGCTGGAGCGCCGCCCACCCGGTGCTCAAGCAGACGCCCACCGTGGTCGCCTTCGAAGTGTCCGACACCGGTATCGGCATTCCGCACGAAAAGCAGAAGGTCATTTTCGAGGCCTTCATGCAGGCGGATGCCAGCACGAGCCGCAAATACGGAGGAACTGGGTTGGGGCTCGCGATCAGCCGCGAGCTATCGAACCTGCTCGGCGGCGAAATCCAGCTGCGTAGCGCGCCCGAGATGGGCAGCACGTTCACGCTGTATCTGCCGCTGAGATACGTCGGCCCGAGCATGGCACCCAAGCCGGTGACCGCCGCCTCCATCCAAGCGATGCATGCGCCCGCGATGCCCGCGGTGCCGGAGCGGCCGATCGAGCAAATTCCCGACGATCGGCTCGAGATCCGGCCCGGCGATTCCATCCTGCTGATCGTCGAGGACGATCCGCACTATGCCCGCATCATGGTGGACCTGGCGCGCGAGAAGGGCTTCAAGGTGCTGGTGGCAGCGCGCGGGGTCGACGCGCTCGAACTCGCCAAACAGTACCAGCCGACCGCGGTATCGCTCGACGTGTTCCTGCCCGACATGCTCGGGTGGACCGTGCTCAGCCAGCTCAAGCAGAACCCGCTGACCCGGCATATTCCGGTACAAATCATTACGCTCGACGAAGACCGCCAGCACGGCTTGGCGCGCGGCGCCTTCTCCTTCGTCACCAAACCGGCCTCCACCGAGGGAGTGGAGGCGGCCTTGGCGCGCATAAAGGAATATGCCAAGCCGCGCCGCAAGCGCCTGCTGGTCGTGGAAGACGACCGCGCCGAGCAGCAGAGCATCAGGGAACTCCTCGGCCACGACGACATCGAGATCGTCACCGCCGGCACCGGCGCGGAGGCGTTGCGTGTTCTGCGGGAAGATCCCTGCGATTGTGTCGTGCTCGATCTGCGGCTGCCCGACATGTCGGGCTTCGACGTATTGGAGAAGCTGCGCGTCGACACGAAGCTCTCCGACGTACCGGTGGTGGTGTTCACGGGGCGGGAATTGTCAGCGGAGGAAGACGCCGAGCTGCACACCATGGCGCGCAGCATCGTCGTCAAAGGCGTCGAGTCGCCCGAGCGTCTGCTCGACGAGACCGCTTTGTTCCTGCACCGCGTCGTCACCGAACTTCCGCTCGAGAAGCAACGCATGCTCGAGCGGCTCACCAGCTCCGACGAGGACCTGGTCGGCCGCACCGTGCTGCTGGTTGACGACGACGCTCGCAACATCTTCGCCCTCTCGAGCGTACTGGAGCGGCGCGGCATGCGCGTGCTTACCGCCACGAACGGCAGCGAGGCGATCGCGCTCGCCGACGCGACGCCTGATCTGGCGATCGTGCTGATGGACATCATGATGCCGGAGATGGATGGATATCAGACCATTCAAGCCATCCGGCAGAAGCCGGGCTTCCGGCGGCTGCCGATCATCGCGCTGACGGCAAAAGCCATGAAGGGCGACCGCGAGAAATGCATGGAGGCGGGCGCCTCGGACTATCTGGCCAAGCCCGTCAATACCGAGCAGCTGCTGTCGGCGCTGCGCATGTGGTTGCATCGCTAGC